>Ga0247727_10010882_pt1 | contig 16011 bp, 12 predicted proteins | sample WisWelCaveWW1625_FD_202498 | JGI IMG/M metagenome (GOLD analysis project Ga0247727, IMG submission 202498) | Biofilm microbial communities from Wishing Well Cave, Virginia, United States - WW16-25 | ecosystem: Environmental > Aquatic > Deep subsurface > Groundwater > Cave microbial mat | place...
CGCGATGTCCTGCCGGCCAACCTGACCGGCATCAACTACGGCGCGTATTTCGGAGAATTCGACAAATACTGAGCCACGCCGCGTGGAAATCCAAAATCCGAATCTCAAAATCCGAAACAAGCTCGAATGACCCAAACTCGGAGCCGCTTCGGCACTGTTCTATTTCAACCTCTTGGGAATTTTAATTTCGGATTTGTTTTGGGCTTCGGATTTCGAACTTCGAATTTAGCGGTGTCGCTGGGTCTGGCGTGGTTTCTCCTCTGTGCCGGCGCGAGGGCGGAGACGATCTATTTCAACGAAGACTTCGAGCGGCCGGACGCGCCGGCGTTCACCGTCTGGTACAGGGGTGAAGGCGCCGTCACCCAGTCGGTGGTCACCGAGGCCCGCACCTTCGCCGGCAAGCGCAGCGCGTACGTCGAGTCGCCGACCATCGCCTACTTCGAGATTCCGCTTCCCAAACCGTTGAAGTGGGATCGCCATGCACCGGACGGCATCGGCACCCAACCGCTTTACCTCTCCGCCCGCGTGTTTGCTGAGGACGCCGGCATCCCCCACACGGACACCCTGCTCGGCTTCCAAGCCAGCATCGTTCCGAAACACCGGCCCACCTCGACCGGCAGCCCGATCCACGGCGGCACGAGCGCCAACGTTGCCCGCCGCACCAACGAATGGCTCTGGCTCGTATTCGATGTCGCGCAACATTTCCGGGAACTCGAAGCGCGCGGCGATTTCAACCCGGACCAGATCGTCTTCACCAGCGTCTCGCTCATCAGCTACAGCGGCGGGAAGTATTACATGGACGACATCCGGCTCGCGCCCACGCCGCCCGCCGGTTGGACGCCGCCCCCGCCGGTCAAACCGGCCGTGGATGCCGCCGCGTATTTTCGGCGCGATCCCCGCCTCGAAGCGATGATCTTGCACGGATGTTACGGCGGGTTTGGCTCGGTTTTCGGCGACACCCAACTGCATCCGTGGGTCATGCGCGACATGAAACGCCACTACCTCAACTTCGTCGGGCCGTCGTTTGACATGCGGTTCACCGCGCCTGCCCGCCAACTGCAGGAGTTCGACCTCATCCTTGAACAAGCCAAACGGTTCGCCATGCCCGTCATCCCGATGTCCTACATCGGCAGCCGGTATGCGCCCCGCGCGACGACGGACGAGGAGTTGCAGGCCGCCATGCTCAAGATTGTCCACCGCTACCGGGACAACCCGTGGCTGCTGGCCTGGTATCTCGAAGAAGAACCCGGCCCCGACCGGGCCGCGCAATACCTCAAAGAAAAACGCTGGGTGGATGAAGCCGACCCCAACCACAATTGCTTGATGATCTTCAACGCCCACGAAGGTCTGGAAGCCATCGGCCCCGCCCAGTCGGTCGTCATGCGCGACATCTACACCATCAGCGGCCCCAACCCGAATCCGTGGTCGGTGCCACGCCAGGTGGCGGCCCACGTGCGGCAGTTCCCGCAGCCGTTTGTATTGACCACGCAAATCTTTGGCGGTGATTGCTGCTGGACGCCGCCCACCGTCGGCCAATTCCGCCTCATGACCTACGGCGCGTTGGCCGAAGGAGCGAAAGGGTTTTGTCATTTCGCGTACAGCACGCGGCCGTTCCACCAGCAGCGTGTCGAACACCCGATGTACGGTACGATGGTGGATCCTTACGGCGCACCCAGCCCGGTTTATGACGACATCGCACGCCAGCTTGGCCCGGATCTATTCCGCATCGGCGAACTTCTCCGCACCTGCCGGCCCGCCGACATGCTGGCTGATGTGACAATGAACTGCGGCACAATCGAGGATGCGCTCGAATACCAACTTCCCACCATCGCAGTCCGCCGGCTGGTGGACGAACAGAACCACTATGAGATCCTCGCCCTCTACAGCAACGACCCCGACCATTCGCAAACCGGTGTCCTGCAGGTGCCGGCCGGCTGGGAACTCCTAGATTTAAGCGCGCATTCCCGCGACATCATCCGGCGCGCACCCATCTTCGCCAGAGGCCCACGCATCAAACTGCGGCTCGCCCCCGGCGACGGACAATTCTATGCCATCGTTGACCGCGCTCACGCCCGGCAACTTCTGGAACGTATGCAACGCCGCCGGCTGGAAGCCGTCCGCAAAATGGTCGAGTTCGACAATACTTGGCTCGTCAAAGTTGGTCTGCGCCGACATTCATCCACTCTTCCAACCTTCCATTCCCCCGCCGCTGGTCTGGCCGGCTGGCTCAAGCTCGACCGTCAGAACCAAGCCCGCATCGCCCGCTCCCCGCTCGCGATCGTGCTGCGGCAACTTGAAGCCGCGCGCAACGACTTGAGCGCCGCCAACCAAACCATCGGCCAGTGGGCGAAGTACAAGGCCGGCCAACCGTTCCCGCCCGACCTCGAACCCGGCAAAAGTTGGTGCGACGCACAGGACAAGCTGGGCGAACTATTCGTGGGATTTAGCGACCTCGCCTACCGGCAGCAACCGGCCACACTCGTCTCCTCGGTTGCCACACTCGCCGCGCTCTGCCGGCAACACGCTGACGAATTGGAGGAAGTTTCCGCGGCCGGCATCCCGACCAAGCCCGGTCGTGTGCCGGCCGCCGCATTGGACGAATTGGAGTCGCAACTCCGCCCACTCGGTTGGCCACGGCCACCGACCGCCGCCGAGTTGCTGGAGATGAACCAATGATTTCTCCACGGTCGGCGATGCCGACCACTGGTGAGGCTGAATGACGAAAGGAGCGTCTGAAATGGCAACTCGATTGGTTTGGCAGCGCGTGGGATGGGTCTGTTTCTACGCTGTCGCGATTGAAAATCGCTCCCACACTGCCCCGTTCCAGTGGCCTCGCGGAAGCTTGGCCCTCCAATCATCTGCGTCCATCTGCGGTTTACTTCCTCTTGTTGGTCCCGGGTGTTCCGCGGTGCGGCTTGCCGGTAGGCAGCAGGGCTACGACCGATCACTACTCGGAACAGGCGCAAAAAGCAGTGGCGTCGGGTCTCTCGATTCTCGGTTGCAGGCACGGACGAGGGACGATCAGGCATGATTTCCGTGGATTTCGCAAGGGTTTTGACTTGTTGCGGAGTTTGATGAGGCCACGAACCAACTTTGTTATCCCACAAAGGCAGAGGATGCACTCACCGTGGGACTTGGTTGACTCATCAAGAGGTTTTATCAGCTCACGAAATGACTTCGTGAGCAAAGAAAGTGGCTTCGTCAGTCCACAAAGTCACTTCCTGAGCAAAGAAATCGGCCTTGTGAACAAACAATTTCGCATTGTCAGTCAACGAACCGAGTTTGTTGACCGACAAAGTGAGCGCGTGGGGAGGTGTCCCTGGCCCCTCGCTTCCAACCAAAACCAACACCAACTGAAAGGAACGACCAATGGCCAAGATCAAGTTGAACCTGCAGAAGCTGTCCCATCCGCAACGGCTGCAACTGGCGCAGCAAATCATCACCGCGATGACGGGCAACGCCAACTTCCCCAATCCAAACCCGTCGCTGGCCAACTTACAAACGCTGCTCACGACCGCCACGACAAAAGTCAACGACGCCGAGCAAGCGCGGCAGACCGCGCTGCAAAAGACCACCGAGCGCAACACCACAATCGACGCGCTCCTGGCTGGACTCATTGCCGAAGCCGCCTATGTCGAGAGCGCCAGTGGGAGCGACGTCGCGAAGATACAGAGCGCCGGCATGGACGTGCGCGCCGAACCGGCCCCGAAAGGTCCGCTGCCGCAAGTGCAGAATCTGTCGGCGACTGCTGGCGACAACGAAGGCGAGATTGATCTGCAATGGGACAGCGTGCTCGGTGCCAGCAGCTACGAAATCCAAACCAGCCCCGATCCAATCACGGCGAACAGTTGGACGCACAAGACCAGCACGACCAAGTCGAGTGTGAAGGTCACGGGTTTGCCGACTGGTAGCCGCGGCTGGTTCCGTGTGCGGGCCGTCGGCGCCAGCGGCCCCGGTGCCTGGAGCGATCCCGCCACCAAGATCGTGCCGTAACGCATCAGCGCCGTGTGCGGGGGAGCGAACCAGTCGTTCTCTCCCCCCATTGCAGCCCAGCGGTTTGCCCGTCGAAGCCTTGGCGAAAGCCTGTCGCGGCTGGATGTGCGTCGAGGCGGGCGAGCCGGGTAAGTGGTTGCCGTACAGCGCTATCATCAGCTAAAGTACCGCCCAAGGCACTCAGTTTCATGGATTGGAAGTCCTTCATCTCCCAGTACGATCTCATCTACGAAACGCCGCCCTTGTGCTGGCAGGATGGACTCGTGCTGGGCAACGGGAGCCTCGGCGCCGTGTTCTTCGCGCCGCACGCGCTGGAATGGATCGTCAACAAAACCGACGTGATCGACGCGCGCACGCACGGCGTTCAGCGTGTCATCCCGCCCGATGAAGCCGCTCGCCGAGTTCGTGAAGGTACGAAGCCGCGCGACTTCGAACGCGAAGAACGCGGAATTCCCGCTCCCGAAGGCATCGGCCCCAAAAGCTGTTGCCGGCTACTCGTCGATCTCGGCATGGTGTCCGGCGCGGGGAATCGTTCGGCGTTGCCGGACGTGCATGCGCGGCTGTCGCTTCACGACGCCACGTTGCGGGTCGCGCTCGACAAGCATCTTTGTCATCCCCGCGTCGAGTCGTTCGTGTGCGCCAATGAAAACCTGCTCGTCATTTCCGTCCGCGATGTTTCGCCCATCGTGGCCTACCGCACGCGCATCGATCTCTCGCGGCCCGAGGACGTGGAACTGGATTCTCCTCGTCTCTCGATGGAACGCGAGCGTCTCATTCTTCGAATGCAGATGCCCGAAGGACTGAGCTACGTCGTCGCTTTGCAGATCGTGCCCCGACCCTCGCGCGCCTATCGCGAAGACATTCTCCCGCGTCTCCGTCCGCAACATCGCGCTCCCGTCACGGGCGAAGCGCAGGTGCGCGTTGCGGGGAATCACGGCATCGGCACAGTCGGCGGGGATTTCGACTTGTATCTCACGGTCGTCACCTCCCGCGACGCCACCGATCCCGATGAGGAAGCCCATCGCCGCCTCGATCGCGCGGCGAGTCGTTCGACCGCCGACCTGCACGCCGCGCATGGCAATGCGTGGGCTGATTTTTGGAAGCAATCCTGGGTCGAGTTGGGCGACAAGGACCTGGAGCAACTCTTCTATGGCTCGCTGTACGCGCTGCGAACCGCCTATCGCGGCGCACCCATGTCGGGGTTGCTCGGGTTGTGTTACGGACCGAGTCCTGGCCCCGTCCAGCTCACGCCGTGGACGGGCGACCTGCATCACGATCAAAACGTCCAGTGCCCCTTCTTTCCCGTTCACGCGCTGAATCACAGCGAGTTATTTGACGCGTACCTCGACACCTACGAATCGTTTCTCCCCGAAGCCCGCCGGCTCGCCCACGCCGTCTGGCAAGCCGAGGGCGCGCACTTCGACATGGCGTTTAACGCCCAGGGGCGATCCGTCCTCGGCGGCGTCGGACATTATCGCTTTTTCTTCGGCGGTTCGTACGTGGCGTTGATGCACTGTCTCTGTTGGCGGTATCGGCGCGATGTGGATCAACTGCGCCAACGAATCTATCCGTTCCTGCGGGAAGTCCTCGATTTCTATTGGAGCATCGCCCGCAAGGGAGACGACGGCCTTTTCCATCTCTGGCCCGCGCACGCGCCGGAGTTGGACATCACGGATTGCAGCGATCCTGTTCAAAACATCTCCATGCTGAAAGTGTGTCTCCAGACTGCGCTCGAAGCGGCGGCGGTGCTCAGCGACGACGGGCCGCATGTCGCGCGCTGGCGCGATCTGCTCCAGCATCTGCCTGCGTATCCCGTCGCGGAAAGCACGAGCGGCAGTCGCGTGCTCGACGCCGTGGGCGTTCCTCCCCATCATCACATCAGCCAGGTCAGCGGACTCTATCCCGTTTATCCGTGCGCCGAAGTGGACGCTTCTTCGCCAGCGGAGACCATCGCGCTCTACCAGCGGACACTTGACGCCGCTCTCGAACAGATCGCGCAGAAGGTCTATGCCACGGATCGTGGGTTTTATTTTCAGTGCGCCTGGCAATGCTTCTTTCTCGCGATGAGTTCGCTGCGGCTGGGTCGCGTGGCGGAGTTCTGGGATACGTTCCTGCCCCTGTTCCTGCGCTCGTATTCAAAGCCCAACGGCCTGCTGAGCCACGACGCGACCGTCATCGTGAACCCCGCGTCGAGCGAGGCCAACCTGCGCCAGATCCCCGCGCGCACGTTGCAGGACGTGGGAGAAGAAATGCCCGTCTTTGAAGCGTGGTGCGGTCACGACGGCGGCAGTTCGCCCAACCCGCTCGCCAAGGCCTTCAGCGCCCCGCTGATTGAAGCCAGCGCGGACTACCTGACAATGATCACCGAAACGCTCCTGCAAAGCCACAACGGCATCATTCGCGTTTTCCCCGCCTGGCCGCAGGGCAGGCTCGCTCAGTTCTTTCATCTCGTGGCGGAGGGCAACGTCCTTGTTTCGGCGCGAACGGGCGCGCAAGGCGTGGAGTTCATCCATCTCGAACGCGGCAAGCATGGCCGAGATAGCACCGTCCGCATCTTCTCCCCTTGGACAAAGCGCATTGAAAGCTGGACGCTCTCTGCTGAATCGCTCACTCTGACGGCGACCGGCCCCGCTCCCGCTCCTGCGCTGGAACCACGGCAACCAGACTCGCAAGCCGAACCGCGTATCCTGTATCAGGACGCCAACGGCCCGCTGTGGCTGGGACGGAAAATATGAAAACTCACGCCATTCGTCGAAGTCTCCAACCCGGTCTCCACCGTCTCACGGTGGCCGGTGACGGCAGTGACTTCAACTGGGAGGACCTCTACATCGTCCTCAACCTCTACAACAACACGAACCAGCGCACAGGGCCGTGGGATTTCAACCTGCTCGAAAACAATCGCCCCGTCCTGCCGGCCTACTGGGTGTACGTGAATGACCGCAAGATCGGTCTTTGGTATTTCAATCGTCCGTCCAACACACAGATCAAAACGAAATGTTTCCAGGGCGAGGCGAGCTTCTGGATCAAGGAAGCGGGCGACTACGAGTTCCGCTTCGAGCCGTACCGGGAATTCAACCTGACCTGGGCGAAGACGGAGTTCAGTGTCGAGCCGGACGACACGCTCCTCGACCGCGTCGCGCTCCGGCCCGCGGCCCAACGCGGCTGGCCGCGGCTCTTCGACTCGCCGCGTTGGGAGAATCTGGCCGCGCGTTTGAACGATCCCGACTTCCCGTACCGTTCGCTGCTCCGCGAAAGTCTCGACGGGGCGAAAACGGCGGAGCGCGGCAGCGTGCCTCTGCCCTTGCTGGCCGCCGGCTGGCGTTTGCGACAGGACAAGGACGCGCTCGCCCGCGCCCGCGAACTGATCGAGCGATTGCTCGCGCTGCCCGCCTGGGGCAACCCGCGCGCGGACGGCTACGGCCACAACGGCGACATGGGCGCGGCAAATGTCATCCTCGATCTGGCGACAGCGTTGAACTTGCTGGATGGCGCTCTCGATCAATCCATGCAGCAGCGAATCATCGCCCGACTGGAACAGCAGGCCGACACATTTCTCGAAATGGGCCTGCTGCACCGCGGTTACTGGGGAGGCTCCATACTTCAGGATCACGGCTTTTGCAGCTTCTCGTGGCTCACGACCGCGGCGTACGCGTTGGTTGGTTGGACGCCGAAAGCGGAGGAGTGGCTCCGCTTCTGTGTGCCCCGGATGCAGCGAACGTTCAACGCGCTCCCGACCGATGGCGTGGTGCCGCAGACCTCGTATCACTTGATCGCGCTCTACACGGACAAGGTGGTCTTGCTCCGCGAACTCCACCGACAAGCGACCGGTGAAGACATCTACCAACACCCCGCGTGGCGCAACGTGCCGAAGTACGCCTTCGCGTCGTACCTGCCGGAAGGCGCAAAATTCCTCCACGCCTCCTGTCGCGGCGATCTCACGCACTTTTATGGCGGGCATCCATTCCTCGACCAGATGGCGCGCGATTTTCACGACGCCGAAGCGGCCTGGCTTGCGCGTGAGTATGTGCGCATCGTCAGTTCCAAGGGTCTTTATCACGGCGTGCAGGAACAGGCGATGTTTGCGATGACGCTCTGGGCGACGTTGCTCTGGGAACCAGTCCATCTACCCGATCCGCCGCGCCCGCGGCGCTCGCTGCGATGGTTCAACGACACGGGCGCGATCGTGTATCGCGATGAGCCGCGCGAGCTGCTGTTCTCCGCGCGCTGCGGCCCGCCGCAGGGACTCACGGCCGATCGCCACACGACCTGCCCCTGCGACCGTCTCTCGCTCGGGCCGTTGTCGGGCACGTTCGCAATCACCAAGCACGGGTTGCCGCTGATTCAGAACGCGGAAGGCGGTTACAAGATTCGCACCGAACTCGGCAACGTCGTCCTCGTGGACGGCCAGGGGCAACTCGACGATCACGCCCCGCCGATGAGCCTGCCCGACGCGCGTTACGGTGGTGAGCAGATCGCCAAGACTGAGTTCGATCCGCGCACCGGACGGGGCTACGTCCTGATGAATCTCACGCCCGCGTATGAACCAGCACTCGGTCTCACGAGTTACACCCGCGAATTCTTCTTTGAGAGTGACGGTCGGCTCCGTCTGGTGGACACCATTGCGGCGCGTCAACCCCACCGGTTCACGTGGCTGTTCCACACCTTCAAGTCACACCCCATGACTGCCACGGGCGACGGCGAGTTCACCATTCAGAACAAGGCCGAGACGCTTCAGCTTGCCCTGGCGAATTCGTCCGCGCCTTTGCGTCACGCGATCCAATGGAGTTCGAGACGAAGAGTGCGCAGACGGAAATCACAACGGAGTTTGTGCTGCGATGATCATCTTCCAGGAAACTGTTTGCGGAACCCAAAGCCGATCGGCACCGGTGCGGCGGGACGAAGCGCAAGGATTAGACCGTCAGGGACGACGGTGTTCCTTCGGCTCTCAGTTTTTCCTCCAACCACGGGATGGCGCGTTCGCCGCACCAGCGGTGCTCGCCGGGGAAAACGTGGTGGACAAGCTCGCGACCGGCCTCCAGCGCGCGATACACTTTGCGGGTGGCGGTGACCTGTGCGGTCACGTTGGCCACGCCGCTCGCGCCGTTGTGCGGGTCTTTGTCGCCGGTCTCGATGAACAGCGGGCGCGGCGCGATCAGGCCGCCGATGTCGCCCATGTCGGCGTACTTCCAGAGCTGCGGGACGTTATTGCAGTCGCAATGGCTGGCCTGCCGGATCAGCGAGTCTTTGACGCCGTAGAAATAACCGCTCACCACCGCCGCTTTCACCCGCCGCTCCAGCGCGGTGAAAAAGAGCGTCTGCAATCCGCCGCCGGAAAGTCCCGCGCAGCCCATCCGATTGGCATCCACCTAGGGCCGCGTCTGGAGATAGTCCGCTAGCCGCATCAAATCCCAGGTCCACATGCCCGCCACGGTTTGGTCGAGCGGATGCCCCATCAACGCCAGCAGGTGGCACGACCCATTGATGAACAAGTTCGGGTCGAGCTTGTCGGGCTGCATGGCTTGTTCGCGGCGTTGACCAAATCCCCCCGCATCCGGTGCGAGAGTGACGAATCCCCGCGCCGCCAACTGGACCGCGTAATCGTAGTTGTACACCTCGATCTGCTTGCGGATCTGTTCGACGTCGCGACGACCCGCCGGCGAGAAGCGACCGCCGGAGGCGTGGCCATGCGGGCACAACACCGCGGGGCGTCGCTCGCCGGGTTTCAGGCTCTTTGGCACAAGCAGATAGAATGTCGCCTGCACGTCCGGCTCGGTGAAAATCGTCCATTCCTCGCGCCAATGGCCGCCGCAATCTTCGCGACCCAGCGATTCAGGTTTCAATCGTCGCGGCTTCTGGAACGTGCCCATGCCGAGAATCTCGATGAGCCTGGCGCGCAGCCGGCGTTGCCAAGCCACGGCGTCGCGGCGCGTCCGGCCGCGGAACGCGAGTTGCCGGCCGATCTGGTCGAAACGCCGCGCGAAATGTTCCGTCGCCGTGTAGAAATGCGGGAAGTACGAATTCGAGTTGATTTGCACCGTCACGTGGCTCTAACTACCGGCTTCCATGAAACAGCGCAAGTCCTTTCCCTGGCCCGACGGCAAGCGGGTCGCCGTCAGTTTGAGTTTCGACGACGCCCGCCTCACCCAGGTGGATGCCGGCATCCCGTTGCTGAACGACTTCGGTGTGCGGGCGACGTTCTACGTCTCGTTCGGCAGCCTGCGCAAACGACTGCCCAAGTGGCGGCGCGCCGTCGAAGCCGGGCACGAAATCGGCAACCACAGCGTTCGCCATCCGTGCAGCATCAACTTCGGTGCGTGGGCCGAGAAGAAAGCCCTCGAGAACTATACGCTCGCCCAAATGGATTGGGAAATGACCGAAGCCAGCGCGATCATCGAGAAGCTGCTCGGCGTCGTCCCCAAAACCTTCGCGTACCCGTGCGGCCAAAAATTCGTCGGACGCGGCCGAAAGCTCAGGAGTTACGTCCCGCTCGTCGCCAAACGCTTTCTCGCCGGGCGCGGATTTCGCGACGAGGCCGCCAACGACCCGTTCCAGTGCGATTGCTCACAACTTTTCGGGATGGATTTTGACCGATTGACCTTTTCCGAGATGAAAGTCTGTGTCGATGCCGCACGCGACCGGGGTGGCTGGCTGATTTTTGCCGGTCACGAAATGGGCAAGGACCGCCACCAGACCGTTCCGCTGGCCTCCCTGAGCCGTTTGTGCCGCTATCTCACCAACCCCGCCAACGGCTTTTGGACCGCGCCCGTGCAGGACGTCGCCCATTACGTCACCACCCATCCCCGCTCCTAACACCACCATGCGATTCTACCCTCTGTTTCTTCTCGGTGTTCTCTTGCTCATCGCTCGCGCCAGCGTGGCAGATCCTCTCGACGACGCGCTGGCGTCGATCAAATGCACCCGCTCGGATCTCGCCAGCCCTACCGACATTCGCTGGCGTGATCCGTTCCGGCTGGAACTGATCGACCGGTTGTTAGCCAATCCGCTGGAGACCCCCGATTACTGCCAGTCCCTCGCCGAGCAATTGGCAAACGCGGATTCCTTGGAGGCGCTGATCGCCGCCTCCGATCAAAGTCGGACAGGCATCCTGCCTGTCCCTCCGCCGTCGAACGGACAGGCGAGACGCCTATCCTACTCTCTCCCGGAAATCCAAGACGCCCTCAACCTCCTCTACCACGGAGCGCTCGCCGCCGAAATGGAACGCGACAGGGCATTCGCCCCGCTCGACAAGAAGGAATTGGCGTATCTGGGCGAACATCGCGGCTATCTCGTGGATCTCGTCCGCGGCCATGAAAATATCGACCCGTTCGACGAACAATTGCTCGCCGCGGCCCGCAAAGTTGACTACGCCGCGCTCACCCGCGCCGGCATGATCGCCGCCCGCGCGGTCGAGGCGGCAGAGAAGGTCCTGCGGGAATGGAAACCGCCGGCCAAAGCGCCGCCCACACTGGATGTGCGCACCAAACTCGGCCGCGTCGTGGTCGGCGGCGTGGGCGACGATGTGTACGACGGCAAACCGATCGCCATCCTCATCGAGCTTGGCGGGAAAGATACTTACCGGTGCCCAGTCGGCGCCGGCAACGAGGGCATCGGACTGGCGATTGATCTGTCGGGCGACGATACGTACGAATCCCGCGACGATTTCACCTTCGGCGCAGGCGAACTCGGCATCGGCATTCTGCTCGATGCCGACGGCGATGATCACTACGTCGGACGCAACGGCGCGTGCGGCGCGGCGCTGTTCGGCATCGGCGTCCTCGTGGACCGCGCCGGGATGGATGCGTACACCGTGGACGAACACGGCGAAGCCGCCGCCAACTTCGGCATCGCCATCCTGCTCGATGAGTCCGGTGACGACACGTATCTGGCGCGTTATTTCGCGCAGGCGGTGGCCGGACCGCTGGCGTGCGGACTCCTGCTCGACCGTGCCGGCAACGACACCTATTTCACCGGCGGCAAACATCACGGCTGGTCCACCAGCGAAGTCTCCTACCGCAGCGCGTGCCAAGGTTATGCGCAAGGCATTCGCGAGTACGCGTCCGGCGGAATCGGCCTGCTCGTGGACGTCGCCGGTAACGACAGCTACCGGGGCGGCGCGATCTGTCAGGGCGTCGGCTACTGGTTCGCCCTCGGCGCGCTGGTGGACGGCGCGGGCAACGACAACTATACCTGCCTGCACTACGGCCAAGGCGGTCCCTTCCATTTCGGCGTCGGCGCGCTGCTCGACAACGCGGGCGATGATTTCTGGAAAGGCGACGTGGCGACGCAGGGCATGGGCTACGATTGGTCGGCCGCGTTTCTCGTCGATTACGCGGGCCACGACGTACACGAAGGCGGCTACCTCGCCTGCGGCGCGGGCGGCGTCAACGGCGTCGGCATCTTCTGCGATAACGCGGGCGACGATGTCTACCGCGTCAGCGGCGGGCTCGTCATGGGCGGCGCGCAATGGGTGGACCGGCGCGCGGCCGGCAGTCTCGGCCTGTTCTTCGATTTCGACGGCAACGACCGGTACGCGAGCGACAAGTACGGCAACGAGAAATCATGGACGCAGGAAACCTACGGCGCCGGCCTCGACCTGAAGGCCGGCCCGCCGTTGTTCACGAAGACGGCGCAGTTCAAACCGCCAGCGGCACGTCCAGCGGTGGGCAAACCCGAGCCGCAGGAGTTGCCGGTGAGCGCGCGGGATTTGTTTGAAATGATGGTGGACGGCATCGGCGAAACAACGCGCGCCAAGCAGGCCGAGGAGAAATTTCTCGCGATGCCGGAGCAGGCGCTGCCGGTCTTGATGGAGAACGTCGTCCAGAAACCGTTCTATCGGAGTTACGGACTCGGCTACTCGCTGTTGCCCAAGCTCGGCGCTGTTGGAACTGGCGAAGCATCCCGACCCGTGGCTGCGCACCCGCGCGTTCGACGTGCTTGGCTCGATGAAACCCGAAGACGCCGCCTCGGCCCTGCCGGCAGTGCGCGCAGGTTTGACCGACGAGCATTTCTGGGTGCGCACCGCCTGCGCGCAGGCGCTGGGCAAACTGGGTGACAAGGAATCGGCGATGAAAATTGCCGATTTGTTGAACGACCCGCATCTGGCCGTGCGGGTGCGCGCGGCGGAGGCGTTGAGCAAGTTGAAGGTCGCCGAAACCGTGCCCGCGTTACAGAAGGCGACGGGCGATTCGTATTATCAAGTGCGTTACGGCGCCCAGCGCGCGCTCGACGCGATTGCGGGCAAGGAGCCGCCGAAGTAGCGCAGCCGTCCTCGGCTGCGGGTTCACGCACCGTCCCGGTGCGGTCGCCAGGCCGGCGGGACGCCGGCCGAACTCGCAGCCGAGGACGGCTGCGGTACGCTATCCTTTACCGGTGCACGGGCTTGCCCTACAATCCGCCTTTATGAAAATCACGCGTGCCATCTGCCAGATTCTGCGCATTCCCCATGTCGCAGCGAAAACGGCCGGCACGCAGGACACGATTCTCATCCGCGTGCGGACGGATGCCGGCATGGAGGGGATCGGGGAATCGGGCCGATGAGCAGCATTTTGACGGGCCGGACGGCGTTGATCACCGGCGGCGGCACCGGTATCGGTGCGGCGACGGCTGTCCGGTTCGCGGAGGAAGGTGCGAAAGTTCACATCCTCGGACGGCGAGCCGGATCGGCGCGTCCTGCACGTGGGCGACTTGCGACATCGCGGATCGTGTCGCTTACGAAGCGGCGGTCGGCGCACTGCCGCGACTCGATATCCTCGTCAACAACGCCGGTTGGGGTTTGCCCGTGGATGCACTCAAGGCCGACCTCGAGAAATGGGAGAAAGTGTTCGCGATCAATTTGGCCGGTCCCCTGCACGGTTGCCGGGCGGCAGGCCGCAAGATGGTCGCGCAAGGCGGTGGCGGACGCATCATCAACGTGACCTCGATTCACGCCTGGCTCGCCGAGGTCGGCAGCGTCGCCTACGGCATGGCGAAAGCGGCGGTCAACCAAATGACGGGGGCTTGGCCGCCGAATGGGCGCCGCACGGAATCCTGGTCAACGCCATCGCGCCCGGATTCATCGACACGCCGATGAGCCGCTCGACCGGTACGAACGAATTGGAAACCGATTCGTTCAAGGAGATCTACGTGAAACGCCGCAGGATTCCGCTCGCCCGCGCGGGCCAGCCGGAAGAAGTCGCCGAAGCGGCGCTCTTCCTCGCCCACCCCCGCAACACCTACATGACCGGCCAGGTGCTCGTGGTGGATGGCGGGTTGTCAGTCGTCTTCTGATTTCTGGTGGGAGCGGCATTCTTGCCGCGACCGGTCGCGACAGGAATGTCGCTCCCACCGGTACCCATCACACGCGCTCCGTCACCTTCAACGCCGCCGTCAGCACTTCGTCTTCGATGCGCTCGGTGAACGGGATCGTGCCGAGCATGTAGGGGACGAAGTGCGACGCGTAGTGCGGCTTGCTGTCGCGGTACAAGTCGCGCACGGGCGCGTAACCGATGAAGCCGTTGGTGACAGAAAGCAATAGGGCGCGCCGGTCCCGTTCGGCTTGGAACCGGCGCTTGATGCGGTTGAACGTCTCCATCGTGTTGGCGGTGAACGTGACCGGCCCCAGTCGCAACGCCTGGACGATCAACGGGCGATCGAGCTTTTCTCCGCGCGCCATTCGCGCCAGCGTGCCGCGAATCGCGGTGACGAACACCATTGCCAGTCCGACCTCGTGGGTCTGGGCCTGTAGCGGATCAGCGTCTGTCGAATGCTCGCCGACGATCTTCTCCTTCTCAGCCAACAATTGACGCAGTTCCTTCTCGCTCAGATTGGCCAACGTGTATGGTTCGTTGCTCTCGGCACTGGCGAGACGGTCAACTGCCATCGGCTGGGCTTTCTCAACGCCGAGCCGGATCACATCGGCAAATCGCCCGCCAAACATCTCCAGCGCCTGCAACGATTGTTCGGCCGGCCCGTGGACGTAGGCGGGATTGATGTCGCCGTGCGCGCCTTGCAGGAACAGGCCGACCGCGCCGGGATGCTCGCGTTCAATGCGATTGGTGGCCACGCCAACGTAGTCGCCGTGGATCTCCCGGTTCTTGGCGCAGCACACGACCGGGTGACAGGAGAAGTAGCTGACGAAGCCGGCCAGCTTGCCGCCGCGATCGATGCGCAACACGTGCGCGCTAGTGTCAGTCTCTTCTGGCTTGTCGGTAATCCACTGGCCGGCCAGCACGGCGTCGTTGGTGCGACCCGGATCCGGCAACTCGCGGTTGTAGGAAAAACCGGTGGCCTCGACTTCCGCGTGATGCACTTCCGCGTCCCGCAGATCCCGGACGGCTTCCACGCCCGCCTGCGCGATGCGATGCGGCAGAATCTCGAAGTACAACTCATCCGGCGCGCCCCACCCGATCAACTCCGGCAACGTACACGGCCCGCAATGATTGTGCGTGCAATGCACCATGATCTGTTCGTCGCGCAAGCCCGTCGCCGCGCGCACCAGCGCGCGGACGCGCCGGGCGGTCGGCGTGTTCACCGCGATCAAATCGCAACTCACCAACACCCACCGCTGTCCCCCCTGCTCCACCGCCAACGCCCGGGCCCACAACGGTTCGATCACCCGGGTGGACGAGCGACAGAGATACGGTCCGAACCCGCACAACTCGACGCCGACGCGCGGTGTGATCTCCACTTTGCCGAAGCCAGCTTTCATACAGACCGAATAATGTCTTCCTCCCCTGTCTCCCAGTCGGAGTTCACAATTCGTTTCAGCGCTCCACAACCTCGATGACGCGGTCCACATCGAAGCTGTGGATCCCAACCGTCTCGTTGCTACAACACTTCTGGGCACATGGAAAGCAAAACAGGGGACGCGGTGAAACCGTCCTTCCAACTTCGGCGCAACCGTCAAGATGAGTTCTTAGAGCGTGTTTCAAAAGTCTAAATCTTTCGTAAGTGGTTGGTGCGATTTTACTTCCGGACTGTCTCCAAATCTGTTTCAAGATCGGGATGCAAAATGTATCCCTGTATCCCAGCAGTCTCACT
>Ga0247727_10010883_pt1 | contig 16011 bp, 14 predicted proteins | sample WisWelCaveWW1625_FD_202498 | JGI IMG/M metagenome (GOLD analysis project Ga0247727, IMG submission 202498) | Biofilm microbial communities from Wishing Well Cave, Virginia, United States - WW16-25 | ecosystem: Environmental > Aquatic > Deep subsurface > Groundwater > Cave microbial mat | place...
ATTTTTACTGGTTTTTGAAGGAATGCGAATGGCGCTTCAATGGGGGCAGCCATCAACAGCTTCTCAAGCAGCTAAAACATTGGTATAAACATACCAAGCATTAGGGCTTAGCTACGACAGCCCCTATTTTTACCTATGGTCTTTCGGACCTGGACATAAATCCTGCGCAGAACGTCCTCGAATATTCAGGGTTGCAGGGACATTTCACCCTGGGGTCCCTGCAAAGAGACTTCAGCCTTAATTCCTCTGCTATGAACGATGAACCGGGTGGGTTTGATATTTTTGGTTTCAACACTGTTGCCGGAACGATTTCCGGAAGCCCGGAGGCTGTTCTTTCCGGCAACTGGTTTGATGAAACAGGCGCTCTTTTCGGTCCGGGCGCAGGAATTCATGATGTTGTGATGGCGCTCTCCCTCAATCCGAACAATTTCGTGACGAGTTTTGGCTACCAGCCTTCTACCGCCGGGAGCAGTGTTGTGCTCGGTCATTTCAATGAGGCTTCGATTACCGCCATTCCGGAACCAAGCACAACGGCGCTTTTTGCGACGGGTTTGCTGACGCTCCTCGCGCGCAAAAAAATCGCAGGGCTCTTCAGCCGCACTCCTGCGAAAAGCGTGAATCCTGCACCGGCAGCGGAAATAGTTTAAATATTCCCATTATATAAAAAAGGCCGCAACGCGTGCGGGGGTATAGTGATAGGCCGATCAGTTCCGATTTCTGACCACACCTATCAGCCAAAATACAAACAACCGCTTCCTTAACTGGTAGCGGTTGTTTTTTGTTTGTGGGCCAACTAAAAGGGTTACATAGGCTTAATTGTGATTTAATGCTGTCGCTATGGAAATTATACGGGGCAGTTGGGGAGGCCATATGACAGATAATTATTTAGCGGATTTTTTAGAGCCAACGCCACTGGCACTTCTTCGAATAAAAATTTTATGGAACGATCTGCCGTTTGAATCAAAAGTAAAGATTCTAAAAACCCTGTTGAATATGGATGGAAAAAATAAGTCCGGATTCCAATACAATTATCAAGTGAACCAATTAAAGGATTTGGCTCTTAACGACGAAAATCCTTATATCCGATACCTTGTCGCTCAAACTGTATCCAAACCTTATAAATGGGGTGATGGAGAGGAAACCGACCAATACCGCGAGGATGACGCGAGATATAAAAGAGTACTTGCAGATAAAAGCGAACTTGTTCGCTCCGTAGCGGAAGAAGGACTGAGGGGATTTCCAAAAGATAACGATGAAACCGCCGCACTATTTTGGAATCTTTCACATGCAAAACGGTTGCTGTCCGTATCTTCCAAAGAGCCTTTTGATCGCTTAGGTGGAGAAGTTGTCGCTAAAATCTTGGAATATGCTGCCATTAAGCTTCTGCCAGAAGGAAAAATCTCTGAACAAGAGATCATGGATGTTATTCAGCAATATATAGCTGGAGAGTCCATGAAAGAGCGTGTACGCGGTGTAGAAAAATATGCGCGAGAATTTATGGATGGATATGCCGAATACAGCTTGGGGAAAGATATGGAAGCACTTTGGCGCACAGCCTTCCTGCTTCCTGATACGCTTGGTTTTGATTTAATCGAAAATCTTCCAGTAAAAGCGGGCTTCATGTCCAATATCCCCGTGAATGATTTAGAAAAACTGTCCAAACACAAATTAGTTCAATTATTCTATAGAGATGATGTGGATTTAAATGAACTGCGTCGGCGGTTTTATACAGAAACACCCTCCAAGGAAAACGATCACCTTCGCTCCGCAGCTATATCTTCTCTTTCCTTTAAGCTTGAAGATGATGATTTTAAAAAATTAACTATCAAAGAAGACGATACTGATGAAGAGGCCAAACTAAAACTTAAAGAGCTAAGAACATTGGCGCAGCATTGTCGCGGCGCAACACTGGCACAAATGGAAGCGATTATGGATCTCTTAGAGGCAGTGCCAGACAAATATTTTCCGGGCTTGAGTCATAGTGGTGAGGATATAGCGTTTGCACGCCGAATTAGGGAGGGCCGCGCTAGAAGCTTAGGGAATAGATTTCGACAAGAATATCTAGATTGGAGAATCTATGCACTTGCTACCTATTTAGTGCGTGGACACGCGCTGGACTCTTTTAATTTTCTAAAAGGAGATGTCGTTCCGGGCGATTCATGGGCAACATATTTAAAAATTCGCCCCAAAGTTATTAATAAAACTAAACTTCATAACGATATGCCATTCATGGAAATTGAAGGACTCACGGCGAACGATGCGGGAGAGTACGAAGACGAAGATGAAACCGAAGCAGAAAACCTAACGCCTTCAACTCAAGCTAGTTGGGAACCTCATTTAAAGATTTTAGAAAAGAAAGTTAAGTGGATATTTTGGATAGCTATTGCCACTTTGATTTTGTTGGTTAGCCAATACTAAAAATTGGGTATTTCTTCCGGCGGAATAGCTCTTTGATGATGAGCGGTCATAATCCGTTCAACGATCCTTTCAGGATATGGTTTATCGGGGTTTTTATCAACGTAATGCTTAATCCAAAGATGATCGGTATCGTTTGAAATTACTCTATTTATAAAATGTGATGGATCGTTGTGAAAGAAAACTGCATGAGCGGGGCATGGATTATAATATCCTTCGCTTGCTAAATCATTCATCATCTCATCAAGTTCTTGAAACCAGATTTTTTGCTGTTCGACGTTAGCGGGCGGCAAATTTACATCTACGAATACATACAATGGAATATCTTTTGCCTTTGTATATGCATCCCTAACAAGCCCAATAACATCGACTTTATCTTTGTTAAAAGGGTTTCCACCTGTGAAACCCTTTATGCCTTGGCGGCGGCGGCTTTTGGCCTCAACAGCAACACTTTGTCCGGTTTTTTTATCTGTTGCGATAAATTCAACATGTTTACTGGAGTTGTCGGCTTCGTCTTCAAATTTTACCTCGAAACCAGCCGCAACAAATAGCGCTGCCACCCATAATTCATGTCGCGCTGCTTGAAAATCTCTAAATAATAAACGCTCACGCATAATATTTTGCAACTCAGCATTATCTTTAATTGTATATAAATCATAAGCCAATCTTATCCATGCAGCTCCTAAGCCAAATTGAAAGTCTTCCGGTTTTGCATCTTCGCGTGCGAGAGTTTCGTTATGATGATCGCTGTAAGCATGAAGCCATTGAATGGCAGGATGACGATCTTCAAAAGATTTATTTTCTTCTGCCTCTAAAAAATCATCTCCAAATACATGCAGTGCATAATCGACAATCGCATTAACAAAATTATAAGGGCCAGGCTTAGTTTGGCTAAAAATTTGATTTCCTATAGCGACAATATGCTTATCGCCCATTTTAAGAAGCTGCGGCTTTCGAATTTGTCCATGCTTGCTTATGAATATTTCTTGCGCTTGCTCTTTTTCACGAAAAATTTTGATCGCACCCTGCAAAGCCCTTTCCTTAGGATAATGGCATTTATCGTAACGAATTCCGCTCCCACAACGACACGGCTGCTTTAATTGCGCTCTCTTTGATTTTCTATTCATCCTTTAAACCCTAGCGGATAGATAAGTCTTAATAACACTCCGATTCAATTAAATCAGGGTAATGTATAACTCCTTGAATTTTCTATAAATATCTTTAAGTTTCAAGTGTTGCTAGCAATTCGCTGGTAGTCGGGGCTTAATAACCCTGTGTTAGACGGTTGGCGTGTCCGTAATCACGCCGCTTCTCGACCCTATGGCCGGGAGGCGGCGGCGTATGTCCAAAGCTTCGGCTTAAAGGCCGTCGCGGTCGTTCTAACACGGCTTATTAACTCCCGGTCACCAGAGGAAACTCTGGTGACCTTTGTTTTGACCAAAACATTAAAGGGAAAGAAGCCGTACCATGAAAAATTTTCGTTTTATTTATTCAAGTTCTCTCATTTTGCTTTCTTCTATTTCATTATCAGGTTGTGCTACAGCACCTAAATCTGATCCTGCCTATGTGTCACCCGCGCAATATCAAGCTTATAACTGCAACCAGATTAGGGCGGAAATGCAACGCGTGTCAGGCAAGCTTGAGCAAGCGTCTCAAGCAAATGCAACTGGTCAGGTTTTGGGAACCGCTTTGGCTGCTTTTGCCATTTCGCAAGGATATGGAATTTACGACGATGGAAATGGCGATGTAGAATATCGCAGATTATCTAACCAGTATGATGTGCTGGAGCAAACGGCTATTCAAAAGGAATGCACGCGATGATGCATTCCTATGAATTTTTTGAGCCAAAAACTTTAACAGGCTTTGTAAAAGATAAGGAAGTACAGGCTGCGGTTCTGGAACTTATAAATCTTCCGCCAGACGTAATTAAAAATGAAGCTATAAAAGCAGAACCCAAAACAAAACGGTATGTAATAACGGGAACCGCTTTTGAGCTATATCTTATATGCAGACTTTATCGAGAATTTAGAAAAAAATGTCTCAATAAAATTAATTTTGAAATTTTTAAACAAAGCGCAAAACCTAATAAAATATGGAAGGAAGCGTGGAAAAAAGCGCATAAAGAAATTGAAAAATATATAGAAAAAGAAATTGACGCTAATGACGAATTCTTAAAAGCACTTATTGTTGCCGCGAATCTTATGTGTCTTCATCGCTCTGGTGCGCAACCATTGGATATAAACCAAGCGGGGCCAGAAGAACTTCAAGATTTAAAAAACCTCATGGCAATAACGCCATGGGAAAAATTTAAGCCTAAAAAATATGCATTCTTAAGCCCTCAATTTAAATGCCACGATTCTTATGTGGTTTCCGCTGACGGCGATCTTATAATTGATGATGTTCTCATTGATATTAAAACAGTCCAAAGGAACGACAATAAAATTTTATGGTGTCAGCTACTTGGATATTATTATCTTTTTCATTGCAGAGGATTAAGAGCTTCAAAAGCGGCTGCCGCGAAAACTCATATTTCATCCGTGGGAGCTTATTTTTCTCGCCATGGAATAATGCAAATTGCTGATCCTAATAAATTTGTCAAAACAATCGCCGATAAAAAAGAAAATAGAAAATATATAAGCAGTATATTTTTGAATGAAGAATAATATAATTTTATCGCAAGAAACCATCCAAATTCTTTATTAAAGATTGAAGTTCTGTACGAGTGGTTTGCAATTCCCTTATGGCATCTTCTAAATTGATGCGGCCTACCCCATCAAAAAACCAGCCTGCATCATCTTTGCATATAGCAGTATGAGAATATTTTTTTCGTATAGGCAAAAGTTTTAAAGCCTTATCAAGATCCTCTGTTAAAGATTTCATTACTGGATTTTCTTTCGCTTCTTTTACTAATCCAATATAAAATTGATCCGGCTTTTTAAGAAAACCCCACAAAATTATTTTATATTTTCTTGCTGTTATCCCATTAAGAATTGCGCCAAGGCTTGCTGGAGAAAATTCGCGAAATTTTTTCTCCTGACGAAATTGTGTAAGAGATACGCCTCGGCTCCTCTTTACAACGTTCTTTAATACCAATTCTAAATAGGAAAAAGTATGAATAACGTGACCAACTTCGAGTGCAAAGGCGGGTGGTATTTCTTCAAATTCTGTCCAAATGACTTTTTCTTTATTCATATTTATTACCTATATTTAATGCAATCAAACGATCCAATTTCTTAATTCTCATTATTTTATACTAAATATGCATGAATACGAGTCAGTTGATCGATATTACTTCTACGGCCTGAAAGAATTTTTGCCAGATTTGAAGCATCTATTTTAAGTGCTGCGGCAAGGGCACGGATAGAAATATTTTTTTCTTTCATTTTTTCATGGATTTTACCCAGTGTTAATTTTTGTTCTGCGCTTTCGATTTCAAGGATTTTCGTTGCTCGGTGGATTTTCATTAGCGTTTTAGCAGGTGGATTAGCTTGGCCTTTTGAAATCTTCAACACATAGCGTTCCGATAAATTGGAAATTTCCGCGACACGTTTCGCGCCGTAAACTTCAATGCCTTCCAAAATTATATTTCGCATGTCATTTTTTTGCTCTGGCGTAATGCCATATTCGATTTGCGCGGATGGATCATAGCCCAATAAAAACTGCTCCTCCCATTTATTGGCTTCCTTGCCGATATGCAGGATGGATTTAACTATGACGTGCCGCCTGCGCGTTGCGCCCTTATCAGTATAGTCGCCATTTAAAAATTTCGTTTCAGGATGCAGATGATATTGCGCTAAAGCATTAAGATTAGTTTTAAGCTGTATTTTTTTAATTTTCTCGCCTGTTTTACGATCAAAGCAATGCGAAGCTGCTTTGACAGGATTTTTATTGTAAGGAGCAACTGGCTTTAATTCTTTAAAGTCTGGCGTGCTTTGCATCGAAAGTAGAAAATTAAAGGGTTTAACTTGAGCCTTGTATGTTTTTTCTTTATTAGAGACGCCAAACCACTTCAAAAGTTGCGGCGTGGTTGCGCCATAGCGGCTTACGGCGGGATTATCAAAATTTTTGAGCTTTGAATAAATCGGCTGCCTGTTTTCAATCGCGGCCTCGATGATTTCACGCCATACGTCTTGTTGCCATGGAGCCGCATCCTCAAGATCGGCCATGTCATACCGCTTGTAAGGCGCAATGATATGTCCAAGCCCATGCGCGGAAACCTTCCTTAAAATAGGCTTTCCATTGTTATCCAAATTGAAAAGTGCATATCGTTTGGAAGATACTGCATAACAATAAAGCGGATGCAGTTCATTATTGCTGTAATTGTAATCCTCGATTTTAAGCAGCGGCGATTTATCGGCATAAGGATTAAGCGGCATAAACCATGTTTGTATGCCTCTCACTTTCTCATAAAATTCTTCAATTCCCATGTTTTCCGGCTTTGCTAACGCCATGCTGTCCGTATCGCAAAAAGCCCAATCCAGCCCTGCGTCAATCGTTAGACGTTCTGTAATCGCCAACATGAGCCGCGCTGCACCCGTGATAAGGGCTGCCAGCAATGGATGAAAGAACATTCCCGCCGCCTCGAATTTCTTCATTTCTATAGGGATAGGTTGGCCGCTCGGCCCGTAACATAAAAACGGCTGCGCTTGGTTTTCTTCTTCAACATTCAATTCAACGAAAATTCCATAGCTGGTGGCATTTGCTACAAGCTTAAATGCACGCTGTTGGCTTTCGAGTTGATCCTTTTCATGATTATCTGAAGCGTTTTCTTTTTTCTTCTTTACCTCGCTGCGCAAATCAATAAGTCGTTTGAAAAAATCGCCTTGCGCCGGATCAACGCAATATTCAGGATTTCCAGCGATATGAATTGGTAAAAGTCCCTCCTGAACTGGCCCCGGCATAAATGAAATCGCGCTCACGATTCTAGGGGCGCGGCCTGTCAGTAATTTGGCCGCAATGCAGTCTGCCAGCGTAAACCATAGCGGCATTGCACTTGTTAAATGATTTGATCCAATCGTGTATTGCGCATCGCCCTCATATTTTGAGCGTACCGGAAATATTTCGCCATCTGACATGACTTGAACAAGCGTACAAAGTAAAAGCTATGTTTCGGGACGCTGCAAATCCTCAAGCGTAATATTTTTTAAAAATTCTCGCGTTTCTTCTGTGGAATCTTTCCACGTCATGCCTTGCGCCTTTACAAAGCACCACAAGCCCATAAGCGTACAAACGGTTGGATACATGGATAAAAAGTCGCAGTAGGATATTTGCGTTATCTCTTTTCGGATATGCACTTCCGAACGCCCGCCATAATATGCGCTCATAATATTGCCCATGATTTCAGGCGGGAAATCCGGCTGCATTTCCCGCCATGGCCGGATACCCATGTCTTTCAGGTAAGCCTTTCCAACGCTGGCCTCGCTATGGATATTATGGGCGGCTGTCAGCTTAAAGCCATGCGTCATGTACAAAGCTCGAAGCCTGAGATAGCACTCCCATGTCGCTTGCGTGTCCTGCATGGCATAGGCGATATATTCAGGCGTTAGAGCGCGGCCATGATCTTCCGTTTCATGCTTTTGGGCTTCTACCCCTAAAAACTTGGCCAAGAATGCAAGGGAATAGGATTGGCTGGTTAAAGCCGCCGCTAGCGTTTTTAAGATCAATAAAATATCCCCGCCTGACAGGCTCAAAACGTTCTTTCTTGCGGCTGCCCCTAGTAGTGCGCTGCCGTTTGGGAGCGGCAAACTGAATAAACGCATCTCTTGAGGAGACGTGTTTTATTTGCACACGCGGGAGTTTTTCATTTTCAGACATTTTAAAGCTGAAGCCGCCACGCATAACTTTGTTCCAGGGCGAGGAGCGAGCGGGCGAGTGCGCTATCGCCAGCCGTGAAATATCAAACGGAAGATTAAAACCAACAATCGTGGCGCGGCATTCATAGCCAATGGGATAAAATATTTCGTCAACGAATTCCCGAACAGTCATAAATTTTAATTGATGTTTTTCCGTATATTTTTTAAGCGTTGTCTGTTCGGATTTCGTAAGTATTTCTGGATCATAAAAAACGCCGGATTCATCTAATAAATCATTCTTGCGTATTTGATATGAACCAAAGCGCATATTTTGCGTTTCATCTGTTGTGGTTTCTGTGTCGTAAACAAGAACCCATTCTGAAGGCAAATCCGATTTTTTCTTGATATGTTTTTTGGGTGGCCTTGAGATCGGAATATTTTCTTTTTGCGCATACGCCCGGACGGCGATTCCCACAGGCTGTTTCATGTTGCTTTCGCCGCAGCTTCAATAAGAAATTTCCCGTATTCTCTTAGCCTTTCAACTAAAAGCGTAAATAATTCGGCCAGTCCTAAAAGCATATGACCGATGGTTTCAAGCGTTGTGGGAGGCTTGCCTATTTGCTTTGGGTGATCTTTTTGGTCGTCGCTTAATTTGCGGTGACAGTTGCGGCATACGATACTTAAATCCTCGCTGTATGCCCGGCCCGCTATGTGATGGCGTTCAAGACAAATTGGATTATCTTCACCGCATATCACGCATATAGGTTTATTATCGCCCAGTTTTTCAAGGCGATTTTGTTTGCGGATTTCCTTTGCTTTATCAATCATGATTTTCTCCTTTTCTAAATGATGATGCGATAAACTTGTTCAAATGTTTCATTGCCACTGGCCGCTATGCGATAAAGTGCATTGGGATTGGTTTCAAAAGCGTGTTTGTTCCCGTTTTTGTCAGTGACGGTCTTTCCGGTGAAAGGCTTTAAATGCTCTGGATCATTGCTTCTTAAAAAGCGTTTTACCGCCGCCATATAGCGGCCAAGTTTTGACGCATGGCGCAATTGCCCGATGATGACGGAACGTGCTTCGCCCTTGCTGTAAATCAGCATACGGCGCGGCAAGTCAGTCCTGACGATCCATTTATTACCTTTGCGTCTGATAATGCCCTTGGCTTTAGCCTGATTGCGCAGGCGTTCCGGTGAAACGCGGATCATTTTGGCGGCTTCCGCAAGCGTACTTCCAGACCGGAGAGCTTTCAGGCTGATTTGAAAGGAATCATCGCTGATCGGGCGCGGTTTCCTTATGTTCTTTTCTTTCGCTTTGGGATGGCCTCGCGCTTGCGAACGGCTCAAGCCTTTCTTGATGCCGCGCTCAATGCGCCGTTGATATTCGGCGCGGTAATCGCGTGAATGTTTGCGAGATTGTTCCATCGTTCCTCTGCATGGCTTAAATGCTAAAAATACGATGGAAGGCAGACTTGAAAAATAACTTTAAAATAACAGGGGGTTTATAGTTTTGAGGTTGATTTTGAGGTTTTAGAATCATCATCAAACATGGGTTTTACAGCGCGCCTAATAACTTCGACTCCCAATCCCTTATTATCTTTTAATTCAGGATTTAATTGCCTCACGGTTTTCTGAATTGATTCGGTATGTGATTTAAAATTCTTTAAATAATCAATTTTCTCTTCTTTTTTAAGCAATGTATAAGCAGCAATTATTTTATTCTTAATTGTTGGCCTACCCGGTTTTTTATCTACAATTTTAGTTTTAGGCAGCGTTTTTTCTTTTTTTGAAATCTTATTATTCAAAGCGGATTTTTTAATAATTCGAATATTTAAAAATTCAATTCCATTTCGTGAAATTGATGAATCATCCCAATTAATTTCATTTATTTTAAGCGGCCATATATGCAACGGAATTATTTTTGGATAATCGGAGGATTTAACGGGAGCCTCATATCCTAAACCGATTAGTTTTTCGGATATTATTATATTCAGTAAATTACGTTTTATTTTTTCAAAAGAATCTTTTACCTTTGTGGAAAATTGATTTAATTGCGTCACACCTTGCGCAATATCACTTAATAATTCTTGTAAATTTTTTGAATTGAACTCTTTGAATTTCAATTCAATATTTTCATGTTCACTCAGAATTTCAGCATCCGTGAATTGATATATAGATTGGTTCAGGGTTTTTCCCTTTTTCCAAATCTCCAATAATAATTCCGGCGAAATTTCCAATTACGGCCCCAACCTAAAACATTTAATAGCAAGGTAATTAATCGCTATTTAAATTGATATTTTCGCTATCAATTTGATTTTAATAATAAATATAAAGGAATTATCCCAATTAATTAAATTGGAAATGAATTACCGGAATTAATTGGCAATTTAATTGGAATTATTTAGGAGATTTAATTAATTGCAGATTTAGGGAATTGCCTGATTTTACAGGCTTTTTTAATTTATTATTAGGGCCAAATAGCCTTTTTAAATTGGCGGCGGTAATTGCCTCTATTTCGGGAATATCCTGAATTACTTTCACGATATATCGGGCAAATTGGGGATGTAAGCTGCAAATGCCCTGTTTATTTAAGATAAAATCCCCCGGTGAGAATTTATGTTTCCGGACGAATTCTAGTATTTTTAAATCCATGACCGGGCGCACAGGCTCCATTAAATCGAAAACCAGCGAGGGGCGGCCTTTTTCAAGGGTGGAGTGCATATAGCCAATTGTCGGATCAATGCCCACGGCCAGTATTTGCCCTCGTACCTGATTCTCCAAAACGCCATAGGCGTAATTCAAAATGGCATTTACCGGATGCAGGGCGAATTGATTGCTATGATTAGGGCCAATTCTCGTACCTATGCGTAGCCATTCCTGCGGAATAGGCTTTTTGCCAATGCCTTTCCAGTTTAAAGACAGGGTGTACCAGTAGCGGAAATAAGCCGCCGCCGCGATGCCTTCCACGGTCAACAATGAACTGAAATTAACAGGCGGGTTTTTCTTTAAAGCCACGGCTTGCGCGTCTATTTTTTGCAATATCAATTCCGCTTCCGGCGAATTACCCGATATTCGCTTTATTGTTTCATAGGAATTTTCGATTTTATTTGAAATAAGCCATTTTGAAAATTCAAAGCCTTCGCCGTTATCCCTTAATTCCAATTGCCGCTTTACCAGATCAGGATTGGCGGCGTAATCCGCCCCGCCGATGCTGGAGACTTCGCCCCGCCAGTTGATTTGAACGAGAGGAACGTTCTGTACCGACATCCATTCCAGCGCATCGAACGTAATGCTGCCATCGCCATCAAGTATGACGATGCGGGAGGGTAATTGGCGGTCACGCGGGAAAAAGCGATATTCCTCTCGCTTTTGCGGATAATGGGTAAAGCCGCATTTGATTACCAGCGTTCCGTAATCGACATTAAGCCGGATGCCATGACCGCTCAAAATAAGCGGCCTATGGATCACTCTGCGTTTGCGGGCTTTATATTGAGGAACGGGATTTAATTTCTTTTGCCAGTAATCGCCACGCTCGGCCCATGCGTCAGAATCATCATTTTGAGCGGTATTTGCGTGCTGCGGAGTCATGCCAATAAATAGCAGATTTAGCAGTTATTTTCCACGTTTAAGCACTAAAAAATGGGCGAAAAACAGCCCTTACCAATGAAGATAAGGGCTGTTTGTATTTTGGCTGATAGGTGTGGTCAGAAATCGGAACTGATCGGCCTATCACTATACCCCCCCGCAACGCGTGCGGCCTTTTCTGGAGGAATTTCTGAAATCTAGATTGCGACGGGCGCACCGTCCATATTGACCGCAGCGCCGCCGGCGTTGTGGATCAGGATCGTCACCGTGCCGTCCGTGAAGACGTCATAGGCACGGTTCGTGGCTGTGCCGCCCTGCGGACCGTCATTGACCTGGAAGTTATCGGTTGTACCGTCCAACACTTTGTTCATGCCGGTCATGCCGTCCAGGTTCAGTATGTCGCCGGCGCCGAGATTGAACGTCAGGATGTTCTTGTCATCCGTGATCCGCAAGACATCATTATAATTCAGGTGCAGCGTTTGCGCCTGTGCTGAGGTTATGGTGTCGATGCGTTCGATGCTGGTGATGCTGTTGTTGGCGTTGATCAACGAAAAGTCCAGTGATGCCGCATTGGCGCTCATCAGTGTCAACGTGTCGCCGCGACCGTCGCCCTCGCCGTCGACGGTAACGCCTTCTGCGCGCAGCAGTGCGGCTACGCGTAAATTGCTGTGGCCGCCGTCTATCACAGTACCGGTGCCTGCAATCAGCAGATCGCTGAGCACCGTGGAGCCGTTGTCCAGCCAGAGGCGTATCTCGTCATCATTGTCCATGCCGCGGATTTCGGCATTGGCAGTGTTCAGCGTGATGGTGTCGCGCCCGTCGCCGCCGACAACGGTGTTGTCGTACGTGCCGACCTGGAGGATGGCGCTGTTGATACCGTCACCCAGATTCACATAGTTGTTTGTGCCGTTGTTTGGGGTGCCTTGGTATTCAACCGTGATGACGTCGTTGCCGTCCCCGAAGAAGAACTTCGATGAATCGCTGCTGATCGATCCGGTTGTCGGCGTCAGTGTCGATATAGTCTGGTTGTCGGTGAGATAAGGACCGGCGAAGGTTAGTGCGTTGGCCCGGCCGGCATTGAAATCAAAATCATGGAAACCGCTGACGCCACCTTGTGCATCGCGGGCCTGAACTTCAATGGATATCGGACCAACAGCGGCATAACCTATGCCGAACGTCAGTTGTAGTTCGCCTGTGGCAGCGCTGAAGCTCTGGGCTGTCAGGACACCGTTTGTTTGCCACGTGTTCAGGGCGGCAATTGTCGCCGCGCTGAGTTCGAACGTCATGTTTGGAAGGCCGCCGTCATCGGCAAATTCCTTGTTGAAATTGTAATGCCAGGTCTGGTTGTCCGCCGAGGTGAAGAAGCTGTTCGGCGCTTCCGCATGAAAATTGGGGGCCGGGTTGGTTGTTGTCGTGCCGCCGGGTGCCGTCGTGGTGTTCGGATCCGTAACAGGCGGGGGCGGGAGGACATCAGAAGCTGCAGCCGCGGTTGTGTTGACGACCGTCTGCGTTGTTGTCGGCGGGGCAACGGTATTATCCGATGGCGTCGTCAGAGAAGCGGTTGCCGTTGTCGTCGCTGTCAGGCCGCTGGTTGTCGTTGTCAGACCGGATGTTGTGGTTGTGGTCACCGGTGGCGGCACGGGCGGCAGGGCCGCGGTTTCCGTGGTAGCCGACACTTCGCCGGTATCGCTGTGGTTTGCGCCGTCCGTCTGAACGGGGGCGGATTCTTCGCTTGCAGGCGCTTCTTCAACAGGCTGTTCCGCTTCCGGTACAGGCTGTGTGTCCTGTTGTTCGGTTGCGGCGTCGTTGATCGACGAGAAGAGAGTCGGCGAAACCTGTGATACGAGGAAAAATTTCTGCGAAAGATCCTGTGCCGTCAGCTGGCCCAGGTTCTCGATGCCTTCGCTGCCATGAAAGCGCGCGGTTTCAAACTGCGTGGCCAGAGTCATTTCGTTGCCGTTATGGTCGGTCAGGACAATGGCGCCCTCAATAACCGTGATTTCGCCCGTATCGACGTTACCGGCGATGATGGTGCCGCGGATACCGATAGAACCCACCGGCGTATTGATATGAACATCATCCGGGTCGTCGCGACCGATCAGGCCCGACGTAAACACGAACACGCCTTTCAGCACCGAGAAATCATTCGATCCCGATTGCGTGCTGGCGTCGTAAACATAATTGTCGATTGAAAGGCGCGCGTCCTGCGACACGGCAAAACTGGTTTCATCGACGAAGGTGATATTGACGGCGCCTTGCGCGTCCGTTTCAACGATGTCGCCCTGGAAGATCGGCGTGCCTTTGACGATGGTTTCCGTCGAGCCGTCCGTGTGCGTGACGGTCGCGTGGCCGGTGACTTCATGGACGGCACCGACGGGCGTTTCGTCGCTGATCGTGCCGTTGGCCGCATATTCAGCCGGGCTTGTGAGGAAAGAATTGACGAGGGCGGGTGTCAGGGTCCAACCGTCGGGTGCGACGAGATTCGGCTGCGATTCATCCGCGAAGTAATCGTTGATTTCGATGCGACCGTCGGGGCCGTCGAGAACGAGGTTCATGCCATCGCGGGTCAGGGCCGCGTCGCGCACGAAAGAGGCATCCGGCAATTCAACCTTATGGCCTTCGCCGTTGATGACTTTGTGTGATTCTGTATTGCTGTCTAAGGAAAGACCGTCAAAATCCTTGTAAGCCATAATCCTAACCCCTTTATAAACCCCGTAGAATTGAAACGTCGCAAAAATGGCCTGTGACGCCTATCTTTCCATATTATGGAATAAAGCTTAAAAACAGGTAAGAATTAGATAAAACTTTATCAAAACGGGGGTTTAAGCGCTAAAGCCTATATTTGCGGGTTGCAAATGGGTCCGGAGGTGCTAAAACCAAGGAAATTTCATGTCCAAAAACGGGTTTTTCCTATGAACATCCATGAATATCAGGCCAAGGAACTTCTGAAAAAGTACGGCGTAGCAGTGCCCGCGGGCATCCCGGCCATGAGCGTCGCCGAGGCGGTTAAGGCCGCTGGCCAGCTTCCCGGACCTTTATATGTGGTGAAAGCCCAGATCCATGCCGGCGGACGCGGTGCCGGCAAGTTCAAGAACAACCCCACCGGCAAGGGCGGCGTGCGCCTCTGCAAAACCCCGGACGAGGTGAAGGCCGCGGCCGAAGCGATGATGAACCAGGTCCTGGTTACGAAACAGACCGGTTCGGATGGAAAAGAAGTCCAGCGCCTTTATGTCACCGACGGCGTCGACATCAAAAAAGAATATTACTGCTCGGTCGTTCTCGACCGCTCCACTTCGCGCGTCACCTTTATGGTTTCGACCGAGGGCGGCATGGATATCGAGGAAGTCGCGCACAAGCACCCTGAGAAAATCATCCGTGTGAATGTTGACCCGGCTGCGGGCTTCCAGGCGTTCCATGCGCGGAAACTTGCTTTTGGTCTCGGCCTTCAGGGCAATGCCAACAAATCCGCCGTGAAGTTCTTCGTGGCGCTGTACAAGGCTTTCGTTGAGCTTGATGCCTCCATCGTTGAAATCAATCCGTTGATTGTTACCGACAAGGAAGAGGTTATGGCGCTGGATGCCAAAATGAACTTCGACGACAACGCTTTGTTCCGTCACCCGGAAGTCGCTGCTTTGCGCGATGAATCGGAAGAGGACGAAAAAGAACGCCAGGCGCATAAATATGAACTGTCTTACGTGGCGCTGGAAGGCAATATCGGTTGCATGGTCAACGGCGCCGGTCTTGCGATGGCGACGATGGACATTATCAAGCTGTATGGCGGCCAGCCTGCGAATTTTCTTGATGTAGGCGGCGGCGCGGACAAGGAAAAAGTCACGGCGGCGTTCAAAATCATTCTGTCCGATCCCAATGTCAAAGGCGTTCTCGTGAATATCTTTGGCGGCATCATGAAGTGCGACATCATCGCGGAAGGCATCATTGCCGCCGCGAAAGAGGTGAAGCTTTCAGTTCCGCTGGTTGTCCGTCTTGAGGGCACGAATGTCGAGAAGGGGAAAGAAATTCTTTCCAAATCCGGCCTCGATATTATCCCGGCGAACGACCTGGAAGATGCGGCCAAGAAGGTCGTTGAAGCCATGAAAAAGGCGCAAAAAGCCGCTTAATTTGGGCCCGGCGTCAATATTGCGAGAGTGCCCTGCGCTGACGGTTGCTTGTGATTCTGAACATCATTCGCCAGTTGGGTCAGCGCTATCCTGAAATCCTCG
>Ga0247727_10010884_pt1 | contig 16010 bp, 14 predicted proteins | sample WisWelCaveWW1625_FD_202498 | JGI IMG/M metagenome (GOLD analysis project Ga0247727, IMG submission 202498) | Biofilm microbial communities from Wishing Well Cave, Virginia, United States - WW16-25 | ecosystem: Environmental > Aquatic > Deep subsurface > Groundwater > Cave microbial mat | place...
GAGTTCCACTTCTGCTTGTCGAAGCTTGCTGATGATCTGCTCGACGGTGTGCTTCTTCATCCTGCCCTCCTTTTTCGTGTCCAAATCTAACATTCAACCTGGAACGATTTATTGGGGGCAGGTCATGACCATAGCGCGACCATTTGACAGCATGTATTCGAAGGATCCAGGAGGTGGTGAGATTTGATAGTTTGAATTAGCGACTCTCTCCATGAATTGAACGATAGAGCAGTGATGCTCTTTTTTTGCTGCCCCATAGTCCCTCAGAATTACCAAAATCGGCGTAACCTCTCTCCGTCCGAGAAGCCTCATTCGGTACTCCACAGCAAGGTCGTAACAGATCTTTCCTGCGAGCGTTGACTTTCCTCCACCTGGATTCCCGAGTACGACAGCGCGATATAAACCGGAGAGAAATTGCTCAAACGTCAGCAGAACGGGTTCCTTGTCCCTGCTTTGGGGCAACTGAAATAATTGTGGCGAAACGCAAATCTCTTTGATGGGGAGCTTTCGAGCCATATCGAAGTGAGGAGGCGTGATAAAACCGTGGCGGTCGACGAGTTGCAGGCGGTACTTCGCCTCAAAACTGAGAATCTCCTCAATGCTGAGTTTGTGAGGCAGGCGCAAGAGTTCTAGGTTTTTCTGAACTCCGGCGAATTGATCAAGAATCATTCGATGTCGGGCAGCACTCTTGGCCTCATGCGCAGAAAGAATGCCTCTGTCAATCGATCTGTCAAGCGCGCGTTCGCATCCTCGAAGCAGGGCATCGAAGAGAGAGTCTGAGACTTCTTTTAGAGTACCTGGATCTTGGCCAAGATGAAGTGAGAGTGAGGAAAGGAATTCTGCTTGAATGATTGGCAATGAAGATTGGTTTGTTGTGTTTGCCAAAAAGGTACCGTAGATTTGGCGGATGATAGCTTCGGCATCGGGAGATACGAGAAAGAATCTTAATTTTTCGGTTTGCCTTTGGTCGTGGAAGTGGGTCGCCTTGGCAACGGACACAACTGCCTTTTGCAGAATAGCTGAGAGAGGAGCGTCCTTCTGTAGCGCGTCAATGAGTAAGCGTTCGCGACGCAGTGTCTCTCCTTTGTCAGAGACTAGGTGAGAAATTATTGCCGTAAGCCCATTTGCAATTAAACTTGCTAGGATGCCTTCAGTGAGTGGAGCCACGGGGACCCCCCGGCCGTAAAAGGCCATTTTTACAGGCACTTATATCTATCACAGTAGTAATTTTTGCGGAATATATTTCCAGAGAAGATTGGAGAGGTGTCAGATGAACTAGGCGCTGACCGGAGGGGAGATTACAATTTGCAGTTTGCAATGGGGAAGAGCGGACTCTGGGGTGAGAGGTGGGGTACGCGGAGGAGAATGACACGGTTCGGGGTGGTGGAGAACGCAAAAAAAGATGCCGGGTGCCCCACCGTTTGCGAAGCAACGGGTGGGAAGGTGTGATTTGTTTCCACCGGGGCTGGCAAATGCTTGCGGGATTCCGACCATAAACTAGAGAGGGCGCTCGCCGTGCGGCGGACGCCTCTACATAGGAAGCCAAGGGGAAACGCGAAGATTCCTCACTGCGTTCGGAATGACACCGGCCGTGTGACGCGATCGTCGCACGGGCAAGGGTGCCCTTCGACCGTGTTCAGGACAAGCCTGCGCCATGTGAAAGAGGTAAGAAAGGTTGCGCCAAATTGAATAATGGCGCGGGCTGGTGACGTCCAAGAGAGAAGAGGGGGAAGAGCAGGGAGTGGGGAGTGGGGAGTAGGGGTAGGAAGTAGGAGGTTGGAGGTTGGAGGTAGGAAGTAGGAAGTCGGAGGTAGGAAGAAGAGAAGAAAGCCCCCTGGTACGAAATCCGAATGAAAACAGAGATGGATGCGAGAGCGGCGTGGGCCGCGATTGAGGACGAGCTTGTGCCGACGGCGGGGCTCGATGTGTTTGAGCGGTGCCTCTACTACCACTTACTGAGGAGGTCGCGGCTGGAGGGGCAGCGCGAGTTGCTGGTGGGAATGGAGGGGCTGGCGAGGCAGGCGCGGATGTCGGGGCCGACGGTGCGCGACCGGTTGCACCGGCTGGAGGAGAAGGGTCTTCTGAAGTTCCTGCGGCAGGACTACGCCGGGACGCGGATCGAGGTGCTGCTGCCGGCGGAGGTTCTGCCGGGGGTTTTCGAGCGGGCGGGACGGGGCGCGTTGGACGCGGAGACTCTGGACTTCTTCCGTGACCCGGCAGGGCGAATGGCGATCGTGCGTCGGGAGGGAGGAAGGTGTTTTTATTGCGGGCGAGCGACGACGGCGGAGACGGTGACACTGGACCATGCGATTCCGCGGCGCAGCGGGGGCAACAATACGTACCGGAACATCGTGGCGTGCTGCTTCGACTGCAACTCGCGGAAGACGGGAAAAATGCCGGCGGACTATCTGAGATGGTTGTGCAGGAGAGGAAGGATGTCGGAGGAAGAGTTGGGGGACAGGTTGAAGGCGCTGGAGGCGTTGGGAAGAGGGGAAATGAAGGCGGGAGTAGACAGCAGGGGCTAGGGGTTAGGGTGTAGGGGGAACAGGAGATTTCAAATTGCAGATTTCAAAGGGAAAGACGGAGGCTGATTGCGGTGGTTGGTTGGAACCGCTGCGGTAGAATGGACGTCTGGCCCCTGGGGCGTGGTCCAATTGGTAGGACGCTGCACTGTTAATGCAGACGGTGGAGGTTCGAATCCTCCCGCCCCAGCCACTGCCTCTCTGCCTCGGCAATCCTCACATGACTTTCGCCTACCGCATGAGACCCGACGCGTGACGCACCACCATCCACACTCCCACCAGGATGACGAACAGGGCAAAGAGTTTGCGCAGGCGCTTGGGAGGGATCCAGCGCGACGTCTCGACACCGGCAAACGTCCCAACCAGCGCGGCGGCGCTCAGCGGGCCGAGCGACATCGCTTCGAGGTGCAGCTCGTGCCGGTGCATGACCAGCGCGACGCCGGCGTTCACCGCAATCACCAGCAGCGACGTGCCCACCGCGCGCTTCATCGGCACGCGCAGAAACAGCACCAGTGCGGGCACAATCAGGAAGCCGCCGCCAATGCCAAGAAAGCCCGTCAGAAAACCAACCGCGGCGCCACTCACCGCCAGTGCGATGGCGTAAGGCCGGGCGTCGGGTGGCGGGTCGGGTCGCCGGCGGAACATCGCCGCGCCCACGACAAGCATCAGCACTCCGAAGAGCAGCATCAGCACGCTGCCAGGCACGCGTCGCGAAAGCCATCCGCCCGCTAGGCTGAGCGGCGCGCCAATGGCCGCAAAGACCAACGCGCTGCGCCAGTCCACGGGCTGCGAGCGGTGGTGCAGCAGCGCCGAAAGCAGCGCCGTGCCGCCCACCAAGACGAGCGATCCGGCAATGGCCGCGTGCGCTTCCATGCCGAACACATACTCGAGGATCGGCACGGCCAGGATCGAGCCGCCCCCGCCCAGCAGTCCGAGCGAAAGACCCATCAGCGCGACCAGGATCAGTCCCAGCCAAAACATGCGGGCAGTCTAAATGTCAAATGGTGGAAGAGTCAAAGAGTTGAAGATTGTCGAATGACGATTGTCGATTGGAGATTGCTGAAAGCTGATCGCTGAAGATTGACGGCGTAACCTCGAAGTAAGCTGACTGCTGTTTGCTGAAAGCTGTGTGCTGAAGGCTGATCGCTGAAGACTGATCGCTGAAAACTGTCGGCTAGCCCTTTGCCGTTGGATAGCCGGCTTCAGTCCAGCCGCGCCAGCCGCCGTCCATGGAGATGACGTTCGCGTAGCCCATCTTCTGGATGTTGTCGCCGGCCAGCGCCGACCGGAATCCGCCGCCGCAGTAGAGCACGATGGGTGCGCTCTTATCGGGGATTTTCTGCTCGATATCACGCTCGATGACGCCCTTGCTCAAGTGCACCGCGCCGGGCAGGTGTCCGCGGGCAAACTCGCTCTCCTCGCGCGTATCCACGAGATAAAACGTTTCCCCGGCGTCGAGACGCTTCTTGACGTCGTGCACGTTGCATTCGCGCACGCGCGTTTTCGCATCGTTCACCAGTTTCAGAAACCCGGTCGCATGCTGCATCGTTTCCCCCGATATGAAATGTAGTGTGCTGCAGCTTGCCAGAGGGTAGCACAACCCGCCGCACGACGCAGCGCCGCGCGCCCGTTAGTTTGTCGGCGACTTGGCCGTCGGCTCCGCTCGCGCCAGCGACCGCATATAGTTCACCAGGTTCCAGAGCTGCGACTCTCTCATGCGCCCTTCCTGCCCGGGCATCTGTCCTCGGCCCTTGACCAGCATGTAGTGCAGCTCGCCGTCGGTGAAGCTCTTCAGCGCTGCCGGGTCGCGGTAGTCGCGCAGTTTCATCTTCAACTCGACGGCCAGGTCGCCCTTGCCGTCGCCCCCGGCTCCATGACACATCGCGCACTGCGAGCTGTAGAGGCTTTTCCCCTCGGCCACGGACCCGGCGGTGGGCTTCACCGGGTTGGCGCGCTGCACTTCCTCCGGCGGGACTTTCCATTCCGGCTCGACCGGCGGCTTCTGCCCCGGCGACTCTTTTTGCTCCTGGGAAAACGTCGCGCTGACGGCCAGCAAGACCCCCACGACGACCGCAGACCACTTCCCCATGCCACCCTCCGGCTCGCGGGCTGCGCGAGCGCGGGCATCGGCTGCCTTCATTCTACTGCATCCCGCGCTCGTTGCGCCCAGCTTCGCATCCACCGCCAGCGGCACGTCCATCAGGCTTGCAGGCCGCGCGGCCACCTCGCCTCAACCCGCAGGCCACGCACCGCGCACCAGTTCACCGATTGCGTGGCCCTCGATCCTCGGCTTGGCCCGCCCACTTTGCAACGCCTCGAGTGCCCGCATTCGCCTCGGCAGCTCTCGCCGATTGAGCACGCCCTCCTGCGCCAGCCCTTGCAGGAACTCCCGGGCCGGCTGTGCCAGTTTCGACGTATTGCAGTGGAAGCAGCACGCCACCACGTTCCGGTACGAGTGGTCGCCGCCCTCACACAAAGGCACCACGTGGTCCATGCTGGCCATCCTCGGCCCCAATCGCCGCAAGCAATAGAAGCACCGACCGCTCTCCCGTCGGAAGATCGCGCGCCGCAGCTTTGGGTTCTTGATGCAATTCGCCGCGTCCAAGTTGGGGCCCGCTCCCTTTTCCTCTCGCCGCACGCCGCCGGGAATCTCCCGCGGAACCAGCACCTTGATTCGGTGCCCCTCGTAGCTTTTTTCCACAATCCGGATGCAGCCTTTACGCGCCAGCCCGCGCAGCCGGTTGATAATCGTCGTAATGCTCAGGCAGGACGAGCTCGTCAACCCTCGTTTGGAGATAAACACCGTTCGCTGCCCGACCACGCGCGTGTGCCGCAGCAGGTGGTAGTACAACGCGCGTTCGTGTGCGTCCAGCCGGAAATACGGCACCAAACAATCCTCCACCTCCGCCCACACCCGTGCCAGGTTTGTTCTCTTCGACATCTCAAACTCACGCTTCCGTGTGGAACTGACTTTGCAGGATTCTGAAGAATGCGCTGGATCGGCCCTGTAGCGCCGGGGCAGAGCTCCCGGCATCTTCGCTTTCAACAAACTGTTTGCAAACCGACTGCCCTGGTGTGTCGGCGGCATTTATCCCGAGCGCAGCCGAGGGACGCCGCCATCCTAGGATTCCCCACCCGATACTTCTAGTTTACCAATCTCGCCGCCCTCTTTATTCACTCCGGCGCGGGTTCTGCGTGACTCCTCAAACCGTGCCCTATCTTGCGAATACACTCTTGGCTCACCACTTTCTGTCTCTTCCCGCCCCTTGACAAACCTCCGGGTCGCGCGCGGGCTGAGCATCGAGCGGCGCTACCTGTTCGTGCTGGACGGCTCGAAGGCGCTGCTCGCGGCAGTCGAAAAGGTGTTCGGCAACAACAAACGCTGGCAGGGCGGCGACCACCGCGCCCGCTGGACCGCCGCTGGCCTGCTCGAAGCGGAGAAGAAATTCCGCAAGGTGAAAGGCTACCGGAAACTGTAGCACCTGGCCGGGAGACTGAATCCGCACTCGACTCCACAGCAACGGGTGGGGTAAAGTGCAGACCGTCGAGCGCCGCTGCTTTCTACTAAATCTGAGACATGCTCAACCGAGATCGTACAACCTCAGTTGAAATATAAAAGGAGTTAAATTCCATGAAAGTTAAAATCATGCAGCACAGCAAGCGAAGCATGATCATAGTCTGTTTTCTGGTAGCCGCAATGGTATTCGGTTACGTACCGGCTTGTTCGCAAAATATAAAATCGTCCCCCAATATTCCTCAACCAAAGCTCGGTAAACTAAAAGACTTACCGGTGGCGCCGGAAAGCCAGCGGGTGGACATTAAGAGCCCGACATTTTCCAACCCGACGAAGATTACCCACCCGCTTTTTCCAGTAAAAGACCGTAGCCAAACGATCTTGCTCGGTAACGTCGACGGCAGACCGCTGCAGGTTACCTATATGACTTTACCTGAGAGTCGAAACAGAACGATCACCTGGGATGGCAAGAAAATTGAGACGCGAACGGTCCAGTACGTGGCGCATATGGATCGACGCCTAGTAGAGTACGCGCTCGACTGGTATGCGCAGGCTGACGACGGATCGGTCTGGTACTTCGGCGAGGATGTCTTTAACTATGATGATGGCCAAGTGGCGGACACTCATGGCACCTGGCTGGCTGGCAAGGATGGTCCACCGGCGATGATCATGCCGGCCGATCCAAAGCCCGGCAATGTCTACCGCGTCGAGAACATACCGGACATAGCTTTTGAGGAAGTCGAAGTTAAGACTGTGAATGCGACGGTGGAAGGACCACTGGGATCGGTCACGGGCTGTATGATCGGCAGGCAACTCCATGATAACGGGAGCTACTCCGACAAGACCTTCTGCCCAGGGATTGGAGAGTTTTTTACGGCTAAAGGTCTTGACCTTGAGACGGTGGCGATTAGTGTGCCAACCGATGCCTTGCCCGGACCACTGCCAGCGGAACTTGCAAACATTACAGCCGGCGCGCTAGGTATTTACGACGCGGCCGAAAGCGGCGACTGGCAGACTGCATTGGACAAGTTTAAGACCTTGCAGTCATCGTGGAACAGCTTGCGCGGCGGTGGTCAAGTCTCGACACTGCTCGCCACCCAAATGGACCGTGCGCTGCGGTATCTCGAAGGGGATGTGCTGGAACCAGCTCTCCTTCACAAACAGGCCATAGGAACACGGAACGGGGCGATTGATGTAGCGCTGGCCAGCCTGGATCTTGAACTGCGTTACCGGCAACCAAGCGAAGTCGATGGCGACCGTCTCGCTGTCTTTGCGCGCAAGACTCTCATTGACGCCAAAGCGCTTGAGCATGGTTTGGTCTTGAGTGATGTTAGAACGCTCGAGTTAATCCGTGATCGTCTGCGGCATACGCTTGAGAAGGCCAAGTCAAACCGCCTGGACTCCCTGATGAAAGACATGAGAACTGGTGCTGACGCAGAGGATTTTGAGAAAGTATCCAGTGGTGCTAGGCACCTTTTAGATGCTTTCAAAAGACCATAATTGTACTTCTATTTTGTAGCGCCGGGGCAGGGACCCCGGCATCTTCGCTTTCTTGTTTTTTGTCTTTTGTTTTGTACTGGCGGCTTTATGCCGCCATCTTGTTTTTTTTTTCCGATTTGTAGCGGCGGGTTGTCCCGGCGCCCCTTGTCGGGACGCCCGCCATCCCGTCTTGTGTTTTGTGTAGCGGGGGCTTTATGCCGCCATCTTCTACGCTCCGCGTCCTCTGCGGTGAACCCTATACTTCTAGTTTACCAATCTCGCCGCCCTCTTTATTCACTCCGGCGCGGCTTCTGCGTGACCCCTCAACCCGTGCGCTATCTTGCGGATAGACTCTTGGCCCGCCACTTCCTGCCTCTTCCCGCCCCTTGACAAACTTCCTCGTCGCTCGCTCCTCGGAATGTGGGCTGTCATTCTGAGGTCGCCGCGGCGACCGAAGAATCCCTCCGCGAAAACGGCCAGGGTGCCCCACGCGTCGTTCTTACGCGTGGGGTCTTGCAAAGTGGCACAGGCACTCTTGCCTGTGCACCTCGGAACGTTGTCATCCCGCGTGGTAGCGGTCAGTTCCGAGAAGCGTGTTTCTCAACCGAGTGAGCAACGCCGTGCTACATGATTGGCGAGTTCAACGGTGGTTGCACCGCCGATGGTTGTCGGGAACAGCCGCTATTGGCGGTGATCGTTCAGGAGCTAACGGCGGGCGTCAGCCGCGCGCGAGCGTGGGCATCGGCTGCTTTCATTCTACTTCAGCAGGAGCTACTTGTTGAGCGCTAAGGGTTGATGAGCTGTTGCCACGACGTGCGACCCCAACCTAAGGATGGAATTGCGGGAATGGGCGGCACCGATGGTATGGCAGGGATTGGCGGGATCGCCGGTACTGGTGGCATAGGCGGGATTGCCGGAATGGGAAGAATAGGACCAGCACGAGCACTTCTTATGAACGCGATAGCACCACCGGCGTGATCTCTGAAGAGCCCCTCGGTGAAGACGCCTAGGTGTTGCCCCCCGTGACCATAAACATTCTTGCCGCTAACAACACCGGCATGTACTCCGTTGAGGTGATAGATGTTTTCCCCCTCGAGCCATGCCACTACTTGGCCACGCGGATCGTATATAGGCTCCATTTGACTCTCTCCCTCACGCCGAATTCCTGTTTACGCTGACCTTGATAAAGTCCGTCCACTTCAGCCTAACACAACCCCTCAGCGGCGATCCCCAAGGAGCTTAACGACACCGCTTGAACCACGCGGCGCGAGGACAGCGCAGCAATTCACAGTGTGTGCGTCAGCTCGAAGCGGTTGTTAGCTCGCGCTGCATTTTCGTGGATCTCGCGGGCAAGTCTGACCTAGAGATCTTCGCAGCGGCGCTAACGGCACGGCCGTTTAGGACCAGCCTCCCCTTAGCTCAGCTGCCATTCGCCTGAGCACAAAGGAGGAGAAAACGTCATCCGGTAGATCACTCGGAACAGACTCGGCGATCTCGCTGTATAACGGATACGCAGCTTTCGTTGCCGTCGCATCCTTCCAAAGGCTCACAACCCCGTGCACTTGGTCCTCGTGGAGAAGGTGATAGGCAACGCTGCTCTCTTTAAGAGCTTTCACGCTATTCAGAGGCAACTTCAAATCGCCAAGCTTGAGCGCGGTCGCGTTCTTCTTATGCGGAACTATGTCAATCAAGTGGGCAATACTTCGCACTCCGTACCTAAAGTCAGCCCGCGCGATGAAACTAAGCAGGCCGAGCGGAGCCATACGCAAACGACGTCCAAATCGCTGACGGAGAAGTTGAACAGCCACGCATACTTTGTCCGGTCTGCGATCAATTTTCAGAGAGACATCGTAGAACGACGGAATCGGGAGCACACCGCCGTTGATTCGCGACAGAAGGTCAATTAGCTTCGGTTGTCCTCCTTCGTGGGCGGGTATTGCATGTCGCATGCTCCGCGCAATGTCCATGGTGGCCGGCAAGGTGGGATCGCTACCGGCGAGAACAATGATAACCTTTCCCAGTTTTAGGTCGCGTTGTCCAATGTTTAGCTCGCCATCCCAGAGAAGCGGCAACAGTAGTGAAATGTTGCTCGGCCTGCTATCAAACTCATCAAGAAACAGCAACGGAATACGGTCTTCAACCTTCAGATTGCGTGCCGCATCAAGCGGAGGAATCAGATCTTCATGGCTCTGCAACCCGGCCATGTTGAATGTGATCGCGCTGATGTTGCGGGACCGCAGCCGTTCCGCAATACACTTGATGAAATGCGACTTGCCTGCTCCCGGAGAAGCGAGCATCAGGAAATTGAGCGGCCGCTTCTGAGAGCTATCGTCTACATATCGCTGAATGGTTGAAATCAGGTCACCAATGTGACGTATGTGGTCTGAGTCGAGTGTGGCGTAACCCGGAAGATAGCTGCTGCTCAGGTTGCAGCTCAGCAGAAAAAGAATCTGATCGGTGACATCCACCCGCGACTGCCGAGGCTCAACAACCAACTTAGCGATCGTCTCCCGCGCAAGATCAATGGCAGCTGGCTCGAAGGACGTCCTGCCGCGGACTAGCTGCCGAACGCGCTTTCCGGCCCTCGCCAGGTCCTCCGGGATACCCAACTGAAACCTCAGTGACCGGGAAACAGATCGCCGCGACGGACCCCGAGACGGTTGTTTCTTAATCCTTCGCTTTGCCATAGTTACCTCCGCATCCTAACCTTCCGAAGAGAGGTGTGGGCGGCTAACTCCTGTTCATACTGCCCCCGATTAAACCGATCATGGTCAGCCCATCACAAAACCGCCGACGGCGCGCCGGGGTCCCAACCCTTTTAATTCTATCGACAGCTTCCGTATCTAATAACTTTTCTCCCGCCCTGTCTATGAAATTCGCACCGGCGGTCACTTCATGTCGCGCCAGTTGGGGCCGGACTTGAAGTCCACAACGAGGGGGACGGCAAGCTCGGCGGCGCGGGACATCGCATCCACGACGAGCGGACGCAGGCGGTCGAGTTCGGCCGGCGGGGCTTCAAACAGCAACTCGTCGTGCACCTGAAGGATCATCTGCGATTCGTGTTTTTCTGCCGCAATGCGGCGCTCGATTTCAATCATGGCCAGCTTGATGAGGTCCGCCGCAGTGCCTTGCAGCGGCGTGTTCAGCGCCGTGCGCTCGGCGAAACTTCTCATGTTCGCCTGCGGCGAGTTGATTTCCGGGATGGGACGCACGCGGCCAAAAAGTGTGCGCGTGAAGCCAGTCTGGCGCACTTCGGCCAGCGACCGGTCGAGATACTCCTTCACGCCGCGGTAGCGCGCGAAGTAGGCGCTGATGAACGCGGCGGCCTCCTTCTGCTCGATGCCAAGCTGCTGCGAGAGGCCGAACGCCGAAAGCCCGTAGATGATGCCGAAGTTGATCACCTTGGCGGCCCGCCGGTGCTCGGCCGTCTGTAGCATCGGTCCGACGCCAAACACTTCCTGCGCCGTGCGTGAGTGGATGTCTTCGCCGGTGCGAAACGCTTCGACCAGCACCGGGTCGCCGGAATAATGCGCCAGGATGCGCAGCTCGATCTGCGAATAATCGGCCGAAAGCAGCGTGTGACCGGGCGCGGCGGCAAACGCGGCGCGAATTTCGCGGCCCAGCTCCGTGCGCACGGGGATGTTTTGCAGGTTGGGGTCCGACGACGCCAGCCGCCCTGTCGCCGTGCCCGTCTGGCTGAAGCTGGTGTGGATGCGGCCCGTGCGCGGGTGAATGAGCCGGGGCAGCGCATCGGCGTAAGTGGACTTAAGCTTGGCCACTTCGCGGTAGTCGAGCACTTCGCGCGGCAGCTCGTGAAGCAGCGCCATTTCCTCGAGCACGTCGGCGGCGGTCGAGCGCGGCTTCGCCGACCGGCCACGACGCGCGGGAGGCTCGAGAGCCAACTTGTCGAAGAGCACTTCGGCAAGCTGCTGCGGCGAATTGATATTGAACTCGCCCTTGGACAATTCCCAGATACGCTTTTCGCGCGTGCGGATTTCGCGCTCGAGCGTGGCGGAAAGTTTCGCGAGCGCGTCCGGGTCCACGCGCACGCCGCGCCGTTCCATCATCGCCAGCACCGGCGCCAGCGGCAGGTCAATCGCTTCGTAAAGCTGCGCCAGGCTTTGTTTCTCAACTTCGGCGCGAAGCTGCGGCGCGAGGCGCGAAAGCGTTTCCGCGCGCTCGCCGGGTGCGCCAGCAAGCGTCACGTTCAGTTGTCGCACCACGACATCGGCCAGCCCGTGCTTCGACGTCGTGGGCCGCAGCAGATACGAATAAAGCTGCGTCGCGTGACGAATTCCCGCGACTGGCCCGGCCAGTAGCTCGCACAGTTTTGCGTCGTGAACAATCTTCGGCCGCGCTGCATCAGCCAGCCACGGACGCAGCTCGGCGAGCATCTCTCCCTTCTCATCGAGCCACGCCGTCCGCGCCACTCCCGGCCCCGAGGAAATTTCCACGGCGGCAATGCGGCTGCCATAGCCTTCGCTTTCGTCGTCGCCCGGCCGCTCGCCGCGCTCGATCACAAACCATATTGCCGTCTCCTGCCCGCTCGACAGGCTGTTCAGAAATTCGCGCAACGACGCGGCGCTTTCGAGCCGTGCCGAATCGGCCGGCGCGGCAGTCAGACCGGCCGCCGGCGCCAATTCTTTCAACAACGAGCTGAACCCCAGCTCGGCATAAAGCGCACGCAGGGCCTCGACATCCGGCTCCTGCCGTGCGAGCGCGGCGAGGTCAAGCTCCACCGGCACGTCGGTGGCGATGGTGGCGAGCTGCTTCGAGAGCAACACCATTGTGTGCTGCGTTTCCAGCGCTTCGCGGTAGCGCTTGCCTTCGACCTTCTTCGCATTCTGCAGCGCCTTTTCTGCCGAGCCGAACCGCTGGATCAATTCCTTCGCGCCTTTCTCGCCGATGCCCTTTGCGCCGGGGATGTTGTCAATCGAGTCGCCCATCAGCGCCATCACGTCGGCCACTTTTTCCGGCGGCACGCCGAGAATTTCTTCCACCTTGGCAGGATCCACCCAAACGTCGGCTTTGGCTCCGCCCGTTGCGGGGCGCAGCACCTTGATCGCTCCTCCCGGCCCCTTGCCCGGGCCGTCGCCGACAAGTTGCAGCATGTCCTTGTCGCTGGTCACGATGACCACGTCGAGTTTTTTCTCCGCGCCCTGGCGCGCCAGCGCGCCGATCACGTCGTCCGCTTCGTAGCCCTGGTATTCGAGCACCGGCAGACGCATCGCTTCGCACACGCGGCGCACAAATGGCAATTGCTGCGCGAGATCTTCCGGCATCGGCGGGCGCTGCGCTTTGTAGTCGGCAAACAGTTTGTCGCGAAACGTCGGTCCGGCCACGTCAAAGACCACGCCGAGATAATCCGGCTCGTACTCCTTCATCAGCCGCCGCAGCATGTGCGTGAAGAGATATGGAACTTTCGTCGGCAGCCCCGCCGGGCTCCGCAGCCGCTCCATTGGCGCATGAAAAGCTCGGAAAATGAGACCCATGGCGTCGATGAGGAAGATCTTCTTGGGTGCGGCAGACATGGCGGGCACACACTATAGCAAATGCAGCGCGGCGAAGAGCGGAACCAAAGCAGCAGAGGAGATGGTAATTCGCGATTCGTTGTTTGTGACTCGATCCTGCGACCCGAGGGGAAAGGGAGCGGCGCGCGAATCGAAGATTAGGATCTAACTGGCTACTGAAAAAAGATTATCCGGCGGATTGAGAAGCTTCGCCGAACAGAAGGCAAGATGACGGCGTAAAGCCGCCGCTGCAAGGCCGATCCAGCACATTTTTCGGCAACCTCCCAGCAGTTTGTTAAGAAAGTGCCATTGAATGTCATGCTGAGCGCAGCGAAGCATCCCTCCCGGTCGCGAGCCCAAGAAATAGAGGGATTCTTCGCTCGCCAGGCTCGCTCAGAATGACACCGCGCGAGCTTTTCAACAAGCTGCTAGGGCTTTTCGCGGAAGCCGGTGACGAAGCGCTTCTGGCTGGAAACGAAGACTTCGGAGAAAAAGAGGAAGCTGCGTCCCTTGGCCTTTTGTTCAGCAATGATCTGGCTGAGCAGGCCGGGGTCGGGCACTTCGAGGAATACGAGGTCGGAGAGAGGATTGTCTTCCTCGACAAATTCGGCGGCGTTCAGGGGCCGGCCCTGATCATCCGGCTCATCGGCCATGAACGAGACCAGCCGGTTGCCAAAGGTTTCCTGGTTGCGCAGGGTAAGGCGCTGGTTTTCGAGTGTCTCGGTGCCGAGGGTGCTGAACTTCTCCATGCGAACCTCCGGAACTCAGGGAGTGATTCTGAGAGCCTGGAGCAGCTTGTCGCGCAATTCGGGGTCGCGCGCGGCCGCCCTGTGTTTGGCCCTCAACGCATCCAGGATTTCTTGGGCGTTGGCGTTGGGCTCCGGGGGAGCGCCGATCTCTGTGAGAATCCGGCGGGCTTCGGCGACATCTCTTTCATTGCGGATCCTCGCCAGAGATTGCTGCATGAGAATATTCTGTTTCACCTCATCCGGTGTGACGGTGGGCAGAAGGAAACGCTCGACACGCTGGACTTCTGCGTCTTTTACCTCTTTGCGTGCCTCTTCCGCCTGCTCGCCAACCTGCTGGGAAAGGGCCAGCAGAGCGCCCTGGAGGGTCCCCGCATAAAAGAGGTCCACTAGGTCTGACAGAGCTGCTTCGATGGGGTATTGAGAGACGGGCAGGAGCATGTTCCGGGTGATGCGGGCGCGGGCGGATTCGCGGGCCGCTTGCATCTTGGTGACAAGAATCTCCGTGGTCTTTTCGCGGAAGTAGTTCTTGGAGATGGAGAGTTGGGAGCCCGTAAGAGCGGTGGCGGCCGCGGAGAGAATGGACTTGACGCGCTCGCCATTGGAAATCGTGGCGGCGGTGGTAACGGCGATGCCCAGGATGTCCGAGCTGGTGTCGAACAGAGCGCGGTTGTAGAAGAGCGACTCTTCATATTTCTTGTAGTTCACCTGGACGTGGGCGACGACGCGGCCGATCATCACGTCGCGTAGTTGAAGAGCCTTTTCGAGATTGGGTGGCTGCGCGTTGATCGCGGCTTTGTAAGCCTCGAGGTCTTTTTCGAAATCGCCAGAGCTGTAGCTCGTCGCTGCATTGCCCGGGGCGATGGCGGCGGGAGGCTTGGGGTGACGGAGAGAGCAGCCGGTCAGCGCCAGCGATACAAGCAGGCCCGCGAGCAGCGTCTCTTTTCTCATCAGCGGCACGGCCTCCCGTGTGAGGTTGCAAGTGTGGGGAACATATATCTGCAACAGTTAAGTACCGTCAAGAGAAATTCTATTTGGAGGAGCAGGGCGAAGGGGACAGGAACGGAATGTCGTTACTCGTAAATCGTAGCTCGAAATTCGGTTTGACCGCCGAACGGCTATCTGCCAGTTAACGCGCGTTTCAAGGCCGCCTTATCAATGCCGATCTCACGGCCCAGCGCGTCAGCCTGAAGACGCATGGGACGGGCGTAGAGCAGCATGTAGCATATCCACGCGACGAAGCCTCCGAAAAAAAGGAGAGCACCCAAGGCGTTGCGAAAGATCCAAGGGACAACAATCACCGGAATCATAATCAGGAAATGGCGGTTGAAGGCCTGCCAGAAGCGGAGTTGCTGGGCCTTCCATTCTTCAAAGCGTGCGGGATCCACGCCGGGGAAATCAGCCGAGGTCAACTCTTCGATTTTTTTGCGCGGCATGCCGTCCTCCGTGAAAGAGAGCTACATTCCGGTGTTGCTGATCAACAGCTTTTTGCCGCAGTGCAGGACGATGGACCACCAGAAATACACGCCGTGGGCGCGGTGGAAGCGGATGACCACGTTCGGGCCTTGGGAGGGTACCTGGTCGCCTAAATTTTCATGGCACACGGGGCAGTCGTAGTCCCCGATCGGAACCAGGACGCAGTCTTCGTCCACTTCAAAACTGCGGCCCTGCGGCGGGATGGTCGGGAGCATGTAGTCCGGGTAGGCAGGCCGCACGGTCTTTTTTCTGGTTGTACGGGAGACTTTGGGGGCCAGACGAAACCGCTCGCGGCCGGCCGAGTGGAGCCGGCCGGTCTGCATCAGGTCGGAGAAAAGCGAGGAGAAGACCATTTCGTCGTAGCGCAGCTCGGGAAAGGAGTGATAGCCGAACTCCGTGTCCGGATGTTGGTTTTCGAGCATCGCGAGGAACTGGCTGGCGAACTCGGCGCGTTCCTGGGAGCCCATGCGCAGATATTCTTCGCGGGAACAAGCGGACCGCAGACCCGGTGCGGCAGCCTGGGTTGAAGGGGCGGGTATGGTAGCAGCGGCAGAGCCTCTGCCGAACAGCTTGTCAAGCAGTTTCATGGGAGTGCCTCAGAGTGATCTTGCAGCCTAGGCTAGTCCCGCGCGGGCTGCGTGTCAACTGACGGCGCGCTGCGTGTCAAACCACTTTAGAAATGTCCCCATGCTTACCTCATTAGAAATGTCCCCTTTGGGGTTTTCGTTCTGGTTTTGGTTTGTTCTTGGGTTTCGTTGCGTTG
>Ga0247727_10010885_pt1 | contig 16006 bp, 11 predicted proteins | sample WisWelCaveWW1625_FD_202498 | JGI IMG/M metagenome (GOLD analysis project Ga0247727, IMG submission 202498) | Biofilm microbial communities from Wishing Well Cave, Virginia, United States - WW16-25 | ecosystem: Environmental > Aquatic > Deep subsurface > Groundwater > Cave microbial mat | place...
CTCGTCACCACCTCCACCTACGACACCAACCTCCGACTCAGCACCTTAAAAACAGGACCGAGCAACTCGATCCAAAACTTGACCTACACCTACGAAGCGAACGGCAACGTCGCAACCATCACCGACGCGCTGCGCGGCGAAACGAGCGCGTTCGGCTATGATGATTTGGATCGGCTCACCTCCGCGACAATCACAGGCGGCACGTCCCCCTACACGCAGAATTGGCAATACACGCCGTTGGGCAACATCGCTTGGCGCAAAGACAACGGCGCGCAAACGAATTACGCCTACGCCGACACGAATCACATTCACGCCGCGACAAGTATGGGCGCGACGAATTACAGTTACGACCCGAACGGCAACATGCTCACGCGCGGCACGGACAGTTTGCAATATGATGTTGAGAATCGTTTGACGAGCATCACCGTTGGCGCAACGACGACAACGAGTGTGTATGATGGCGATGGGAAACGCGTCAAGAAAAGTGTGGGCAGTACGACGACGTACTATGTGGGGAATTATTATGAAGTGACGAATGGCGCGGCGACGAAATATTATTATTTCGGCGGCAAGCGCGTCGCGCTGAAAAACGCGAGTGGCGTCACGTATCTACATAGTGACCACTTGGGTGGAACGAGCGTCACGACCAATTCGAGTGGCACCTGCACCAGCACCCAATTTTATCAGCCCTACGGAAATATTCGGAGCGTGAGTGCGCCTGCGCCGTGTGGTGGGACGCCAAGTACGGATTTTGGATTCACGGGGCAACGGAGGGATGCGAGCGCGGGATTGATGTATTATGGCGCGCGGTTTTATGATGCGGGGCTGGGGCGGTTTGTTAGCGCGGATACGATTATTCCGCAGGCAAGCAATCCGCAGTCTCTTAACCGTTATTCGTACACCCTTAACAATCCAATCAAATACACTGACCCTGACGGGCATTGCGTGCCCGTTTGCACCGCGTTAATCGGCGCGAGTGTGGGCGCTCTCATTGGTTACGGCACTCAAGTTTATGCCAATATGCAAAGCGGACAGGATTTTGGCAGTGCGCTGACGACCAATATTGATGGCTCCAAAATAATTGGTGGTGCATTGCTTGGTGCGGCGGTTGGGTCTGGGGTTGGTCTTGTTGCAGGTGCGACGGGTGTGGGCGTCACGGCGACAATGGTTGGACGGGCAGCATGTGCCGATGGAGATTGTACGAATGAGGCAGTAGCTGTAGCAAATGCCTCTCAAAATATTGTAAGCAGAGTAGCGCAGAGCGCGCCACAAGCGGTAAATTATCCAACTGCACCTGCCCTTGGATTGCCCCAGAAGGTAATTGAGAATCTAGCAACTCAAAGCACGCAAAATCCTGCCAGTCGCGCGGTTGCAATTGGATATTTTCGTGGTGGACAAGGTTATACTGCTTTTGGGCAACGCTGGGGGCTATCGTATCTGGACATGCCAGACAACCTATACACGGCGGGAAAGTTCGAAATATTCAAGGGTGACTTTTGGCAGGTCAATCAGCAATTCATTCAGAATGCGATCAGCCGAGGCAAGATTTTTGTTCTTGAAACTCCGGCAAGCGAGGTGACAAGCATGAAAAGCAACTTGTATTGGGAGATCCAATACATCCTTAGCAACGGGTATCAACTCGTTAGCGAGAACGGTGTTGACAAGTTAATACCAAAGTAGGGAGAGTCCAAATGAGTGAACAAAGTTTTTCGTCTATCGTGTTACAATATTTGAGCTTTCTCATCGCCGATTTTGATTTCTCCGTGAAAGAAAATTTATACGGTTCAGCCGCGTTTGACGGTGGGGAAATTGATTTTCGATCTCCAAGTACCATACTTGTCATCGAACTGGATCGAGGCGAAGTACGGTCATCTATAGGACCAACCAACGAAGGTGAGATTGGCTGGCTGTCTCTATCGCGAGTTGTCGAATATTTTTCGCATGGCGAGGACCGATCGCTGCTTGGTATGAATGGTAATCCTCCTTATGAGTTACCAGACTGGGTTGAATTAGAGCTGTCTCTAATTTCAACGGCACTTCTCAAGTATTGTGGTTCGTTTCTGCGGGGAGATTTTTCACGATGGTTCGAGATCCAAAAGTGGAGTCTCCAAAAAATGGAGGACGACTATCGTGTTACGACAGGATTGGAATTTCCCCAGAATCAGCGTTACGTCTTGTATATCAAGGAAAAGGAAAGGAACAATCTTTAGTCGACCTGTTCTACGGCGTACACTTCAGTGAATGCACATTCAACCGCGTCAAGAAATTGTGTACTGTACCAAAAATTGGGTACACTTCGCACAAAAATCCGCTGATCATTTTTCTCCAAGCTGCGTTATAATCCATCTCGCAAATATATCTCACACGGAGGTGACTCACATGGGAGAAAATCGCGGGCTTTACCGACTCCCCAAAAAGAAACCGCTCAGCCCGCGCGAACTCGAGGTTTTGAAATTGGTAACACAAGGCAAAATGAACAAAGAGATTGCGCGCGACCTGCACATCAAAGGATGCACCGTCGAATTTCACATTGCCAATATCTTTGAAAAACTGGAAGTGCAGTCGCGTACCCAAGCGGCAATGCGCGGTAGAGATATGAACATCGCTTAAATTCGCACACACAACTTACAAACTTGGCGACGCACCCTTGCGCGTGATTCAGGGTGCGTCTCTTTTTTTTCGCGTATCTCGTCACCACCTCCACCTACGACACCAACCTCCGACTCAGCACCTTAAAAACAGGACCGAGCAACTCGATCCAAAATTTGAGTTACACCTACGAAGCGAACAGCAACGTTGCGACGATCACCGATGCGCTGCGCGGCGAGACCAGCACGTTCGGGTATGATGATTTGGACCGGCTCACTTCCGCGTCCATTCCGGGCGCAGGTGGCTACGCACGCACCTGGACGTACGATGCCATCGGGCGCATGACCGCGCGCACTGTCGGCGCAACGCCTCACTCGTACGAATACACTGACCCCAATCATGTGCACGCCAAAACCAAATGGAACAGCTGGCCGCAATTCACCTATGATGCCAACGGCAACATGCAGTCGCGCTATGGCACAGCGTTCAATTACGACGCCGAAAATCGCTTTCTCGGTTGGAGCAGCGTCACGTTCACGTATGATGGCGATGGCAACCGCGTCAAGAAAACAGACAACGGGGTCACGACCTTTTATGTGGGCAAGCATTATGAAGTGACGAACGGCGTCGTCAAAAAGTATTATTATTTCGGCGGCAAGCGCGTGGCGATGAAAAGCGGGACGACACCCCCTTATTATCTCGTGGGCGACCATCTCGGTTCGACCAGCGCGGTGTTGAACAATGATGGGACACTTCATTCGTGGCAAACGTATTATCCCTTTGGCGAACGGCGCGGGTATAGTTATCCCACTGACTTGCCGACGGATTTTCGGTACACGGGGCAGCGCCAAGACCCGGGCGACTTGATGGATTACAATGCGCGGGAGTATGAGTTGGTGCACGCGCAGTTTTTGCAGCCCGATTCGATTGTGCCGGGCGCGGGTGATCCACAAGCTTTGAATCGTTACAGTTATACGCGCAACAATCCGTTAAAATATACTGACCCCTCTGGGCATTGTTGGGGCGCAGCAAGTGGGGCGCGTTCATTACCAACGTATGATGTGACCTGCGGCAATTTGGACATGGCGTTGACCATTGTCCAGCATCCGAATGCTAACGCGTTTGAAAAGGGATTTGCAGGCTGGTATCTTGCGACGGAGGGAACAGCGCATGTGGCGGCAGTGGTTGGAACAAGCATTGTCGCGTGGGCAGCGCTCGTACCCGCTGCGGGGGTAGCAGAAACAGCGTGTGCCGATGGAGATTGCACAAATGAGGCAGTGGGCGTTGCAAAACAACTCGGCAAGATTGGTCCGGACAGTATCCAAGGTCTTGGATTGGTAGAGCGGCTTGCACAGCTCTCGACACGCGGGGCAAGCACTGCGCGTGTAATTCTCGGCAAATCTATCGAAGGTTCCTCACAAAGTTATGACAAAATCGCCGAGCGATTGGGAGGGACATATTTTAAGACAGTAGATGGTGTTTATGAGGCACTCGGCAGATCGAAAGAGTTAGCGTGGCAAGCGAATGAGGCATTTCTTCGAAACCAAATGACGCGGAGAGTTGTGAGTTTCGATTTTGTCAACATTGACATTGACGATACCTTGATACAATTTCGAAACGTTCCATGGGCGGAGCTGCCTGCACGCGTACGCGAAATTTATTTCCTATTCTCTAATGCACAACAATACGGTTATGAACGTATTGGCAACAGTTTTATCCTCACCCCTTAATTCGACAAGTGAAAGGAGGATCTTATGGACTGCACAGATCTAAGAACATCAGTTGAGAACTCATGGGGTTTTTTATTTACCGATTATGCCTTCAAGGTCCTATCATGCCAAGAGGGTACACGGGAGTCGGTATTGCTTTGTGCTGAGTCTCAAATGGCACGTGTCCGTTTCGTGAGCGTAAATTATGACGATGATTTCGATATAGACTTTGGCACTACACAGGCTCCGCTTGATTGGAGTCCAAATTCGGATGTAACTACGAACGAACATCCAGAGTGGTATTCGCTTCGAGGGCTCTTGGTATATCTCGAGAAGGAGCCCCTAAGTGTTGAGGAGCTTGTGAAAAATGCAAAGGAGGTGTACGAAAACAGAAACACTACTCATGCTCACACGCCTCAAATTAAAGTTCTTGCACAACGAGCCAAACCATTCATGCCAAGGATTCTTTCATTGTTCACCAAAGATGGCTTTCACGCATTTCGCGCGGAATATTCGAAACACAAACTCCAACAACGGAATGAGTTTAACACACAATGGGATGCTCTCACCAAACACAAGTCTTAACATTGAGAACAACTAGCAAAAAGGCAGTCCCGCGTATGCGGGCTTGATTCTTTCTTACCAAAGATAGTGCAACCAATTCCGTGCGAACCATCAACGATGATATGTTGGTGTATGACCCAGAGAACCGTTTGAGCTCCATCACCGTTGGCGCACGACGACGACAAATGTTTATGATGGAGATGGGAAGCGCGTCAAGTAAATCCTCTTCGATTTCCAAAAACCCGCCGATCATTTTTGCCCAACATGCGCTATAATGCCCCGCGCAAGCATATCTCATTTCACAAGGAGCCAACTCACATGGACGATCCAACTTTCAAGTACGATCATGACGCGCCAGAGCAAACGCGGCGCAGAGTGTATCGCGTGTTGGGAGAGAATCGCGGACTCTATCGGCTGCCTGTCAAAAAGCCGCTGAGCCCGCGCGAACTCGAGGTTTTGAAATTGATATCGCAAGGCAAAATGAACAAAGAAATTGCGCGCGACCTCCACATTAGACAATGCACCGTCGAATTTCACATCGCAAACATCTATGACAAACTCGAGTTTCGTTCGCGCGCCCTCGCCGCCATAAAGGCGAAAGAGTTGGGACTGTAATTCATAAATTCGAAGAATGGAAAATTGAGGACTAAAAAGCGACGCACCCTTTGAGGGTGCGTCGCCTTTTTTTCGCATTTGTCATTGCGAGCGCTCTTGGCGAAGCAATCTCAGCGCGCCGAACATCGAGATTGCTTCGTGCGGCAAAACCCGTCGCGCTCGCAATGACCAACCCGCGCTCGCAATGACCAACCCGCGCTGGCAATGACCGACCCGCGCACTCACTGCGCGTTCTTGGTCACCTTAAACTTGCTCCACACACTCGCCGCGCATTTTTTCCCGTTGCATGCTTTGATCCGCCAATGGTACGTTTTGCCTGCCGTCAACGGGTCGGTCAGATATTCAGAAACGGTCATTTTTTTCTTGACCGCTTGCTCGCCCGTTTGCGAACCGAGCCGCACAACAATTTTATATTTCGTCGCGCAAGCGCTGTCACTCCAATCGAGTGGCACGGCGAGCGTATTCACTTTTCCATCTTGCGCGGGCGCAAGCAATTGCGGCGCGTCAGGCGTCACGCCATCGCACGGACTTGGCGTGCGCGAGAGCGTTGGCGTCATGGTAATTGTTGGTGTCTGCGTAACCGTTGGCGTACTCGTAATCGTTGGTGTCTGCGTAACCGTTGGCGTACTCGTAATCGTTGGTGTCTGCGTAACCGTTGGCGTACTCGTCGGCGTCGCGGTTGGATTCGTGCCGTCGGGACTCGCGTCACCGTCCATGCCGATCACTTCGATCTCATTCAGCGCCGCGACGGTTTCCCAATACCAATAGCCCGTCGTCGAATTGATCGTGAAACGCACTTTGTCCAACACCGTCGGTTGATTCAACGTAATTTGCGTACCGCCGTCCGCCAACGCTTCCACTTGTCCCACATTCAACGGCGAACCGCCAACGGGCGCGCCATTCAACGTCAACTCGAGCGTGCCTGCGGTGATGTGATAGGGTATCGTCGTCGGACCTTGCCCAAACCCGCCCCAATCGCCTTTTGTTGGCGGCGGACCGATCAAGCGAATCACTTTTACCTTGACAGGATCATCCCATTTCAATTGCACCCATTCGCCGTTCGCGTTGTCGTCCGTTTGCGCGACAGACATCCAACCCGTTTCCGTGTCTTGGAAATTTTGATACGCCGCTTCGTTTTCAGCTGGATTGATTGGACCACCGGCAGGAATCGCGATAAAGCCGCGCCGATCATTTACGCGCGAGGGATCGAACGGTTGATATTGATCGTCGGGATTTTTTTCAGACGACGCGGTGGTTTTCGCATACGGCGCAACATTTGTCCAGCCCGCCGTCGCTTCCGCTTCATTCGTAATGCTGCCGCTCACATGCCCAAAGTGACAACCGATGCACGTCACCGTTTGACCGGGGCGCGCATACGCGTTCCCTTGCGCGATGGAAATATAGCCGCGATTCCAGCCATCCACCACGCGCCCATCCGCGCCGCGCATGACAATGAACGCAGGCACGTCAGCTGGAACTTGCGCGGTAAATTCACCGCGCGGCGAAACGGGCACGCTCGTATATTTCACCGCGCGATTTCTCACATCCTCTTTGAAATTCGTGCAGGGATCAGGTTTGCCCGGATAATCGTAACAGTACGCGCCCGTAAATTGATTCGCGTCCATCCACACTTCCGCCGTCGTGATCGTGCCGGGCGCGGGCGAATTGTTGATGAACGGCAAACTCAAGGGCGCGTTCGCGTAAATGTTTGGATTGTGAATCGTCGCGGTTTGAATGTTCGCGGATGTTTTTTGAGACCATCCGTACTGATTCGGAAACAGATCGCTCGGCACGTTCCATTGTCTTGGATCATCACTGCTGTTCGTCGTGAACTGATCAGCTTTTGCGCTCCAACCCGCGCGCGCCACAATCGCTTTTGCATCCATCGCGTCCGCGTTGCCGATGCTCGCCGCGAGTTCCGTAATCGCGCTGCCATCCAAATTCATCGTATTCAATTTGTATTGCAGATTCGATCCTTGCGTATCGAATTGCTCGCCCGTGATCGGGTCGGTGTACTGGCCGCTTGTTGGCAAAGAATTGTTGATCGCCGCCGCATACGAAAATAAAATTTTTCCATCGGGCATGCCCGCAGGATGAATCGCGTAGGGCGCGCTGTCATTGCCCTGATTCCACGCTTTGTCATAACTCAACCCCGCAATCGCATCGCCGATATTCGCGTACAACATTTCCACACCGGGACGCGCGACACGAATGCCGCTTTTGTGCGTCGAATGAACCATCGTCCCATCTTGCTGCGATGTGAACGCGATAAACATCGCGCCGTTATTGAAAACAAGCGCGGGCTGTGCAGCGGTGTACGTGTCGCCCCCGGTGTCATCTTCGCGCGCCCAATATGCGTAAGGTGTGAACGCGTAACGTTGAAAATCACTGCCATCGGGATTGACGACGTGCAAATGCCACGCGTTCGGCGCGCGGCGAATTTCAAAATTATCAGGCAGTTTGCCGCGCGCGGAATTAAAATCCTCATCGGGATTCGCGTAAATCAACGTGCCGTCGTTAAGTGTGTGATCGGTGTCGCGATTGTCAATGCGATTGTAAATTCCTTTGCTGCTCGGCTGATTAAAATTATTCCACCAGCGCGCAAACAAAATGCGTCCATCGGGCAGCGGCGTCGGATGCAACAAGCCACCGCGTTCCGTCGTGATGCGATGCAAATTCGAGCCGTTTGAATTTACAATGTACAACGCGTAATCGTACCGCGCATCGTAATGCGAACGCGAAGGATAACGCGACGAGGCAAACACGATGCGTCCATCGGCGAGATACGCGGGAAAGAGATCGTTCCACCAATGATATGTTTCCGCGTTGCCCCAGTTGTAATTGTTGGCGTTGTTGTTGGGAACACTCGTAAAGGTGCGATCAGGGATCGGCAATTTGCGAAAGCCCGCGCCATTCACGCCGATCTCGTACAAGCGCCAGCCGAATTGTGACGACTCGGGATCAAGCGTCACCGCGCCCGCGAACAAAATTTTTGTGCCGTCAAAGGAAACATCGGGCGACTGCACATCAATCAAATTGCCTGTCGCTGCGCTGGGACTCGCACCATTCACTAGCGTTTGCAGCGAACCATCCGCTTTGCGGATCATCAACTTGGAACCGGGCGCGAATTTCGGCAGCCCCGATCCAAATTGACCCGCGGGCCCCGTTTCATCTTGAAAAATATCGTCCCGCGTGGCGAGATGCGCGCGTGCGACAAAAACAATATCGGTGCCTGCAGCGAATGTGTGTGACGAATGACTTGCAGAAATTAAGAGAGCGAGGACGACGAGGGCGACGATTCCCAACTTGCGGAGAAGCGGAAAGGGGCGCATGAAACCTCCAGGGAAAGGATGAAGGATGAAGGATGAGGGATGAAATGGTGGTTGGGTGGTTGGGTGGTTGGGTGGTTAGTAATCAGTGGTCAGTGATTTGCGATACGCGATAGGCGATACGCGATACGCATTATACGGACAAGCGAAAGGGCGCGGATATAGGACAATGATGCCAATTCCACAGACCCCAAGTGTTTTGAACCGCGACTGCTAATCGAGTCGCGCCGCGCGGCGAAAACACTTGGGGTCTTGTGGCGTGAGAAAATTTTTTGACCAAGTGTTATAATCGTGCCATGAACTTTCCCCACCGCCGTTTCAGCGATTGCAAATCGCCGTCTGAAAAAAGCAAAACCTAAAATGCAAAAAAGGATCGCGTATGAATTTTCCTCACCGCCGTTTCAATCCATTGACGAATGATTGGGTCTTGGTCTCACCGCAGCGCACGCAGCGTCCGTGGCTGGGTCAAGTCGAAAAAACGCCGCAAGAAAATTTGCCACCGTACGATCCGAATTGTTATTTGTGTCCGGGCAATGCGCGCGCGGGCGGTTTGAAAAATCCGCGATACGAAACGACCTTCGTATTCGATAACGATTTTGCCGCGCTCATTCCTGATCGTACGGAACGCTCGCCGCAGCGTTCCCTTCCGCCGCAGCGTTCCCTTCCGCCGCAGCGTTCCCTTCCGCCGCAGCGTTCCCTTCCGCCGGCGGGGCACGAAATGGCGGGGCACGAAATGGCGGGGCACGAAACAGGGAACGAAACAGGGAACGAAACAGCGTTCGTTCCCTACCCGTCGCCTCTATTGCGCGCGGAACCTACACCGGGAAAATGCCGCGTCGTCTGTTTTCATCCACGCCATGATCTCACCTTGCCGTTAATGACGCTGCCCGAAATTGAAACCGTGATTCATACGTGGACGGAGGAAACAAAAACGCTTGGCGCGCTCGACTATGTAAATTACGTCGAGGTCTTTGAAAACAAAGGCGCAGCAATGGGCGCATCGAATCCGCATCCCCATTCGCAAATCTGGGCATCGCATCACATTCCGAACGAACCCGCGCAAGAATTTTTCGCGCAGGAAAAATATTCTCTTGAATGTGATGTGTGTTTGTTGTGCGAGTATCTGCGCGCGGAACAAGCACACGGCGAACGCATCGTCGTTGCCAACGATCATTTCACCGCGCTCGTGCCGTTCTGGGCGATCTGGCCCTTTGAAATTTTATTGCTCTCGAATCATCACGTCGGCGCGCTCACCGATTTGAACGCCGCGCAAGTGACCGCGCTCGCGGACATTCTAAAAAAACTTACGACGCGTTACGACAATTTATTTCAGGTGTCTTTTCCCTACTCGATGGGTTTTCATCAAACGCCAACGAACGACAACACCTACCCATCGCATCATCTTCACGCGCATTATTATCCGCCGTTACTGCGTTCCGCGACGGTGCGAAAATTTATGGTGGGGTACGAATTGCTCGCCATGCCGCAGCGCGATTTGACGCCCGAAAGCGCGGCGGAGAGGTTGAGGGACGTGAGTGAGGTTCACTATTTGGGTGGGTAGGATTGTCATTGCGAGGGAGCGTTGCGATGGTTACATCGCTTGCGACGAAGCAATCTCTATGCGCGGGTGACCCGAAACGCGCTATCCTTGTGCCGCTACTTGGACACAATCGAAATTTGTTTGACGCCGCGCGCGCCGTGTGATATAGTGCGCGTTGTTGGGACGGGGTTATCCCGCCCTGTCCAACATACGCACAGGTTACGGGCGGGATAACCCCGCCCCTACCCAAGACGCCCTCGCTGTTCCTGCATCCCCCGCGCGCCCACTCGCGCGATTCGTGATGTAGGTTCGGAACGAGTCGCTTCCCCACAAGCGTCTCGCCCGTGTTGTGCCATTCGGCGCTAGAGAGCGCCTCCTACGCGCGCTGGAGCGCGTTCTTCATCTTTCATCCTTCCGCCTTCATCCCTTATTATGAACGGTTGGCGTATTTCTCTCTTGGTATTCCTCGCGCTCATCATCGGCGCGGTGGGTTTGTTTATGATTTTGGAACCCGCGCCCGATGAGCCGTTTGATGAGGCGGCATTACGAACGAACGCGGTGATGGCATCGTCCGCTTCCGCGGGCATGGGCATCCTCGTTCCGAAAATGTCGCTGGCGGTGAATGTTGTTCAACCGCGCGAGGGCAACGCGCCCGTCCTCGTCGCGCTTACGCGTCCCACCAAAACCCCAACACCCACGTACGGAACGCTTGCCACAGCGTTCCCTACAGCGTTCCCTACACCGACCATCCGACCAACCGACAGCGTTCCACCCACTCCTGTCCCCATCACCTTCACGCCCGCGCCAACACAGCCGCCGCGCCCCACGCGCACGCCGCGACCCGCGCAACCGACGCGCACGCCCGCGCCCGATGAACCGTCGCCGACACAAGCACCTCCACCCACCGAAAAACCGCCGTCCAATGCGGGTCTCAATTTTGCGATCAGCAGCTGCGGCGCAATCACAAAAGCGGGCGGCTATTATTTGACAGGCAATCTCGGCGGCAGCGGCGATTGTCTCAACATTCGCGCGAGCAATGTGATTCTCGATTGCAAAGGGCTCAGTATTCAAGGCGCGGGCTTTAACGGCGTCGGCATCGTCGTTCGCAAACTCGGTATTCTTGGCGGCGAGCGTCCGAAAAATGTCGAGATTCGCAATTGCACCGTGTCAGGGTATCGCTATGGCATTTATGTCGAAGGATCGTCTGGCATCAACATTCATCATAATACGCTCATGCGGAATTTTGATGACGTGGACGGACGCCGTTACGGAATTTTTCTCGGCATGGTGGAGGGGGGGGGGATTCGTTTGAATGAATCCGATCACGGGCGCGTGAACAACAACAACGCCAACACGCAGGCGATTGGCATTGACATTCGCACGAGCGCCAACATGCAAATCAACAGCAACGATTCGTCCAACAATTCCGCGTGGGGCATCAATCTGATCAAAACCACAAACAGCGAAGTAGCTGGCAACACGACAAATGGCAATGTGCGCTATTGCACGTGGGGCGCGGGCGTTGTGGGTCCCGGCTGCGACGCGGGCGGGATCACGATGCAGGATGGTTCGAGCGGCAATCGCATCTTGAACAATGAAGTGGGCAGCGGCAACGGCAACGGCATATTCATCAAAGCGCACGGCGTCCCGTGCGGCAACAACAATATCATTGCGGGCAATCACATCCACGACATTTTGTATAATGGGATTGAATTGGGTTTTTGCACCGGCAATCAAATCATCGGCAACAATTTGCACAACAGCATTGACGGCATCTGGATGGGATTTTCCAAAGGTAACGTGATCAAGGACAACACGATTGCGAACATGAACAATCACGGCATCATTGTCTTGAACAGTTTGGAAAACGAAATCAGCGGCAATCAGATCATTAACACGCGCGAAGGGATCAAATTTTTCTGGGAAGCAAAAAATCCCGGTGAATTTTGGTGGCTCGATGTGAATCAATTCCCCTCGCGCAACAATCGCATCGTCAACAACACGCTGCGCGACAACAACAGTTCGGGCATCTATCTCCAAGATTCCACCGACAATCAAATTCACAACAATGTCTTTAGCAACAACGCGAAAAATATAAAAATGGAGGGCAACACGAACGGGAATGACATTCGAGATAATCAGGAAGGGAGTTTGTTTGAAAAAAATTCAAATCGATTTTTGCAAAATTGATTTGAAAATTCTTTTCCAAGTTCCAACGAGACGTTTCACCGAAACGTCTCTACACATCCAATTCGATGAATCACCGCGATCACGTCAATCTCCTCCACAACGGCATTTCGCAAACAGGCGGAACGTGGGCAGATTTTGGATCGGGGGGTGGCGCGTTTACACTCGCTTTGCGCGAGTTGGTCGGCGCGGACGCGGAAATTTTTTCGATAGAGCAGGATGCGGGACGTTTGCGCGAACAGGAACGCGCGTTTCGTGAAATGTTTCCAAACTCGCGCATAAATTTTTTGCGCGCGGATTTTTTGGATGCGCTGAAATTGCCGCCGATGGATGGGATCGTGATGGCGAACGCGCTGCATTATTTCCGCGACAAGGAAAAATTGTTAAAGCACGCGCGCAGTTTTTTGAAAGAGAATGGGAGTTTTATTTTGGTGGAATATAATGTGGATACGGGGAACACGTGGGTGCCGCACCCATTGTCGTTCGAGACATTTCGCAAACTTGCGCCGCGCGTGGGATTTGGCGAACCGCGTTTGTTGGCAACCGCATCTTCGCGTTTCTTGCGCGAATTTTATGCGGCGGCAGCAAAACGCGTGGAAATAGAAATGACTTGATTTGCGTCCCATTTTGCCGCGTGCTATACTCGTTTTCGATTCGCCCACTTGGAGGTTGGATGTCCGTTTCGCACATATTCCGTTTGCTTGGTTTGGGTTTGCTCTTTTGGCTGATTGCTTGCAGCCCCACACCCACACCCGCGCCCGCAACCGTGGTCGCGCCAACATCGCAGCCCATCGCCTTTGCCCCTTCCCCCGCGCCACCGCTTAGTACGCCAACACCGCTGTTACAAATCACAATCATCACGCCGACGCCAACGCCGACATATCCACCTCTGCCAACCGTCACACCATTTCCTACCGCCGCGCCCGTCTCTGTGAATCCGAGTGGCGGACCCACACGCGTGCCACGTCCGTCTGAATTAGGCAGCAGCGCAGGGGACAGCGCGTTGATTTCCGTTTTGCAGCGCTGTTGGAATATCTCGGACACGCGGCAATTGAATGGCAACAATCCCGCGCATCGCAACGCGTTTGAGTGTGCGCGTCAATTGTTGTTGAACATTGTGCAACAATATCCCGCGTACCCGCTCGTGCATCGCGTTTTGGCGTGGGGCTATTTTTATAAGGACAACAACTCGTCCGCCGCAATCGGAGCGTATCGCACCGCCGCAAACATTTACAATTCACAAAACAATGCAACGGGCGAAAGTGAAGCGCGCATGCGCCTCGCGTTGTTACTGATCGGATCGAGTCCCGCGCAGGGCTGCACAGAGCTTTCACGCGCGGCGGCGCTGGATCCGACGAATGAACGCGCGGCAGATTATTACAGCGCGTTCAATTGTCGCAATGTGGGCAGCGCAAGTGGCGGCAGCACTGGCGGCGCGAATGTCCCCCCCCCCGCGCCGCAAGTGGACCTCGGCTCCATTCGCGGCAAAATTGTTTTCAAATCCGAACGCGAAGGATTTCCTTCGCACTATGTGATGGACGCCAACGGCAAAAATGTGAAACGCATTTCGCGCTCCACGTACGATGCGGCGGCACAATTTGAAGCGTGGTCACCGGATCGCACGCAAGCCGCCACCGTGCGTTCCGCCGGGTTCACCGGCAAGTTCGGCTTTGACAATGATATATGGATCACCAATCCCGAAGGCAATGGTCGCCCCTTGACCAATCCCGCGAATGATTATGATCCCGCGTGGTCGCCGTTGCCTTTGTTTGATGGACGCACCTGGATCACATTCGTTTCCAATCGCGGCGATCTCGATCATCCCGATAATCTCGGCGAAGAACTTTGGGTCATGCACGACGACGGCACGAGCCCCTTTCGGACCACGTGCAACGGACCTTTTTACGCCAAGCATCCCTCGTGGTCGCCCGATGGAACAAAAATTGTTTATCACACAACGTTGTACGGCAATCATGATCAAATCGTCGTGATTGACGTGAGCGCGTTTGGCACGCTGCAAGATTATTGCCAAATGGGGCAGAATCCCCTGAACTTGAGCCAGAATGATTTTCCCGAATCCGAACCGGTGTGGGTAAAATAAAAATGGAATGACGTGCCACGCACTTCCAAAGGTGCGTGGCACATCATTCGATATAAACGCGAATAAGGAGGTTCACATGGCAGCCACATTATTGGGCAGCACGATTGGTCTCAAAAATTCTGTTTCTGTTGCCGCAAGCGCGAATGGCAAAGCGCATCTCGTTTATGCCGGTGCGGATGGTAAAATTCATTACCGCCGTTGGAACGGCAAAGAATGGTTGGCGGATGAAACTTTGCCTGCGCCGGCCGCGAAAAATTATCATCCCGTTGTCATTGCGCCGAACGGCGCGCTGCAGGTCGTCTTTGTTTCGCAGCTGGGCGATGGTTCATCCAGTTACGCGATTTTTTATACGACACGCAAAGCCAAGGCGTGGAGCGCGCCGACGCGCCTCACGACGGAATCTCATTCGCAATTGCCGCGTTTCATGGTGGACGCCAACGGCGCGCTGCATCTCGTCTATAACCGCTTTGGCAGCAACCCTAATGAAATTTTGTACAAACGCAACGATGGAAGTAGTTGGAGCAGCGCGGAAAAAGTGGGGGAGGGTTTTTATCCCGATCTGGCGGTAGATGCCAATGGCAACGCGCATGTTTTATGGAATGATGCGGCTGCCATTCGCGGACGGGTGCGAAGCGCAAACGGTGTTTGGGGTGAGACCTTCAAAGTGGGCAGCAGCAAGAAACCAGAATTGGTCGCCATCGCGTTTGATACGGCAGGCACACTGCATCATGTTTGGCAAACGCGCGAAGAGGACGTTTTTCGATCGCTCACGTATGCGCGGCGCGGCGCGGACGGCAGTTTGACGATCTCGAAACAGGTGCAAGGCGGCGGCATCAAACTTGTATTCTATCCACGCCTCACGCTCGATTGTATGAATCGCGCGCGCATTGTGTTTCAAGGCAAATTCACGAATCAAGGCAGCGAACCGAATCGTGTCTATCAACGCATCTTTGACGGCACAACATGGAGCGAGCCAACGCGTTTGGATGCGCCCGAACTGCAAGGGGCGAGCCAAATCCCCGAAATTGACGCGAACGGCACAACGCTCGTCGCTGGTTGGATCAATGGCGATGACGACAAGGCGTATGGCGATGTGATGACGATTGCATGTGGCGGAACATTGACCGCGATGGCACCCACGAAATCAAAAACGGCGAAACCGAAAACGCGCGTTGCCGCCAAGAAAAAACCCGTGACGAAACCAAAACGCAAAGTGAGCGCGAAAAAGAAAAAAGGATAAAAGAATAAGTGCTGACCGACAGCGGTCCTGGGTTCACTTTTGAGTTCATGGTAACCGTCAGCGCATCGTTCACATTGGGCTTTATCCGAGCCGCAACTTGAACGGAATCTGTTTGAGGAGACGTCCGTTCAA
>Ga0247727_10010886_pt1 | contig 16006 bp, 11 predicted proteins | sample WisWelCaveWW1625_FD_202498 | JGI IMG/M metagenome (GOLD analysis project Ga0247727, IMG submission 202498) | Biofilm microbial communities from Wishing Well Cave, Virginia, United States - WW16-25 | ecosystem: Environmental > Aquatic > Deep subsurface > Groundwater > Cave microbial mat | place...
CAATCACGACATCGCCGAAGCTGTATTTTTCTAACTTGATTTCTTCTTGCCCATTCGCGGCGCCGTTTTCTTCGCGACGGAGATGCGCTCGCACGCGCGCCAACACTTCGCGCAAGCTAAACGGCTTGGTGACGTAATCATCCGCGCCCAATTCCAGACCGAGCACCTTGTCATTCTCCTCGGCTTTCGCCGTGAGCAAGATGACCGGCGTCTTGGCGCCTTCGTCGCGCAGGCGTTTGCAAATTTCCAAACCGCTCATGCCCGGCAGCATCAAATCGAGAATCAAAAGATCGGGACGATGTTCTTTCGCGAAACGATAACCCTCCGGACCGGTGTGCGCCGTGTGCGTTTCATAACCTGCGTCGTGCAACGCGCTTTCCAAACCTAAAGCGATTGCTGCGTCGTCTTCGACGATGAGAATTTTTTTCATAGAAAGTTTCATTTTTAACAGTGATTATTTTTCAGTTCACCACGCGTGGTTGTTTCAGCCACGTCCTCCACTGCATTGATCGTTTCGACGCCAACCCCAATATCAGCCGGAATCGGCAGCGTAAACGTGAACGTCGAACCTTTACCCAATTCACTGCGCGCTTGAATATCGCCGCCGTGCGCCCGCGCCATGTGACGCGCCAAAGTTAAGCCGAGTCCCATCCCGCCTTGTTGCGGCGTATTCAAACGCTGATCGCTGCGATAAAACTCATTAAAAATTTTTGGCAGCTCGCGCGCCGTAATGCCGACACCGCGATCGGCGATCTCGATGACGATCTGCGTTTTTTCACAATAGGCCCGCACGCGAATCTCTTTGTGTTCGGCGCTATATTTAACGGCGTTGCTCAGCAAATTCAGCATGACTTGCGTGACGGCGTCCGCATCCAGGCGCAATTCCGGCAGATCGTCGGCGATATTTGCTTCTAATATAAACCCCTGCGCCTCCGCATGCGGACGAAAAGAAGCAATCGCCATATCGAGCACGGCCGTCGTATCTTCATATTCGAAATTGTACTGCTTCGCGCCGCGTTCGAGGCGCGAGAAGTCCAAAACGTTTTCAATCAACCGCCCCAACCGGCCGCACTCGCGCCGAATAATGCTTAAATTTTGCTCGGCGCGTTTTTTAATCGTCTCCGCATTTGCCGCGCGATTGGCGAGTTGCATTTCGAGCAGTTCGGCCATCATTTTGATCGAGGCCAATGGCGTGCGCAATTCATGCGAAACGTTGGAAACAAAAGTCGATTTCATTTGCGAGAGCCGCGCCTCGCGCCTCGCGCGCCGGATAAAAATATACGCGCCGGAAACGATGCTCAACAGCAAGAGCGAAATCAGCCAAACCCCCATAGTTTGGCGAAAATCCAAACGTGAGGAGGGCGTTTGCGCCTCGCGCAAATAAACGGCGACTTGCCAAAAATCGAACGGCTCCGCCATGATTTCGACGGCAATCGGCGCATTCGCCGGCCGCGCCGTCCCGATCACGTAATCCCCTTTTTCATTGAGAATCGCCAGCGTGACATTTTCACTGCGTTTCAAATAACGCAATGTCGCCGGAAACAAATGCTGCCGCAGTTGCGCCAAATCGATCTGCAATCCCAACAGGCTGGTGATATAAGTGCCGCTGGGATCGCGCACCGGCCAATACGCGAGCAGATAGGGATCGTTGTCGGTTTCTTCCGAAAGATAGCGCAGCTTCGCATTGTAATGTTTGCGCTCGATCACCATCTTATTCAGACGGCGATCCAAAATCTGCAAAAAATATTTTTGACTGAGGCGCTTTTTGCTTTGTTCGGCTAAAGCGCGAAATTGCGCTTTATACGGCTCCGGGTTTGCCAGTTTCGGCGAGCTGAGCAAGCGCGGCGCCAAGTTGCGAATTTGCTCCAAAAAAGTGGAATACTGCACCGTGGTAATCTCGTCGCTGCGCTCGAGCAAATCTTGATACAAACGCAATAGCGCGGCAACGGCTTCTTCATCGCGCTCGAGATTTTCCAGGCAAACCGCGATTTGATATTGCGCCACAAAGCGCAAATGCATACCGTACAAATCTCGTGCTTCCGGATATAACGCGAGCATTTTCTCAAACGCCGCCAAAGCTGCCGGCCATTGGCCTTGCTTCATCAAAGCGCGGCCGATACAGCTTGCTGCCATGCCGCGCAAGCGGGGGCTGGTGACCTGCGCGATGATTTCACGATACGTCGCGATCGCGCCGGCCAAATTATTTTCACGATATTCCAGCTCTTCGCCCTGCGCCAGCAGCTTATTAAAAATCTCGTGCTCGCGCACATACGATTCTTTTTCCCACCTGAACGCCGGCGCGTTGTTCTCGCGCCAGTTCACGTCAGGCGGATATACCACTTGCCCCGGCGCCGAGAAAAAAAAGGCCCCGGCAAAAAGCGGCTCTTGTGCGGAGAGTTGCTGCACGCTCTCGGCGCTAATCTTGGAAGCGTCTTGATCAAACCCGGCTTTGACAATTTCCACCCACTGTTTCTCAACTTTTTCCAGCTCATCGTCGATTTTGCGCGCGGCCAAATGCGCAAATTCGCGATAGCTTTCTTCCAATCTTTCGCGGGCCGCTAATTTTTCACTTTCAATCGCCCGCCAGCTCAAATAGGCCAACAACCCGCTGGGCAACAAAATCAGCCCGAGAAAAACCGCCGCCATGCGAAGATCCGCCCATTTCAAATCGAAAATTTTAAATGAGGTGATCTGCGCTTGCAACGCTTTCCACCCGCGCCGCGCGCGGCTGTCGTTAGATTTTCTTACGGAAGCATTTGCCATAAATTCGACAACGCCAAATCCTCGGGCAAATGATGCTGTTGGGATAAAATTTGCCCGGCGATCGCCAATATCTGTTTGACTTTCTCTGCACTATGCTGCTGATGATGCGTCACATACTTGCTCGCCTGTTTGTTAATTAACAAACTGCTTAAAAACCACAGAACCGTGGCGGGTGCGACAGCACGCGGCGAGGCTTGCGCATAGCCGGCAAGAAAATGCCGGGCCAGCTCGCGACGCTGCACCGTTTTTAACCGGCCTTGCGTTTCAAAATAATATAACGCCGATAAAAAATTGGCGAGATCATAAGCCGGATGCCCGTTGCGCAAACTATCGAGATCCAACAACGCCAATTGGCCGTCATGAATGAAAATGTGATTCAACCGAAACGTGCCATGCAGCAGCGCCGGGGGCGTTTCATCCTGCCACCGCCACGCGCGCAGTGTTTTGAGCGAAGCTTGCAGCGGCGTTTTAAATTCCGGAAAAGCGGAAGCAATGGCCGCGCTTGCCTCGCGCACTTCCTCGAGCTCGTTTTTGCGCGTTACGCGCTTGCGCACGCGCTTGGGGGCGGCATGAAAAGAAGCGAGCAACGCGCCAACTTTAGGCAGCACTTGCGCGATATCAATTTCCGCGAGCGCCTGTTCTAAATTTTTCCCGGGCAGCGCTTCAATAAAAACTACGGCAGCAGAATCATACAGCGCCAGCGCGCGGGGAAAACGAACCTTGGCGGCCGCAGACTCGCCGTCGTTCGGCCAAATTTTTTCCAAAGCGCGCAAAGCGCGATAGGACTGCTTGGCTTTGCCGGCGTCATTGACTTGCTTGGCAATGAACGCGAGCCGTATCGCGCTACGTAATGCCTCAGTGACAGGAGGGGACGTAGCGCCCCGCTGCGGCGGGGCAGACAAGATGTCTGCGCTACCCATCCGGGGTTGAGGCATTACCACGCTGCCGTTTTCCGGCTTGACTAAAATCTCGCAGCGCGCCGTGAAACGTTTGCCGGGCACATAGCGCAACACTTCCATAACCGTTTCTTCAAGCGGCCCGAGAGAAATCTGCCGGCGTGTTTTTTTGCCGTTGAAAAAAAATTTAGCGGCGTTTTCTTGCATCCAGGCTTGCAGTTCAGTCGCCGTCAGCAGCGCCATTTTGCGCTCATTCGGAAACGCCGACAGAATCAAATTCGCTTCCGGCGCCAACGCCGCGGCAGCGCCCCATGCCGGCTGGACTCTGATTTTTTTGAGGACGGCTTGATGCTCATCGTGAAGCGCCGTTGGCGGAACCACATAGCCGACATACAACTGCCGCAAGGAATTCGCCGCGCGCACAATTTCATATAATATTGTGACGCGCTTTTTCGAATCACCGACGTGCAAAATCGCGACTTCATCAAGCGGCGCGAGTTCTTCATTTTCGCGGCGCAAATACGGCGGCAAATGGATTTTTAACCACTCGGTATTAAGCGCCGTCGTCGCGAGCCGTGTGCGATCAATAGCCTCTGACACGTTAGCGCGCACCAACGGTTTGATACACCCGCATCCACTCGTCAAATTCGCGTTGAGGCGTCATCGCTTGCGCCGTCCGCGCGGCATTCTCCGCCAAACGTTTACGCAATGCGGGATTTTTTGCCAACTCGGCGAGCGCTAGCGCAATCTCTTCTGCGGAGCCGGGATTGACAAGCAGGCCGTTTTCGCGGTCACGAATAATTTCCGGAATGGCGCCGGCGCGGCTGCCGACGACGACTTTCTGCATCGCCATACCTTCCAGCATCGAGAGCGGGCAGCCTTCCGAAAACAGCGAAGGAAAAACCAAAATGTCGATGAGTTGCAGATAATCCGCCATGCGATCCGGCGGAATTTTTCCGGTGACGATCGTGCGATCTTCGAGGCCGTAATCGCGCATATACTGCAAATGCGGCAGCCGGTCTTCTTCTTTAAAAAAATCGCCCGCGAGCAAAATGGTAAATTCGAATTGGCCCTTTAAGCTTCCCAAAGCTTTGAAGAGATACAGCAAGCCTTTTTTATAACGGAACAAACCGGAGGTGCCGATGACGAGGCCTTTCAAATTCAATTCCGGGCGCGTGCGCGGCTGCAGCTTGGCCGGATCAATCGAGTTTAAAATCGTTTTCGCTTTTTGCGCAATCGGCGTCACCGAGCGATCCGCCAAGTCCGTCAAGCTCGTCGCCACCGAAGTCACATAATCCGCATTCTCCAGCGAGGCGCGCACGAACGGCAACCGCAGCGGATCAAACACATATTTGCCGATATCGTTGCCGCGGATCGACGCAATCATTTTCGCGCCGTGCAGCTTGGCGACCGCGCCGGCAATAAATCCGGCGGGATACAGAAAAAAAGCGTGGAGAACATCATATTGGTAGCGCCGCTGAAAATGTTCCACGGCGTGAAACATCTCGCGATTGTAGCGCGTCAAAATTTCGGCTTCCGAAGGATTCTCCGGACTCACACCGGGGCTATAAACTTTGACGCGATGCACCAACACCTCGCCTTCCGGCGTGCTCGTAGAGCTTTCATCAAACGGCAACGGCGTCGCGTGTTTTTGCAAAGCCACCACATGCACTTGCAGTCCGCGGCTCGCTAAAATATTGGCAACACGATGCGCCGAATGCCCAACCCCGCCGACTTGCGGAGGATATTGCCCGGTTACGATGCAGGTATTTATTTTCATCGATAGTTTTGTCTTCATGTCAATTCAAGAGAGGGAGATGGGGAGAGTGGGTGAGGGGGAGAGGGGAGATTCACTCCCACTCACCCACTCACCCTCTCCGCTTCTCAATCAGCCCGCGCGCAATCTCTAAAACTTGGCGCGCATTATTGTCCCAGGTTCTTTCTTTTTGCACCCACGTTTTACCCCTTTGGCCGATTTGCAGGCACAAGCTCGAATCATTCGCGAGCTTGGCCAGCGCCGAAGTCAACTGTGGCAGATTGCCGGGTTCATACAACACGCCGGTATCGCCGTCGGTAATGACTTCTTCCACTTGGCCGATCTTTCCGGCGACGACGGGCTTGCCCATCATCATGTACTCGAACACTTTAATCGGCGAGTAATAAAAATTCTCATTGGGAATATACGGTGCGACGGTGATATCCATCGCCGCGATATAATGCGGAATGTCGTCATAAGGCACATTGCCCGGAAACGTCACCGCGCCTTTGAGATCGTCGGATTGGGCAAACTGCTCCAAAGCTTCGCGCCCGGGGCCGTCGCCGACGATGAGCAAATGCGAGTTGGGCGTTTCCGCGTGCATGCTGCGAAAAGCTTCGAGCAAAGTTTCCGTGCCATGCCAGGGCTTGAGACTGCCGACGAATCCCACGACGCGTTTGCCGTTGAGCTGATATTTCGCGCGAATCGGATTTTCATCATGCTCCTCCAACACGGCAAACCGCTGCGGATCCACGGCATTCGGCAAAATGTGAATGCGCGACTCCGGCACGCCGCAGGAAGCGACAAATTCTTGCAGTTGCCGCGAGACGACGATGACGCGATCGGTGTCGCGGAAAATGCGCCGCTCCATTTCCCGCGCCAGTTCTTTCATATCGAGGCCGCGCATTTTCTCTTGCTCGTAGGCTAGCGGCGCATTCACTTCGAGAATGTGCGGCGCGCCCAGCTCGCGCGCGAGATGGATGCCGCTGTGGCTGAACAACGAATACCGTTCATAAACCAGATCGATACGGCGGGCGCGCAAAGTCTCTAACGTTGTTTCATAGAGCGTCAGATTATAAAGCAAGTTGCGCAGCTCTTGGCGAATGCGGGTTTTCATGCCCCAAAACTTATCGAGGCGTTCCAATTCTTTGAAGAGCTGCAGATGGCGCTCTTGCGGCTGGACATGCAAAAACTCCACGCCGGCCAAACTGTGCGAAGGATGCGGCGCGGTGTGCGAAGCGCCGCCTTTTTCTTTCTCACTATCGGGCTCCATCGCCGGCGAAATGATACAAATCTGATGGCCGGCCTTGCTGAAGGCGTGCACCATCTCGCGCACATGTATGGAAGCGCCTTTATAACCGAACACCGGAACGCCGAAATCGGCGCTAATGTAAGCAATATTCATTTTTAATTTCCAACCAATCGACTATACCAAGATTACAAATATGCTGGAAGCTGAAACCCATGAGCAGCACAAAAAACGTGCGACAAAATGATTTAACGACAAAATCATTTAATCGTTTTGTCGTCAAATCATTTTGTCATAAAAATTTCAGAATGAGCTACGCGAGAAGCCATGCGCACGCCGTCGTGACCTTAGGCCAAATACCCCATCTCTCGCAGCTTGCGCTCGATTTTTTGCGCGCTCTCGAGCGGGGTTTCTTTTTCGGTTTCGCAAATGACTTCCGGATTTTGCGGCGGCTCATAAGGATCGCTGACGCCGGTAAATTCTTTGATCTCGCCGGCCAGCGCTTTTTTGTACAACCCTTTGACGTCGCGTTTAATGCAGGTTTCCAAAGAAACTTGCACGTAAACTTCCACAAACCTTTTGATCATCGCCCGGTTTTCATCGCGGACGCTTTTATAAGGAGAAATGGCCGCGGCAATGGCAATGACGCCGTTGCGGGACAACAGATCGCAAACAAAGCCGATGCGGCGAATATTCGTATCGCGATCTTCACGCGAAAAACCCAGGCCTTTGCTCAAATTCGTGCGCACCACGTCGCCGTCCAAAACTTCCACTTTCGCGCCGCGCTCTTTTAAGAGCGGCACCAATTGTTCGGTAATCGTCGACTTGCCGGCGCCGGAAAGCCCGGTAAACCAAATTGTACAACCACGCGAGGAGTTGGTCATGATGAGATATCCTTTAGATGTATTATTGAAAGACTTTACTGCTAATTCGGACTTCTGCAGTATTCAGTAACAAGTATTCAGTGGCCAGTTATCAAGTCACCCGTATTCAGCAACCAGTGACATCTGATCATGAATCACTGATCACTGAATACTGAATACCGATCACTGACGCTGCATTCCCTTCATCAGAATCGCCGCGACTTCGGCGCGGGTAAATTCGGACGGCAGCGCTTCGCCGCGGGAGAGCATTTCGCGGACTTGGGTGCCGGAAAGCACCACGTGATGGCTAACCTCGTGCGGGCAGGTTTTGCTCGTCACGATCGCGCCGCATTTGCGGCAATAAAACGAGTTTTCAAAATTCAACGTGGTGAGGCCAAGCTCTTCCGGCTTGAACTGCATAAAAATTTTCTGCGCGTCGTAGGTGCCATAATATTTGCCGACGCCGGCATGGTCGCGCCCGACGATGAAATGGGTGCAGCCATAATTTTTTCGGCACATCGCGTGAAAGATCGCTTCGCGCGGGCCGGCATAACGCATCGCCGCCGGAAAAACGCTGAGCAGCACGCGATTCGCCGGATAATAATCTTTCAGCAGCGCGTGATAACTTTCCATGCGCAAATCCGCGGGCGTGTCGTCTTTCTTCGTCTCGCCGACGAGCGGATGCAGCAGCAGGCCGTCGACGATTTCCATCGCGCATTTTTGAATGTATTCATGCGCGCGATGCACGGGATTGCGCGTTTGAAAACCGACGACGGAATTCCAGCCGCGCTCGGCAAAGAGGCGCCGCGTCTCCGCCGGATCGCGGCGATATTCCGCAAAGCTCACATTCGAGGGGCGATTGATCATCCACACCTCGCCGGCCAAACAAATGTCGCCTTGGCTCATGACGCGCGCGACGCCCGGATGCGCCGCGTCCGCGGTGCGATAAACTTCCTGCGCCTCAACAGTTTTATCATAGGAAAATTTTTCCGTGATGGTCATCACGCCGAGAATCGCGCCGCCATTGCCATTTTCAACTAAAGCAATTTCTTCGCCGAGGCCAATCGCCGCCGCGGTTTCGGCAGAAACGGGGAGGGTGATCGGCAACGACCAAATCAAACCGTTGGCGAGCCGGATATTTTTCACAACGCTCTCATAATCGGCCTTCGCCATAAAACCGGTCAACGGGCTCATCGCGCCGTTGGCAATCATTTCCAGATCGGCCATGCCGACTTCGGAAAGCGGAATTTTTTTGGCATCGCGGGCGCGACGCAACGCGGCTTCGCGTTCTTCGCCGCGTAAAATGCGGTCAACTAATTTTCCGCCGTGAGGGAGGCTCAAAGACATGATGAAATGTTTCCTTTGTTTAATGTTGAGGTTAATCCGCTAATTTCTTGGTTAATCGCATTATTACCCGCTGTCGCAAGTATTTGCGGGAGAAAAATCAATGCGGCGCCTATTTTCCGCCCGGCTAACGCCGCGAGCGCACGAACTTCGTCTGCGGATGCGTGAACACCGTGACCCCGGCAACTTTGAGCGTGCCATTGCCAATATTGAGGGTATGGATTTTTCCTTGAATTTCATCGACATGAACCGTCGGGGTCTCCTTCATCTCAAGTTGTTCCACGACAAATTTTCCTTCACTGAATCGGCCGCGGGCTTGAACAAATTGCCCTGGGCGCAATTTCGCCATGGTCACAGGCTGTCCGGCTATATTTGTTACAATGAGTTTTTCAGCCGTCAATAATGTCTGGCCCAACAAGCCGCAGGTACGCGCTGCCACATTGACCCATTCGAGGCTGCCTTCTAATTCATCGTAGGCGTGCCGGTCGAACTCTTTTCTAATTTTGGCCGCTTGAAAATTTCCTTTGCTGAATCGCCCTTTGATTTTCACGCGCTGATGGGGGCGATAATTCGCGAGTCGTTGTTTTTTTCGATACGACCCGGTGGTTTCCAGCGCTTTTTGAGGTTCATCGCCCTCTCGCTCCGGCTGCGTCCATACCGCCTTTTTCAACCAGCCCTGCGCCGCCAGCAATTGATAAACCTCCGGCCGCGTCTGATATACGCTGCGAAAACCGCTGGAGCTGACGCCCTGCATTTCACTGCCATACGGCAGCAGTTTCATCGGCACACTAAGCGCGGCATCATAAACCAAGCCGAGATCGATTTTGCCGGGCCGGTGTTTCGTGATCTTGATCACACAATGCGGCGCGTTAATAAATTCAAAAGAAAAACCGCCTTGCGAAAAAAACTTGAAATAAGTTTCCAACGGAATCAATTCCTCGCCGTGCTTGAGCACGAGGCGCGCTTCAAACGGCGTCAACAACATGCCGCCTTGGGCCGGGCCGTAAGGATAATTCCAAGCGTCGCCGCTAAGATGCAGCAACGCCGTGCCGCCGGGTTTTAAGACGCGGCAGACTTCTTCAAAAACCTCCGCTTTGCGCGGAAGAGAACGAATCTTTTCGATCGAATAAATCAGCTCGAGGCTCTCATCTGGAAAATGCAGCTTGGTCGCATCGTAAAAAAACACGTCGGGCAAGCGCAATTGGGTGAGCGCTTCCTCCGGCGCGATCCGAAACTGCCGCGCCGTTTGCAAAAAATCGTCGCGCGAAGACAACGGCGCGCCCGCTTCTTTGTTAAGGCCAAAGAACTGGACATTTTTATGGCGAAACCGCCAAGCCAGTTCCATCAACGCATGACCGCCACCGCAGCCGATTTCTAAAACTGCCGCGTTTTCTCCCGGCATGGCGCGCAGCGTCTCTTGCAGTATTTTCGAGCCGCGCTGCAGCTTGTGATTAACGGAAGTCAAATTTCTATCTTTAGCGATGGCACTACCCTCGTTTTTTTACTGAAATCTTCAAGCAATCTTTTTAACAGGGAATTTTATTCTGCGTTTGAGTGCGCTAGCAAATAACGCCTCCAGCACCATCTTACTTAATCGCCATCACGCCTTCGCTCTTGTCGTGAAGCTGATAAACGACGCCCATCACCGTAATCGTCTGCTTGGCAGGGTTGACTTTTTCAATTTTACCGACCATTTCCACGGCGTTGCTCAATTCCGGTTGGCCGTTCAACTCGGCCGAAACGTCTTCAACTTCAGCCGCCAAAAAAGAGCCGTCTTTTTCCAATCCGAAAGGACCATCGACTTCTACCAGCATGCCGGCTTTCAGATCGCCAAATTTTTTAAACGTGTCCGCATCGTTTTCGTACTCCGTGGCGTCGTTGGTTTTGATCGGCACGAGCAGCAGCTTAAACTCTTTTTTGGCGGGATCGAGGCTGCGCGCCGGGGCGGTGATGCTGGCTTTTTTAACGGGGCCGGTAATAATTTTGACGTCCATGCACATCACGGTAAAATCTTTTTGGATGATGCCTTCCATTTGCACCCATTGCCCAACCTTGCAAGCCGCGAGAATCTCAGCCGCACCCATTTTGGTTTTCTTGACCGGCGCTTTCGGGGCCTGCGCTTCGGCAGAGCCGAAACCAAACAGCATCAGGGTCGAAAAAGCCACGGCGGATATTTTGACGGAAAACTTCATATTAACCTCCAACGGTTGATAAGTGATATTCCAGATTGATTATAAAAATTTTCAAAAACTAAATCAGCTTGCGCCATTCTTCAGCAATCTCGATGCCGGCGGTTTCTAATTTTGCCAGCGCGGCGAGGTCCAAATTTTTACAAGCTAAATACATTTTGCTGATCCAATACGCGAGCGCATACCAAGCGAGGCGCCGGCGATCGCCGGCCCACGGCACGTTTGCCGCATAACTTTGATAAAACAACTCCGCCACGGCCGCGAGCGGCGCGCGCGATTTTCCTTGGCTCAATTCGAGAAATTGCAGCGAAGCCGTCAGTTCCGCCACGTCGGCTAACGGATCGCCGAGCGCCAGCGCGTCAAAATCGACCATGGCAAATTCGTGATCGCGCGCCAGCATTTGTTCGAGCCGCATCGCGCCGTGAATGGGAACGTTGGGCCGCGGTTGTTTCGCCAAATCATTTTTAACTTCTGCGAGCCGATCCAACATCGGCTGCAGGCGCGGCTGCAGTTGCGGCATCATCTCGAAAAGCTCGACGGCATCATCCACCGCGACTTGCAGCACCTCATCCAAATCCGGGCCGCGGCGCAGGTTCTGCATTTCACTGCAATGCAAATCCACGACTGCTGCCGCGAGACGCGGGAATAAGATGTTCCAGTCATACGTTTCCCAAACCTCGATGAGCGGCCGGCCTTTCCATTCCTCTTGCCAAAAGGTGTTGGCCTCATCAAGATGCACGATGAGCCGTGGAATTTGGACGATCGCGTTCCTCGCGCGCAACTGTTGATAGGCCGCGTTGAGCACTTCAAAATGATAACGGCTTTTGGCGTCTTGATAGGTTTTGCTGTAAAACGTCAGATCGCGGGTGTCACCCGCCGGCCCTTGAAAACGCGCGTGATAGCGCAGCACGCAACGCTTACCCGGCATGTATTTCACCCGCTCCAATTCTACGTTTGCACAACGCCAATTCGCCGAGAAACCAAAGGCTGCGAGGTGCGCGTTAATTTTCTCTTGAACAAATTCAAGCGAAATGACGGCGGGCAAATTCACGATCTTGGCATCCAGCGGGAAAGCCCAAACCACCATGTCCAAATCGGATAAAAAGCTTACCGGCTCCAACTGGCGTGAGCGCTGCTTGATCGAGGCCGTGCCGTTATTTTCATGGTTCGCCGCGACGGCTTCCTGATAGCGTTTGCCGGCGCGGTTACTCGGAAAAACTTTGCCGGTAACCCAATGATCGAGCGGCTTCCGCTCGCCGTTGCGAAAAAACAAACGATACAACACCGTGCAGCTATGTTCGGGGCGGTAAAAAATTTTTTCGATGGCGCAGCCGGTCACTTCGAGGCCATTGACCTCGCGCCAATTGGCGGCGAACTTTTTCGCCATGGCTTGGGGGTTCGTCACCGTCGGCAACTGCGTCAGTTTTTTATCGTTTAAAAGTAGAACAGACATGCTTGCAGAAAATTCGTTTTTGTGTGGCGCAACATAAATGTTGCGCGCGAGTTTTTTTTCAGCGGTCAAATCACGGCAAATGTAAATTGCGCAACTTAAAAGTTGCGCCACATTAAAGCAGCGGCACCTTGCCGGATAAAATATCCACGGCCATATCCAACAAAACCTCGATCATGCCTTCATAATCGCGCTTGGAAATTTTGCTTGATTTGTCCAAACACTTTCGCACTTCGCGGCCGGCCAGGTTCGCCGCGGTGTACCAATGCAAAACTTCCGCCGGCAAGCCCCAGTCGGCTTTTTCGAGATACGCCTGGCAAAATAGGCGCACCGCCGTGCGGCCTTGGCCGGGCGTGATTAAGCCTTTCAACGGCAGATACAAAAGATGCGCAATGAAGCTGCCAGCGTCGGCAAGAGGGTTGCCCATCAAAAAACCGTCGAAGTCGATCAACGCCAAGCGGCCGTCGACCAACAACAACTGCGTCAACCGAAACGCGCCGTGAATGGGCGCCGGGCTGAGCGCGGTGAGCGCGGCATAATTTTTTCGCAACGCGTCTTCGATGAAATTCAATTTCGCCTGATAAGCTGCGTTGATTTTCTCCAAGCTCTGGCGCGTTTTTAAAAACTCCGCCAGCTCGTAATCAAACGGGCGGCCCTCCAATCCTTCCAACGGGCATTGATGCAGCTCGGCGAGCGCCGCGCCGATTTTCTGCGACAGATCATCAAGGTCGATTTGATCAAGCAGCAAATCCAAATTTTGCCCGTGCAAACCGCGCTGAAATCCGGTGTTCGTTTCGCGATCAAAAAAAAGCGGCTCGGGAATGAGCAGGGCGCCGGATTGGCACACGGGCGCATGCCAAATATTTTCTATAATTTTAAAAAACGGCTCACCGTCGGTTTTATCGTCATAAATTTTGCTATAAATCACCAGCTTCTCGGTGGCGCCATCCGATTTTTGCAAATACAGCGTATGCCGAAACGTGCAGCGGCGTTGCGGGACATACTTGACGATTTCCGTCGCCACCTCGCGCAAGGTGATTTCCGGCGAGAGCTGCAAACGTTCCCAATTCTTTTGCAGGAGCGCGCGCAAGCTGCTCTTATCAACGAGCGCCGCGAGATGTTTGATTTTGGGATCGTTGGGAAATCCCCACAACACCATGTTCAATTCCCGCAATAAATAAATTTTCGGTGCAAAAGCCGGTTGAAAAACGGCATGGCGCTGCGCTTTCGCAAAGTTAGCTTCCAGCTCGTCGTCAGAGAAAATAATCCCCAGCATTAATTGTTTTTTGATGAGGCCGGTCGTTTTTTCGGCGAAGGTCAACGCATAACAAATGCAGCATTTTTTGCCGGGTTTATAATCAAACTCGGCGATATCCGTTTCTTTAATTTGCCAACGCCCTTCCGCAAAGCCGGGCAATTGCCGTTGCAGCCGCGCTTGCATGGCGGCAAGATCGATGACGGCAGGTAACTGTGGAAACTTTTCGTCATCCGGCAAAGTTGCAATACGCGTCATAAACTTTACTTATATACGTTTCAATTTTTAGCTGCGTTACACCGACGTCTGCGCCACCGTTCCCAGCATTTTCATGACTCCGTCATGGGCGGGAAGCCCCGGGCTGAGTCGATTCACCACTTTCAAAAGCTTGTTGACGATTCCTGTGTCTAAACGTTTGACCGATTTATAAACTTGACTGCCCAACACATGACTGGCGGTAAACCAATCGATGCGCTCCGGCGTCAGGGACGCGGCAGCCATGTCATTATAACCTGCACAAAAATTTTCAATGGTTTGATCCGCGATTTCCGGATCGATTTTCCAGCTCGCTTTCATTTTATGCAAATGCGCGATAAAACGGCCGACATCATAGCCGGGGTCGCCGAGATTGGCGCTGTCAAAATCGATGAAAGTAATGCCTGGCGCGGTCTGAAAAATGTGGCTAAATTTGAACGAGGCATGCACTGGCGTGAGCGGCCCGGGACCTAAGCGCGTCGCCGCCTCCAAAAGATTCTGCCCGATTTCCGCGCAGGAATCGGCATACTCCGGAAAAGTTTGTTTGACCGAGGCGATCGCTTCGCGCACTTCTTGGACCTGAAAATCAAACGTCATCTCCACCGGCAGCGGCAAGCTCGTATTATGAAAAGCCGCCAACCGCTGCCCGATTTCTTTTGCCACTTTCGGCAAATCAGAAATGGTTTCGGCAATTTGGGAAAAAGGCTCTCCGGTGATCGCTTCTTGCCACATGATTTGCGCCGGCGCATCATAACTATACGGCTGCGGCAGCAAAAACTTTCCTTGCTGACAATTGTCGCTCTCCCAAATTTTCTTCATCAACCCATACGCGGCTTCGCCTTCATCATCTTTATAGGCTTTGCCATAAAAAGAAAAAGCCGCCTTTGCTCCGTTCGCCTCCGCCAGCGCAATGTTGTAGACGTAGCCGCAGCGCATGCCGGGAATATACTTCGTCATTTTCGCCGAAATTCCCACCGGCTCGCGCTTGCCCAATCCAAATTTTTCCGGCGCCGCCTGCATTTGGGCGAGCACCTTTTGCGGATTCGCCATCAAGGCGAGGCCGGGAAGATTCGGATCGTTGGGATAGGCCAGCAGCCACATTTGCCACTCCGCGATGTGGATGCACGGCGGCCCGAATTGCGGCGCAACCCAATTCATGCGATCGATCATGCTTTGAATCTTCGGCGTTTCCGGATGATCGTCGGATAAGATCCGGCCAAAATAAAACTGTTCTCCCCTCGTGGCGTCACGCTTGTTATCCAGCCGCGCTTTCAACAGCAGCTTGCAATCCCGGCCGCGGCGGTAATACATCTGCTCGGTTTTGCAGCTTTCCACTTCTAATCCCGCTGCGGCCAAATGCTCTTGCAGTTTTCCCGTCATAAACTTCGGATCGGTTATTTCGCGCAAATGCGAAAACTCGCAATCCGCCGGAATGTGTTCGCGTTTGGACATATCAAACTATCCTATTTGACGGTGATACGGATTTCACTTCTTTACCCATCATTAATTTCACTTATACAGATCCGGTGATACGGTTTTGCTTATCCGTTTATCAGATTAGCGGCACGGACGAAAAACTAATTCTCGACTTCTTCTTGCACCGGCGTCCAGTCTGCTTGATGATTTTCCGGATGGCTGCCAAACGCAGGTTTCGCTTGCAGCTCATAAAGCTCACGATAAGCGTGGCTGGAGCGCATGAGCTCGTGATGCGTTCCGAAAGCGGCCGGCCGGCCTTTTTCCAACACCAAAATTTTATCGGCGCGCGCGATCGTGGCGAAATTATGCGCGATCATGAAAGTGGTTTTGTCTTGCATCAACTCTGCCAAAGCCTCGTGAATTTGCATTTCCGTTTTTGCATCGAGCGCGGTGGCCGGTTCATCCAAAATCAAAATCGGCGTATTGCGGATGATGGCGCGGGCGATATTGAGGCGCTGGCGTTGGCCGCCGGAAAGATTGTCGCCGCCTTCGGAGATCATGGTGTCGTAG
>Ga0247727_10010887_pt1 | contig 16005 bp, 12 predicted proteins | sample WisWelCaveWW1625_FD_202498 | JGI IMG/M metagenome (GOLD analysis project Ga0247727, IMG submission 202498) | Biofilm microbial communities from Wishing Well Cave, Virginia, United States - WW16-25 | ecosystem: Environmental > Aquatic > Deep subsurface > Groundwater > Cave microbial mat | place...
GAATTCACGCTCGCAGCCATCGCCCAGAACCTGCGCCGGCTTGGCAAGTTCGTCGCCAGACCGCCGCCCACGGCTGCCGCGTGCGTTGCGTGAGCGTCGTGTAGCGTTCAAGTTGTGTGGCGGGCGTTGGTATCAGAGCGTCGCAGCCGCCGCTCCGACCGGAGCGAGCGGCAAAGATGGGGTCGCAACCGCGTTCCCCGCAAGCCCATACCGCTCTCGGCGGCGACTTTTGCAACAAAATCTGCCACTTGCTGACTAATGCGGTGCAGCATTGGGCGGCCGCGCACCGGATTGGTAGATCCCGGGGGTTGGAACCAGGCGGTTCAATCCCCGGGGCTCGGTGTTTGGGCCACAGCCGTCCGCTGGCACTTGTCTGAAGCGCCGGTCGACGGGCTACTTGCCGCCAAGTGCCTTGCAATCCGGCGTCGTGCGCGACGGCAGACCCATCTTACGGAAGGCGTCGGCCGTCATGCCGAGCGTCTGGGTGACATTGTCGACACGAGCGACCATCTTGTTAGACAGCGTGCCGTCGGCGTTTGCGGTCACTTCGGTGACGAACACCGAACCCGTTGCCTGGCGGTTCTCGTTGAGCGAGATCACGCCCAGCGGGGTCTGCACCTTCAGCTTCGACAACGCGGCGTGGAACTTCTTCTGGCCGCCGCTGAGGTCGCCGTTGACCTCGTTCAACCCTGCGATCATGGCCAGCGTGTTCACGTAGTAGCCGACGCCAAACAGCGACGGCGAGGGAAGCCTCTTGTCGGCCGGGAATGCGTCCTGATAGGCCTTGACATAGGCTTGCCACTCCGGCGCCGGGTTATCGTTGGCCAACCAACCCGAAGTCGGGGTGCCAATGAGGGCGTCCTTGGCCTTGCCTTTTGAGCTCAGCACGGTCGGGTCGGCCATGATGGAGCCGCCGATAAGACGGGCCTTGCCGCCGGCCTGCTGATACTGGTTGAGGAAGTTGATGGCATCCGTGCCACCCACGCCCAGGTAGATGGCATCGACGTTGTCGGGCAGCTTGGCGATCACGCCGGCATAGTCGCCCGAGCCGAGTGGAACCCAAAGGCGCTCCACGAGCTCACCGCCGGCCTTGCAGAAGTCGACCGCAAAGCCCAGGAAGTTGGTGTAGCCGAACGAATAGTCGGCCGACACGGTCGCGACGCGCTTCCAGCCCTTCTTGTTCACGACATAGGCGCCCAGGCCCGTGCCCCACTGCGCGCCGTCCAGATTGAAGCGGAAAAAGTTCGGCGACGGGTCGACCCAGGTGGTCTCCAGCGCGCCGGAAATGCCGTTGATCACGGTCTTGTCCGGGATGGTCTTGGAGTAGTCGCGCATGGCGATACCCTCCGAGCCCGAAAGCGGGCCCAGGATGATATCCACCTTGTCCTGCTCGATCAGCTTGCGCGCCATTCGCGTCGCGGTGGCAGGCGTCGTGTCGGAGGCGGCGACGATAGTTTCGATCTTCTTGCCGCCGGCCTTGCCGCCCGCCAGTTTGAGCGCCAGTTCGACGTTGCGCACGCCGTCCGCGCCGCCCGCCGCAAAGGCTCCCTCGAGGGCAACCAGGATGCCGACCTTGATCGTATCTTGTGCGACCGCTACGCCGGGCAGCATCAATGCCAAGGCAGCCGCCCCGATGAGTCGTTTCATGCCGAATCCTCCCAAGGATCGATGATTTTCCGTGGCTCGTTCGACCACAGCTTTCCGCCCGCAAGTTGATCTGCCGCGACGGTTCTTACACTCTAGCCTATAACTCGCACCACCGCGCGACTACATCACATCGCTGCGAAACAGCCAACTACGCCGATATCCTTGCGTCTGCTTTTTTTTGCCCGCGGATGGACCCTTGGTCCCGTGCATAGCGCGGCCGCGTCGTGGTCGACGAAAATAGGCCGTTACGATCCGTTAAGCACATCTTACGCACCCCAACTGCGGCCGCTTGCCACGCAAGCACAATCCAATATAGTCGTGGTTAAACAGCATCAAACGAATGCCGATGGGAGGGGGATGAGTGAAGCTGTGGCCGTGCTCCATGGCGCATTCGGGCGCGTCTGCCTTTACTCCATGGATCGCACAATGGTGTCGCACGCGCATCGCGAAGGACACCTGTTGTTTCATGTCCAGGGCGACCCTGGCGAAGTCTATGTCGATGGATGCGCCATACCGTTAGGTCCGGATCGGGCCGTCGCCGTGAACCCATGGCAGACGCATTACTACAATCAACCCGTCCTGGGCGGGCAGACGCTGGTGCTGGTGCTCTACATTCGGCCGACCTGGTTCAGGAACAAGATCGGCAGCAGAGCGTCGGCGTTGCGATTTGGGCGCGCAGCCATCGAGGTATCGGACGTTCTTGGGCGGCTCATCGACGTGAGCGCGATGCTCGATCGCGACCAGGATGATCCGGCGATCAACGATTGGCTGCTGACCCTTACCGAATACTGCTTCGATCAGTCCTGGCGCGGCAGCGGTGCCGTCGGGCGCTTCGCCAGCGTTCACGACTTCCGGCTGCGCAAAGCGATCCAGTTCCTGGAGCAGCGGGTGTGCGAGCCGGTTGAACTCGACATCGTCGCGCGCGAGGCAGGTCTGTCTCGACCCCACTTCTACAAGCTGTTCCGCCAGCAGGTCGGTGTCACGCCAAACATCTATCTGAATTCGCTGCGGATGGAGCGCGCGATCGAACGGTTGACCGGAACCAACGAGGCGGTTGCGGCGATCGGGCTCGATCTGGGCTTTTCCAGTCAGGCAAGCTTCTCGCGCTTCTTCATCGCCAATGGCGTCGTCCCGCCCAGTGCCTATCGGCGCGCGCAGATCGCCTACTCCCAATGAACCATAGGTTAACTTCCGACGTGCACAAATCGGATACGACTGGTGCGTCCGGAACGACTATTCTGTCGAACAAGCACGTGGCAACTGGTGGCAGCATGGGAACCTTGCAGAACCTCAGCACGCGCCATCCGATCTGGACCTTCGTGGTGCTTGTGCTGGTCGTCGGTCTGGCATGGCTGATTCTTGCGCCGTGGCCGCCGGACCTCGAGCAGGCCATGGGCCGCAAGCGGGTCTTTCTGAACGCGATCCTGTCCGGCATTACGCTCGGTGCGCTGTATTTCCTGGTCGCGTCTGGCTTCACGCTGGTGTTCGGCCTTATGCGCAATGTCAACCTCGCCCATGGCTCGCTCTACCTTCTGGGCGGCTACATCGGCTATGGCGTGGCTGAGGTCACCGGCTACTGGCTCCTCGCGTTTCCGGTCGTCTTCATTCTCGTCGGCGCGGTCGGCCTGCTGCTGCAGCATCAGGTGTTTCGGCGCATGGAGGGGGAGGAGCTGCGCCAGACCCTGGTCACGATCGGCATATCGATCGTGCTGGCCGACCTGATGCTGTGGTTCTGGGGCGGTCAGAGCTATCAGGTGCTCTCGCCGGATTGGCTGAGTGGCCCGATGACGTTGCCGCTGGTCAGCTCGATCAGCGCCAACGGTGAAGCGGTGTACCTGTCCTATCCGCGGGTCCGGATCGCGATCCTGATCGCCGCGACCGTGATCGGCTTGGCCATGTGGTTCGCGCTCAGCCGCTCGCGCCTTGGCATACTGATCCGGGCCGGCGTCGACGATCGCGACATCCTGGCGGCATCGGGCGTGCGCATCCAGTACGTTTTCCTGGCGGTGTTCGCCTTCGGCGCCGGCATGGCCGGCATGGCCGGCATTGTCGGCGGCACGTTCCAGTCGCTGTCACCGGGCGAAGACACGCGGTTCCTGCTTGCCTCGCTCGTGGTCGTCATAGTGGGCGGGATGGGCTCGATCCCGGGGGCCGCGCTCGGCGCCGTCATCATCGGCCTTGCCGAACAGATCGGCCTTGTCTACGCGCCCACCTACTCGGTGGTCTTCACATTCCTGATCATGGCTGCCGTCCTTGCGTTCCGTCCGCACGGCCTTCTCGGGGCCCAGCACTGACATGGCACACGTCCTGCCCGCAACCGCACCGGGAAGGCTGGTGGTGCTGGAGGGGATCCCGGCGCCGGTCTGGGGGATCGGCCTGTTGCTGTTGTTGATGCCGGCCTTGGCCAACAACTTCGTGCTGTTCCAGATCTTCGGCTGGAGCTTCATCCTCGGGATGATCGCCCTGTCGCTGATGGTGCTGGCCGGCTATGGCGGGATGGTGAGCCTGATCCAGATGACGGTGGGGGCGCTTGCCGGCTACGTGGTGGCGATCCTCGGCACCAGCGGCGTGCCGCAGATCAGCCTGGGCTGGCCGTGGTGGCTGTATATCCCGCTCGCGATCCTGATCGCGACCCTGTTTGGAACGCTGGTCGGCACCCTCGCGGTTCGCACCGAGGGCATCTACACGATCATGATCACGCTGGCGATCGCTGCGGCGTTCTTCTACTTCACCCGCCAGAACTATACGATCTTCAACGGCTACACCGGCTTCAACAACGTCGTCCCACCGGCCCTGTTCGGCGTCGACTGGCGCCAGCCGGTGCCATTCTATTATCTGACGCTAGGCTGCGCGACGCTGTCCTATCTGGCGGTGGTGTGGATGGCGCGCACGCCGTTCGGGCTGGCGCTGCAAGGCGTGCGCGACAACCCGCGGCGCATGAGTGCGCTCGGCTTTTCGGTCACCGCCCATCGCATTCTGGCTTACTCGTTCGCGAGCGTGATTGCGGCGTTCGGCGGCATCCTGCTCGTCTGGCAGAATGCCCAGGTCGTGCCCGGAACGGCCGGCATTCCGCAGGTGATCGACATTCTGGTGATTGCCGTCGTCGGTGGTCTCAAACGCCCGATCGGCCCGTTCATCGGGGCGCTCATTTACGCGGTACTCAGCGTGTTCTCGTCCGATATTCTGCTGGCGTTCGGGATGTCGGGAGAGCGCTTCAAGCTCGTAGTTGGGTTGGGTTTTCTAGCTGTCGTGTTCTTCTCCCCAGATGGCGTGCTCGGGCTGTGGCAGCGCTGGCGGGCGCGCATGCAGCGGAGCAGCCGTGACCTGCGGCCGGGTGGAGAGATGGCATCATGATCCCCTCCGTCGCCGAGCGCCTGAACGCGGCTGGCTCCGCCAACGCTCTGGAGCTGCGCGGCGTCACGCGCCTGTTCGGCGCGCTCGCCGCCCTCACCGACGTCACCCTTAACGTGCGTCCTGGCGAGCGCCGTGCGGTGCTGGGGTCCAACGGCGCCGGCAAGACCACGCTCTTCAACTGCATCACTGGTGACTTCCCGCCGAGTTCAGGCACCATCCGCTTCTTCGGCGAGGACGTGACGCGCTTTCCGCCGCACGAGCGCATCCGCCGCGGCCTGCGCCGCACCTACCAGATTTCCGCGCTGTTCACCGGCCTGTCGGTGCTCGACAACGTCTACCTTGCCTGCCGCGGCGTCTCGCGCGGCCGCTTCTCCCTGGTCCGCCCGCGCACCGGCGACACCCTGCTGCAGTCGGCCGAGAACCTGATCGAGGCCGTGCACCTGCAGGACGTGCGCGACCGCCTGGTGGGCGAGCTGAGCCACGGCCAACAGCGCCAGCTCGAGATCGCGCTGGCGCTGGCCGGTGCACCGCGTTTCATCCTGTTCGACGAGCCTGCCGCTGGCCTGTCGCCCAAGGAGCGGGCGGAGCTGATCGAGATCCTCACCTCGATGCCGAAGCACATCGGCTTCATCATCATCGAGCACGACATGGACGTGGCGCTGCGGGTGGTGGAAAACGTGACGATGCTGCACAACGGCCGCATCTTCAAAGAGGGACCGCCCGAGGAGATCGAGTCCGACGACGAGGTGCAGGAGCTTTACCTCGGACACGGCCATGGCTGACCGCTTCGTCGCCCGCCCCAGCGGCACGCCCGTGCTGGAGATCAGGGGCCTCAACGTCCTCTACGGCCGCTCGCACGCGTTGCAGGGCGTCGACCTCACCCTGCGCCAGGGCGCGCTGGCGGTGGTCGGACGCAATGGCATGGGCAAGACAACGCTGTGCAACGCCATCATGGGGCTGGTACGCGCCTCCAGCGGCTCGATCCGCTTCGCTGGCGAGGAGCTGATCGGACGCGCGCCCGCCGATATCGCGCGCCTCGGCATCGGCTACGTGCCGCAGGGCCGCCGCCTGTGGCGCTCGCTCACCGTGGACGAGCACCTGCGCCTCGTAGCGGGCGAGCGCCGCGGCGCCTGGACCATCGAGCGGATCTACGACACGTTCCCGCGTCTGGCCGAGCGCAAGTCCAACACCGGCTCGCAGCTCTCCGGCGGCGAGCAGCAGATGGTGGCGATCTCGCGCGCGCTGCTGCTCAACCCGCGCCTGCTGGTGATGGACGAGCCGACCGAGGGCCTCGCCCCCGTCATCGTCGCCCAGGTGGACGACATCCTGGTGCGCCTCGCCGAGGACGGCGAGATCGCCGTGCTGGTGATCGAGCAGAAAATCGGCGTCGCCACCGAGGTTGCCGAGACAGTGGCCATCATGGTCAACGGCCGCATCAACCGCTTGATCGACTCGCGCGAGCTGGCCGCCGACCGCGACCTGCAGGAGCGCCTGCTCGGCGTCGGCCGGCATGGCCACGAGGACACGCCCGAGGCGGGAAGCACGCCCGCGTCCGGCGCACCCGCCCAGGCCGGCAGCCCGCCGCCTGGTCCGACGCGCATCTACATGTCGAACCCGAAGCTGCCGACGCGCTGGTCGCAGCCAGCGCCGGCGGCGCAGATCGAGGCGCACGCCCGCACCGCCTCGGCCGCTGTGCGCCGCGTCGCCGAGATGCCGCAGCCCGGCGCGGCTTCGCACTCCACCGCCACCAGCGAGCCCTTCGTCGTGGTCGCCGGCACGCTCGACACCAAAGGCGACGAGCTGCGCTTTATCCGCGACCTTCTCAAGCAAGCCGGCCTGCGTACGCGCCTGGTCGACCTCTCCACCAGCGGCAAGCCGTCCGGCGCCGACGTGCCGCCGATCGAGGTGGCGCTCAACCACCCGCGCGGCGCTGCGGGCCTCTTCACCGGCGACCGCGGCACCTCGGTGGCGGCGATGGCGCAGGCGTTCGAGACCTGGATCGAGCGCCAGACCGGTGTCGCCGGCATCATCTCGGCCGGCGGCTCGGGCGGCACGGCCATGGTGGCGCCGGCCATGCGCGCGCTGCCCGTCGGCGTGCCCAAGGTGCTGATCTCCACCGTGGCGTCGGGAAACGTGCAGGCCTACGTCGGCCCCTCCGACATCATGATGATGTACTCGGTCACCGACGTGCAGGGGCTCAACTCCATCTCGCGCCAGGTGCTCGCCAACGGCGCGCACGCGATCGCGGGCATGGTCAAGCAGCGCCTCGCCGAAGCGCGCGCCGCGGCCCAGCGCCGTGCGGCGGAGGGGCTGCCCGCGGTCGGCCTCACCATGTTCGGCGTTACCACCACGTGCGTGCAGCAGGTCACTGCCCAGCTCAAGGGCGAGTACGACTGCCTCGTGTTCCACGCCACCGGCATCGGCGGCCAGTCCATGGAGAAGCTGGTCGACTCGCGGCTGCTGTCGGGCGTCATCGACGTCACCACCACCGAAATCTGCGACATGATGATGGGTGGCGTGTTTCCCGCCACCGAAGACCGCTTCGGCGCCATCATCCGTGCGCGCCTGCCCTACGTCGGCTCGGTCGGCGCGCTCGACATGGTCAACTTCGGCGCGCCCGAGACGATCGCCGAGCGCTACAAAGGCCGCACCTTCTATCCGCACAATCCGCAGGTGACACTGATGCGCACCACCGCGGAGGAGAACGAGCGCATGGGCCGCTGGATCGGCGAGCGACTGAACCGCATGGAGGCGCCGGTGCGCTTCCTGCTGCCGGAGGGCGGCGTTTCCGCCCTCGATGCGCCGGGCCAGCCGTTCCACGATCCTGCCGCCGACGCCGCGCTGTTCAAGGCGCTGGAGCAGACCGTGCGGCGTACCTCCAGCCGGCAGCTGATCCGCCTGCCGTACCACATCAACGATCCGCAGTTCGCCGCGGCCCTGGTGGACGCGTTCCGCGCGCTGCACGGCAACGGGCGGCTGCAGCGCCGCAGGGCGGGGGGACGCTGAGCCATGCCGCGCTTCGAGCGATCCGCCCTCATCGACAAGTTCAAGGCCATGGCGGCCCGTGGCGAGCCCATCGTCGGCGGCGGCGCCGGCACGGGCCTCTCCGCCAAGTGCCAGGAGGCCGGCGGCATCGATCTCATCGTGATCTACAACTCGGGCCGTTACCGCATGGCCGGCCGTGGCTCGCTGGCCGGGCTGCTGGCCTATGGCGATGCCAACCAGATCGTGGTCGAGATGGCGGCCGAAGTGCTGCCGGTGGTCAAGCGCACGCCGGTGCTGGCCGGCGTCAACGGCACAGACCCGTTCCGGTTGATGGACGTGTTCCTCGACCAGCTCAAGGCGATGGGCTTCGCGGGGGTGCAGAACTTTCCGACCGTCGGTATCATCGACGGCACCTTTCGCGCCAATCTCGAGGAAACCGGCATGTCCTACGGGCTCGAGGTCGACATGATCGCCACGGCCCACGCCAAGGACATGCTGACCACCCCTTATGTGTTCAGCGCCGACGAGGCGACCACCATGGCCAGGGCTGGCGCCGACATCGTCGTCTGCCACTTGGGGCTGACCACCGGCGGCTCGATCGGCGCCGAGACGTCTTTGAAGCTGCAGGATTGCCTCGCCAAGGTCGATGCCTGGGCAGAAGCCGCGCTGAGGGTGCGGCGCGACATCATCGTGCTGGTGCACGGCGGGCCGGTGTCGAGCCCGGACGATGCGGCATTCATCATAAGCAATACCAGGAACTGCCACGGCTTCTATGGTGCGTCTTCGATGGAGCGCCTGCCCACCGAGGTGGCGCTCACTGAGCAGACACGGAAGTTCAAGGCCATTGGACGTCAACGAGGGTGAGGAACGAAACGGGTGGGCGGGGCCTGGCGGCGGGCCGCGCGCGAGTGGAGTGAGTACATGACTGCACAACTGATCGGAGCCATCATCCTGTGGCTGATCGTGGCGATCGTCGCGATTGCGATCATCGTCTATCTGGTCAACTGGCTGTACCGGCGATCCTCCAAGGAGGTGTCGTTCGTCCGCACGGGTCTCATGGGCGAGCGGGTGGTGATCAACGGCGGCGCCTTCGTGCTGCCGATCATCCACGACATAACGCCCGTCAACATGAACGTGCTGCAGATGAGCGTGGCGCGCGCCAAGGACGACGCGCTCATCACCAAGGACCGCATGCGCGTCGACATCGACGCCGACTTCTACGTGCGCGTTGCCCCCACCAAGGAAGCCGTGGCGCTCGCCGCCGCAACCCTCGGCCGCCGCACCATGGAGCAGGAGCGCCTGCACGCGCTGCTCTCGGGCAAGTTCGTCTCGGCGCTTCGCTCGGTCGCCTCCGAGATGACCATGGTGGAGATGCACGAGCAGCGCGGCCTCTACCTGCAGCGCGTCAAGGCAGCCGCCGCCGAGGCGCTGGCGCAGAACGGTCTCGAGCTCGAGACAGTGGCGCTCACCGACCTCGACCAGACCGACCTGCAGTTCTTCAACCCCTCCAACCGGTTCGACGCCGAGGGCTTGACCAGGCTGATCGGCGAGATCGAGGACCGCCGCAAGCTCAGGAACGACATCGAACAGGACTCGATGATCAAGATTCGCGCGCGCAACCTGGAGGCCGAGAAACAGGCGCTCGACATCGAGCGTCAAAGCGAAGCTGCCCGCCTCAACCAGGAACGCGACGTCGAGGTGAGCCGCGCCGTTCAGCGCGCCGAGCTGGCACGCGAGCGGGCACTGCGCGACACGGAAGCCGAGCGCGCCCAGATCGCCGCCCGCGAGGAGATCGAGAAAACCCGCATCGCCAACGAGAAGGCCATCAGCGAGGCTCGCATCGCTTCGGAGCGGGAAATTCGCCAGCGCGAGATCGAGCGCCAGCGCACTGTCGAGGAGGCCGAGATCGCCGCGCGCGAGCTGGTAGAGAAGGCCAGAATCGCCCAGGAGCGCATCCTGACCGAGGCGCGCATTGCCAAGGACGAGGAAACACAACGCCGCGAGATCGAGCGTACGAAGACAGTGGAGCAGGCCGACATTGCCGCGCGCGAGGCGACCGCCAAAGCGCGGATCGCCCAGGAGCTTGCCGTCAACACCGAGCGTATCGCGTCCGAGAAGAACGTGCGCAACCTCGAGATCGAGCGCAATCGATCGCTCGAGGAGGCCGAGATCGCCTCGGGCCGCGCCATCGAGGCCGCCCGCATAGCGCGCGAGAAGGCGATCGCGGCGGAGCGCATCGCCTACGAGCAGGAAACGCACGTGCTGGATCTGGCGCGCAACCGCGTGCTGGAGGAAAGCACCATCCAGAACCGCGACAGGGTCGAGGCTGCGCGCATCGCCCAGGAGCAGCACACGCGCGCGCTCGAGATCGCCCGCAACAAGGCGCTCGACGAGGCCGAGATCAACGCCCGCGAAGCGGTGGAAGCCGCACGCATCGCCCAGGACGGGAAGATCGCCACCGAGCGTATCGCCCGCGACGAGACAGTGCGCCAGCTCGAGATCGAGCGCAGCCGTGCCATCGATGCGGCCGAGATCAAGGCACGCGAGGTCGTGGAGGCGGCCCGCATCGCCCAGGAGAAGGTAGTGCTCGCTGCCCGCATCGCCTCCGAGCAGGAGACCAAGACGCTCGCCATCGCCCAGGCCGAGGCGCTGGACACCGCCGAAATCCGCAAGCGCGACGCCGTCGAGCGCGCCCGCATCGCCGCCGAGCTGGAGCTGGAGAAGGCGCGCATCGCCTCGCAGCAGAGCCGCGAGGTGCTGGAGATCGGCCAGAAGAAGGCGGTGGAGATCGCCGAGGAGCAGCGCATCATCGAGCTGGCGGGCACAAAGGTCGAGCGCACCGAGGCGGACCGGCGGGTCAAGCAGGCGGACATCACTGCGCGCCAGGAGATCGAGAAGACCGAGGTCGGCCGCGATCAGGCACTGGAGACCACCCGCCTCGCGCGCCGCCGCGCGCTGGAGCAGATCGAGGTGGCGCGCGCCCAGGCCCTGCAGGAGGCCGAGATCGCCGCCCGCGAAGAGATCGAGCGGGCGCGCATCGCCTCCGAGCGCGGGCTCGACGAGGCGCGCATCGGCCGCGACCTCGCGCTGCGGAGGCTTGAGGTCGCGCGCGAGCGCGACGTGGAGACGGCGCTGATGGATAAGGCCATCGCGCTTTTCCAGAAGTCGCTCGAGGAATCGGCGGCCAAGGTGGAAGCCGAGGCGCTGCGCGCGCACGCCGCCGAGGCCGAGGAGCGTGTCACCACGGCGCGAGACAGCGAAGCCGCAAGGCGCCGCACGTCGATCGAGGTGATGCTGGCGCAGAAAGATGCCGAGGAGAAGCGCATCGCCGCGCAGGCAGAGCAGGTGCGCGCTGCGGTCGCCGCCGAGGCGCAGAAACTGCTGTACGAGGCCGAGAACGTGTTGACCGACGAGGCGCGATACGGCCTGTTCCGCCGCCGCCTCTTGGACCGCATCGAGGGCATCGTGCGCGAGAGCGTCAAACCGATGGAGAAGATCGAGGGCATCCGCATCCTGCAGGTGGACGGCCTCTCCGGCGGAGGCGGTCGCGGCGACGGCCGCAGCCCGACCGACGAGGTCATCGACTCGGCGCTGCGCTACCGCGTGCAGGCGCCGATGATCGACCAGGTGTTGAAGGAGATCGGCATCGAGGGCGGCAGCCTTTCGCGCCTGCCAGGCCTGATGCGCGAGGCGTCCGACATGCAGCGCGTTGCCAAGGAGGCGGGTGCCGGCAGCCCGAAACGCGAGCAGGCCCCGCCCCAGGGCGGCTCGGGTCAGCGCGGCGGCGACGGCGACAAGGGCCGCGAGTAGACAGACAGCACGATGGCCAAGGTCTACACCTCCAGCGTCGTCAACGCCCCGGCCGCCAAGGTCTGGGCGCGCGTGCGCGATTTCAATGGTCTGCCGAGCTGGCATCCCGCCATCGGCGAGAGCCGCATCGAGAACGGTGAGCCGGCCGACAAGGTCGGCTGCATTCGCGACTTCCGCCTCAGGAACGGCGACCGCATCCGCGAGCAGCTGCTCGGCCTGTCGGACTACGACATGTTCTGTACCTACTCGATCCTGGAATCGCCCATGGGGGTGGAGAACTACGTCGCGACTCTGCGGCTCACGCCCATCACCGACGGCCAGCGCACCTTCCTGGAATGGACCGCGGAATTCGACTGCGCGCCCGAGCGCGAGGCGGAGCTGGTTTCCAACATCGGCACCGGCGTGTTCCAGGGCGGCTTCGATGCCTTGAAGCGTCAGTTCGGGGGCTAGGGCGGTGCCGCGCGTGGTCAAAAGCACGATCATTGACGCGCCGGTCGACCGCGTGTGGGCGATCCTGCGCGATTTCAACGGTCACGACCGCTGGCACCCGGCCGTGAAGACCAGCGTTATCGAGCGCCACCTGCCGTCGGATCTCGTCGGCTGCGTGCGCCGCTTCCAGCTTCAGGACGGCTCCGAGCTGCGCGAGCAGCTGCTCACCCTGTCCGACCTGGAGATGACGTTCAGCTACTGCCTGCTCGACACGCCGGTCCCACTCTTCAACTACGTGGCGCACGTGCGCCTGCTGCCGGTCACCGACGGCAACCGCACCTTCTGGCACTGGGAGTGCCGTTTCACCACGCCGGCGGGGCGCGAAGCCGAGATGGCCAAGATGGTGGGCGAGCAGATCTACGAGGCGGGCTTCGAGGCGATCCGCCGCCACGAGGCGCTGGCCGCATGAGAGCACGATGACGGTTCAGGTCAAAACCTTCGACTCGATTAGCGAGGCCGCCGCGGCATTGGCGTCGGACCGCGCCGCGCGCTTCTTTTCCGGCGGCACGCTGCTGATGCGCGCCATCAATGAGGGCGATACGACGATAGGCACATTGGTGCGCGCCACCGATCCCGCCTACCGCCAGATCCGCAACGAAGGCGCGCGTATCACCATCGGCGCCGGCGTGCGCATGGTCGATATCCTCGCCAACCGTGACCTGGCCTTCCTGCATCCGGTGGCGCGGGTGGTCGGCGGGCCCGCGGTGCGCGCCATGGCGACAGTCGGCGGCAACCTGTTCGCGCCGTCGCCCTACGGCGATCTCACCGCCGCGCTGCTGGCGCTGGATGCCGCGGTGATGGTGCAGGGCGCCTATGGCGGCGCGCAGCAGTCGCCGCTCGAGCAGTTCCTGGCCGGCCGCAACCGGGCCGGCAGTGGCGGCCTGGTGATGGCGGTGTCCGTGCCGCGTCCTGCGAGCCCCGACGCGTTCCGCTTCCGCAAGGTGGCCCGCGTGAAGCCCAAGGGCGTGTCGGTGCTGAGCATCGCCGCATATCTGCCGGTGGCCGGCGGTCGCATCTCCGGCGCCCGCGTCGCCTACGGCGCCATGGCGCCGACGCCGATCCGAGCCCGCGCCGTGGAGCGCGCCCTGGAGGGCCGCAGCCTCGATGCGGCCGGCATAGCCCCGGCGCTCGCCGCTGCCGCAGAAGGTACCAGCCCCGCCACCGACGCGCTCGCCAGCGCCTGGTACCGCCGTGAGGTCGTCGCCATCCACCTGCGCCGCCTCCTGCTCGGCGAGGGAGGATAGAGCATGTTCCACGCAATCAATTTGGGCACAGTGTGTACACCGCGGATCCAGTCCACCAACGTTATCCCGGCGCCGCTTGGGCCTGCAAGGCCCAAGCGGGACCAGGCCGGGACCCATGCACCTCGAAACGGCTCCCGCCTCTCGTTCTCCTGCCACCCGCCGGCCGCGGAGCCGTCGTGCCCCCGATACGATCCGAGTACAAGCTCGCGGTGCATGGGTCCCGGCCTCGTCCCGCTCGCCCGCTGCGCGAGCGAGCGGCGCCGGGATGACGCAGGAGGAGAGCGATCTACCTGGCTTCCAGGCCGGCGTACGGCGAGCGATCCGTCTCATATCAACCGAAAAGCGCTCTAGGAGCGCACCATGGCCAAGACACCGGTGCAGTTCCGGCTCAATGGTGCCGACAGGGCGGTGTTCGTCAATGGCGGGGAGAACCTGCTCAACGCGCTGCGCCGCGGTGTCGGCGACATGTCGGCGAAGTTCGGCTGCGGCCAGGGCACCTGCGGCGTGTGCACGGTGCTGATCGACGGCGAGCCGCAGCTCGCCTGCCTCACGCTGGCCGAGACCTGCGCGGGGCGCTCCATCGAGACCGCGCTCGGTCTCGCCGATGGGCCGAGCCTGCATCCGCTGCAGACCGCCTTCATGGAGCACTTCGCGGCCCAGTGCGGCTTCTGCACGTCGGGCATACTAATGGCCGCCAAGGCGCTGCTCGACCGCAATCCCTCGCCGACGCGCGAGGAAGTGGCGGAGGCCATCTCCGGCAACATATGCCGCTGCACCGGCTACGAGCCGATCATCAACGCCATCCTGGATGCCGCGTCTAGGCGCGGCGGGCAGCCAAGCGGGGAGCAGGGCCGTGCTCGAATTTAGGAAAGAGTACTTCAAGGACGAGCGCGACGATCGTCTCAACGAGGTCGGCCAGCCGCGCCAGCGCCAGGACATGCTGGGCCACGTCACCGGCCGAACGCGCTACTTCGACGATCACGCCTTCGAGGGCCTGCTGCATCTCAAAGTGCTGCGCAGCCCGCATCCGCATGCCCGCCTGCGCTCCATCGACGTGTCGGCGGCCGAGCGCTCGCCCGGCGTCAAGCGCGTGATTCGCGCCGCCGATGTGCCGGTGAACAAGAACACGCTCTTGAGCCTAATCGGCTTCGGCAAGGACGACGAGCCGCTGCTGGCAGTCGACAAGGTGCGCTACAAGGGCGAGCCGATCGTGGCGGTGGTGGCCGAGAGCGAGGCGGCGGCTTACGACGCGCTCACCAGGATCCGCGTCGACTACGACCCGCTGCCCGCGATCTTCGACGTGGAGGAGGCGATCAAGCCCGGCGCGCCGGTGGTGAACGAGACCTACCCGGCCAACACATTCGAGTATCACGAGAAATACAACCACCAGAAGCTGCGCTTCGGCGATGTCGAGCGGGCGTTCGCCTCCGCCGACTTCGTGCTCGAAGAGCGCTACCAGATGTCACCCATCGAGCATGCGCCGACCGAGACCAACGGCTCGATCGCCGCGCCCGAGACCAACGACCGCTTCGTGGTGCACACCTGCACGCAGGCGCTGTTCTTTTCGCTCGGCACCGCCGCCAAGCTGCTGGACGTGCCCTCCAACCGCCTGCACTTCATCGGCGGCACGGTCGGCGGCGGCTTCGGCGGCAAGGTAGATTCGCTGACCGAGCCGCTCTCCATCCTGGGTGCCATGCTGACCGGTCGGCCCGTGCGCTACGTGCTCGGTCGCGAGGAGGAGATGCTCTACGGCTGCCCGCGCGGCGCCGAGCGCCACTACATCAAGGATGGCGTGATGCGTGACGGCCGCATCGTCGCGCGCAAGGTCACGAGCTACTTCGATGCGGGCGCCTATACGCGGCTCTCCAGCTACGGCGCGGTGAAGTGCGTGGCCCACATCCCCGGGCCCTACACCATCCCCAACGTGCACGCCGATTCCTACTGCGTGTTCACCAACCGCACCCCGGCCACCGCCATGCGCGGCTTCGGCATCACCGGCGTCGATTTCGCGCTCGAAGTGCAGATGGACAAGCTGGCCCACAAGGTCGGCATGGATCCCATGGAGTTCCGCATCCTCAACGCCTACCGCGACGGCGACATGAAGGCGCACCGGCGCGAGGCCCACAACTGCGCGCTGATCGAGTGCGTGCAGGTGGCGGCCGAGAAGGCCGGCTGGCCGATCCGCGAGGAATACCGTCGCATGAACTCGTTGACTGGGGGTGGCGGCGAGCGCGCCGTCATCCCCGCCACCGCAACCGACGAGGCAGGCCGCATCGGCACGGGCCGGCCGGCAGCCTCATCGCCGCCGCGCGCGCCGGCGATGCCGATCCCCCCGCCGCCGCGCGTGCTGCAGCCCGCCGCCGCGCAGCCGCGCGTCGCGCCGGCACCCAGGCTTTCACCTCCGCCGGCGCTGCCCCCACCGTCCGCAGCGCCCCCGCCGCGCGAGCAGCCCAAGCCCGCCGCTCCCGCCCCGCAG
>Ga0247727_10010888_pt1 | contig 16005 bp, 16 predicted proteins | sample WisWelCaveWW1625_FD_202498 | JGI IMG/M metagenome (GOLD analysis project Ga0247727, IMG submission 202498) | Biofilm microbial communities from Wishing Well Cave, Virginia, United States - WW16-25 | ecosystem: Environmental > Aquatic > Deep subsurface > Groundwater > Cave microbial mat | place...
CGATGAAGGGCCGGATCATCGGGCGCGAGGGGCGCAACATCCGCGCGATCGAGGCGGCGACCGGCATCGACCTGATCGTCGACGAGACGCCGGAAGCCGTGGTCATTTCCGGCTTCGATCCGCTCCGTCGTGAAATTGCCAAGGTCTCGCTGGAACGGCTGATGCACGATGGCCGCATCCATCCGACCCGGATCGAAGAGGTCGTCGACAAGGTGAAGTCGGATATCGACAAGCTCATGATCGAAGAGGCCGAGAAGATCATTTTCGAGCTGGGGCTGTCTGATTTCAATCCGGAGATCGTGAGGGTGCTGGGGAAACTCAAGTACCGGACCAGCTACGGGCAGAACAATCTCTACCATGCGCGCGAGGCGGCTTATATCTGCGGGACGATGGCGGCCGAATTGGGCCTGGACGTCCGGCTGGCCAAGCGCGGCGCGCTGCTGCACGACATCGGCAAGTCGGTGAGCCATGAGGAAGAAGGCACGCATGCGATGCTGGGGGCCGACATCGCCAAGAAGTACGGCGAGTCGGCCAAGATCATCAACGCGATTGCGGCGCACCACGAGCAGGTGGAGCCGATCTGTCCTGAGACCGTGCTGGTCGCTGCGGCGGAAGCCCTGTCTGCGGCGCGGCCCGGTGCGCGGCGTGAGGCGCTGGAGTCCTACGTCAAGCGGCTGGAGAAACTCGAGTCGCTGGCGACGGGGTTCAAGGGCGTCCACAAGGCCTACGCGATCCAGGCCGGCCGCGAGATTCGCGTGATCGTCCGGCAGGAGGAAGTGAGCGACACGGAATCGTCGCTCATGTCCCGCGATCTGGCGAAGAAGATCGAGCAGGAACTGACTTATCCGGGACAGATCAAAGTGACCGTAATCCGGGAAAGCCGGTATACAGAGATCGCCAAGTAGGCGTAAGGCGCGAGGCATGAAAGTTCTTGTGATCGGGGACATCGTGGGAGAGCCGGGCCGGCGGGCCGTGGAGCGCCGGCTGCCCAAGCTCGTCGCCCAGCACAGCATCGATATTGTCATCGCCAACGGTGAGAACATCGCAGGCGGCTTCGGCATCACGCCGGACCTGGCGCAGGAACTCTTCGACTGGGGCGCGGCGGTCATCACCACCGGTAACCATGCCTGGGACAAGAAAGAGATCATGGAGTACATCCGGCACGAGCCGCGATTGCTCCGCCCGGCCAACTACCCGGACGGCGTTCCCGGCAAGGGCGCGATCGTGGTGGAGACGGCCGGCGGCGAGCGTCTGGCCGTGCTCCATCTGATGGGCCGCGCCTTCATGCCGACGCTGGATTGTCCCTTCCAGGCCGCGCGCCGCGAGTTGGCAAAGCTGAAGCAGGAAACCGCCGCGATCGTCGTGGATATGCACGCCGAGGCGACCTCTGAGAAGATGGCCATGGGCTATTTTCTCGACGGCGAGGTGTCGGCGGTCGTCGGCACCCATACGCACGTGCAGACGGCTGACGAGCAGATGCTGCCGAAGGGGACGGCCTATCTCACGGACATCGGCATGACCGGCCCGGTGCATTCCGTCATCGGCGTGAAAAAGGAATTGGTGATCGAGAAGTTCCTGACGGGGATGCCGCGCCGCTTCGAGGTGGCCTCAGGTCCCGCGGTCTTCTGCGCGGCGTTGATTGAATTGGATGGCACGCTCGGCAAGGCGCTGAGCATTCAACGGCTCCGTATTCCCGACTGAGCCCGATGCTGTGAACCGGGATGCCACGCACCGTGGTTGACCGTCCGCAACGGATTCTCACCGTTTCCGCCCTGACCGCACTCGTCCGCGAGCGGCTGGAAGAGAGCTTCTCCGATCTCTGGGTGGAAGGCGAAGCCTCCAACCTCCGTACTCCCTCATCCGGCCACATCTATTTCACGCTCAAGGATGCGACCAGCCAGATTCGCGCGGTGCTGTTCCGGACCGGCGCGCAACGTCTCCGGTTTGCACTGAAAGAGGGGCTCCAGCTCGTCGTGCGCGGGCGGCTCACCGTGTACGAGCCGCGTGGCGAATACCAGATCGTCCTGGAATATCTGGAGCCCAAGGGGCTTGGCGCGCTCCAGCTCGCGCTGGAACAATTAAAAGAGCGGCTGGCCCGCGAAGGCCTCTTCGACCCATCCCGCAAACGGCCGCTGCCGTTTTTGCCGCGCCGGGTGGGAGTGGTCACGTCGCTCGCAGGCGCGGCGCTCCGCGACATCCTGGCGGTGTTGCGCCGCCGGTGCCCGACCATGGGTGTCGTGGTTGCGCCGGTCCCGGTGCAGGGCGACGAGGCCGCCGCGCAGATTGCCGCGGCCATCCGCGCGCTGAGCTCGTCCAAGCTCGTGGATGTCATGATCGTCGGGCGGGGCGGCGGCTCCCTGGAGGACCTCTGGTGTTTCAACGAAGAAGCCGTCGTCCGGGCCATTGCCGCCTCGGCCGTGCCGGTCGTCTCGGCGGTGGGCCATGAAATCGACTTCACGCTGGCGGACTTTGCCGCGGACTATCGCGCGCCGACACCTTCGGCCGCGGCGGAGGCGGTGGCGCCGGTCCTGGACGACTTGATCGAGACCCTGCGCGATCGCGCGGCACGCCTGAAGCTGGCGGTGCGCGCGCGCCTGCGTGGGGATCGCCAAGAGTGCGCCGCCGCGCTGCGGGTGCTGTATGCGCGGCCGCTCCCTGTCGAACAGGCCGCGCAGCGCCTGGACGATTTGACGGGACGGTTGGGCGGTTCCGTGACGGACACCTTGTCCGCATGGCAGCGGCGCGCAGACGCCTGTCGGCATGCGCTCGAAGCCTGCAGTCCCAGAATACGAGTCGGATCGGCGTTGACCCTGGTGCCCCAGCTCGTCAAGCGGATCGAGCAGGGCATGCGGGCGGCGCTGGCGCTGAAGCACCAGGCCACCCGTTCGATCGCGTCGGCTCTCGACGGCTTGAGCCCGCTGGCCATTTTGGGACGCGGTTACAGTATCGTGCAGACGGTGCCGGACGGGACCGTGGTGAAACGCGCGCGGGATGTGTCCGCCGGCGATCAGGTCTCCGCCAAGCTGGCGGACGGGCGCCTGCTGTGCGATGTCCGTAAGATCCTGCCTTCATAACGGTTGCGCCTCCGTGGAGGCACCCGTATAATAGACTCGCGTGCGTCGGATCAGGAGGCGGTTCCCATGGCTCCGGTAAAATTCGAACAGGCGATGGCCCGGCTCGAGACGATCGTCTCGGAGCTCGAAAAGGGGGACCTCTCGCTCGACGACTCGCTGAAAATTTTCGAGGAAGGCATCAAGCTCTCCAAAACCTGTCTCAAAATGCTGGATGACGCCGAACGCAAAGTCGAAATTCTGATTCAAGACAAGGACGGGCGGAAACGGCTTCGCGCACTCTCGCTGGAAGAAGACGAAGACGAGCCCGCCCATTCCACCTGACGCGCCGTTCAGACTATCCGTTCACTCAGTCCTTCATGGCTCGGAAAAGCACAGTGGTTCGGGATCGGCTGGACCGCGTGCTGGTAGCCCGCGGGTTGGCGTCGAGCCGCGAGCAGGCCAGCCGGATGATTCTGGCCGGCGCCGTCCGGGTCGACGGGGTGCTGACCGACAAGCAGGCGGCGCTCGTGCCTGCCGAAGCCGCAATTGACGTCACATCGGGAACGTCGCCCTATGTCAGCCGCGGCGGCGGCAAGCTGGTTGCGGCGCTTGATGCCTGGGCGGTGGATCCGGCGGGACTGGTCGCCATGGACGTCGGCGCCTCCACCGGCGGGTTCACCGATTGTCTGCTGCAACGGGGCGCACGGCGGGTCTATGCGGTGGACGTGGGCTACGGGCAGTTGGACTGGAAGTTGCGCCAGGACCCCCGCGTGGTCGTGCTCGATCGGGAGAACATCCGCTATCTGGAGCGCGCGGCGGTGCCGGAGCCGGTCGATCTGGCCGTGATTGACGTGTCGTTTATTTCGCTGACGCTCGTGCTGCCCTGCGTGGCGCCGTTTCTTGGACGGCCGGCGCGGGTCATCGCGCTCGTCAAGCCGCAGTTCGAAGTCGGGAAGGGCCAGGTGGGGCGCGGGGGCATCGTGCGCGATGATGGACAGCGACGCGAGGTGACCGCGAAGGTCCTGGCCTGTGCCGAGTTGCTCGGATTCCAATCGCTCGGCGTGCTGGATTCGCCGGTGCTTGGGCAAAAGGGCAACCGTGAAATCCTGTTGGGGTTGGACTGGGCTGTCACGTCCGACGCAAAGGGTTCTGCATGATGCAGCGGAGGCGCGCGTGAAAATTCTGGTGACCGGAGGAGCCGGGTTCATCGGATCCCATCTCGTCGATCGTCTCGTGCAGGAAGGGCACGAGGTCGTCGTGGTGGATAACCTTTCGACCGGCACACGCCGGAACCTGAACCGGGCGGCGGAATTCTACAAGCGGGACGTGCAAAGTTCGCGCATGGAGGGTGTGTTTCGCCGGGAACGTCCCGTCGTGCTGATCCATCTGGCGGCGCAGATGAACATCCGCCGGTCCGTCGAGGATCCGCTGTTCGACGCGCAGGTCAACATTCTCGGCACGCTGAATGTGCTCGACCAGGCGGTCCGGTACGGCACGCGAAAAGTCATCTTTGCGTCGTCAGGCGGCGCCATCTACGGGGAGCAGGACGTGTTTCCCGCGCCGGAGTCGCACGCGACCCGTCCCCTGTCGCCCTACGGCATCAGCAAGCTGACGGGCGAATATTATTTGACCTATTTCCAGCGGGTCAGCGGGATCCAGTATGTGAGTCTGAGACTCAGCAACGTGTTCGGCCCGCGCCAGGATCCCTACGGGGAAGCCGGCGTGATCGCCATTTTCACCCAGAAGATGCTGGCCGGCGAGCAGCCCATCATCAACGGCAACGGCCGGCAGACGCGTGACTTTGTCTACGTGGACGACGTCGTGGAAGCGCACATGGCGGTGCTGGGCAAGGACGTTCAGGGCATCTATAACGTGGGGACGGCGCACGAGACGCCCGTTAACGAGCTGTTCGGCAAGCTCGTGGACCTGACCAAGTCGGGGTGCAAGCAACTCTATGGGCCGGCGAAAAAGGGCGAGCAGGCCCGCAGCGTGGTGGATGCCAGCAAGCTGCGGCAGGAACTCGGCTGGGAGCCTCGCGTGTCGCTGGAGGACGGGCTGGCGCGCACGGTGGAGTACTTCCGCGCGCAGTAAGCCGGATCGTCAGTAGCGCGGGACCTTCGGGTCCACGTGCATGGACCAGGCGTCGATCCCGCCCACCAGGTTCTTGACGCTCTTGAACCCCTGCTGATGAAGGAAGGCGGTGGCGTCGGCGCTCCGCATCCCGTGATGGCAATGGCAGACGATCTCGGCATTGCGGTCGAGTTTGTCCAGGGATTGCGAGACGGTCGCCAGCGGGATCAGGACCGCGCCTTCGATTTTGGCGGTGGCATATTCCCAGGGCTCCCGGACATCGACGAGGACGATCTTGTCGCCTTTATCCAAGCGCTGCTTGAGTTCCTGGACGGTGATGGTGAATCCCATATGCGCGGCCTCCCTTTCGGAGCAGTCTCAACAGTGTGTTCGAGACAGGTCGTATCATAGGGGGCCGGTTGCGAAGCTGTCAATTGGATGCTGGCAGTTTGAGACAGGAAGGAACCGAGGGCATGAAGCGGCAAGGCGTGAGAAGGGGGCGGCGTGCTATAGTCGTGCTGGTGACAGCCGCCTCAGAGCGGCAGGCCAGCAGGATTGGGCGGGCGCTGGTCAGGGCTGAACTCGCCGCCTGCGTCACTATCGTGCCTGGGGTCCGCTCGATCTTTCGCTGGAAGGGGAAGGTTTCAGAGGAACGGGAAGCCCTCTTGATCATGAAGTCCCGGGCTGATCTGTTTGGCCAATTGACTGCAGAGGTCAAGCGGCTCCATAGTTACCAGGTCCCAGAGGTGATCGCATTCCCGATTGTGCAGGGTTCAGCTGATTATCTGGATTGGATACAGAAATCGACTCGTAAGTTGTTGAAATAGTAGCATTTATAAAAAGACAAAACCGTTGACCCGTGGGGGAAGTTTGGGTAGACTTACGACTTGCTTCACGGGTGTGGATGGCTCGGAGCAGGAGCCATGATGGATAGAGAAATGGATACGACGGAAAAAAGACAAGCGCCGGACGCCTGCACCATTGTGATCTTCAGGGGTGCCAAAACCGCCCCCCTGCGGTTCAGCTTTTCAGGACCGACCATGAAACGGCTGAAGATCCTTGGGCTGGGGCTCGTTCTGGCGCAGGGCCTGTTTCTCACTCACTACGTGATCCAGTCCGCGCAAATCTGGGAATTGGGCGTTCTTCGGGAAGAAGCGGCCACGCTGCGCGAGCAAACGACTTCGTTTTCAGTTTCATTGGAAGATCTCAAGCGCCGCATGCTGTCCATGAAAGAGGTCAACCAGCGGTTGCGGATCATGCTGGGAATCCAAGACCAGCGGCCCGCCGATATGATGAGCGGCAAGGGCGGCAACGAAGTTCCCATGGACGGGGGGCAGCCGCTTCAAGATGTTCCACCTGTCGTTCAGCCGGCCGGCGTGCAGGACCCTCCTCCGAGCGAGACGGCGCCGAGCGGGGAGAAGTCCCTCGCGGAGAAAGTTCGACAGGACATTGCCTGGCTTCAACGTCACTCCACGGTGGAAGAGCAGATTCTGGAAGAATTGATCGAAGCCGCCAAGGACAAGTCGGCACGATGGGCTGCGACTCCCTCGATCTGGCCGGTCCGGGGCTGGGTGACATCGGGATTCGGCGCCCGCGTGTCCCCCTTTACGGGCCAGTTGGCCATGCATGACGGGCTCGACATCGGCGCGGCGCCCAATACGCCGATCCAGTCTCCGGCCAACGGGTATGTGACCTCGGCCGGTTTCGATGCCAAGATGGGCAATGTGGTTCTGATCGATCATGGTTACGGGATCCAGACGGAGTACGGGCATCTGGCAAAAATTCTGGTCAGGCAGGGTCAGAAAGTGAAACGCGGCGATGTGGTCGCATTGGTCGGCAGCACCGGGCATTCCACGGGACCGCACCTCCACTACATGGTCAAATTCCAAGGTCAGACCGTCAATCCTCACAACTATATTCTCGACTAGGTCTTCTCCGAATCGATCCCTCGTCCTCAGCCGTTTATTCTTCCTCCTGTCCGGTATCTTCAGGCGTCGTCCGGTGAGGCGAGAGCCCTGTGTTATACTGCGTCAACTGGTGGTGGTAACGGCGCCGCCGTGCGTGACGTAAGAAACTCCTCGTGACACCCCATCCAATTCTTGAAATTGGCGAACAACTCGGCCTGCGCGAGGATGAGCTGATCCCGTACGGCCGCTACAAGGCCAAAGTCTCGCTCGACGCTTTCGCGCGACTTGCGGACCGCCCTCGCGGGCGATACGTACTGGTCACCGCGATCAATCCCACGCCTCTGGGGGAAGGCAAAACCACGACCGCGGTGGGGCTGGTCATGGGGCTCTGCCGCCTGGGCCAACGGGCGGTCGTGAATATCCGGCAGCCGTCGCTGGGGCCGGTATTTGGCCTCAAGGGTGGCGGCGCCGGCGGCGGGCGCGCCTGCATCGTTCCGATGGAGGAGATGAACCTCCACCTGACTGGGGACGCGCATGCGGTTCAATCGGCGCATAATCTGCTCTCTGCCTTTGTGGATAACCATTTCTTCCACGGCAATACGCTGGAGCTGGATCCCACACAGGTGACCTGGCCGCGGGCCGTCAGCGTGAGTGATCGGGCGCTGCGGCATATTCGGGTCATCGGAAAAAACGGCGAAGAGCGCAAGGCGCGGTTCGTTCTGACAGAAGCGTCTGAAGTCATGGCGATTCTGGCGTTGGCGACGAGTCTCGCTGATTTGCGCGCCCGGCTGGGCCGGATCGTCGTGGGGGTGGCCAGGGACGGCCGGCTGGTGACGGCGGACGACCTGCACTGCGCCGGCGCGATGGCGGCGCTGTTGAAGAACGCGCTCTGTCCCAATCTCTTGCAGACGGTTGAAGGGACGCCGGCCCTGGTGCATGCCGGGCCGTTCGGGAACATCGCCCACGGCAATTCGTCCGTGCTCGCCGATCTGCTGGCGCTGCGCTGTGCCGACTATGTCGTGACGGAGTCCGGTTTTGCGAGCGAGCTGGGCGCGGAGAAGTTTTTCAATATCAAATGCCGGGTATCCAGGCTAGTTCCCGATGCCGCGGTCATCGTTGTGACCCTGCGGGCGCTGAAGTTTTATGGCGGTGGCGGGGAAATCAAATCCGGACAGCCGGTTCCCGCCGGTCTGACCGGACCGAATCGTGATGCGCTGGCCAGGGGATTTGCCAACTTGGAACAGCACCTCGCCAACGTGCAGGCGCACGGGGTCCCTTCGGTCGTCGCGGTCAACGCGTTCGATCAGGATTTGGACGACGAGTTGCGTTGGGTGTGCGAGCAGGCCGAAAAAGCGGGAGCGACCGGCGCGGTAGTCACCACGCACTTTCGGGATGGCGGGAAAGGATCGGAAACGCTCGCCCAAGCCGTCATGACCGCCTGCCGGCAGCCGAACCGGTTCACGCAACTTTACGATGTCGCGTGGCCGATCAAGCGGAAAATCGACACCATCGCGACGCGGATGTACGGGGCCTCCGGTGTCAGCTACGGCGCGCAGGCGGAGCTGGATATCGAGCGGGCGATCCGGTGGGGTTTCGACCGATGGCCCATCTGCATGGCCAAGACGCCGATGTCACTGTCCCACGATCCTTCGCTCAAGGGGAGGCCATCCGGATTTACCGTTCCCATCACGGAACTCCGCATCCTGGCCGGCGCCGGCTTTCTCACAGCGGTCTGCTCAGGGATCGAGCTGCTCCCGGGTCTTCCCTCGCACCCATCCGGGGAGCACATTGACCTGGATCCGGAGACGGGGGAAATCGTCGGATTATCGTGAGGCGTCAGGCGTAGGCGTGGACGAAAGGAGAGTGTAGCGCTCACCTTACGTTTCACGTCTAACGGAAAGATCAGCGTTGCTTGAGGTATTTGAGGAATTCGGAGTCCGGGGTCAGGACCATCGTTGAGTTGTGCGAGAAGGTTTTCTTGTAGGCTTCCATCGAACGGGTGAACTCGAAGAACCGTGGATCCTGGCGATAGGCCGATGAATAGATCTTGAAGGCTTTGGCATCGCCATCGCCCCGGATCTGTTCCGAGGTTTTGTAGGCATCGGCGAGGAGGATTTCTTTATCCTTCTCCGCCTCGGAGCGAATCTTCTGCGCTTCCTCGGCACCTTCCGCGCGATATTGTTTGGCCTGCTGTTCCCGCTCCGCCTGCATGCGGGCGAAGACATTCTTTTCATTTTGTTCCGGCAGGTCGGCCCGCTTGATCCGCACGTCGTGAATTTCGAGCCCGTAAGCAGCCGCCTTTTCATTGGCCCGTTGCGTGACGACAGCCATCACCTCAGAACGGTTCTTGGAGACGATATCGGCAAGATCGTGCCGTCCCAATTCGACCCGCAATTCGGAGTAGATGATGTCGTCGAGCCGGCGGAGCGCTCCACGCTGGGTCTGGAAGTTCTGAAAGACCTTCAGGGGGTCGACGATGCGCCACTTGGCGAAGTTGTCGATCAGCAGGGTTTTCTTATCCTGCGTAATGACTTCCTGCGGGGAGGAATCATAGTCCAGCAGCCGCTTGTCGAAATACGTGACATCCTGAATGAACGGTACCTTGAAGTAGAGGCCCGGCGACGTGATGTTCTGCTTCGGTTTGCCCAGTTCGACCACGATGGCGGTCTGCGTGATGTCCACGATAAAGACCGGCGACACGCCGAGGACCACCAACAGCATGGCGATCGCCAGGAGGGCGAGGATGAGGCCCTGCTTGCTCATCGCTTTTTCTCCTCGCCGGCTCCCGGGCCGGCGGGCGGCGCCTTCATCCGGTCGAGCGGCAGGTAGGGGAGCAGCCGTTCCGAGGCCTTTCCGTCGAGGATGATTTTCTCGACGCCGCCGAGCACCTCTTCCATCGTTTCGATGTAGATGCGCTTGCTGATGATGTCCTTGGCCTGCTCGTACTCCTTGAGCGTCTTAACGAACCGGCTCGCTTCGCCCTCCGCCCGCGCGAGGCGCGCCTGGGCATAGCCCTTGGCCTGGTTCACCATCTGCGCTGCTTCACCCTTGGCCTTCGGGATGATGTCGTTGCGGTAGCCCTGTGCCTGGTTGATGAGTTTCTGACGATCTTCCTTGGCGCTTGTCACGTCTTTGAAGGCGGCAACCACCGCTTCGGGCGGGTTGACGTCTTTCAACTGCACGGCGGCGATCTGCACGCCGGCCTGGTATTGATCCAGGATGTGCTGCAGCAGCACCTGCGTGCCCTCCTGGATATGGGCCTTGCCGGTGGTCAGCGCGTCGTCGATCTTGCTCTTGCCGATGACTTCCCGCATGGCCGCTTCACCGGCCTTCTCGATCGTGTCGTCGATTTCGTCGACCTTGAAGAGATACTCTGTCGCATTCTTGATCTTGTACTGGACGATGAATTCCACCTCGATGATGTTCAAATCGTCGGTGAGCATCTGCGCTTCCTGCGCCTGTACCTGCGCGCGACCCTGGCGGTCGGTGCGGAAGCCGATTTCGATCCGATGGAGCTTTTCCACCTTGGGGTGGAGGACGGTCTCGATAAAGGGGATCTTGAGATGCGGGCCCGGGCCGGCCGAGCGGACCACGTTGCCGAAGCGCTTGACGACACCTTCCTCGTCCGGTGCCACGATGAACGTGCTCTGCCAGACGGCGATCACCAGGAGTCCCAGCAGGACAATGGAACTGATGCCCTTGAGCGGCATCATCTGTCGCAACTGGTCCTGTGCCTGACGCACGGCATCGTCAATCGAGTCGCTCCTTTTTCCCCAGGGATCTTTCGGGTCCCACACCATGTGCACTCCTCATGCGAGCGGTCACCATAACAAACTTTGCCGTGCGGGAGCAACAGGCGCCGCCGGCGTGTGGCGGATGAATGCAGAGCCAGCGGAGCGTTACGTGGAAACGGCGAGCGCGGACGGCGCCGCGTTGCGGATCCGGTCGGGGACGGGCTTGAGATCCCAGATCAGCCCCATCTGTTCCAGGAACAGGAGGCCGTAATAGGTGAGGTCGATTTCCCACCAGAAAAATCCCTGCCGGGCGGTGGTCGGGTAATGGTGATGGTTATTGTGCCATCCCTCTCCCAGCGTGATGAGCGCCAGCCAGAAGTTGTTGCGGCTCTCATCGTCCGTTTGATAGCGCTTCCATCCGAACATGTGGGTCAGGGAGTTGATGGAGAAGGTGGCATGGGCCAGCACGACGGTGGAGATGAAAAATCCCCAGATGAGCATCTGCGCGCCGCTCGTGCCCATCTCGGGGGCTATGCGGTTGAGTGCGATCCCAAACAGGAACATGCCGGCGCCCAGCGAGGCCGGCACGAGGACGTCGAAGCGGTCCAGGAACCGGAGTTCTGGAAATTTGGCCAGATCAGGCACCGCCTTGAAATCCGTTCCAAAGTTGGCCGGGTAGGTGATCCATCCGAGATGACTCCACCAGAATCCATGTTGAACCGGAGAATGAATATCCTTTTCCGTATCAGAGTACACATGGTGCTGGCGGTGATTGGCTGCCCACCAGAGCGGGCCGCGCTGCATGGCCGAATTGCCGAGCAGGGCCAGGACGAATTGCATCGGTCGGGACGTTTTGAAGGTCTTGTGGGAAAAATACCGGTGGTAGAAGCCGGTGATGGCGAACATCCGGATCAGGTACATCAGGACGGCTGTCGCGACGGCCACCCAACTCCATCCGACCCAGATCACCGCCAGGCAAATGAGATGGACGGTGAGAAAGGGGAGCCAGCGGGTCCAGGTGACCCATGCCGGAATGTGCTCATCCATGTAACGGCCGGTGAGGGAAGAATCAAACCACTGCGCGATCGCGATCATCACGTGCCGTTTGCGCGTGCTCTTGATTATGTCCTGCATCTGTCCCGCTCCTCGGTTGTCCGGCCAGGGTTTTGAGTGACGTTTATACCATTTTCAGCAGAGCGTTGCTACGAAAAACAGGAGGTGGGCTCGGTGAACGCGTAGGGGGTAGTCTCTACGTCACAGCTCCGCCGCACGACGAGCCCGTGCCGGCGGTGCAGCCGTAGCAATGGTTGCCGGTCACAATGCGACGGCTATGCAATGTGGCCGGATCGAAATCGCGGAGATGGCGGGGCGCGCCGTGATCGACCGGGAGATCGAGCATCTGGTTGAAGTCGCAATCATAGAGGGCGCCGTCCCAGCCCACGGAGATGGTATAGCGGCACATGACGCCGGCCGCGGCCGCCGGGTTGAACGCGTTGGCCAGCCGTTCCATGTAGCCTTCGTAGTTGCCGCTCTCCACCAGAAATTCCAAAAAGCGGCTGATCGGCATGTTGGTGATCGTGTAGAGATGATTGAACGTGACGCCATGCGTGCGCTGCAGCTCGCGGCGAAATTGCGCTTCGACCGCCTCCTGTTTTGGCGGCAGAAACGCGCCGACGGGATTGTAGACGAGATTCAGCAGCAGGCCGCTGCCTTCGCGCCCGTAGCCCAGCCGGTTGAGCAACTGCAGGGCCTCGATGGACTTGTCGAAGACGCCGTCTCCCCGCTGGGCGTCGGTTTGGGCTGCGCGAAAATAGGGGAGCGAGGCGATGATCTCGACGCGGTGGCACGCCAGGAACTTGCCCAGATCTGCCTGTGAAGGCAGCAGCAGCACGCTCAAATTGCAGCGGTCCATTACGCGGCGCTTCAATTGCGTCGCCTGTTCGACCAGCCAACGGAAGTTCGGATTGAGTTCCGGCGCGCCGCCGGTGATGTCCACCGTTGGGATGTCCGTTGTTGCCAGCGTCGCGATGCACAACTCCGCCGTTTCCCGGCTCATACTCTCCTGGCGGTCCGGTCCGGCGTCCACGTGGCAATGCCGGCAGGTCTGGTTGCAGAGTTTGCCGACGTTGATCTGAAACACGGTCATGCCGGTCGCGTGGAGCGGGTCCAGGCCGGCCTGGCGCATGGGCCGGTCGAACGGAGGACAGGATTGTGCCTGCGCGAGGATCCGGAGCTGCTCGGTCGCGGAGGCGAGCGGATTGTGGCGGCCCAACAACGTCAGTGCCATGCGATCACCTTAAAAATGCCCTCAGCGCTCAGCCTCTCAACTGTGTCGCGCGATGGGCGAGACGAGCGCGAAAAGCGCGAGTGGCCAGTCTCGCGCGTCACGCGTTTCTCGCTGTGCTCAGCAACAGCCGCCTTCGGGCGCGCAGGAGACCGCCGTGCCGGCGACATCCTCCGAAGCGCGGTTGATCACGGCGAAGTGTGGCTGGTAGTGGTCGGTCGCGATTACGGTTCGTGTCTTCGAACAGATTTCAAGCGGTGTGCCGCGACGAAAAATGTGGTGGTCGTCGTCTTCGGCTTCGATGAAGGGCCCTGCGAAGATCGCAAAGTCTCCCTTCCAGACGCAGGGCTTCTGCTCCGGCATCACCGCCAGCCAGCGGGGATCGGATGATTCAATGGTGAGCGGCGATTCCGACAACACAAACAGCCGCTGAAACGGCGGCGCACTCAACATCTGCGCTGTCCGGGCATTGATCTGCTGGGGCACGCCCCGCCGGTAGCTCCGGCCCAGTTCATCGGTCACGTTGCTGAAGGGCCCCAGCAGCGTCGCGAACCGGCTCTGGCCGGTCGCAGGGGCCGATTCAAATTTGTAGCCGGTCAGGGTGATGGAGAGAAACTGGATCCCATCGATTTTTTGCCAGGGGATGGTCTTCACCTGATGGATCGCCAGGAATCCCGCCTCGACCATGCCGCCGATGTAATCGCCGACGGTCAGCGCGCCGGAGAGGCAATCGCCCCATTTCTCCGTGTCGTGGACCAGATACTGGGGAACGGTCTGGTCGGCGACGATGTCCGAAATGGTAAACCGCCCGCCGGGCTTGAGGATGCGGAACATGTCACGGAAGACCTTGCGCTTGTCCGGAGCCAGATTGATGACGCAGTTGGAGATGATCAAGTCGATCGTGCCGTTCTCCACCGGCATGGCGTCCGCGATGCCCTTGCGGAATTCGACGTTGGAGGCGGGATGTCCGAGGTTCTTCGCCACGATCGGCGCGTTGCGCCGGGCGATCTCCAGCATCGTATCGGTCATGTCGATGCCGATCACGCGGCCGGAGGGGCCGACGCGCCGGGAGGCCTCAAAGCAATCAATGCCGCCGCCGGAACCGATGTCCAGCACGGTTTCGCCGGCTTTGACCGTGTCGAGACCGGCTGGCGTGCCGCAGCCGTAGGATATCTTCAGCACTTCTTCGGGGATGAAGGTTTTGAGGTCGTTGAAGTTGTAGCCGGTCGGGCAGCACATCTGCTCGCCGGTGGCGGCGGCGCGGGCGTAGCGGTCACTAACTTTTTGGGTGATGTCGTCGATCATGCCGGCCCTCTATAAACACAAGCGGAGAATTGTCGAGACCATACCGAAGCGGCCCCGACCTGTCAATCGGGAGGTGCACCGTCTTGGCTCCGACTCGGTGTACACCCTCCCGGGGATACGTCGGTCGAACGCCCCAAACCTTACAGATCTGAAGCTGACACATGGCTTTATAGGTTCCCGCCAATTCGGCAGCGCGAGTTGACAGGCGTCGCACCGGGCAGTAGCCTGTTCCCGTTTCTTCACCCCAGAGGGAGCGACATATGGTGAAGCCTGAATCTGCGCGGGCGCTGATGTGGAGCGGCGTGATCCTGATCATCCTCGGGGCGGCGGTGGGCGCCCCTGCCGGAGGGCTCTTCTGCATGGGATTGGCCGCGCTCTGCGCGTTGCCACCGATCATCGTCGGACCTCTGGGTCCACGCATCACCGGTGCGGTCATTCTTGTGATCGCCATTGCGTTCGCGGTGGAGTTGTATCCCCTGTATCAGAAGGAACAGGAACGGTATCGCGAGCGGGCGACGAGATCGCAGCCCTCCGCACAGCCACAGTCGACCTCACCCCAATAATTCGATCGTCTCGATGGCCGGTTTCGCTTCGGCGATCCCGAGCCTTTCTTGCCCACGAGAGGACACAAGCTGTCCTGAACGTTCAGCCCGACGCTGTCCGTGTTCGCGGTCGTCGTTTTGCGGAGGGAGGCGGGCGTCGCGTTGCGTGTGTGGCCCACTGGCACAGTTGCTCGGAATCTTCCATCACGTCGATCGGCACTTCGTAGTAGGTCTTGAGCGTCTGCTTACGGTTGGGACGAAAAGGTTTCATGCCGCGCGCGCGGTAGCTGTCGCGACTCGTCTCGTCCGTTTTGAAGTAGAGTCGGCCCTTGTGAATGATCCCGAAGAAGACCTCGCCCCGATAGAGCCCGTAGCCTCCGAACATGGCGCAACAGGTCACGCCGCGAAGATCATCGAGCTGATCCAGCACGAAGTCTTTGAACGAATCCGTTTTCAAGTCGTCACCGCCGGAATCCGGCACCGGATTCGAAAGGTATCGCATAGAATCTGCCAAGCCCGACCTGCTCCGGAGAGGAGTACTGTTCCAGCCCGATTCGAACGTCTTCCTGCCGAACCTGCATGAAATAGGTGCGGAACAACCGGTCCCACCCCGAAAAGATCGTCCCGAAATTGGAGTTGTGATGCAGCGGAAGCTGTGAATGGTGGATCCAATGCATGTGTGGCGTGACGACGAGGAGTCCGAGGCGCTTGTCAATCGGTTGCGGCAACTGAAGGTTGCTGTGCTGAAATTCAGCTGCGGCGACCAGCAAGGTTTCGAAGGCGAGCAATCCGATTGCCGATATACCCAGGATCACGATAGCGACCGCTTTGATCAGGGTTGAGATGAGCACCTCGCCGAGGTGGAACCGCAAGGCGGTCGTCACGTCCAGATCCAGATCGCTGTGATGGGCTCTGTGAAAACGCCACAGGAACGGGACGGCGTGATTTGCCCAATGGACGCCATAGAAGGTGAGATCGAGCAAGACAACTGAAGCCGCGACATTGGCGAGGGGACCCAGGCCAAGGTGATGCAGCAACCCCCACGACTCGGCCTCGACCTGACGGCTCACGAGGATCAACATCCCGCCGAACAGAAGGTTCACCACAGCG
>Ga0247727_10010889_pt1 | contig 16004 bp, 19 predicted proteins | sample WisWelCaveWW1625_FD_202498 | JGI IMG/M metagenome (GOLD analysis project Ga0247727, IMG submission 202498) | Biofilm microbial communities from Wishing Well Cave, Virginia, United States - WW16-25 | ecosystem: Environmental > Aquatic > Deep subsurface > Groundwater > Cave microbial mat | place...
ATGTTCTTCTGTCTCGATTGCCGCGCTTGCGAGACCGCCTGTCCGGCAGGCGTGCCCTATGGCGCGCTCGTTGAAACGGCGCGCGCGCAAGTGCAACACGCTCGCGCACAAGAGGGCGCGGCCTCGCGTTTGCAAAACTTTGTCCTGCGCCGGATATTTACTAAACCGGTTCGATTGAGAATGTTGGCGCGCATGCTATATTGGCTCCAGCACCGCGGCTTGTTCAATCTGGCCATCAAGCTGCAAGCGCCGCGATTGTTTGGCCGTCGAGTGATGGAGCTGATGCCCTTGACGCCGCAAATCGAGAAAAAATTTACCTTTCAAAGATTGGCGGAGATACTTCCCGCTTTTCATCAGCAACGTTATCGGGTTGGTCTCCTCGCCGGTTGCATACAAGACGTCGCCTTTGCCTCGATGAACGAAGACACCGCCGAGGTGTTGCGCTACAACGGCTGTGAAGTCGTCGTGCCGCGCGGCCAAGTGTGCTGCGGATCTTTGCATGGCCACAGCGGCGATTTGCTGACGGCTCGCCAATTGGCGTGGATGAATGTGGAAGCCTTCGAAGCCGTTAGCGTCGAGACGGTTGTCGTCAACGCCGCGGGTTGCGGCTCGTTCATGAAAAATTACGCGCATCTTTTTCCCGATGATTCCTCGATGTCGGAGCGTGCTCAAAAATTTGCCAGCGCGGTGAGAGATTTTAGCGAGTTTCTGAGCGGCATTGGCGCCGCGCCGCCACGGCTTGAAAACGGCGTTGCGCTCACCACCTATCACGATGCCTGCCACCTCGCGCACGGCCAAAAAATCGTGCAGCCGCCGCGCGCGCTGATTCGCGCCATCGTCGGAGATAAGTTTGTTGAATTGTCGGAGGCCGACTGGTGCTGCGGCTCTGCCGGAATTTACAATATCACGCATTTTGAAAGCGCGATGAGCTTGCTGGATCGCAAGATGGCCAACCTGCAACGATCCGGCGCCTCGTGTTGCATCACGGCAAACCCCGGTTGCATGATTCAACTGCGGTACGGCGCGCAACGCGTTGGCCTAAAAATCGAAGTGATGCACCTCGCGACGTTGTTGCGCCGGGCGTATGAAAGCACAGTTACTTCATGAAAGCGCGATAGCGTGAAAACGTTTCGGGTTGAACCGCGGGCGCGCCGGTTTCAATTTGCCGCACCGAGATGATGCGGTTTTCCTGGATGTTGATATGAATGCGGAAGCGCCACTTTTCTACGCGTTCAATCAAAATCAACTGCGTGCGCGGCGTATAAGACTCGATCTCGAGGTTTTTCCTATCCAGCCCAAAGTACCGGATGGTTTCGTCGATCTCGTCTTCAAAGCGGCGCAGGCCGAGGTTACGGTATTCCATACTTGGCACTCCTTGAAAAATCGTCCTGGCTGATCTTTCCCAAAGGAGATTTTATGTCAGAACATTTTCGCGTTCAGCACATCGATCACGTGGAGCTGTTCGTTCCAGATCGCTACGTGGCGGCGAAATGGTATGAGCAAGTGTTGGGCCTTGAAATCGTCCGTGAAGTCGAGCCGTGGGCGCAGGCGGCCGGCGGCCCATTGATGATTTCCAGCGACGGCGGTAAGACCATGCTGGCGCTTTTTGAGGGCCGGCCGCGCGGCTCGCGCGAAACCGCCGGACACCATCGCGTGGCGTTTCGCGTTGACGGCGGAGACTTTCTGACTTTTTTGCGCCGCCTCAAAGATCATCCCGTGTTCAGCGAAGATGGACAACCTGTTCATTCATTGCCCGTCGTTGATCACGATCAGGCGTTTTCCGTTTATTTTTGCGATCCGTATGGCAACCGCTACGAAATCACCAGCTATGACTACGATTACATTTCGGACAACCTTGAGAAATAAAAATGACTACCGCTGGATCATTGAAAGCCAACGAATGATAGATGAATCCGTTGGTTCTGTCTTCAAATATATAAATCTTCGCGCTCTCCGGCTGAGATTTCAAACCCACTCATCGATAGCCCCTATGGCGTGCTGAAAAGCTTTGACTAACAAACCGATATCGAGCGACTCCATGGCCGCCTCGGACATGGCAATGCCGTAAGCGCCAGCCTCCAAAGCCAACGGCGCGCGCTGCGGAGTCATACCCCCGGCGGCGATGATCGGCACCGGGCACACCGTCGTAAGCTGCCGCAAACGCGCCAGCGGCTCTGATTCGACCGGCGCATTGAGATCATTTGCCGGAAAAGTATTGCCCGCCAAAACAAAATCAATATCCTGCAAACTCGTGCCCGTGAGCTCTTGATGATGCCGCACGAATAGTCCGATCGTCGCCTGGTGGCCAATGATCTTTTTCAGTCGATGAGCCGGGAGGCTGCCGGAGGTGATGAGCAGGCCATCGGCGCCGGCGAGATGAGCCAAGTCGGCACGCTCGCTTACCAGCAATCGCCCTCCTTGTTGATGCATCAGCACGACCAATTTTTCTGCAAGCTCTAACGCCACCCACGGCGCGAGATCGGTTTCGCCAAGTATAGTCAATCGAACACCCGCCTTTGCGCAGTTGCTCACGATTCGGGGGAGCGGTTGGCCGATAGTCATGAAGCGATTGGTGAGCAGACACAGTCGCGGCAGCGGGAGGCCGGCCGGCGGCGAGCTAACGACGATTTTTTGCATCGCAGGAAATGTACCGAATTGCGCTACGCGACGCAAGAAAATTGTCGTTGGTCACTGGGGCGAAAGTCAGGAGTGAGAATCAAGAGCTAAATTTCTCACTTCTGACTCCGAAGTTTTCATTTGACTTCCCACTGCTTTCCTGTTAAATTGCACGCGCTTTATCAAGCACCAAAACGCCGTGAATCAGACGAACACCCTTTGAAAAAATCTCTAAAATGAACGTGATGAACACAGTCGGACGAATCGCGATGATCGCCGTATTTGGCCTCGGCGGGTGTACCCAGCCGGTGACCGACGATCAATACATCATCAGCCTCGAGTCGCGATTCCTGAGAATTCAAGATCCCGAAAAGCTGCGTCAAGAAGTGGATGTGGCGTGGAACGATCTCAAGAGCCGGCCGATTCCGGTGGTGCGCGATTCGAACGCGATTTTTCTTTATCGCGGTCCGGCTGAAGAAGTTCGTCTCGCCGGCGATTTTACCAATTGGCAGCCCGGCCCGCGCCTAATCAAGCTCGGCAACAGCGATATTTTCGCGCGCTCGTTGACGTTTCCGGATTCGGCGCGACTAAAGTACAATTTCATCGTTGACGGACGATGGATGATCGATTCTTCGAGCGTGCATCAGACGACCGGCGAGTTTGGCCCCTGTTCGGAGTTGCGCATGCCGCGCTTCAAAGGGACGCCGGAGCAAGAGCAGCAAAAGTATTAACGTGTCTTCGGCAATTCTTTTTTGACACGGAGTGGCGGAGTACGCAGAGATACACGGAGAAAAGCAAAAATTGGTAAAAGCAATAACATGCTTTATGTTTTATCTTTTCTCCGTGCTTCTCCGTTTCTCCGTGTCAACGAGAAGTTGACATATTGAACGGATTCGGTTAAGAAGAAAAACGAATGGATAAATTATACTACGAAAAGAGACTCTGGAATCAACGGTTCACTCACCTAGCCGGGGTCGACGAAGCCGGCCGCGGGCCGCTCGCGGGTCCGGTGGTGGCGGCGGCGGTGATCTTTCCGCCCGGGATCGAGATCGCCGGCGTCGACGACTCCAAGCAGCTTTCACATGAGCGCCGCGTGGAATTGTATCAGCAAATCGTCGCGCAATGTGTGAGCTATGGCGTGAGCATCATCGGCGTGGAAGACATCGATCGGCTCAACATCTATCAAGCTTCGATGCACGCCATGCGGCGGGCGCTGGCCGACTTGCTGCCGGAGCCGGAGCACGTGCTGGTCGATGGCCGCGCCATTCCCGAATTGAAGCTGCCGCAGACCGCCATTATCAAAGGCGATGCGCAATCGTTTACCATCGGCGCCGCGTCGATCATTGCCAAGGTGGTGCGCGATTGCCTCATGGAGGATTATCACCAACAGTTTCCGCATTACGGCTTTGCGCAGCACAAAGGCTATGCCACGGCGGCGCATTATGAGGCGTTGCGGCGCTACGGCCCGTGCGGGATTCATCGACGATCCTTCAATCTCGTTGATAAGAAGGGACAATCTCTGTCGGTTTAATTTTAAAAACTCACGCAAAGTCGCAGAGCCGCAAAGTTAACGCAAAGGCAAAGAATTAAAGATTTTCTTTGCGGTCCCTTTGCGACTTGGGGTCTCTGCGTGCGGCTTTATTCTTTTAAACAACCTGGGGTGTTGCATGACGAAGCCGACTAAGGAGCTGGGCAACTGGGGCGAAGACCGCGCCGTCGAGCATCTCGAAAAACTGGGCTACACCATTTTAAAACGCAATTTTCGCTGGGGACAGAAAGGCGAGCTTGACATCGTTGCCGACGATCACGGGACGTTGGTGTTTGTTGAAGTGAAAACGCAAGAGAGCGACGCCATGGGCGAGGCCTTCACCTGGGTGACGCCGCGCAAGCAGCGGCAAATCGGCCGTATCGCCAAAGCGTATCTTTATGTCAATGAGATCACCGACCGCGACTGCCGCTTTGACGTGATTGCCGTCGCGCGCGAGGCAAACGGCGAGGTGAAGATTCAACATTTGGTGAATGCGTTTTGGTTGTAGCCCCGCTCCCCTGTGGAGCGTTGTCAAAGCCAGGAAACGCGGACCGGAAAACAGTGCCCACAGGCAGGATTACGACAAATTGGAAGAGGATGCATTACGTGTTTCTTAAAACACCCGCTCCACCGAGAGTCACCGAAGCCACCGAGATTCGCCGAGAAAAAGCAATAATAAGAAATTCGGCGACTCTCGGTGCTTTTCGGCGGCATTCGGTGGAAGAAGTTTCTTTCTGTTTCTAATTTTTAAGAGTCACGTAATGCTCCCTTGGAAGATGTTCTCGCAGTTTTTGAAATCGGCGCCGATCTTATTCTTTCGACTTCATCTGCTTTTTCGCGTGATACACAAGAAAAAGCGTAATGATGAATGAAATAACTGCCATAACGGCGCCGCCAATGAGAAGGTTGTCATAATTAACCATCTTTTTGAACCTCCTTTTCCTTGATTTGATGAGAAATTTGAATGAGCCACGCACCGCTAAAGACGTGAGCAAGTACCACGATGATTCCAAGAGGAAATTTCCACCATTCAACCGGCTCCTTGGTAAAGAACCCCGCAATCAGAACAGCAATGAAAAATCCCAATCCTGCATTCACGAGCGCCTTGCCCACTTCACTGTACACCTCGCTGAAAATTCTCATCTCTTCCCTCCTTTTCCTGCAACCCAAAATATGAAGGGAAGCGCTGAATGTCAAGAACAGTTTCAGAAGCGAGGTGCCAAGTTGCCTCAAAATAAAATGTAACCCTACGCAGGGGGAAGAAAAGGGTTTTGCTTGCTCAGTGATAAAAATCCTCTTGCCTTTTCTTCACTGGTCGTCTATCTTGTTTCGCAATTCTGGAGATCATTTGGCAGACTCATACACGGTAAACGGAACGCTGGAGAGTAAGCGCCTGATCCGCTTGGATAAGCCGGTGCCGCTGCGTGCGGGTAAAGTGAAGGTCACCATTCGCGCCGGTGCTAAGAAGACTGTTCAGCAGCCAAAGCGCAAAAATATCGCCGTGACATTGGAAGCGATTCACGCGAGACAGCGTGCCCGTAGACACAAGCCACCAACCGCCGAAGAAGTTGAAGCGTATGTTCGACAAGAGCGGGAAAACTGGAGGCGATAAACTTGAGACTCTATCTTCGCGCCACATATAACTTTAAAAATCCCGATGCCATTCATCTCGCTGCCACAACTATTGATCGTTGTGACTTTTTTTGACCCAAGATCGTGGAACTAAAAACTGCTCGGAGATTTGTTTTGAATTAATTAGTCCGTTATCATGGATTTGTAAAACCTGCGATCAATTTTACCTATTGGAGGAAAAAAATGAGAAAGTCTTACACGGTATTTCTGATTGTTGCTTGCGCGGTCTTCGCCTCCGCGCCGGCGGACGATGTGCCGAAAGGCATGGCCCGAATTCCCGCCGGCAGCTTTATGATGGGCAGTGCGGACGGCGAGGATGATGAAAAACCGGTGCACGAAGTCCATGTCGATGCATTCTACATGGACAAGTATGAAGTCACGGTCGCGCAGTTTAAGCAATTTGTCGATGCCACGGGCTACAAAACAGACGCGGAAGAAGCAGGCTGGAGTTTTGCATGGACGGGAACATTGCTGCACATTAAGGAGGAAATCAACTGGCGGCACGACGGAAGGGAAAGTGATTGGTAGTGATAGAATGAACCATCCGGTGATCCAGGTAAGCTGGAACGACGCGCAAGCCTATGCAAAATGGGCGAAAAAACGCTTACCTACCGAGGCGGAATGGGAATATGCCGCTTGCAGCGGTAATAAAAGTCACAAATATTCCTGGGGCAATGGCAGCCCGATAGGCAGAAAAGGTGGCAATATTGCTGATGAGACGGCAAAACGTCGCTTCACCGATCGGACGATTTGGTCGGGTTACGACGATGGCTATTTATTTACTGCGCCGGTAGGCTCATTTGAACCGAATGAATTCGGCTTATTCGATATGACCGGCAATGTGTCGGAGTGGTGTGTCGATTGGTACGATGAGAACTACTATGCAAGCAGCCCAAAGCAAAACCCTAAAGGCTCGGCAAGTGGCAGAATGCGGGTGTTGCGGGGCGGGTCGTGGAGCCTCAATGATGTCGACTTACGTTGCGCCATTCGCTACGGGTACTATCCTACCGCCGATGGGCTCTACGATGTTGGCTTCCGCTGCGCCCAGGACATTCGTTAATCTTTGAGCCCTGCGCAACGGGAGCGAAATTTTTTTTGGAAAAATGGCAGAGGCGGAACTTTCCCTTGCAATTGCAGCGCGCCTTTTGTAGAATAAAGCCACGAAATAAGGAGAAAAATGATATGTCAGCCACATATACACTTCATGGCATCCTTGAGAGCGAGCGCTTGGTGCGCCTCGACGAGCCGGTTCATTTGCCCCGAGGGCGGGTGCGGGTGCGCATCGAGACGATACCCGCGAACCACGACGCGCAAAACGGAAAAACACTCTTTGCCTGGCTGCGCAGCGTACACGAAGAGCTAAAAAGATCCGGCTATCGTTTTCCGTCAAAAGAGGAAGTCAATTTACAAATTCGTGAAGAGCGGGAAAGCTGGGGTGAGTAGGTGCGGATCTATCTTGACGCAAGTTGCATGATCATCCCTTCCTAACAGGAACCTTCTCAGTAACAAAATCCTCTTGCCTTTTCTTCTCCGGTCGTCTATCTTGTTTTTAGACATGAGATTTTGGCTTTAATGCGAACAGGCTCATTTAAATCTCGAGGTGCACAATGGGAGTCCAATCAATCACGCTTAACCTTCCCGAGGCCATCTTTGAGCAGATTCGACGTGCTGCTGAAAAGATGAAGCGACCGATCTCGGATGTTTTGAGAGAAGCGGTTGCTGCCGCGGCGCCGGTGATGGATGGCGCTTCAAGCGACATGCGCGCGGCATTGGCGCACCTGGCTTATCTTAACGACGCCGCTTTGTGGCAAGCGGCGCGTGCGACGATGACCGCAGAGCAGCGTGAGCGTCTGCAACATTTGCACGACAAGCACCAGCGCGAAAAGGTAACCGGTGAAGAGCAGACCGAAGAGCAGGCTTTGCTGGAGCTTTATCGCGATACGCTTCTGATTCGTGCTCAAGCTACGGTACTTTTGAAAATGCGCGGGTATGATGTATCTGACCCAAGCCAATTTGCCCCGTTACAATGAGCTCACAGTATATTCCAGATGCGCTTCGTCAGCGTGTTGCCGAAGCTTCGCGTTTTCGCTGCGGCTATTGCCTCACCTCTCAACTCATCGTTGGCCCCCTACTTGAAATTGATCATATTATTCCAGAAGCAAGAGGCGGCACCTCGGCCGAAGATAACTTATTCTTGGCATGTCCGATGTGCAACAGCCACAAAGCAGACCGGCATGAGGCGATTGATCCTGAAACGGGGGTGACTGTTCTCCTTTTTAATCCCCGAACAGAACTGTGGGACGAGCACTTTGAATGGATTGAAGAAGGCGCGGTCATTCGAGGGAAAACGCCGAAGGGTCGGGCCACCGTCGCTTTACTAAACATGAACCACAACGATGTTGTTACCACCCGCCGTCTTTGGGTGAGTGCGGGGTGGCATCCGCCAAAGAATTAATAAACTCAAAATCCGGAGAGCAAATGAAAAAATTATTTTTATGTCTTTTGCTTCTCGCTTGTGTCTTTCTCGCCTGCGCTCCCCGCCAAAGCGCTTCGACCGATGCCGCCCTCATAGAAAAAGCCCACCGTCTCGCCCAAGAGTTCATCATTGTCGATACGCACGTCGACGTGCCCTACCGGCTGCGGGAAAAGATGGAGGATATTTCGGTCAGAACTGAGGGGGGAGATTTTGATTATCCGCGCGCCAAAGCCGGCGGGCTGAACGCGCCGTTCATGTCTATCTATGTGCCGGCAAGTTACGAAGAATCCGGCGGCGCCGGGGCGCTGGCCGATACGCTCATCGACATGGTGGAAAAATTTGCGAACGATTGGCCGGATAAATTTGCCATTGCCAAATCCTTCGCCGAAGTGAAAGCGCAATTTACTAAGGGACTTGTTTCATTGCCCATGGGCATGGAAAACGGTTCGCCCATCGAAGGCAAATTAGAGAATTTGAAACATTTTTATGATCGGGGAATCCGCTACATCACGCTGGCGCATGGCAAGAGCAATCACCTTAGCGATTCGTCTTATGATCCGAATCGCCGGTGGCGTGGTCTGAGTCCCTTTGGCAAAAAAGTGGTCGCGGAGATGAATCGCCTCGGCATCATGATCGATGTGTCGCACATTTCCGACGAGGCGTTCTATCACGTGATGGAGCTGTCCAAGGCGCCGGTGATTGCCTCGCATTCATCATGCCGCTATTTCACGCCGGGCTGGGAACGCAACATGGATGACGCGATGATCCAAGCGCTGGCGAAGAACCGCGGGGCGATCATGATCAACTTCGGTTCGTCGTTCGTGAACGATGCCTATCGTACCACCGAAGACAAAATGTGGAAGTATTTTGAGGCGAATAAGCTCAACCCCAATTCGGAAGAAGGCAAGGCCTACGCCAAGAAATTTCGCGCCGAGAACAATCTGGGCTATGCCGATATATCTGATGTCGTGATGCACATCGAGCACGTAGTGAAATTGGTAGGCGTGGATCACGTCGGTTTCGGCTCGGATTTTGACGGCGTCGGTGACTCGTTGCCAATCGGATTGAAGGACGTTTCGTATTACCCGAATCTGATTTACGAGCTTTTGAAAAAGGGTTATTCTGAAAAGGACGTCGAGAAAATTTGCTCCGGCAATTTGCTGCGCATCTGGTCGGAGGTGGAGCGCGTCGCGCAAGGCGCGGAATCAAGCCAATGAGGTGGGAGATGAAGAATAGTTCTGCGCTTGTTCTGCTCGGCGTGATCCTTTTGTTGATTTTTGGCCCGACGGCGCGCACTCAAGAACGTCGTGCCGGCCTTGAGGCCATCGTCACTTATGAAGAGATGTTCGACCGATTCATGAATCTTGCGCGCCCTCCGCAACGCGCCGCTGCGGTCAAGAATCTCGTCGTGCAGCGCGACGTGGCGCGTTTCGAGCTTCAAGACGGCGAGATGATTTTGCTGCGGCCGTTGCGCACGCGCACCAGCGCCGCACTATTTCTTGGCAAAGGCGTTGTCTCGCTAACTCCTCCTACGACCATCGAACAAGAACAGCTTTATCGGTATTACGAAACCAAATCCCTCCAGAAAAAATTCAAGCGGCTGTTTTTAATCTTCGCCGACAGCACCCTGCCGGAGCTGGAAAGCAAACTGAATTTCGCCGCCGGCCCCATCAGGGGCGACGTGGAGGGCGAAGTGAGCGCGTGCTTGGAGTATCTCAGCGACAAACGTGGAAAGTACTTCGATACCGACATCATGAAAACTTTTCTGGATGACAAACAGAACGGCTTGTTTTATGCCCACTTCGCCGAGGACAAAGGCGAGCCGATGTTCTTCCGCATCAATCCGGACGATGTCGAAGAGCTTAGCGTGCAACGGCGCGCCGAGACCTCGCGTTTTTACAAAATACCGGAGGTGGTGTGCCAGTTTCACAAGCAGGAGGAATACGTCGCGCCGTCGCGTGTTGCCGAAGACAAGCATTTCATCGAGATCAACCGTTACAAAATAGAAAGCACGATTGCCAACAATCTAACTTTTTCTGCCAGCGCGGAAGTCGAATTCAAACCGCTTGTCGCCGAGCAACGATGGATTTATTTTAGCTTATTCTCCGACATGGAGGTGGATTCGGCGTTTTGGCAATCCGGCGAGAAGGCGGTTTTCTTTAAGGAGAAGGACAATCCCGTCTTTTGGCTGCAAAGCGAGCCGCCCCTCACCCTGAACGAGACCAGAACCTTCAAGATATTTTATCATGGCGATCTCATCCGGCGCGACGGCGATTGGTTTTACATTAAAGCCCCATCGAGTTGGTATCCGAATTACGGCAGCCGGAAGGTGGCTTATTTCGACATGACGTTTCACACGCCCAAACAATTTTCTTTCGTCAGCGTTGGGCACTTGGATTCTTCAAAAGAAAAGGGCGAGGTCGTCACCACGCGATGGGTCACGCCCGAGCCGATTCGGCAGACCTCCTTCAATGTAGGGTTCTTTAAAAAGCACGAGGTGGAAGACAAGCGCCTGCCGCCGATTACGGTGCTGATGTCGGCGGAAGGCCGCCGGGAGATGGAGCAGGTGCTCGCAAGGCAGGGCGCTCTGTCCGGCAAGAACATGGAAAAACAGGTGGGCGAAGACGTGGCGAACAGCATGGTGTTTTTTCAGCACGTCTTCGGCCAAGCGCCGGTGAAACACTTTTACGCCACCGAAATTCCGTACCTGCATGGCCAGGCGTTTCCGGGATTGATTCATCTGTCGTGGACGACCTTTTATCAGACCGACCGCGAGGGATACGATGAGATTTTTCGGGCGCACGAAGTGGCGCATCAATGGTGGGGCATCGGCGTCGATTTTGAAACCTATCATGATCAATGGCTCAGCGAGGGGCTGTCCACCTTTGCCGGCTTATGGTACATGCAAACGGTTTTACGCGACAATAAAAAGTATTTTGATCGGCTCAAAGAGTATCGGGAAGCGATTCTCAACAATCGCCAATACCTGTTTGGCAGTGGTCAAGAGGCGGGACCGATCTGGCTCGGCTCTCGCACCAGCAGCAGCACGACGGAGGGAGACTATGATCTGATCATTTACCGGAAAGGCGCCTGGGTTTTTCACATGTTGCGCAACCTGCTGCTCGATCTAAAGACGATGAAAGAAGACGCTTTCACCAACATGCTGCGCGATTTTTATCAATCCTATCTCGGCAAGAAAGCTTCCACCGAGGACTTTCAACGGGTGGTGGAGAAGCACGCGGGAATGAACCTGGATTGGTTTTTTAAGCAATGGGTGTATGGCACCGACATTCCAACCTATCATTTTTCTTACAAATCTGAACCGGCATCGCAAGGCAAGTACGTCGTGCATTGCAAAATCGAGCAGCTCGACGTGCCGGAAGATTTTCAGATGATCATTCCGTTGGCGATTGATTTCGGCCAAGATCGCTTTGCGCGTGTCCGAGTCGTAGCCAAAGGCCCGCTGACGAGGGTTGACTTGCCGTTGATGCCGCTCAAGCCCGAGAAAATCGCTTTCAATGACATCGAATCGGTGTTGTGCCACGTGAAGAATGTGAAATGGGAAGAATAAATTTTAAGGAGGGCGATGATTATGAAAAAAACAATTACGATTTTCTTGTTTGCAACCTTAGTCAATGTCTGCGCCCAAGAAACGCCTTTCATCAATGCCGAAGTCGACACCGCCCTGCGCAACGAGCTTTCCGGGGAAATCATGTATGACAACCTGCGGCTCTTGACGCAGTGGCACCGGCCGGAAGGCTCGCTTGGATTGCTGCATGCTCAACAATTTATCGCTGAGCGCGCCCGCGCTTACGGCCTGTCTGGCGTGCGCGTGGTCGATCAACCCTGGGATGGTCAAACCTATGAGCCAATTTTTGCCGAGCTGTGGATGATTTCACCGCGCCGTGAAAAGTTGGCAAGCCGCGACGAAGTAGCCGTGGCGCTGGCCGATTATTCGCGCACGACGCATCTGAGCGCGGAGCTTGTCGATGTCGGCGACGGCGACAAAGAAGCTGACTACGATGGCAAGGATATAAGCGGCAAGATCGTTTTGGCCGCGGCGAACCCCCACTCGGTAATGCCGTTTGCTGTGTGGAAATACGCGGCGGTTGGCTTGGTTTGTTACAACTCGACGCGCGTGGAGCCGTTTCTGGAGGCGCCGGATCAAGTCGCATGGTCATCGATTCCCTTTAAGAACAAAGAAGGCAAGGAGGGTACGTTTGCTTTCATTCTTTCTCCAAGACAGGGGCTTGCCCTCAAGGACGTTTTGAATCCGACGCCGGATCGCGCCATCTTTGGCGGCGGTCGTAAAACTGCGCCAAAGCGGGTCATGCTCAAAGTCGATATCGAAGCCAAATTTCATCAACCGCGCCAGGGATACGTCGAAGCTTTTGTGCGCGGCAAGGAAATCACCAATCAGGACATTGTGCTGACCGCCCATGCGCAAGAGGAAAAATTTTCCGCCAATGATGATGGCTCGGGCTGCGTCAGCATTTTGGAAATCGGCCGGGCGTTGGCGCGGCTGATCAACGACGGCGCATTGCCTCCGCCGCGCCGAAGCATTCGCTTCTGGTGGACCAATGAGATTGCCAGCGAATATCAGCTCTTCAAAGACGTGCCGGCAACTCGTGAAAGCCTGCTGGTGAACATTAATCAAGACATGGTGGGCGCCAAGCAAAGTCTCGGCGGGAGAGTGCAACACATCACCCGTCCGCCGCTGTCGCGCGCGGGATTTTTAGGCGACATCGTCGAATCGATTGCCACCTACGTGATGCAGACAAACAACGGCTATCTCTCGGCGCGTTTGCAAGGCGGGAAGGGGAACTATCCGCGCGGCATTTTTTCGCGCCTCGGCACGCGCGAACCTTACCATGCCGAAGTCGTGCCGTATTTTGATTCAACCGATCATCTCGTGTTCAATGATGGCCCCATCGGCATTCCGGGCGTCACCCTTACCAACTGGCCCGATGAAATCATTCATTCATCGGATGATGATTTATGGAACATCGATCGCACCCAGCTCAAGCGCAATGCCTATATTGTCGCCGCGTCGGCATGGTATCTGGCCAATGCCGGCGAGGCAGAGCTGCCGGTGCTCGCCGCTACCATGTACGGTCGTGGCCGGGGGCGTCTCGGTCACGCCGCCGCCGTGGCGTTGCAGCGCGTGGGCAAGGCCGCTGATCGCGCCACGGCGTATCGCGAAAGCCGGATCATCATCGAGCAAACTTACAAAAGAGAGAGGGAGGCGCTGAGCAGCTTGGCAAAGTTGTCAAATTCTGCCAGACGCGACGTGCTTGTATACGCGGGAAGTTTTGTAGAGGAATATCAGGCCGCTATGATTGCCGATCTTGCCCAACTCGACAACTTTTATGAAAGCCTGAGTGGACAAAAACCGGCGCGGGTTCAGTTGACCACCGAGGAGCGCGCGCTGGCGAGCAAGGCGCCAAAAAATATCAATAACTTGAAAGCCTATTTTGAAGCGCGCGACAACGTGAATGCGGGCAAGGCCAACATGAACGGCCACATGGTTGAAGAAGTTTGGAATTTCGTCGATGGCAAGCGCAGCATGTTGGAGATTTACCGCGCCGTGTTTGCCGAGGCAGCGCTGGTGGGCCCGTGGTATTATGGAACCGTGACCTTGGAAGGCGTGAAGTATTTGCTGGAAGAAGGGATAAAGCAGGGAGCGTTGGTGCTTTAGCGTAGTGAAGATGGAAAGCCAAGAATCGAAGATTGAGGATAGAAGATCGCGATCCTCAATTCTCGATTTTCGATCATCGTTCTTTTTAACAATCGGTACAAGCATGAATCTGCATAACAAGGTAACTTTGGTCACCGGCGCCAGTCGAGGCATTGGCCGCGCCATGGCGCTGGCGTTGGCGAAAGGCGGTTGCAGGGTGATGCTCGCCGCGCGCAGCAAAAACGATCTTGAAAATCTTGCCGAAGAAATTCGCTCTGATGGCGGCGACGCGGCCGTCGTCGTCGCCAACATGCGCGACGAGAAAAGCATTCAACATATGATTGCCGCGACCATCAAGCAGTTCGGTGCGCTCGATGTTCTCGTCAACAATGCGGGCCTCGGCTATTTTGCGCCGGTGGCAGAGATGACCGTGGCGCAATGGGACGACATGTTCGAAGTCAATCTGCGCGGCGTGTTCATCGCCACGCGCGAGGCGCTGCCGCATTTGCGCAAGCAAAAAGAAAGCTTCATCGTGAACATCGCCTCGCTTGCCGGCAAGAACACCTTTGCCAATGGCGGCGGCTACACCGCGACGAAATGGGGCTTGCGCGCCTTCAGCCAGTGCTTGATGTTGGAGGAGCGCAAGAACGGCGTGCGGGTGCTGGTGGTCTGTCCGGGTTCAGTGGATACGAATTTTGGCCATCCGGCTGGCGCGCCCAGCGCCGATGCGAAGGAAATTATCAAGCCGGAGGATGTAGCCGAAACGGTGATGATGGCGCTCAAGATGCCGCAACGCTCGATGGTGAGTGAGATTGATATCCGGCCGACGAATCCGTGATGATTTTAAGAATGAAGTATTCTTTCAAAGATAATGTCATCTAGACTTCGTCGCCCATCAAGTACGCCCAGAATGAGAATGCGGTTAGTGGCTATTTTAAAGATGACGCGATAAGGACGAACAAGCAGTTCACGGTAGATCAGTATTCCACGCCAACGCAATTCCGGTACTACTCGACAACGTAAAGGTGATCGTTGCAGACTATCAGCGCCCTGACGAATTTTTAGAAAAATATGCCAAGCGCTTTGTGGACGGTCGTCGGCAATGAAGTCAATTATTTCTTCGACATCCTGTTCGGCTAAGTCCGTCCAAACTACCTGATAAGTTTCAGGCATTTTTCTTTTGCTGAAGTTTTCTAATTAACTTCTTTTCAAGCCTGGACATGACTTCTGCGTGCGGCTTCACGCGGCCGCGTTCAACATCTCGTTCGCCTTGAGCGATGAGCTTCAGCATAAGCAACGCCTGGCGGTCACGCTCATAAGTAGTGATGTCCTGTAACACGGCCCGCACGTCGCCATTCTTGGTAATAATTATCGGCTGCCGGGTCTTTTGAATTTCATCAATGAGTTTGGCGGCGTTCGTCTTCACAAAGCCAACGGTTTTGATATTGTGGTTTACTTTCATAGCGATACTCCTTTTATAAAGACGAGACAAGATAATTAATTTACTGGCGCGAAGCAAGGTACAAAATGCGGTGATGGTGAATGAAAATCCAAGCCGCGGTTTTTTATGAACCGCATCGCCCTTTTGAAATCGAGACGCTCGATCTCGACGCGCCGCGCGTCGGCGAAGTGTTGATCAAAATCGCCGCGGCCGGCGTTTGCCACAGTGATTGGCATCTGGTCACCGGCGCGACGCAACATCCGTTGCCGGTGGTGCCGGGTCATGAGGGCGCCGGCATGGTCGAAGCCGTCGGCGATGGCGTGACGCGCGTGAAGCCGGGCGATCACGTGGCCTTGAGCTGGGCGCCGAGCTGCGGCGCGTGCTTTTATTGTCTTCACGATCGGCCGAGTCTGTGCGCGACTTACGTGAAGCCGATCTGGGCCGGCACCATGTTGGATGGAACGACGCGGCTTTCCAAAAATGGCCAACCGGTTTTTCATTTCAGCGCGTTGGCCTGCTTTGCGGAATATGCCGTGGTGCCGCAGGAATGTTGTGTGCCGATGCCCAAGGAGGTTCCTTTGTCGATCGCCGCGCTCATCGGTTGCGCGGTGACCACGGGTGTGGGAGCTGTTCT
>Ga0247727_10010890_pt1 | contig 16003 bp, 9 predicted proteins | sample WisWelCaveWW1625_FD_202498 | JGI IMG/M metagenome (GOLD analysis project Ga0247727, IMG submission 202498) | Biofilm microbial communities from Wishing Well Cave, Virginia, United States - WW16-25 | ecosystem: Environmental > Aquatic > Deep subsurface > Groundwater > Cave microbial mat | place...
AACCGCCTCTTGGGACGAACCGGCGAACCCTTCTGGCAGAAGGAATCCTACGATCACTGGGTGCGGAACCGCAGAGTTCTCACGGATTCGAGCCTACATCGAGAATATTCCTGTGAAGGCCGGACTAGTCAGGAACCCAGAAGAATATCCCTGGTCCAGCGCAGGCGTCGAGAAGAGTCTCGACGCGGCACGCACGAGTGCGCGCGCCACACTCGGTTAGCGTTTACTCCTACTCGCACTTGGCCCAGGTGAGATCCAGGCACCAGCCCTTGGGCTCGTGGAACGGAACCCCCATCTTCGCGCGCCGGTAGCGGGCGATTTCCTGGTACAGCGCCTTGCGGACGCGGTTCAGCCCGCCCAGGGGACGGTGCGCCGCGAGCGAATGCCAGGGGTTGAACGAGAGGTCCTCACAGAACTTGTTCTGCTCGGGCGTGTCGAAGTCCTGCTTGGGAATTTCGATGCGCGCCACGGGAACGAACGGCGAGTCATCCTCGGACCACTTGACGGTGGGGTCCTCCACCGGCATGTACTTGTCAAGCCGCTGCGTCTGGACCATGAACTCGAAACAGGCCGGTCCGCCCGCGAGATCGGCTTTCAGGCCGTCGCGCAGGAAATTGAACTTGGACCGGTCCACTTTCGCGGGGTTCACCGTCGCGCAGGGCCTCGCGCTATAGCGCACATTCAGCTCCGGGCCCAGCTTGTAGGCGGTGGCGCTGTAGAACTGCGCCCCCAGCAGGCTCGCCGGCGCGCCCGTTTGACCGCTGGTCAGCAGCAGCCACATGTCTCGCACCTGCCAGGTCAGCGGGTTCGGGCTGAACCCGTTGAAGAAAAAAGCGGCTGGATTATTGTTGCCCAGGTACTGGGCAAACAAGGTGTAGTCCTTGATGTTCCGGACGAAGTATACGGGCGAGTTCATCAGCACGAAATCCTGCGTGTCGGCGTCCTTCTCGCCGTCGAGCAGCTTCTCGCCGGCGACACCGGTGACCTTGATGGCCATGCCACGGGCGTCGCGCGTGGAGTCGGGGTGGACCGGCGGCGTTCCATTCGAGTAGCGAATCCAGGTCTTATACTCGCCGGGAGCGGCGAACAATCCGTGCCGGTATTTTGAATCCACGCCCAGCACTTTGAAAACGGCGCGGATGCAGCCGTGGGCTTTCGAGTGAACGTCGCGGCACGTGATTTGGCTCTTTTCATTCGGCTTTGGACTCTGCGGGCTGGGGCAGGGATACTTGGGATCCTCGCGGGCATCGTGAATCAGCGCGATCGCCGAAGCCACCGCCTCCGCGGTGTAGGTGTCCTCGTCCGGGAGCGTGAACTCACCCATGTTGGTGACGGCGCGCCCGCGCTCCACGCGCCACATCATGCCGATCAGGATCAGCAGCGCTCCCAGCAGGATCGTCAGGATTCGGCGTTTCACTGGGCGCCTGCTTTCTGCGCCGCCGGCGCCGGATCGTCCTGGTGAATCTTGAGGTATTCGATGATGGCCATGCGTTCCTCGGGAGTGAACTCGGGCCCGATCACGCCGTACTGCGGCGCTCCCGGCACGTAGCCGGCGCGAAACTCGTGGCCATTATTGGAATTGCCTGGCAGGGTTGTGTCGAGCCACCAGCCTTCCTTCGACGGCGGCTCCAGCACATAGCCGACGTTCACCGGATCGAAGTCGCGATGGCCCACCATGAACTTCCGCGCCCGCTCATGCACCGGCGACAGCATCTGGTACAGGTTGGGCACGGAGCCGTTGTGCAGGTACGGCGCCGACGCCCAGATGCCGGCCAGCGGCCGCGCTTTGTAGGCCAGCGGCGTCTCCGGCAGATCCAGGATGCCGTCGCCTTCCAGTCGCGCCTGCCCCGCCGGGGGGATGCGATTGTCACGGTAGTACAGTTCGCGCATGAACGCCCCCAGGTATTGCAATCCCGCGCCGAGCGACACGCTGTCCAGGTCCACCTGGTCCAGGGCGCTCGCAATGGCGGCTTCGCCCTCCTGCCGCGCCTTCTCGATTTCTTCCTTGCTCTTCCCCGTTTTTTGCAGATACGCCAGCTTGCGTTTGAGGTCTTCCTCGTACAACGGACGGATCACCCGGCGCACTTCCACCTCGGTGAGCCCGGAAGGGGACAGATCGAAGCGCTTGTTGACGAAATTGATCGAGGCCATGGGATCGGTGCCGATCCTGGTGAGCGGCAGCGCGGCCATAATCCACAGCGGCTCTTCCGCCTTACGGCCCGGCGCCCAGTAGGCCTTCCAGTCGGCGTCGGCCGGATGCGGCCCGTGGCACTTCTGGCAGATCTTCTGGAACAGCACTCTTCCCTGCTCCGCCTTCTTGCGGTCCACCGCGCCCAGAAGCTGCTCCGGCCACTGCGGCGGCTGCAACTGCTTGATGGTCTGCTCGATGTCGTAGAGGTTCTCGATGATCGCCGAGGTGAGATAGCGCTGGTTCGGCTCCACCGGCCTCCCGTAGGGATCTTCCAGGAAAAACTTGGCGCCGGTGCCGAGCGATTCGCCGAGGTTGCGCGCCAGCGGCTGGCGCACCGAAGCGCCGTACTGCACCCAGTCGAACTTCCAGATGTTCCATAACGGGGGGTAGCTGACCGGCGCGTTGGAGACGCGATAGTTGTCCGGGGTCAAATGATCGCCGAAAACATTGTTGCCGATGCGCCCGATGGCGTCGGTGCGCCCGAAGCCCTCTTCCACCGGGTACAGGCCTTTGACCTGATCGCTGGCCGCCTGCTTCAGCAGCACCCACAGCACGCTGGCTAATTCCCGGCGCAGTTCACTCTTGCCCTCGTCGTAGTGGTCATTTCCGAGCACGTTGCGGGCGAAGCGATTGAATTTCAGTGGATTCAGGAGCGTGCCGATCATGGACCCTACCATCACCGGGACGAAGTGGCGGGGCTTGGTCGAGGCGAAAGCGAGCATCGACGGTCCCCCGTCGATGCGAATCCCGATCCGCTTGCCGTTCCTGTTGATGTTGACCTGTCCGGTGTGACAGGCGGCGCAGGTGATGTCGAGCACCTCTTCGTTGTAGTCCGGATCGTAGTGCTTGGTTAAGCCGACCGGCAACAGGTCGGGATTGGCCGCCGTCGGCGCCGTATCCACCAGGAAGTGGCGAAAGCGCAGATGGTCCGGATCGGCCATCCGCCTCCGGCTGAGCGGAAGTTCCAGATTCACAAACCAGCGGTAACGAAAGCCCTTGATCGACGCGCCCTGGGGCGTGTAGTAGTACCTCTGCCGCAACTCCGAATCGCGGCTGGGACCCCAGCCTTGATCGAGATACACGATCTCGTCCACTGGTTCGAGCGGCGGGAACTGCGTGCTCGGCCCATAGACCAGGTACAACGCCACACCCATGCCGAGCACGCCGCCCGCGACCAGCAACACCGCCACGCCGAGCAGCGCGTACTGCAGCTCGGTCCGCCCCAGTCGCCGGATGCCCCGCCAAATCCATCGCAGCAGCGGCCAGACCCGCGCGGGCAGCTCGCGCAGCGCGGCCCAAGAACTGGAAAGAATCCGGCGAACCGCGCCCCCCGCCCTCTTGATGAGTTTCCCCAGCATCCGCGTCTCCCTCTCTGTGCCCTCCGTGCCTCTGTGGTGAATCTAGTTCCGCGGCCCTCTAGCTGAACGCCAGCTTCTTGCCGGCCACCCTCATCCGCGCCGACACCAGCCGGCCGGAGCCTCCCAAGGTAATGAACGCCGTCTTGCGGTCCGGGCCGCCGAAGCAGAGATTCGACGGCAGCGGGTCCGGCTCGCCGATATTGATCTCGATGAACTCGAGGATCTCCCCGCCCGGCGAGATCACCGTGATCCCGCCATTGGTTGCCGGATTGAATCCGTGCGGCAGCATGGTGATCGCGTAGACGTTGCCCTGCTCATCCACCGCCATCGAGTCCAGAATGCCGGCGGTGTTCGCCAGCACGTACGCTCCGTCGGTGGAGTTCGGGTTGGGTTTGATCGTCCCAGGCGCGGAAAGTTCGAAGTAGAGCACGCGCCGCGAATAGGTCTCGGCGACGTAGAGCCGCTTCTCATCCGGCGACAGCGCGATGCCATTGGGCGCCGCCATCGGGAACACCTTCTCGGCGATCGACGAGCCGTCGGGCTTGGCGTAATAGATGCCGGTGATGTCGCGCTCGCGGCCGCCGTTGCGGCTCTTGCCCCAGTCGGTGAACCAGAAGCTGCCGGTGGAGTCGAACACCAGATCGTCGGGACCTTTCAGCGGATGCGTCTCCATCTGCTGGGTGAACGGATTGAACGCCTGGACGGAAGTGTAGAGCGTGGTCACAGTGCCGGCGCTGTCGACGCGCTGGATCGATCCGCTGGTGTAGGGCGGCGAGGGCGGCTGGTCGCCGGAGATGAACAGATTCCCAATCGGAATGAATTCCATGCCGCCGTCATTGGCGATGTAGACGGCTCCGTCGGGACCGATGGCCGCGCCATTGGGTCCGCCGCCCACATTGGCCACCACTGCGTTGGTTCCGTCCGGCAGGACGCGCGTGAGCGTGCCGGCTTTGATTTCGACCACCAGCACGCTGCCGTCGGGCCGGTAAATCGGGCCTTCGGGATAAGAAAGCCCGCTCGAAACCAGACAGAATTCCGATACTTTGAAGGAAGCCTGCGTCGAGGCTGGCGACATATGCTCTCCTTATTCTTAGGCGGAAAAAATGCCCGCCGCGATCAGCCCGTCCACGGGTTTCCGCGTCTGCTCCGGCGTGCGGGTGATCTGGTGAACCCGTCCAATATACCATTCCTGGGTCAAATAGGGATTAATCGAGCGCGCCGTTTCCATCGCCTGGCGCGCCTCATCAAACCGGCCCAGGTGCCCCAGCGCGTTGGCCAGCGCGATCCAGACGATGTAATAGTGCGGCTGCGATTCCAGGCTGCGGCGGCAGCATTCGACAGCTTCGTCGAATTTGCCCTGGCTGGTGCAAGCGGTTTGTTTGAAATACAGCCAATAGGGGAGCGAGGGGTGATCGGGTGTGTCGCGGATCAGCCTCTCCAGGATCTTCTGGGCTTCGGTGATCTGTTTCTCCTCGCCGGCCCAGGCGTAGGCGAGCGCCAGGTAGCCCCAGGCGACCAGGTCGAACGGGGCCAGCTCGACGGCGCGCCGCAGCGCGGACACCGCGCGGTCCCAGTGGCCGGCGTTGAACCACACCAGGCCGGTGGGCTCCAGCACCTCGGGATCGCCGGGGGCCAGTTGCGTGGCTTTCTCGACGGCCGCCAGTGCCTCCGCCTCGTCTTCCTGCGGGTGTTCGCTGATGCACATCACCACGCGCTGGCTGAGATACATACCGAGAAACGCGTGCGCGCTGGCGTAGCCGGGATCGAGGGCGACCGCGCGTCGCAGCATGTCCAGCGATTCGTTCACCCCGGCGAGATTAAAAGCGTGGTTCCAGAAATGGTAGGCCTTGCGCACCAGCCCCCATGCATCCAGGCTTTCCGCCGGTGCGCGGTTGGCGGCCTCCGAACCGGCGCGCATCAACTGGCCGCCGGTAGCGGAGACGATGGCGCCGGCGATTTCCTCCTGGACCGCGAACAGATCCTCGACACCGCGGTCAAAGCTGCGGGCCCAGAGCTGCTTGCCGTCAATGGCGTCGTCCAGACCGGCGGTGACGCGGATGCGCTGGCCCGCCCGGCGGAGGCTGCCCGTCAGAACATAGCGAACTTTCAGAATGTCGGCGACCTTGTGCAGGTCCGAGGACTGATCTTTGAAGCGGAACGAAGAAAGATGGGAGGCCACGCGGACACCCGGAATTCCGTTCAACGCGCTGGCGATCTCGAAGGCGATCCCGTCGGCCATGTAGCTGTCTTCCGGATCCGACGACAGGCTGCGGAACGGCAGCACCGCGATCGAGGTCCGCTCGGTGCCCAGCCGCGGCGGCCCGATCATCGATCCTGTAGCGGTTCGCGGCGAGGACGGGGAAGCATCCAAGTGCAGCGGCTCCCCGATGGTCACGGTCACCGGCCCGCTGGACACCTCCTCAGAGGCGGCGTTGCGCATCTCGATGGCGAAGGCCGCGGCGCTCGGATAGCGGTCCTTGGGTTCTTTCTCCAGAGCCTGCCAGAGCAGTTTCTCCAGCGTGGGCGGCAGTCCGTGCAGCGGTTTCGGCTGGCTGTACAGGATCTCGTGCAGCACCTGGACGACGCCGGCGCCCTGGAAGGGCCGCTGCCCGCTCAGCATCTCATACAGAACCACGCCGAGGGCGAAGATGTCGGAGCGGTGATCCACAGTCGGCTTCGCCAGCGCCTGCTCGGGCGACATGTAGGAGACCGTTCCGACCAGCACTCCCTCTTCGGTGAGCATGACGCTCTGCGTCGCCTCCTCCCCCGATACGCCCGTGGCGACCTGTTTGGCAAGCCCGAAATCCAGCACCTTCACGCGACCGCTGTTGCTCACCAGAATGTTGCCGGGCTTCAGATCGCGGTGTACGATGCCGGCTTCGTGAGCGGCGGCGAGCGCGCTGGCGATCTGGGTGGTGTAATCGATGACCGCCTTCAACGGCAGACCTTCTTTGGGAGTCAGCCGGTTCAACGGCTGGCCGTCCACCACCTCCATCACGATGAAATCGATATCACCTTCGGTGACGATGTCGTGGATGGTGACGATGTTGGGATGGTTCAACGCCGAGACCGCCTGGGCCTCGCGCAGAAAGCGCTTGCGGTTCACCGGATCCAGCGCCTTGGTCGCCGGGAGCACCTTCAACGCCACGAAGCGCCGCAGCTTGGTGTCCCGCGCCTTGTAGACCACGCCCATCCCGCCTTCGCCGAGTTTCTCGACGATTTCATAGTGGGAGATGGTGCGGCCAATCATCGGGGGTTGTACGGTCAATGATAGCGTACCTGTTAGACTGAGTTGGGCAAGGAGAAGAATGCTATGCGGAGAATACTAACTTTCATGATTGCCGCCGGCGCCATCGCCGCGGGTCAGGATGCGCGAAGCGTGCTGGAGCGAGCCGTCAACAAGATGGGGAATCCCCGATCGATCGAGTACTCGGGCAGCGGCGCGGCGTTCACGCTGGGCCAGAACGTGAATCCGAACGCCCCCTGGCCCCGCGTGGAGGTGAAGAGCTTCACGCGGGTGATCGACTATGACACGCCGGCATCACGGATTGACGCGGTCGCCGCGCAAGGGCCCGCGCCCGCGCAGTTCTTCAGCGGGGGCAAGGCGTGGGGACAGAACGCAGCGGGAGTCGTCACGCCGGCGCCCCAGTTCGCCGCCGAGCGCCGGTTGCAAATCTGGCTGACCCCGCACGGATTCCTGCGGGGGGCGCTGGCGAACAACGCGAAAGCGAAATCGAGGAACGTCTCGGGCCGCAAGGTGACCGAAGTGAGCTTCATCGACAGCGGGCGCCGGGTCACCGGAGTCATCTCCGCCGATCATCTGGTCGAGAAAGTCGACACCTGGCTCGACAACGCCGTCCTGGGGGACATGCCGGTGGAGACCACATACTCGGAGTACCGCGACTTCGGCGGTATCCAGTTCCCGGCCAGGATCGTCCAGAAGCAAGGCGGATTCCCGGTGCTGGACCAGACGGTAACAGCGGTGCGCGCCGGCGTCCCGGCGAACATCACGGTTCCCGAGCCGGTCCGGCAGGCGGTGGCGCCCGCGGTGAAAGTCGCCGCGGAGAAACTCGCCGAAGGCGTCTGGTACCTCGCCGGTGGATCGCACCACAGCGTCGCCGTGGAGTTTCGGGATCACGTGGCGGTGATCGAAGCGCCGCAGAGTGAAGAGCGTTCCATAGCGGTGATTGCGGAAGTGAAAAAGTTGCTTCCCAACAAACCCATTCGCTACCTGGTGAACACCCATCATCACTTCGACCACTCCGGCGGGCTCCGCACCTATGTCGCCGAGGGCGCCGCCATCGTGACTCACCAGGTCAACGGGCCGTTTTATCAGAGGACGTTGAGCGCAAAGCGCACATTGAACCCCGACCGGCTATCGCGCGAGAAGAAGAAGCCGAAGCTGATCGCCACCACCGCGACTCACACACTGACGGACGGCGCGCGCACGGTCCAGCTCCATCACATTCAGGGGAGTCCCCACAACGACGCGAGCCTCATGGCCTGGCTGCCGAAGGAGAGAATCCTGATCGAGGTGGACGTCTACTCTCCCGCGGCGCCCAATGCCCCGCCTCCCGCCACTCCGCCCCCGGCCGCCGTGAATCTGTATGAGAACGTCGCGCGACTCAAGCTGGATGTGGACCGGATCGCGGCGCTGCACGGCCGTGTGGTTCCGATGGCGGAGTTCCTGAGATTTGTGGGACGGACTTCAGTCCGCGCCGGGTTTTAGCCCGGCTTGGAGTTTCAAGATTTCCCCGGCAAGCCGATGACACTGCCGCTGTTTGAGCCGCCGGTGCCGCCGTTCCGGGCGAAGCTGGCGGAGTCGCTGGGACGGCTGGCGGCCGAGGGCGTCTACATCGGGACCAGCTCGTGGAAATACCCGGGCTGGATGGAGCAGATCTACACGCCGGAGCGGTACCGGGTGCGGGGGCGATTCTCCAAGCGCCTGTTTGAAGACACCTGCCTGGCCGAGTACGCCGAAACCTTCCCGGTGGTCTGCGGGGACTTCTCGTTCTACCAGTTTCCATCGGAACATTACTGGAGGAAATTGTTTGGAACGGCGCCGGCGCCGCTGCGGTTCGCCTTCAAGGTCCCCGAAGAGATCACGGTGAAGGTCTTCCCGATGCACGAGCGCTATGGGGCGCGCGCGGGCCTGGAAAACGAATCGTTCCTGAGCGCCACGGTGGTGGAGGAAATGCTGCTGAAACCTCTGGAACCCTACCAGGATCGCGTAGCCGCGCTGATCTTCGAGTTTGGCACCTTTCCCCGGCACGTGCTCGGCGTCGATGCTTTTCTGGAGCGGCTGGACGGCTTTCTGCGGGCGCTGCCGCCGCGCTTCCGCTATTCGGTGGAGGTCCGCAATCCCGAGTTCCTGGGGCCGGAGTACTTCGGCTGCCTGCGCCAGCAAAACGTCGCCCACGTGTTCAACGCCTGGGCGAGGATGCCGGAGCTCGGCACGCAGATCGCCATCCCCGGCGCATTCACCGCCGATTTCACGGTGACGCGCGCGCTGCTGCGCCAGGGCCGCGCCTACGAGCAGGCGGTGCGGCTGTTCCAGCCCTACCTGGAAGTGAAGGAGGAGAATCCAGCGGCGCGGCAGGCGCTGCGCGACCTGATCGGCCGCGCCCGCACCACGCGCCAGCCGGCCTTCGTGTTCGTCAACAACCGCCTGGAGGGCAACGCGCCGCAAACCATCAGTGCGATTGTGGAGGAGGAGTGAATCTCCGCAGCAGGAGCAGGCCCACGGCGACGGCGGCGGCTCCGGCCAGGCTGATGTTCCAGGGAAGGAACACGGCGGTGTCGAGTTCCGCCTGGCGGGCGGTTGAGGCCGAGCGTCCTACTCCGATGGCGATGGCGTTGTTCAACCCGTGGATGACGATGCCGCCCAGGATGGAGCGGCTGCGCCAGGCGACGTAGCCGATGACGATCCCCAGGATCATGGTCGGCAGCAGCCGGTAGACGGAAGCGTGGGCCAGTCCAAACACCAGCGCCGACGCTCCGATCGCCGGCCACATTCCCAGCGGCCGCAGCGCGTTCAAGATGAAGCCGCGGAAGAACAGCTCCTCGCAGATGGCCGGCGTGACGGCCAGCAGAATCCACAGCGCCCACAGCGGCATGGAGGGGTCGTCGATCAGCATCACCTTCTGCATCGCTTTCACGAACGACTCCGGCGGCGGCAGCAGCCGCAGCGAGGCCGAGGCCGCCGCCCAGGCCGACAGTCCGATCAGAATACTGGCTGCCAGCGCGCCCGCCGACGGCAGGCGCAGCAACAGCGTCTCGCGCCAGGAGAAGCCGAGCACGGCGATCAGCGCCGCCATGGGGACCAGCATGAATCCCACCTGCACCAGCAGGATCACGGCCGCCAATCCCTGCGTTTTAATCAGCAGGCTGCCGTAGAAGGCGGCCACCAGAAACAGCGCGAACACCAGAAGCGCGAGGCCCGGCGTGGGCGTCGAGCCGGGTCGGCGGTGCATGGTGAACAGGCTGCGCAGCGATTCCTTGCCGCCCAGCAGCAGCGATTCGCGCTGGAAGATCTTGGCCGCCAGCAGAATGGCCAGCATGGCGTAGATGGCCGACGACAGCATGGTGAGAAACACGGCGTCGGGCTTGGCCTCGCCGATGAACAACGCTTTGATCAGCAGCGCGATATTGACGAACGGAGCGAACGCGGTCCAGGGGCCGAGCTCGACGCCCGGCATCGTGGCCACGTAGAGTGGCAACAGCAGGATCATCAACAGCGGCGTCAGGTAGTTTTGGCCGTCCTTGAAATCCTTGGCGAAGGCGGCCACCGCCAGAAACAGCGCGCTCATGGTGAACGAAACCGGCACCAGCACGGCGAGCGAAAGCGCGTAAGCGCTCCAGGTCATCTGGATGGCGGATTGTCCGGCCATGAGCCGGGCGAAGGCGGCGCCCATGCTGGCGACGTTGGCCAGGCTAGCGATGAGCGAGATGATCCACACGGCCATGAATTTTCCGGCGATGATCTCGGTGGAGCTGACGGGCGCGCACAGCAGCGTCTGCATGGTGCCGCGTTCTTTTTCGCCGGCCGTCAGGTCGATGGCGGAGTAGAAGCCGCCCATGGCGGAGATGAAAATGAGCACGAAGCCGAGGGCGGAGCCCAGCAGGTTGCCGGTCTGGCGCTGGCCGGTGTCGATGTTCTGCGGGCGGAAGTCGACGGCGGTGGCGAAGCCTTCATCCAGGCCGCGTTGCTTCAGACGGCGGGCGACCAGTTCCTTGCGCCAGGCCTGGATTTCCTTGGTCATGCGGTCGCGCGCCATGCGCGAATCCGGGCGCACGGCGTCATACAGCACCGAGATGTGACCCAGACCTTCGCCGGCGGCGGCCTTCTCCAGCCCGGGCCAGGCGATCAGCACCGCGTCGATGCGTCGCGCCAGAATCTCCTCGCGCGCCGCGCGCGTGACCGGCGTTTCCGGCACGGACGGAATCTTCACCGTGCCCGGAGTCGCCAAGGGATCGATATCGGGCGTGGGCGGCGGGGGTTTCAACCGCCCGGCTTCCAGATCCTGGCGCAGGTTGGCGGGTAGGCCGGCCCAGTCCTGGACTTCCACTTTGTCCACCTGGCGCAGCCGCTCGGCCATCGCCGAAGGCAGCGTGCCCCACACCGCCAGCCGGGTGACGTGCGCTTCGCTGGCCTCGCGCTGCGTCTCCATCAGCTTGACAGCGCCGAGAATCAGCAGCGGGTAGAGCAGGATCGGCAAGCCGATCATCATGATGAGGGTGCGCCGGTCGCGCAGGGAGTCCAGCAGCTCCTTGCGGAGAATAGCGGTGACGATGGATCGTCTCATGCCCTAATCTCCGGAGCATGGCCTTCGGCGACGCGCTGGAGAAATGCGTCGGTGAGATTGCGGCAGCCGGTGTGTTCGAGCAGCTCCGCCAGCGGCCCTTCATCGAGCACGCGGCCCTCGTGCAGCAGCACGATGCGGTCGCACAGGTATTCGGCCTCGCCCATGATGTGCGTGGAGAACAGCACGGCGCGCCCGGCGGCTTTCTCACGGCGGATGGCTTCGATGATGAATTGCCCGCTGATGACGTCCAGCGCGTTGGTGGGCTCGTCCAGGATCAGAATGTCGGGCTCGTGCAGAAAGGCGCGGGCGATGTTGGCGCGTTGCTTCTGGCCGGAGGAGAGCGTGCCGCAGGGGCGGCCGGCGAAGGAAGTCATTTCCAGCTCTTCGATGAGATGGTCGATGCGCTGCCGGCGGCGTGCGTCCGGGACACCGTAAAGGCGGCCGAAGTAGTCCAATACTTCGCGCGGGCTGAGCCGCTGGTAGAGCTGGGTGTCGCCGGAGAGGAAGCCGATGCGCAGCTTGGCCTCCAGCGGCGACGACGCCATCTCCAGACCTTCCACCATCACGCGTCCTTCGGTCGGAGTGAGAATGCCGGCCAGCATGCGCAGGATGGTGGTTTTGCCGGCTCCGTTGGGGCCGAGCAGTCCGACAATCTCGCCGGCATTCACGGTGAGGTCGACATGCTCGACAGCAGTGACGGCTCCGAATCGCTTCACCAGGCCGTGCGCCTGGAGAGAAAAACTCATTCTTTCACTCTAGCGCAGCTTCCAGTGGTCTCCTGTAAACTCCGCGTCGCGCTCGTTCCAGGTTCCGATCTTGGCCGCCATCTGGCCGCCGTCGACCAGCAGCGCCGCGCCGGTGATGTAGGAGGCGTCCTCCGATGCCAGGAAAGCGACGGCACGCGCGACCTCTTCGGGCTCGCCACCGCGGCCTAGCGGAATGTGGCGGAAGTATTCTTTCAGCACTTCGGGGTTGGAGAAATACTCGCCGGTGATGCGCGTGCGGATCAGTCCGGGGCAGACGGCGTTGACGCGGATGCCGTAGGGTCCCAGCTCGTTGGCGGCGGTGTGCAGGATGCCGAGCAGTCCCGCCTTGCTGGCGTTGTAGGCGGTGAGCCCGGCCTCTCCGTCGTAGGAGTTGGTGGAAGCCGTGATGACGATCGCACCGCGCCGTCGCGCCTTCATCCGCGCCGCGGCCGCCTGCACGGTATGGAACACGCCGGTGAGATTGACGGCGATGGTGCGCTGCCAGTCCTCGGAGGTGATGGCGGTGAGGTCGCCGGCGGCGACGATGCCGGCATTGGCGACGACGACGTCGGGAGTGCCGGTGGCGGTGAATGCGGCCTCGACGGAAGCGCGGTCAGTGACGTCGGTGGCGATAAACTCAAGGCCGGCGTCGGCAGGCTTCTCCCGGTCGAAGATCCAGACGCGGGCGCCGCTGGCGACAAGCTCGCGGGCGCAGGCCAGTCCAATCCCGTTGGCTCCTCCGGTGACGACGGCGGTTCTCGAAGCGAAGTCGAGTGGCATAGCCTCTACTGTAACGTTGCCCAAAGGCCCGTTGACACCCCCAGCAGCCGGCAGTATCCTTTCCATAGCGGTACGATTCAGGTGGCATTGTGAGGTACTCATGAAAACGTTACGATTTGTCCTTGTATTCTGCCTGCTGGCCGCGATGGTTGCGGCGCAGGAATTCCGCGCGTCCATCGCGGGCACCGTCAGCGACCCGTCCGGCGCCCCCGTGCCCAACGCCAAAGTTTTGGTCACCAGCGTCGCGCGCGGCACGACCACGGAGGCGCAGACCAACGAGGCCGGCCGGTACCTGGTCCAGTTCCTGATGCCGGACCGCTACAACATGACTGTCGAGAAGGATGGGTTCAAGAAGTTTGTCCGCGACGGTCTGAGCTTGCAATCGGCCGACCGGCTGGGCCTGGACGTCCGGCTGGAGCTGGGGGCAGTGGCGGACAGCATCACCGTTTCGGGCGAGGTGACCCAACTGCAAACGGAGACTGCCACGCGCGTGGCCACTATCGAGAACCGCTTCATCGACAACATCCCCACCAGCGGGCGCAATCTTTTCCAGTTTCACTACACGCTTCCCGGCGCGATGAAGGCCAGCAACTATTGGGGCGACTTCGAGCTGTACGCCTTCGGCAACATCAACGGCCTGATCATCAACGGCGGGCGCGTGCGCGAGAACGAGACGCTCATCGACGGCGTCCCGACCACGCTCTCGGATCGCGGCGTCGCCTACGTGCCGGCGCTGCAATCGGTGCAGGAGCTCTCGATCCAGAGCAACACCTACGACGCCCAGTACGGGCGAATCGGAGGCGGAGTCACCTCTATCACGTTGAAGTCGGGAACCAACGGACTGCACGGCCAGTTGTTCCACTTCATCGAGAACGACAAGTTTTACGCCACCGGATGGGTCGACAATACGCTGGGGAACAAGAAGACGCCGTTCCGCCAGAACGTATTCGGGTTTGAGCTGGACGGGCCGGTTTACGTTCCCAAGCTGTTTAACGGCCGCAACAAGGTGTTCTTCATGATTTCGCTCGAAGGACTGCGCGAGCGCAACCCGAACCTGATCGTGCGCAAGTTCCCCACGGCCGCCGAACGCGGCGGGGATTTCTCCCAGTTGCGCACCGCCGCCGGCCAGGCGGTGACGATCTACGATCCCACCACGCGCGCGCCCTTCGCCGGTAATCGCATCCCGCAGGCGCGAATCAATCCGGTGGCCGCGCAAGCGGTTTCCTTCTACCCGCAGCCGAACCGGCCGCCGCTAGGGGTGGACAACGAAGGCAACTACGCGCAGGTCACGCCGTCGAAGAACAGCTACGACTCCTGGAACGGCAAGATCGACCTGCGGCCGACGCAGGCCTCCAGTTACTCATTCCGCTACGCCCAGACACCCTGGACCAACTTCTCGCGGATCGAGTGGGGGACCAACGCCGCCGAGCCGAGCGGCGAGAATCCGTCGCTGCGCATTTCCCGGACTTGGGCGGCGGATCTCACTTACACGCTGTCGCCCACCATGTTCTTCAACTTGCGCGCCGGCTTGGCGCGCTTTGAGGGATTCGGCGGGAATTCCTTCGCTGGCGGCTTTGACCCCAAGCAGCTCGGTTTTCCCAGCGCGCTGGTGGGCCAGTTCACCGCCATCCAGTTTCCTCGATTCAATATGGGCACCTATGGCCCGCTAGGCGCGACCAATGTCACTTCCTACGACACCAACGACAACTACAGCCTGACTCCGAACCTGAGCTGGGTGCGAGGGCGTCACACCATGAAGTACGGCGCCGAGTTCCGGATCTACAACCGCAACCGCCTCCAGCCGGGCGCGGCCAGCGGCAGCTACGATTTCACCAAGCGTTGGACCCAACAGGACCCGCTGCGCGCCGACGCCCTTTCCGGTAACGAGATGGCCTCGTTTCTACTCGGCCATCCCAACAGCGGCTTTGTCGATCGCAACATCGACCCCGCCTATCAGAACAAGTACTGGGCGCTGTTTTTCCAGGACGACTGGAAAGTCACCCGCACGATCACGCTGAACTTCGGCCTGCGCTGGGATTATGAGACACCGTTGACGGAGCGGTTCAACCGGCAGATCCGCGGGTTCGCTTTCGATCAGGCCAGTCCGATTGCCAATCGCGTCCAGGGACTGACGCTGCGCGGCGGCTTGCTATTCGCCGGATCGAGCGGCGAGGACCGGCTGGCGTTTCTTTCGGACAAGAACAATATCCAGCCGCGCGTCGGTATCGCCTGGCAGATCCGGCCCAAGTGGGTGGTGCGCGGCGGTTACGGATTAAGCTACCTGGGGCAGAACTCCAACGGCTCCAATGCCGGATTCAGCCGCCCCACCAGTTTGATCGCCACCACCGACAACGTCACCCCGGCCGTTACGCTCAGCGATCCATATCCAACACGATTGTTCCCCACCGGCCTGTTGCTGCCCATCGGCAGCAGCCAGGGCCTGTCCACCAACCTGGGACTCGGTGTGGGAGCGCAGTTTCTGGACCGGGCGCTGCCGTATTCGCAACAGTTCTCCATCGGCTTCCAGCGTGAGGTGCCCTGGGGATTTCTGGTCGACGCCTCTTACGTCGGCAACATCACCAAAAAGATCCCGGTGGGCATGGCGCTGAACTACATTCCCAAGGCGACGCTGGAGAGCTTGCCGGTCGCCAGCCGGGCCGCTTTCTTCAACGCCCAGGTTCCGAACCCGTTGGCGGGGTTGCTGCCGGGTTCCGCCATTAACGGAGCCACCGTCCCGCGGTCGCAGCTTCTTTTCGCCTACCCGCACTTTGCCAACGTGAGCATCAGCGATGTGCCCATCGGTTCACAGCGCTACGATTCCTTCCAGTTCAAGGCGACACGCCGGTTCTCGGCCGGGCTGGCGATGCAGATTTCCTACACGTTGTCGAAGGCGATCGAGAAGACCACCTTGCTGAACGCTCAGGACATCGACCTCGGCAATCTGCTGAACACAGCGCTGCACAAGAATCTGACGGAATTCGACACCCCGCACCTGTTCGCCGTGGTGTCGAGCTACGAGCTGCCGTTCGGGCGGGGCAAGCGCTGGGGCAGCTCGGTACACCCGGTGCTGAACGGGTTCCTGGGCAATTGGAATCTGAATGTGCAATACGTGATGCGCAGTGG
>Ga0247727_10010891_pt1 | contig 16001 bp, 15 predicted proteins | sample WisWelCaveWW1625_FD_202498 | JGI IMG/M metagenome (GOLD analysis project Ga0247727, IMG submission 202498) | Biofilm microbial communities from Wishing Well Cave, Virginia, United States - WW16-25 | ecosystem: Environmental > Aquatic > Deep subsurface > Groundwater > Cave microbial mat | place...
AGGCAAGGTCGTGCGCGGGTTCATGCCCGACGCGATGCAGAAGCTCATGACCTATCACTGGCCGGGGAACGTGCGCGAGCTGGAACATGCGGTCGAGAAGGCCGTGATCCTGTCGCCTCGGGACATGATCACCGCCGATTTGCTGCCCGGCGGAAACGGCGCGACCGATGGCCCGATCAAGCCATTGACGGAAGCCAAAGAGGAGTTTGAACGCAACTACCTGAAGGAATTATTGGAGCTCTCGGGCGGGAACATCTCACGCGCGTCACAGATGGCCGGGCGGTACCGCGCGGATTTCTACAAGCTGCTCAGGAAGTACGGTCTCCATCCCTCGGAGGGAAAGACCAAACCGGCTGCATCGGTGGCCGGTGCGTCGCTTCAGCGCCCGGCGGTGGATGGGAAAATCAAATCGGCGTGAGCCGGCCGCTACTTGACCGACATCGTCAGGCTGATCGCGCCGGCCAGGTCGCCTTCCTTCCAGCCTTCCATGCCGTTCCCGGAAATGTCCCGTTTCCCCTTGGGTTCACCGTGGCAGGACAGGCAGGCCTTGCCGGCATATTCAGGGACGATCATGCGCAGAACCGGCTTTCCGTCCTGCATCATCGTGCGGCTATAGCCCTTGCCTTTCGGATACTCCTTGTCCTCGAAGAGCTTCAGGACCTCGGCTTCGAACTCGTCCGGTTTGTTGGCGTGGTAGCGGTAATTGGCGCTGGTCAGTTTCAGGCGGACGCCGGTGGCCCTCTCGAACTTCTCGCCGGTCTTGCGCGCCCACACGGCGGGGATGAAGTTTTTGTAGGCAATCCCGGTCCGGTTGATGGCCGGCTGGTGGTCCGAGACGACATCCTTGCCGGCCAGCAGCAGCGCGTGCACCAGCTTGTCCTGTGACGATTTCGAGGGTTGCGAAAGATCGTACTTGGCGATCTCGAGATATTTTTGCGTGATCTCTTTTTCAAAGACCTGTGGAGTGAAGCCCTTGTCGACGAGGTCCGGATTATTGATCTCCACCTGATGTTTCGCCATGACGGTCCGTCCGGCTTGAATCATTTTGACCAGCAGGTCGGCAACTTCCGACTCGCCGGCTGCGGCCGCCGGCAGAGGAGACAGCGATCCGAGACAGAGAAGCAGACCTGCCACAATGTATGTCGGAGAGAACGTACGCATGGGATCTCCTTTAAATCCGTCCGTTAGCGCACTCACTGAATGGGCTTATATAGCGAAAATGCGATAAATGCACAAGAGCGGAGTGGATTGTAGCAAAAAGGAATCCGTAATACACAACCTGACCGGAACATTCGATCAGGAGCCGAACAGGTCCAATTGGGGCTGTGCCGCGGCAGGCGTTGTAGGGGCAGTTACTGCCGACATAACCTGCACCGCAGGCGCATCCATCCGATCCAGATAGGCTTTGAGTTTTTTGAAATCGTCCTTCAGTGTCTCCAGTAAATTACCCTGGTGCAGTGCCGCCGCCGGGTGGAGCAGGGGAAATACGATGAACCGCTCCAGTTTGATCGCCTGTCCCTTGACCTTTGTAATGCCGACCTTCTTTTCCAAAATCGTCTGCGTCGCCCAATTGCCGAGTGTGCAGACCAGCTTGGGATTGATCAGCTCGATCTGCTGCAGGAGAAACGGCTTGCAGGTGTCCACTTCATCCGGTTCCGGATCGCGGTTGTTCGGCGGCCGGCATTTGATCACGTTCGCAATATAGACCTGCGAGCGGGACAGGCCGGCGGACTCCAAAAGTTTATCCAGGAGCTTTCCTGCCGCACCCACGAAGGGCTCGCCCTGCTGATCCTCGTTGAAGCCCGGCGCCTCACCCACGAACATGATGCTGGCGTTCGGATTTCCCGTGCCGAAGACGACCTGGGTCCGTCCGAGCTTGGCGAGCTTGCAGCGCTGGCAGTTATACAGGGAGGCGCTGAGGTCCTGGAGGGTCATGACGGCAAGAATCTTAGGCGCGGGCTGAAAACTTGTCAATGGAGCAAGATGAGAGAAAACAGCGGCCGTTATCCTCACCGAGCGCGCGTCTTCAAGCCGGGCGAGCTCGCCAGCCAGTTCTCGTCCTAGAGCTTCGGCAGAGTAAAGGGAGAGTGCAGGGTGGCATGGCCCGTCGCTCCAACGCCTCTCGGAGCGACCCCTTCGGACTTTGCCAGGTGGAACTCCTTCGGAAATTCCCTCGCGGACTCGGTTAGTTTCCGCTTTCCTCCCTGGCAAAGTCTCGATGGGTACCCCGCTCCTCCGGCGAATTGCGCTCCGGGCCATGCCACCCCGCCGACGCGTTTCCAGCTAACAAAAAACAGAACGGTGACAGACCGCTTGAAAGTCTGTCACCGTTAACGCTTCGCCACGTTCAGTGTGCCATTCCAGTAGTGATTGCCCTACGCACCTTGACACTTCTACGCAGTCGGCCTAGCCTTCTAACGAATCCAGCCTGGGTTGTCGGCCACCAGCCCTAGAAACCGTGGAGCCGCTGTGTGATTGACTATCTGACAAGGTGGCCTAACAACTGGGGGGAGGTTAATCCGGCGAGATGAGACTTATGACAAGCGACGCTTGCGATACGAAAAGCAAGTCGCTGAACCGAGGCCTCGGCGCCGCGAAGGCGGCCAAGCAGGACGAGTTCTACACCCAGTACGTCGACATCCAGAAAGAGGTCGAGGCCTACCTCGAGTTCGACTCCGACACCTTCCGCGGCAAAGTCGTTTACTGCAACTGCGACGACCCCTTCGAGAGCAACTTCTTCAAGTACTTCGCCGCCAACTTCAACAAGCTCGGCCTCAAAAAGCTCGTCACCACCAGCTACGACGGCTCCCCCGTCGCCGGCCAGGGCACCTTGTTTCCGGAATACAACGAGGGGAATGGCAAGCGCCAGAAGCCCAAGGCGCTCGCCGTCATCCTCGACCATGTGAAAGACGAGGACGGAGACGGCGCTGCGAACGTGACCGACGTCGAGCTTTTCCTCAAGCGGAACAAGGCCGCCCGGATAGCGTTGAAAGGCAGCGACAAGTACCCCGGCGGCGACTTCCGCAGCCCCGAGTGCGTCGCGCTTCTGAAAGAGGCGGACATCGTGGTTACCAACCCGCCCTTCTCCCTCTTCCGTGAGTACGTCGCCCAGCTCGTGGAGTATAGCAAGAAGTTCCTGATCATCGGGAACCAGAACGCGATCACCTATAAGGAGATCTTCCCACTCATCAAGGACAACAGGTTGTGGCTCGGAGTTGACAACGGCGGAACGAAGTGGTTCCAGGTGCAGGAGGACTACGACATCAAGACTGAGTCTCGCAAGAAGATCGTGAACGGCACAAAGTATTTCAGCATGGGAAGCATCATGTGGTTCACAAACCTGGACCATGGCCGCCGCCACCAGAAGCTGCCCCTCATGACCATGGCCGAGAACTTGAAGTTCAGTAAGAACCTGAGGGGCAAGGCCGCTTACGACCGGTACGACAACTTCGATGCGATCGAGGTGGGCACCTATAAGGAAATCCCCAGCGACTACGACGGCGTCATGGGCGTTCCGGTCACCTTCCTGGACAAGTACAACCCCGACCAGTTCGAGATTCTGGGATACGAAAAGAGCTATCACTTGCAGACAAGGAGGTACGAGATACAAGTTCAAGTCGACAAGTCAGGAAAGAAAAGCAAGGTGACCAAGCTCAACGACGGCGTAGCGATTAAGGTGGATCGACGCCCGACAGACCAGACCTACTACGTCGTGGATGGCGAGTACTACACTCAGCAATTCAAGCGAATCTTCATCCGCCGCCGTACCCGGCCCGCAAAGGGGACGAAAAAGTGAAAACCACGCTGAGAACCGACATCACCGTCGCCGGCATTTGCGACGGGTTTGTGTACAACCAATTGGAGGGCAAAGGGTTGTTCGGGCTGGGCGGAAAGCTCACCATCCAGCCCGAGTACCAGCGCAACTACATCTATGCGGATGGCGGAGGCAAGAAAGAGGCGGCGGTCATCGAATCGCTGCTCAAGGGGTATCCGCTAGGACTGATCTACTTCAACAAAGTCGCGAAGGACAAGTTCGAGGTGCTGGACGGCCAGCAACGGATCACGAGCATCGGACGGTTCGTCACGAACAAGTTCGCGATCATGGATAACGGCAATCCGAAGAACTTCGATAGCCTGCCCGCTGACCAACAAGCCACGATTCGGGACTCGAAACTGCTGATCTACGAGTGCGAGGGTACGGAGACCGAGATCAAGCAGTGGTTTGAGACTATCAATATCGCAGGTGTGCCACTCAACGACCAGGAGTTGCTGAACGCCATCTACTCCGGGCCGTTTGTGACGCTTGCGAAGGCCGAGTTCAGCAACAGCCAAAACGCGAACATCCAGAAGTGGAGCGCGTACGTCAAGGGCAGCGCGAACCGGCAGGAGTTCTTGGAGCGGGCGCTGGACTGGGTGAGCAAGGCCGATATCGGCGGCTACATGAGCGCTCATCGCAACGACAACAACATCAATGGGCTGAAGACCTACTTCAACAGCGTGATCGACTGGGTTTCAACCGTCTTTGTCGACGTTCTCCCAGAAATGAAGGGATTGGAGTGGGGTAGGCTGTACGAAAAGTACCACGGCAAGTCCTACGATCCAAAGAAGATGTCGGGCGATGTGAAAAAGCTCGCCGCCGATGACTTCGTGAAAGGCCGCAAGGGAATTTTCGAGTTTCTACTAGACGGCTCGGTAGACACGAAGTTGTTGGAGGTCCGGGTCTTCGAAACACCGGTCAAGCGGGCCACATACGCTAAGCAGACACAAGCAGCTCAGGCTAAAGGCGAGTCCAACTGTCCGCTCTGCGCGGTTGGGCACGGCGCTAACAAGAGCAGGATCTATAAGTTCGAGGAAATGGACGCTGACCACGTTTCCGCATGGACCAAGGGCGGCGGAAGCTCGGCCAACAACTGCCAAATGCTCTGCACTACCCACAATCGGGCCAAAGGTAACCGGTAGCATGGGCGTGCCCCAGCCCGGCGCGAGGAGCAAGGCCTGAAAGCCGGAACCGACGAACTGTCAAATGTTGTGCAAAGACGATAACCGAAGGAAATCGGGGGAATAGGCCCTCTTTTTATTTCTGATATAAATTTAATTAGAATTTTTTACCACTGTACTGTCACTCCCTTTACCTGTCCCGCAGGAGCCCCTGGCAATTGCTAATGAAACAAGGGTGCCACCCTCGGTACCGTCATTCCTTCATGTTTTAATCACGTCAATTGCTCTAGATTCAAAATCTCCGAAGCATTTATAAAATATGGCAAAAGCGTAGTCGTGGCGTAAACACGGGTTCAAGGCTGGTACGACGATCGGAATAACCGGGTGGATGAGTTTATGGCTGGCAAAGGGCATTCGCTTGAAGATTCCAAAGTGAACCAATTGATCCAGGCGATGGCAGGGTTCACGGCGCAGACTGGGCTCACATGGGAACAGGCCATCGCGCAGCGACCGCAGGACGTGCAACAGATCCTGGCGGCGAGTTGGAAGTAAGGCGTTTGGGCTCACCGGTACACTGAAGGTGTCAGGAACCATTCTGGCAGATGGTCGTGAAGAAGCTGGCGAGAGTTGTAGGACAATCACTACTGGAGTAGCCCGCTGAACGTGGCGAAGCGTTAAAGGCGACGAGTTTGTAAGCGACTCGTCGCCTTTCTATTTTTATATTTGCAGGGAAGCCCTCCTTTCCTTCGAGTGCGGGTTGGTCTGCTCCGACTGCGCGCGTCCAACGAGGGCCTTCCGAGGCCGCGCGTTGCGCGAGCACGGGAGAAGACCAACCCGCCAAGCTCACTCCTGTCTCCACGGTCCTTTCCTCGTCGGTTCTTCAAGCGCCTTTTCCAACGCTTTCAGAAAGCGCGTGCGCGGCCACGGCTTAGCACCGAAGCGCGCCACATGTTCTGTATGCACCTGGCAATCAAACAGTTGAAACTCCCACGCTTGAAGCTGCTTGACCAGGTGGACGAAAGCGACCTTGGAGGCATTGGGTCGTTGGGCGAACATGGATTCGCCGAAGAAGGCGGCACCCAGCGAGACCCCATATAATCCACCCACCAGCTTTCCTTCGCTCCAGGCTTCTGCTGAATGTGCGAAGCCCATCTCGTGGAGCTTGCCATAGGTGCGGATCATCTCGTCGGTAATCCAAGTGCCCTGTTGTCCGGGACGCCGGACGGTGGCGCATTGCCGGATAACCTCGGCAAACGCGGTATCGAACCGCACTTCGAACAGTTGCTTGTTGATGGTCCTCTGCAGGCTGCGGCTCACGTGGAGGTCGGCGGGCCGGAGCGTCATGCGGGGATCTGGTGAAAACCAGAGGAGGGGGGAGCGGGCATCGTAGGGCCAGGGGAAGACGCCTTGCGCGTACGCGGCGAGAACTCGTTGAGAACTCAGGTCGCCGCCATAGGCGACCAGGCCTTCGGCATCGGCCTCGCGCGGGTCGGGAAAGGGGAACTGGTCTGTGAAGTATCGCGAGGACATCGTGTTTCCACCGCTTGCGCCTTCGTGGGCGCCCTCATTATAATGGCGCGCGTTTTACCCCGCCATCGAAGAAAGCAAGGCGGGTAACCCTCTGTAGCCTTGGCGTAGGAGGGTCGCGGTTCCTGTCTAACGCACGGAGGAGATACTTTACGTTATGTCAGAACGGACCCTGGCGATCATCAAGCCCGACGCGGTGAAGAAAGATGCGATCGGCGACATTATGAAACAGTATGAAGGGGCCGGTTTGCGGCCGGTGGCAATCCGCATGATGCGGATGTCGAAGGCGACGGCGGAAGGGTTTTATGCCATCCACAAGGCGCGCCCGTTTTTCGCCAGCCTGACGACGTTCATGGCGTCCGGCCCTGTGGTGCTGCTCGTGCTGGAAGGCAAGGACGCGATCACGCGGCACCGCGATCTGATGGGTACGACCGATCCGGCAAAGGCGGCAGCCGGGACAATCAGGAAGGCGCACGGTACCAACATCGAGTATAATGCGGTGCATGGCTCGGACTCACCCGAGACGGCCCGTTTCGAGATCGGCTACTTTTTCCCCGAGATGGACCTGGTTGCCCGGTAAGCGTTCCCTCCACTTCCTTGTCCTCCTGGCCATCCTGATGCTCGCAGGCTGCGGTCCGCACGTCCGCCTGATGCCGGGCGACGAGGTGCAGACGCTCCTCATCCAACAGGCGCAGGGGAATTTTGCAGAGGGGCACTACGAAGCCTCAGCGAGAATTCTCCGCCGTCTGGTCGAAACCTATCCGCAATCCCCCAAACAGACCGAGGCTCGCTGGTGGCTGGCCCAGTCCTATGAACGGTCCGGCTTTTTCAAGGCTGCGCTGGCCGAGTATCGTCTGCTGGCCGCGCTGCCGCCCGGCGGTCAACCGCAACAAGTGAGCTATGGGCCGGAGGCCACGAATCGTATCGCGACTCTGGAGCAGCGCCTGGGTATTCTTGCCAACACGTCCCGCGGATTGGTCGGCCTGCAGGTGGTGCCACGTTCGGTTCCTGATGCCGCCGCGATCGACCAGTGGATGCATGGGATCAGCCAGGCCGGCATTACGATGCTGGTGCTGGATGCGGGGACGAAGCCCGGCGCCGTGCGTGAGGTCTCGCAGGCCGGCGCGTATTTTAAAACGAGTTGGGCGGCCACGGTCCGCGATGTGTTCGGCTATGCGGTGCCGGCGGCGCATCACCGGGGGCTCGCCGTCTTTGCGGCGGTGAACCTGCGGCAGATGAACTGGCTGGATCGCCAGTTGGGGTGGAACGATGTGATGTTGGACCGGATCACAGGGCGGCTGACCGTGTCCTCCGAGTTGGATCTGTTCCATCCGGCGTTTCAGGAATACCTCATTGGATTTCTGGCCGATCTGGCTGCGACGGGGATCGACGGCGTATTGATCCGTGCAGCCGCGCCGTCGGGACCGCAGGAAGGGTTCTCCACCCACGGGCTTCGTGGATTCGAACGGGACTTTGCCGTGAAGCTCGATCCCGCGACGCTGGTGTTTCCGGAGATGGCGGCGGTCAGCCGCGTGGCGCCGGTCAGGAACGGTCAGCCGGCACGGCAGGAGGGGACACAGGAGTATTGGAAGTGGCTCGGCTGGAAAGCGCGGGAGACGATCACCGTGATGACGCGGCTCCGGCATGCGGTCCGGCAGCGCGCGCCGGTGCTGCAGTTTGCATTGGAGTTGCACCGGGAGGCGGTGTCCGATCCCGTGATGGCGCTGCTGCAGTATGGCGAAGATCTGCTGGAGGCCAAGGCCGTCCGGTTTGATTTTTATGTGACGGCCGACGGGCCGGCGCCGGCGCCGTTTGTGACGGTTCCACCGCCGAACAATGTTCCGACAATCGTCCGTTCCGGCGGCACCTTCGTGAGTCGCGCCGTTGAATTGGTCGGCGAGGCCGACGATATCTGGCTGGCCAAGTCGCTGCCGGCCGGTGATGCCGCGCGGCCCTGGGCGCGCATGGTGCCGGCTGCCGATCGCTCCTCGCTGGCATCCGGCCTCGGTCTGGTCTATCTGGAAAGTCCCCTGGAGGTTCCTTGACGCATCGACAGCGCTTGGTTCGACAGGCTCACCACCCTGAGCACAAGTCGAAGGGCATGCCACGCTTTGAACAGTGGGGTCGCAGGCGCCGCTCAGCGTCAATCCTGAGCAAGCCCCGCCCGGAAGGGCGGGGTAGTCGTGGGATTGACAAGGCGGGGAGCACTCTCTACGATCACCCTCGATTTTCTCATATTTAATTGAAGGCTAAGAGGAGACTATGTATCCGAAGGATCTGAAGTATCACAACGAGCATGAGTGGATTCGCGTCGAGGGCAAGCAGGCCACGCTCGGCATCAGCCATTTTGCGCAGGACGCGCTGGGCGACATCGTGTTTCTCGATCTGCCGAAGGTCGGGGCGGCCGTGACGGCGAATCAGCAGATCGGCGAGGTGGAGTCCACGAAGACGACCTCGTCCATCTATACGCCGGTGAGCGGAAAAATTACGAAGATCAACACGGACCTCAAGGACCATCCGGAAGTCGTGAATTCCGATCCCTACGGCAAGGGTTGGGTTGCCGTCATCGAATTGAGCGATCCCAAGCAGCTGGACGGGTTGATGACCGCCGCACAGTACGAAGCGTTTTTGGCCTCGCATAAGAAGTGAGAGATTTTTTCATTTGGCCATTGAATCATTTGTTTATCGAGTAATTCCTGAAACAATGACTCAATGAGTAAATGATGCAATCTGTAAATGGCTAACTCCAAGCACATCGCCATCCTGGGGGCCGGGCCAGGCGGATATGTCGCCGCCATCCGGGCCGCCCAACTGGGTGCGCGGGTGACGGTGATCGAAAACCAGGCGCTCGGTGGGGTCTGCCTGAATTGGGGCTGCATCCCCAGCAAGGCGCTGCTCGCCGTGGTCGAGCTGGGGGACAAGGTCAAAAAAGCAGCTGACTATGGCCTGACCATTGAAGGCTCGGTCGGCTATGACCCGGCGCGCATGGTGGCGCGCAAGAACAAGGTGGTGGAGGGCCTGGTCAAAGGGATTGTGACTCTCTTCAAGACGTGGAATATCGAACATGTGGAGGGAACCGGCGAGTTGCTGGATGCGAAGTCGCTCCGCGTCGCGAAGCGCGACGGGACGGAGGTGACGGTACAGGCGGATGCCATTGTGATCGCCACTGGTTCCTCCTGGCCCAACCTGCCGCTGTTTCCGGTGGACGGCAAGCAGATCATCACCAGCAAAGAAGCACTCGATCTTGGATCGGTCCCGAAGAGCCTGCTTATCGTCGGCGGCGGCGTGGAGGGCTGCGAGTTCGCCTCGTTATATAGTGGCTTGGGGACGAAGGTGACGCTGGTGGAGATGATGCCCAACGTGCTGCCGCTGGAGGATGAGGAGATCGCCACGTTCATGGCGCGCGAGCTGAAAAAGCGCGGGGTCGAACTGTGCGTCGGCACGACCGTCGACAAAGTCGAGGGGCAGCCGGGCGTGGTGCGCGCGACGTTGAAGGATGGAACCGTGGTCGAGATACAACAAATACTCGTTTCGGTCGGACGAGGGTTCAATTCGAAAGGCATTGGGCTTGAGAAGGCCGGAGTACAGGTCGGCAAAGGGGGAGAAATTCTCGTCAACGATCGCATGGAAACCAACGTGCGCGGGGTCTATGCGATCGGTGACGTCGTCGGGAAGGCGATGCTGGCGCATGTGGCCTCGGCGCAGGGCAAGGTCGCCGTCCAGAATATTCTCGGACACGCGAGCAAGGTCAGTTACAATCTGATCCCTGTCGGCATTTTCACGCTGCCGGAAATCGGGCGGGTCGGTCTGACGGAGCAGCAGGCACGCGAGAAAGTGCAGGCAATCGGCCGCAATCCGGAAACCGATGTCAAAATAGGACGGTTTCGGTATGCGGCCTTGGGGAAGGCGCAGGGTTCAGGCGACATCACCGGCATGTTCAAGATCATCACTGATACGAAGACACAGAATATTCTGGGCGTGCATATTGTCGGATCGCATGCCGCTGACCTCGTGCATGAAGCGGCCATGGCGATGCATCTGGGAGCGACTCCGGCGCAAATGGCCGAGATGATCCACGCGCATCCCACGCTGTCGGAAGGCCTCATGGAAGCGGCTGAGGATGTCGAGGGGATGGCGATTCATCTGGCGAGAAAGAAGTCGTAAAGTCTGTAAAGTCATAACGTCATCAAGTCTGGGATGGTGACTTTATGACTTTCGGACTTGAAGGACTTGATAGACTATGGGTTACTCCCTATTAATTAAATTCGCCATGTTGGCTGCCACGGTGGCCGTGGTGTTCTGGATCGGCTGGCCTGTGCCGAAGGAAGAGACCCGGCAGGCCGAGCCGGATCAACCGATCGCCGCACAGGTTCCGGCAGCGTCGCCGGTTGCGACGACGGCCCCTGTGAAGACAGTCTCGAAGGTGAATCTCAACCGTGCCAGCGTGGATGAGCTGCAAACGCTGCCGGGTGTCGGGCCGGTGCTGGCACAGCGCATGGTGGATTGGCGCAAGGCGCATGGCCGGTATCGTGCGGTAGATGATTTACAAGAGGTCAAAGGGATCGGAAAAAAGCGGCTGGAACAGCTCCGTCCGCTGGTCACAGTCAAGACATGAACGAACTCACGCGACAGATGGAGTTGATCCTCCGCGGGGCGGTGGAGGTCATTCAGCAAACCGAGCTGGAAACCAAGCTGGCCCGCTCTCTAAAAGAAAAGCGTCCGCTGCGGATCAAGGCGGGGTTCGATCCGACGGCGCCCGACCTGCATCTGGGCCATACGGTCCTCATCCACAAGCTGAAACATTTCCAGGATCTTGGGCACCAGGTGATTTTTCTGATCGGTGACTTTACCGGCATGATCGGCGATCCCACCGGCGTGTCCGAGACCCGCGTGGCGCTGACCAGGGAGCAGGTGCAGAAGAATGCCAAGACCTACGAGCAGCAGATCTTCAAGATTCTCGATCCGAAGAAAACCACGGTGGATTTTAACAGCCGCTGGATGAGTCCCATGAAAGCCGAGGAGTTGATCGCCATCAGCGCCCATTATCGTGTCGCACGGATGCTGGAGCGGGACGATTTCCGCAAGCGCTATCAGGAGCAGAAGCCGATCAGCGTGCACGAGTTCATGTATCCCCTTATTCAGGGCTACGACTCGGTGGCGCTGAAATCGGACGTGGAGCTGGGGGGGACCGACCAGAAATTTAATCTGCTCGTCGGGCGCGATCTTCAGCGCGATTACGGGCAGGAAGCACAAGTGGTCCTGACGATGCCGCTCCTGGAGGGAACCGACGGCGTCAAGAAGATGAGCAAGAGCGTGGGGAACTATATCGCGCTCGAGGACCGGCCGGAGGAGATGTTCGGCAAAATCATGTCCATCAGCGACGCACTCATGTTCCGGTACTACGAATTACTGACAACCGAGGATTTGGGACGCGTGAAGGCGCTGCATCCCATGGAGGCCAAACAGGCATTGGCCGGACAGATCGTGGCCCGGTATCACGGAGGCGAAGCCGGGAAGAAGGCCCGTACTGGATTCCAGCAGAAATTTCAGGAAAAGGAATTTCCTGCGGAGCCGGATGCAGCGATCACGCTGACCAAAGCCGACGTCAAAGATGCCAAGGCTCCTGCCATCGGCATCGTCGATCTGGTTGCAAAAACCAAGTTGGTGTCGAGCAAGAGCGAGGCTCGCCGTTTAGTGGTCCAAGGCGGTGTTGAAGTCGACGAGCAGAAGCAGCAGGACCCCAATGCCATGCTCGCGTTACAATCAGGCCATCAATACAGGCTCCGCATCGGCCGCCGAAAATTCGCGCTGGTGTTATTCAAAGCGTAGCATCGTCGCCTTGACTTGTTATGGGCCGAACTGTACGATGCGAACGCTCTTATCGGTCCTCATCAATTCGGGGCGGGCGTAGCTCAGTGGTAGAGTCCTTGCTTCCCAAGCAAGTTGTCGTGGGTTCAAATCCCATCGCCCGCTCCATACCAAGCTTCGCTTGATCCGCCGCGTTCAATCAAATCGCGGCGGATAGTTACTTTGCCACCAGTAGGCTTAGATTCTTAACTTCGGTTGAACCGGCGGCTCACCGGGCGGAGCCCCTCCCAATTGACGCCGCCGGAGATACCCCTCAAGTGTTTTTAAGGAGTGTCGCATATGCCCTTCAACTTCATCACCATCGCTCGTGACGTATCCATCGTGTTCGGTCTGGTGCTGGCAAGCAGTTTTGCCGCCGCGCAGATCGTCCAGGCAATGGGCGAGGAGGTCACTCCGCTCGTGATCGGGTTGTCCAACATCTTCTGGGGAACCGTGGGGTTTACGATCAGCGGGTGTCTTGCCAAGGTGCAACGGTTCAAGCATCTGCTTATGGTTGCCGTCGGGCTGTGGCTGGTCAGCTTCGTGAACGTGGCGATGGGGCTGACGCCCGTGCAGTTCTGGGCGGTCGGCTTCCTGCTGATTCTGCTGATGATGGGACTTGGAGGCGGGCTGTCGTATCTGTTCGTCCGGACGCCGCAGACGGAACCGGTGTCCACGGGACCGACGAAGTCCGTTAGTGAAGGATCAGAACAGGGGAACGGTTAGACCGCTTTTTTGACGAATCCCGAACGCAGGCAGCGGGTGCAGACCTTGATGCGTTTCGGGGCGCCGTTGATCAGCGCCTTGATGGTCTGCAAGTTGGGATTGAAAACCCGCTTGGTCTTATTATTGGCGTGACTGACGTTATTTCCGGACTGACGCCGCTTGTCGCAGATATCACACGTGAACGCCACGGTTGAAACTCCTTCTCACTCAGGTTCGTTGTCCGAAAAACTGAGCCTATGGTAGCATAGGCTCGCTTTGCCTGACAAGCTTCCCGCATCGCCGCCGACCCGTCTGGAGCGCCTGCAGCAGCTCGTGCAGCGCCTCGCCCGTCCCATCGAATATGCCAGTCGTGACGCCTATGCCCATCTGGGAACTGTCAAAAGCCTGGGGCCGTTTGTCTCGACCCAGGTGCTCGATGCGCTTGCCGGCGATATCTATCCTCCCAATGTGGAAACCGATCTACTGGCACTCCGCGCCGTGTTCGGCGATTTCGACACCTTGACCGATCCTGCCGAACGCCAGCAGCGGGTGGTGGATGCGCAGGCCATTCTCACCCGGCTCAACGCGCCGGACGTGTTCGAGCAGAAGACGTCCGCCCATTCTGCGCCGGCCGAGCTCTGGACTCTGCCGATTCAGTATGTGAAGGGCGTGGGGCCGAAACGCGCGGCCCTGCTGGCCAAGCTCGGCGTGGCCACGGTCGAGGACGCGCTGTGGTACGTCCCGCGACGCTATGAAGACCGTTCGGCGTTGCTGCCGATCGGCCAACTTGTCCCCGGTGCCGTTGCGACTGTCAGCGGGACGGTCGGGCGCGTCCGTTTGAGTCGAATTCCCCGCAGGCGCATGAGCATTTTGAACGTGACGATCGAAGACGACACCGGCGCGTTGCAGTGCGTGTATTTCAATCAACCCTATTTGGAGGACGTCTTTAAGCCTGGTTGTCGTGTGATGGTCAGCGGGACGGCCCTGGCCGGCCGCAAGGGGTGGACGGATCTTCGGATGGACGTGCCGCAGTACGAAGTGCTGGACGATGAGGATGCGCCGCTGCACGTCGGTCGTATTGTTCCCGTGTATCCTGAGACGAAGGGGATCACGAGCCGGCAGCTTCGCACGCTGATCAAGGGACTGCTCGATCACTATCTGGATGGAATGACCGATGTCGTGCCGGACGCGGTCCGGTCGCGGCAGCGGCTGCTGCCGATCCGGGCGGCTCTGCGAGAGGTGCAGTTCCCCCATTCGCCAGGCGATCTCGATGCGTTGAATCAGGGGGTGACGCCGGCTCACAGGCGGATGGCCTTCGAGGAATTCTTTTTGCTGCAACTGGGGCTGGCCTCGCAGCAACAACTGGTCAAGGAGGAAGCGAAGAACGTCCGGTTCGACAAGGCCACGCCGCTGGCCGGCCAATTGCGCGCGCTGTTGCCGTTCCGCCTGACGCAGGCCCAGGAACGGGTGCTGGCGGAGATTCAACGCGACATGGCGTCGTCGCGTCCGATGAACCGGCTGGTCCAGGGCGACGTGGGATGTGGAAAGACCGTGGTCGCGCTGCTGGCGATGGTGACGGCCTGCGGGTCCGGCTGCCAGGCGGCGCTGATGGTACCGACGGAAATTCTGGCCGAGCAGCATTATCTCAACATGCGCCGCTTGCTGGAGGGACTGGGGCTCAAGGCGGTGCTGCTGACCGGCGGCGGCACGCCGAAGACGCGCGCGGCGGTCCGCAAGCAGATCGAAACGGGCGAGGCACAGGTGGCGATCGGGACACACGCCTTGATTCAAAAGCACGTGCAGTTTTCCAGGCTGGGGCTGGTGGTAATCGACGAACAGCATAAATTCGGCGTGCTCCAGCGCAAGACGCTCCTGACCAAGGGCTACCGTCCAGATGTGCTGGTGTTGACGGCCACGCCGATTCCGCGCACGCTGGCCATGACGGTCTATGGCGATCTGGACGTGTCCGTCATCGACGCGTTGCCACCGGGACGCAAGCCGATCCGGACGAGGGTGTTTGCAGAGCCGGAGCGGCGCCGGGCCTATCAGTTCGTGCAGGATGAGGTGCGCGCCGGCCACCAGGCCTATATCATCTATCCGCTGGTCGAAGAGTCCGAGAAGGTCGATCTGCGCGCGGCGGTTGAGGGAGCCGCGCGGTTGCAACAATCCCTCTTCAAGTCTGTTCGAGTCGGTCTGCTGCATGGCCGGATGAAAGGCGAGGACAAAGAGCGTACGATGGCGGCGTTCAAGTCCGGCGAAATCCAGGTGCTGGTTTCGACGACGGTCATTGAAGTCGGCGTGGATGTGCCGAATGCCACGGTGATGGTGATCGAGCATGCGGAACGGTTCGGGCTGGCGCAGCTCCACCAGTTGCGCGGCCGCGTGGGGCGCAGCGCACAGCAGTCGTATTGCCTGCTCCTGGCCTCCCTGGCGACCGGCGAGGAGGGGAGCGCGGCGTGCCGACGTCTCGATGCGTTGGTCGCTTCGAACGACGGGTTCGTGATTGCCGAAGAGGATTTGCGTCTGCGCGGGCCAGGCGAGTTTTTCGGCTCCCGGCAATGGGGCATGCCGGAGTTTCGCGTGGCCAATCTGATCCGGGACCACGCGCTGCTGGAACAGGCGCGCCGCGAAGCGCTTGCGATGGTGCAGGCGGACCCCCGGTTGTCGGCACCGGGCCATCAGGCCGCTCGGGACGCGATGCGGCGGCGCTGGCAGAACAAGCTGGTACTGGGATCGGTGAGTTAATAGTTTGGAAAGAGGCAAGAGGCGAGTGGCTAGGGGCTAGAGGTGTTGGGTGGATTCTTCCCCTTGCCCCTTGCCGCTAGCCCCTCGCCCGTAGGAGCGTTATGGGATTGCTGCAACGGATGAAACACGATGTCAGGACCGGCTGGGTGTCGTTGCGGTATGGGACGGCCAAGGCGGCCACGCGCGCCCTGGAAGAAACCGAGTTGCTCCGGTTGCGATTGGATCTGCGAAAACTGGAT
>Ga0247727_10010892_pt1 | contig 15999 bp, 11 predicted proteins | sample WisWelCaveWW1625_FD_202498 | JGI IMG/M metagenome (GOLD analysis project Ga0247727, IMG submission 202498) | Biofilm microbial communities from Wishing Well Cave, Virginia, United States - WW16-25 | ecosystem: Environmental > Aquatic > Deep subsurface > Groundwater > Cave microbial mat | place...
CTTCGGTCCTCGTGACGGCTCTCGAGCGCGACCCGATGGAAGCGTGCTCCGATGGAAGACGCTCGGCGTGATGAACCCACATGGCCGCGAGGGCGTCGATCCGATTCCGTTCTTTATCGAATGGGGGCACGGCTCGCTGCATCCGTCGCAGGATTCTCCAACGGGCGGCGAGATCGAGGCCCTGGAGATCGATCACCCGGATGCGGCCGGCGTGAGGGATCTGCTGAGGCTCTACGGCATCGATGCCAAGGTGAACCAGGCGGGACGGGCCAGGCTGGTGGCCACGCTGAAGACCCGGCGGGGCAAGGTGGAGCTGGGTTGAGCGGCCTGCGGGCCGAGAGCGATCCTGTGTTATGATCATTCGTGCGCACGACGGTACTCGGTATCATCCCCGCACGATTCGCCTCCTCTCGATTCCCTGGTAAAGCCCTCGCCCTGCTGGCCGGCAAGAGCATCGTCCAGCACGTCTTCGAGCGCGCCAGCCAATCCCGCTATCTCTCGCGGGTGGTGATCGCCACCGACGACCCGCGCATTGTCGACGAAGCGCGCCGGTTCGGCGCGCCGGTGCGGCTGACGCGCGCCGATCATCGGTCGGGCACCGACCGCGCCGCCGAGGTCGCCTCGTCGGAGAAGGCCGACGTCGTCGTGAACATCCAGGGCGACGAGCCGCTGATCGATCCGGCGGCGATCGACGCGGCGGCGATCGGCCTGATCGACGATCCGGTGGTCCCGATGGCGACGCTGAAGAAGCGCATCGAAGACCCTGCGGAAGTGAACAACCCCAACGTAGTCAAGGTCGTCACCGACCTCGAAGGGAACGCGATCTATTTCTCCCGCTGTCCGATTCCGTACGAGGGGGAGGGCGCAGGCTCCCATTACAAGCACGTCGGCCTGTACGTCTACCGTCGCGAATTTCTGCTGGCGTATCCGTCGCTCGAGGTGGGACCGCTCGAGAAGCGCGAGCGCCTCGAACAATTGCGCGCGCTGGAAAACGGCTACTCGATCCGGGTGGTCGAAACCGAGTACGAATCCCTCGGCGTGGACACGCCGGAGGACCTCGAGAGAGTCTCGACACTGTTCGAGCTCTCGATGGCGAAGTCAGGGTGAGCATGGCCAAGTACATCTTCGTCACCGGCGGCGTGGTGAGCTCGCTCGGCAAGGGAATCGCGGCCGCGTCGATCGGCTGTCTGCTCGAAAGCCGGGGCCTGCGCGTCACGCTGCAAAAATTCGACCCGTACCTGAATGTCGATCCGGGCACGTTGAGTCCTTTCCAGCACGGCGAGGTGTTCGTGACCGACGACGGCGCCGAGACCGACCTCGATCTCGGCCACTACGAGCGGTTCACTCACGCGCGGCTGACGCAGAGCAATAACCTCACCAGCGGCCGCATCTACGAGCAGATCATCACCAAGGAGCGCCGTGGCGACTACCTCGGCAAGACCGTCCAGGTGATCCCGCACGTGACCAACGAGATCAAGACGGCCGCGCGCCGCGTCGCGCAAGAAGTCGACGTGGTGATCGTCGAGATCGGCGGCACGGTCGGCGACATCGAATCGCTGCCTTTCCTGGAGGCCATCCGGCAGTTGCGCCACGAGATGGGGCGCGAGCAAACCATTTTCATCCACGTGACACTGGTCCCCTGGATCGCCGCCGCGCAGGAGCTCAAGACCAAACCCACCCAGCACAGCGTCAAAGAGCTTCGCGCGATCGGCATCCAACCGGACGTTCTGATCTGCCGCTCCGAGCGTCCCGTGCCAGCCGACCTGAAGGAAAAAATCGCCCTGTTCTGCGACGTCGATGTCGAAGCGGTCATCAGCGCCCCGGACGTGGGGTCGGTCTACGAGGTCCCGCTCGGCTTCGCCGATCAGGGAGTCGACGCGATTGTCCTTCGCCTGCTGCACCTGGAAGCCGGCGAACGGGACCTCTCGCGGTGGACGTCGATGCTCGGCCGGTTGAAGAACCCCTCCGGCGTCGTCGACATCGGCCTGGTCGGCAAATACGTCGAGTACGAGGACTCCTACAAGAGCCTCAAGGAAGCGCTGCTGCACGGCGGCCTGGCGCATAACGTCCGTGTCAACGTCGAGTGGATCGAAGCGCAGGAGCTGTTCTGGCCCGACTGCGCCCGGCGGCTCCGCGGCTTCGACGGCATCCTGGTTCCCGGCGGTTTCGGCAAGCGCGGCATCGACGGCATGCTCAACTCGATCCGCTACGCGCGCGAGTGCAAGGTGCCGTACTTCGGCATCTGCCTTGGGATGCAGACCCTGGTGATCGAGTTCGCCCGCAACGTTTGTGGCCTCGCCGGCGCTCACTCGACCGAGTTCGACCCGGCCACCGAGCACCGCGTGATCTACAAATTGCGCGAGCTCAAGGGCGTCGACCAGATGGGCGGCACGATGCGCCTCGGCGCCTATCCGTGCCAGCTCGCCGAAGGCAGCTTCGCGCGCCGCGCCTATGGCGCCGCCGAGATCAGCGAACGCCACCGCCATCGCTACGAGTTCAACCGCGAATTCGAGCCCGTTCTCACCGCGGCCGGCCTTCGCGTCACGGGCCACACCCCGGATGGCATCTACGTCGAGACCTGCGAGATCCCCGACCACCCCTGGTTCCTCGGCTGCCAGTTCCACCCCGAGTTCAAGTCCAAACCCCTCGAGCCGCATCCGCTGTTCCGCGCTTTCATCGGCGCGGCGGTCGACTACCGCGCCGCTCGGCTGGCGGCCGCGCGAGGCGAGATTCCCGTCCGGCGAGCCATCCCGCCCGACCCGGACCAGGAGGAACGCCCGGCCGCGCGTGCCGATTGAGCTGGTCACTCAACGCTTCCGCGCCCGCGCTCGTCATGATTTTAAGAAGCATGCCCCGTGTAGCGTAAGCTTCAGCTTGCGACGCCAATAGATACAATGAGAGGGTTGTTATGAACAGAAAGCATCGCCGCGGTTTTTCGCTGATGGAGTTGCTGATCGTCATCGCGATCATCCTCATCATCCTGGCCATCGCCGTCCCGAAGTTCGACAAGGCCCGCCAAGGCGCCCAGGAGATGGCGGCCATCCGGCACATTCAGACGCTCCATAGCGCCCAGACCCAGTACTACTCGCAGTTTGGCCGCTTCGCGACCTCGCTGGTCGAGCTCGGGCCGCCAGCCAGCGGGCAGGCCAGCCCGGCCGGTTCCGACCTGATTCCCTCCGACCTCGCCACGGGCAACAAAGGCGGCTACCTCTTCGTCATGCAATCGACGCCGACCGGCTACGGCCTCAACGCCAATCCGGCTGTCTATAACTCGACCGGCCGACGGACGTTTTTCTCCGACCAGACCCTGGTGATTCACCAGAACTGGGGACAGGAATCGGCGACGGCCAGCAGCGGCGAGCTCAAGTAGCGCACTTGCGGGGCGCGCGGCGCGGTGAATGGTGGACGGGGGAGGATTCGAACCTCCGTAGCTCGCAAGGAGCGGCAGATTTACAGTCTGCTGCCATTAACCACTCGGCCACCCGTCCGACGTTTACTTTCAATGAGATCCCAGTATAGCACAGGGTGGATGTGACAATTCCTTCAGCGCTCCTCCAGGGGTGGGTGACAGGAAAGTGGGTGCCGCCGGCTACTTGCGCTTGAGAAACCCAACGGCATCCAGCCATTCATGAAAGCGCGCCGGCCAGGCGGAAACAGCGCCGCGATTGCGCTCGCGCAGGCCAAATCCATGACCGACACCGCTGTACACGTGCAGTTCCGCCGGCGCGCCGGCTCTCTTCAAAGCGAGATAAAGTTCCGGAAGGCCTTGTGAAATGTTCTGCCGGTCATTCTCGCCGCAGACCAAAAACGACGGCGGGGTGTCCTTGGAGAGCTTCATGTCGCGCGGGATGGCAGGGTAGATCAGCGCCTGAAACGCCGGCTTGGAACTTTCGCGGTCAATCGGGTCCGCTGTGGGGGCGGCAGAGGCGTCCTCCCGCGTGCTCGCGAGCGCGGCCAGCTCTCCTCCGGCGGAGAAACCCATCACGCCCACGCGGACCGGATCGATGCCCCATTCGGAAGCGCGACTCCGCACCAGGCGAATGGAGCGCCGGGTGTCAGCCAAGGCATGCTCTTCGATCGTGTACGTCGATCCCTTCTCGCGCGCGAGCCGGTACTTGAGCACAAAGGCCGCGACACCTCGATCGCTCAGCCACCGGGCGACATTGTGGCCTTCATGATCCGTCCATAACTCGCGATGGCCACCGCCCGGCGCGATAATGACGGCCGCGCCGGTAGCCGTGTCTGTTGGAGGAAGATACGGAGTCAGGGAAGGGCGATGGACGCCCGACACCACGCGCTCGCCGTCCGGGCTCAGACGGACCGCTTCGACGGCGGCCTGACCTTCCGAGCCCGGCGCGCTGTTGGGCCACAGGACAACCTCGGGATGCTTCTCGGCGGCCAAAGCCACCCAACCCAGTATCAGCAATGAGCCGCCCGTCATGCGCATAGTGGCCCCCACTACTTCCCGGCCGCCTTTCGAAGGTCCGCCAATGTCGCGACGCGCCCGTGGAGCGCCGCGATCCGGTCGACATCCAGTTTCAGCCGCGCGATGTTGTCGTAGAGATTCACCGTCGCCGGATTCGGGCTCGCCGGCGGAGGCGCGTTCGGCGGCGGCGGGGAGTAGACGTCCACTTCGACCAGGATCTTCTCCCGCGGCAAGTACGCCATCAGAATCCCGTCGTTGTGCGGATTGCCCTGGATGTGGTGGATCTCGACGGTCCGCGCCCCGTCGGTCAGCACGTGGCGAGCATCGACGGAGATGAGCTTCGGTTTCCGCCCGCCCTTCATGATGCGCTGGTAGAACGGCGCGTTGATCCGGTGCGTGACAACAGGCACTCGCTCGGCCACGTAGGCGCGCAAGCCGCCGGAATGGTCAAAGTGATGGTGCGTATTCACCAGGTACCGCAACGGCTTATTCGGGATCAGCCTGGCTACCTCGGCCATCACGGCCCTGGAACGCTCTTCGTTCTGCGGCGCCTCGATAACGGCGACGTGATCGCGAAACTCTACGGCGACGCTGTGATGCGAGCCGCCCGTCAGATACCAAACACCGTCGGACAGCTTCTCGGAGGCGACCTTGACCGCCGGTGGAGCCGCCGGGCGCGCCGCGTCCGGGACGGAGATACTGACGGCAGCCTCCGGGCGCGCCTCCGTCACCGTCAGATCGAGCACCGGGAAGCCCCCCTGTTTCTGCACGATTCGCGCCGGGAATTTGACGCCGCCGAAGTCGCGATATCCGGAATAGGCCGTTTCGACGTGCATGCTGCCGAGAACTGGATTGTCCAGCCAGGTCTCAACCTTCTCGACCAGGTTGTTCTCCGATATCGCGCCCACGATCCGGTGTTTGCCGTGGTTGAATGAGACTTCGGTCACCTTGCGCCCGGAGGACTTACGCGACCTGGCGGTGGCATTGCCGGCCAGCGCTCCTTTCAAAAATCCGTGCGGCGTCAGCCAGATCTGAAGCTGGCGCTCGGCGGCAATATTCGGCGCGGGCGTGATGACGCCGGCGGCGGACTGCCCCCACGCCCGGTCGCCGCTGACGAACTGAGACGGCGCGGGACCCTGCGGTCCGACCGCATCGTTGCGGGCCGATTGTGCGCCGTAATCCACGGCTCGCGTGAAGCTCTTCAATTCGACGCGGGGCCACGGCGCCGCCGGATTCACGTTCTGCCCGAGTGTGAACAGGGCGCCGGTGCCGGAGAACTGAATCGTCTTCGGATTGCCCATCGTCTTGACGGCCTGGTCCAGCACGCTTCGCGCGTCCTGGCCCGCGGATATGCCGAAGGCCAGCGTGATCGAAACTATCGCTGCTCGCATCGCTCTTCAATCCTCCACCGTCAGGTATTCTCGCACAGGCGACGACCGCGCTTCAGTCCGGCTTCGCGAAGCAGTACAGCGCGCCGTAGGTTCGCACGTAGATTCTGCCGCCAGCGATGGCCGGCGTCGCCTTGCAGCCGTCCTTCAGGTCGCTGACAGCCAGCAGCTCCCACTGGGCGCCGGCCTGAATCACGGCCGCTTTGCCCTCTTCGCTGATCGCGTAGATCTTCCCGTCGGCGGCCACCGGCGAGGAGTAGTAGGCGCCCAGCGCGCCCGGGAGCCGGGCCTGCTTGACAATCTCGCCGGTGTTCGCGTCAAAGGAAGTGAGAATGCCGCCCTCCTTGAGGGTGTACAGCACGCCGCGGTAAAAAAGCGGGGAAGGAACGTTGGGCAGCGAGCGCGAGTTCTTCCACAGAGCATTGCGATCGGTCACATCGCCCTCGCCGCCCAGCCGGTAAGCGCGCAGCGAGTTCTCTCCGAGGCGGCGATCCTGAAATTGCTTCCAGTCCCGTTCCTCCAGGTACCCGGTGTCGTCCAGGTCCAGGTACTCGTCGAACCGGTTCTTCGCCCTGGGATCGACGATCTCGTCCTTGGAGAGCTTGCCATCCTTGTTCACATCCAGTTTGGCGAGCGCCTCCGGGAACGGAGGCACGATCTCCTGTTCGCCGGGATCGGATTCGCCGGAATACGTGACAAAGTAGACGGTATCGCCGGCCAGGACGGGCGTCGGCTTGACTTGCCATGGCAAGCCGCGCAGCCACCACACTTCACGGCCGGTCCCAAGATCGTAGGCGGAGAGGCGGTATGAGCCTGTCACGATCACCCGCGGGCTCCCGCCGGGCGGTTGGTAGAGGACCGGCGTAGCGTAGCCTCGCTGGGCGTGCGGCCGTTCCGTGCGCCAGCGCACGCGGCCGCTGTTCTTGTCAATCGCCAGCAGGAACGAGCCAGCGTCCTGATCGCAGACCATGAGCAGCGTGTCGCCGGCCAGGATCGGCGAGGCGCCGTGGCCGAATGGGTTGTTGAACGGTCCGAGCGGCATGCGCCAGAGCTCGTTGCCGTCGGGCCCGTAGGCGATGAGACCGAAATCCGCGAAGAACACGTACGCGTTCTCGCCGTCGGTGGCCGGCGTGGCCGAGGTCGGGCTGTTGTTGGGCTGGAGTTCCTGTTTGCGCGGCCGGGGCGCTTCGCGCCGCCACAGGATCCGGCCCGTCGGACGGTCGAAGGCGATGGTGAAAAGCTTCTCGTTCTCGAAGGCAGTCAGAAAGATCCTGTCGCCAGCCACCGAGGGGGAGGAATGTCCCGGCGGCACCGCCGTTTTCCAGACGACGTTCCGGTCCGGCCCGAACTCGACCGGAAGATTTGTGTCCTGGGAGACGCCGGAAGCGTTCGGGCCGCGGAACTGTGGCCAGTCGGACGCCAGAACCAGCGCCGCAGTCAGCGCCTGAGCGATGAAGCCGGGAATCCTCGTCCTCATGATATGTTCCTATTACTTATAGCTTGCCAATCACTTCCCGTGCACAGGCTGGGTAAAGGCGCCGTTGCCCGCCGAATCCCAGGCGGCGAAGCGCACCCATTTCATGTCGCCGGCTTTGAGCGGGATAGTGAAGCGATGGGTTCCGAACGGTGGATGATCGGTCGCCGGGAGGATCTGGCGGTTCGTCTTCTGGCCGTCGCCCCAGACCACCTCGACGAACTCGAGCGGGAACGTCCATTCGATCTCGGCGACCACGCGGCGGGCGGCGCCCGCGCTTTCGACGGCGAAATTGCGGATCAACACCTCGCCGCTCGACACGAAGAAATCGCCGGCGCGCATGGCGCGAAGGATCGGGCTCCAGTCCTCGTCGAAGCGCGGCAGCCGGTCGAGCTTGACGTAGTTGACGTAGAGATGCGGGTAGGTCTCGTCGTCGGGGTACTTCATGTAGGTGTCGCCCTCGGCGATGAGGTATTTCGGGCCGGTCCAGTTGTTCATGTCGTCCAGCACGCCGAAGCAGCGCGCCTCGCAAATCCGCTTCTCGGAAAGATCCACGGGCAGTGACTGAAAGGCGCCGCCGAGGAAGCGGTCGCTGCGGAAGTACTCGGTCTCGCGGCTGGCATCGGGATAGCCGGTCGAGCCTTTCGTGCGGGGATGGGCCTGCCACACCAGCCCCTGCTCGCGGCGCAGCAGCTCGAGCTCGTCGGCCGCCGAGCCGACGTGGTAGACGGCGCCGTACTCGGGATGCTGTTCGACAAACGGCTGGCCGTCCTTGCGGACATGACTCCAGTACACCGGCTTGGGGAACACGGCGGTGTAGTGCCCGCCGAACTGCGCGTCGGGTTCCTCGCCGGGCAGGATGAGAAACTCGCGGTCGGAGTGACGGCGGCAGCCCTCGAAGTAGGCGTGCTGCTCGCGGAAACGGAGAGGGCCGGGGTCGCTCGGGTGGCCGTCCCCATGGAAGTCCGACATCATGGCGATGTTGACGCCGAGGGAGCGAAAGACCGGCAGCCAGGATGGCTGAAGATCGAGCGTGCCGGCGTCGAGCAACTGCTCGTGAAAATGGGTGTGGAAGTGGCTGATGGCGACCTGATAGCCGGCCAGCGGCTTGTAGCGGTCTTCGTGGGTGAAGGCGAGCACGGCCTCGCGCGCGGCCGGGGCGTCGACCGGGCTGAGGTAGAAGTAGACAGGCATGCGTTGCCAGGAGCCCGGCGGCGCATTAAAGAGCGCGAAGTTTCCCTGCGCGAAGCGGCGCGACTGGCGCAAACGCCGCTCCCACAGCTCGTCGGAGGCGCCGTAGGGCTTGTACATCTCCTCGCGGTCGGCCTGACGGACGCCGGCGGCGAAGGTGTTCTGGTCGTCTTTGCGGTACCAGACATAGCCGAGGTTCAACTCGATCTCCCGGGCGAAGAAGAACTTGTGCGGGGGCGGAAACACCGCGAGCGACCCTGAGCCGGTCTCGATCACCGCCAGACGGTTGCGGGCGCGCAAGGCGACCGGGTCGCGGTTGGGCGCGCCGCCGAACTCGTACTTCTGCGGGGCGCGCGCCGTGTCCCACCAGACCACGCGGGTGGCGGGACGGATCTGGAAGCCGGCGAGCCCGGCGGTGTACTTATAGGCGACCGATGGCTCCTCGGTCTTGGCGATCACCTCCTGGCGCACCAGATTCGTGCCCTTGTACACGGTGAACATGAGTCGTCCGGAGAAGATCCCCAACGAAACGCCGGGAAAGGAGATTTCCATCCGTGCGCCATGGGTCTGGACCGCGCAGCCGGTCAATTGGTAGGCGGCTGAGGCGCGGCGGATTTCCTCCGCGGTCCGCGGCAGGCCGGGATTGATGCCGGCGACGCCGGGGATGGTGAGCGGCGAATCCCAGAAGACGTTCCACTTTTCCTTCTCGATCAGCTCCGGGGTGACCGGGAGGCGCAGTCGCCGAACCGGATCGAGCTGTTGCTCGGAAATGCGGCGGCGCGCGGTGGTGACCTCGAACACCGGCGTCACATCGCGGGCCAGCACCACCCAGGGTGCGCCCGGTTTGCGAACCGCCATCTCTCGAATGACGGGCCTGGCGTTGGCGACATCGAATACGACCCGCAACTCGCTGCCGCCGGCGCCTAGCCAGACCGCGGAGAGCGAGCCGTTGGTCATTTGTGCCTGAAGGCCGGGTTGTGATTTGTACAGCGACAGGTCGCAGTCGAGCGCCGCGGCAGTGACGGCCGTGAAGGCCGATAACACGAAAAGAATCCCCGCTGTCTTCATAAGTGGCACCAAGTTTACCTCAACGGAAACACGAATCACAAACAAATCAAAAAAAGTTCTCCCTTGTCATCACGAGGTTGCGCGCAATGGCGGGCCGGGTCCCGCGCGCGCCCCATCTACCTTGAGGGTGGGAGGAAGCTCGCTACCTTCGCGCGTGACCAGAATGCCTGACGTACCGATCATTATCTGGCCCATACCGCCCGCTCTGTGGTAGTTCGATCGTCAAGGTGGTGACACCTTGGCTTGTGCGGACCACAGCCGCACGAATCCTGATTCGAACCTGCACAAGGTTGCCAACATCCGGCACACTGTCTGGTATGCTCTTAGGGGTACAATGCGGAACTCCTAAGAGCGACCGGGCTTGCACTCATAATCCCATGCGAGCCACTTTCGTAGTGGTTTGCCTGCTGATCTGCCTGGGCATGGTTGGCACAGGCGGCCGGCCACCGGTGGTGAGCGCGGTGGCCGAGAGGCAACGCCATCAATTGAAGCAATGCAATATCGAAGCGCGCGGTTTGGCGACTTCTGGTGAGTACGTTCGCGCCGCCGAAGCCTTCCGGCAGTGCTACGACCAGGCGATGGCGGGCGGCAACAAGGGTTTCGCCGGATATGCACTCGCCAATATTGGTAACGTCCACTTTGTTTCCCGTCAATATCGGCTCGCGCAGGAGAGTTATCGGCAGGCGCGCGAGCTGGCACTCCAGACCGGCGACGACTACCTGGCGGGCGTCCTGGGGCTGAATACCGCCTCGATGTATCTTCAAGCGTGGGCGTTCCCGGAAGCCGAGCAGGCGATTCTGGAAGCCGAGCGGATCCTGCCGGCCGCCAAACGCGGGCAATTCATCGCGCAGTTGCTGTTGCATAAGGCCAAACTGGCGGCCTGGCAGGGCGATCTTGGGCGCGGTCGAGGTTTCTTTAACGCAGCGATCCTCGAAGCGGACCGGCACGGCGACACTGCCACCATGATTAATGGCTGGGAATTGCTGGGAACCGAGTTGCTGCGCGGCGGACTGCTGCACGAGGCGGAGGCGGCGCTGCTGGAGACGCTCCGGCTGCGGAAATCGGCACGCGACCAAAAGGAGATGTACTTCACCTATCGGATCCTGGCGTTGTTGCGCGCGACACAGGAGAGAGGCGAGGAGGCGCTGCGGTTGGCCGAGGAGGCGATCGCCGCGGCGCGTCGCCAAACGCCTCCAACGCTCGTCTATTCGCTCTACTTTGCGCGGGGGCGAGCGCTGGCCACGCTCGGGCGGCTGCCGGAAGCCTTTCGCGAATTCCGTCTCGCCCTCGAAGCAACACGCGCGCTCCGGGTGGCGCACCTGCCGGCCGATTCGCTGCGAGTCGCCGTCGGCGTCGGTCTCCAGGATTTTTTCAGTGAGTTCGTCCGGATCGGCAACGAGCTGTATTTTCGCACCGGGGACCCGCGGCTGGCCGCCGAGACCTTCCAAGCCGCCGAAGAGAACCGCGCCTACACGCTCCGCCGGCTGCTGGGCGCGGGCGACGGCCTGTCCAGCGCGATGCCGCCCCGATTTGGAGAGACGCTGGCGCGGCTGGAGGCCGCTGAGGCGGCGCTGTTTGTTCGCGACACGGTCGAGACGCGTCGGGAAGTCGAGCGGCAACGCCTGCGGCTGACCGAACTCGAGATGAGCGCGTCGCTGAAGTATCCCGAGGCCGGCGTGGGCGCCGCCACGTCGCTGGATAAGATCCGTGAGGCACTCGGGGCCACGGCGGCGCTGATCAGCTTTCATCTCGGGGAGCCTCATTCCTGGCGGTGGAGCGTAACTTCCGCCGGCCTGCAATTGGACCGTCTGGCGTCGCGTTCCACGATCCTATCCGTGGCGCGTGATTTCGCGCAGTCGGTTCGAGAGGTATCACCGGGCGCGGACACGGCCGGCCGGCAGCTCCACGCGGCTCTGTTCGGCGGGACCGCCGAGTTTCACCAGCGGCCGCGCTGGCGGCTCGAACTCGACGAAGGACTGTTCCACGTGCCATTCGCGGCTCTGGTCGCCGGGACCGGGTCCGGCCAGCTGCGCCGCCTGGTCGAAAAGCATTCGCTGTCGCTGTTGCCGACCGCGTCGGCGATGGTGACACCTCGACGAGGCGCCTGGGATGGAAAGATGGTTGCGCTCGGCGATCCGGTCTACAACCTCGCGGACCCCCGGTGGCCCCGCGGCGATTCCTGGGCCTCGCGGTTCGCTTCGCTGTGGTCCCCGTCGCGGCGCGACTCGGAGGCCGGCCACCTGCCGCGACTCACCGGCACGGCCGCGGAACTGGAATCCTCGGTCCTCGCTCACGGAGCCGGCGGCGTCGTGCTTACGGGAGCGGAAGCCGGCTGGCGGCAGCTTCGCGAAGCGCTCACGGCCAGGCCCGCGGTCATCCACCTGGCCACCCACATGCTCCCGTCGCCGCGTGATCCGCGGCAGAGCATGCTGGCGCTGGCCTTGCGTTCCGATGGCGCGATCGAGCTCGTCGGCGCCGATCTGATTCGAACCCTTCCGATCCGCTCGCGGCTGGTGGTCATGAGTGGTTGCAGCTCCGGGACCGGCCGCCAACTTCCCGCCGAAGGCTTACAGGGTCTGACGCGCGCGTGGCAGCAGGCGGGCGCCCGCGCCGTGCTGGCCACGTTATGGCCGACGCCGGACCATCGCGGAGAACTTCCCGCCGCCTTCTACCGGCACTGGAACCGGATGCGTCAGCAAGCCGAACCGGGCGCGATCGAGGTGGCATTGCAGCGGGCGCAGGTGGAAGCGATCGAATCGTCTTCCTGGGGCCGGCGGCCCGATTCCTGGGCGGCCTATTTTCTCGTGGGGAACTGATACACTTCCTCTGTGTTCCCAAGGCCACTGACTGTTGCGATCCTCTTCGCCGCCTTCTGCCAGGCGCAAACCGGACCCCGGCGCGTGTACTATTTCCCGAAGCCCACTCAACCCACGCCCTACAGGGCGCCCATGCAGCCGCTGACAAAGCTCGCCGATCTCAAGGCCAGGCATCGCGGCGAGGCGAGCTGGATCGAACTGGTCATCCTCGACAACAACACGCGCGCCGAGGTGATCTCGTCGCCGCCCGGCTCGAAGGTCGCGCGGCACATGCATCCGGATTCGCCCGAGTGGTGGGTGGTCGAGGAGGGCCGGATCCGGTTTGAAATCGAGAGCCCGCCGGGACAGTTTCAGGTGGTCGAAGCGAGGAAAGGCTCCTATGTTTTCGCGCCGGAGCGCCATGTGCACTCGCTCGAGGCGATCGGTGCGGAACCCGCGATACGCCTCCAGGTTACGCTCGCCGAAACCACGTCCGTATTCGAGACGCCGCCCACGGCGGCCGTCTCCGGCGTCGAGTATGTTGCGGTCCATCTCGACACCGGAGTCAACCCGCTGGATGTGCCCGTCATCGGCTCGAGGCCCGATCGGATTCACGTCAACATCGAGGACCTGGAGGCGGCGCACAAGGGACAAAGCCAGTGGTCGGAGCCGGCGATGCGCAAGAACCGCGTGCGCGGCAATTTCATTTACGGTCATGCGCGCGACAACCCGGCGGCGCGGCCGGGCGATCGCGGTCATTTTCACGCCGATTTCGCCGAATTCTGGATTGTGCTTCGCGGGCGCCTGCGTTGGTTCCTCGAAGGGATCCCCCAGCCGGTCGAGGCCGTCGAGGGCGACATCGTTTACGCGCCGCCGAAGACTTTCCACCGTATCGAGTTCGCCGGCGAGGGTCCCGCCTGCCGGCTCACCAGCAGCACGTTTCCGAGCGCGAATCACATTTACGACGCAGGCCGAACCGGACGATGAGCGGCATCGCCTTTCTTTTTCCCGGGCAAGGCTCGCAGGCGGCCGGCATGGGCCGGAGCCTGGCGACCGCTCATTCGGTGGCGCGCGCGGTCTTCAAGGAGGCCGATGACGCGCTGGGATTCGCGTTGTCGAGCCTCTGCTTCGAGGGCCCGGAGGAAGAACTCAAGCTCACCGAGAACACTCAACCGGCCCTGGTGGCGGTTTCGACGGCCGCCGCCCGCGTGCTGGCGGAGAAGGGCCTGTGTCCGGATTTCGTCGCCGGCCACAGTCTCGGCGAATACTCGGCGCTGGTAGCCGCCGGCTCGCTCGGTCTTGCCGGCGCGCTGCGGCTGGTGCGGCGGCGCGGCCGCTACATGCAGGAAGCCGTGCCGGCCGGAGTGGGCGCGATGGCGGCGATCTTGAAACTGCCCGAGGGTAATCTCGAGGCGATCCTGGCGGAGGCGGCTGAAGGCGAGGTAGTGGCGGCGGCCAACTTCAACTCGCCCGACCAGGTGGTGATCGCGGGCCATGCCGGCGCCGTCCGGCGCGCGGCCGATCTGGCGAGAGCGCGGGGCGCGCGGCGCACGGTGATCCTGCCGGTCAGCGCTCCGTTCCACTGCCCGCTGATGAAACCGGCGCAGGAGCGGCTGGCGGCGGATCTGGAGGCGGCCGGGTTCGCGGACCTCGGCGTGCCGCTGATCAACAACTGGCAGGCTCGAGAGGTCCACACGGGCGCCGACGCACGCCGCGGGCTCGACCAGCAGATCCCGAATCCGGTTCGCTGGACCGAGTCCATCCGGCGCCTGGCCGAAAAGGGGGTGACGCGGTTTGTCGAGGTAGGGCCCGGATCGGTGCTGAAGGGTCTGCTCCGGAACATCGACGGGCAACTGGAAGGGAAAGTTTTCGGCGAGGCCGCCGATTGGGACAGCCTCGCCTCATGGCTCCATTGAACTAACGATTCACCGCCGGACCACGGCGCGGGAACGGGCCTGGCCGGCCGAACCTCTCGGGCCCGGGCCCGCCAAGCCCACCCGACCCGTCCTCTGGCGGATCGAGCAGCCCCGCGCCGATCGCCTGCCTGACTTCGTCACCCAGTCTGGCCACGTCTTCGAGCGTCTTCAGCCGGGTCCTCTGCTCGGGAGTGAGGACGCTGACGGCTCGAACCCGCGTCGCTTCGCGTTTCGACTCGATCTGCTTGCGCAGGCTCTCGACGTCCACCAGCAGGCGGCCGAGCGCGGAGGCGTCGGTCGAGCCCGCGTCCAACTGCTCGCGAAGCGCCCGCTGTTTCTGGGCGATGTCCCGCGCCAGCGGGCCGATCTCATCGCCGGTGGCGCGCCGCTCCTGCTGCAAGTGCTGTAGCTGCCCGTCGGTCAGACCGAGGTAGGTCTTCAGCTCGGCCATCGCGGGCGCATCCTGCCCCAGGCCCATGCGCGGACGCGGTCCCGGTCCCGGCGGTCGCTGCGCCAGCAGGGCGCCGGCAAACAGTACGGTCGAAAGAATTCTCAATCTCATTTAGTGGGTTCCTCCTTTGCGGATCGCTCCGCTTCCACCCTTGAGGACGAAATGCGGGGCCGGAGGGATTACCGGTTCAGAAAATCCGATCCACGCCCACCAATTCGAGTTGCCCGGCCTGCTTGCGCAGGTACACGGTCACCCGCTGGCGAGCCTCCGGCGAACCGGCTATGTCGGCCGAGAAATACTCGCCGTCGGGCGCCTGGAGCGAGGCTCGCGGAAGCTGCCACCGAGACTCGCCGAGCAGCTCGGTCTTGCAGTTGGCGTGATTGTCGAAGCGAGACCACTGCACGCGATAGGTTTGAGGCTGCGCTTTCAGATATTGAACGGCCAGATCGTCGAACTCGAGCCGGCCGCCGGAGACACGGAAGCGATCGAGCGGCAAGCCGCGTCCCAGGTAAGCCCTGCCGATCTTATCGCGGCGCCCGATCAGGCAGCGCGCAATCCATTCGGCGGCTCGCGGGTCGCTGAACTCGCCGGTAGCGACGATCGCCCGAATCTCGTCGTCGGTGAAGGCCGCGACCTGCCGGGCGGCCCAGAACACGTCGCCTGGGAGCCGGTTGTGAAAAGCCGGAATCCGGTAGTTCGGCTTCCACTTTTCGGGGTCAAAGATCTCCCATTCGAGGTTGCCGGCGGCGGGGATATCCGGATAGTCGGCGCGGGCCCAGCGCGGCACGTGCAAGCCGGCGGTGAAAAGCTGGAGCATCGAGGGCTTGAAGGCAAACAGGTACTCGTAGCCGGCGCGCGGGCTTTTTTCGGCGAAACTGTCGCTGCCGAGACCGGCGCCGAAATCGATCAGGAAATGCTGGATGTACGGCACGCCGTTGTCTTCCACCACGGTGTCCAGCGAATTGAGCGACTTCACGTCATTGTGGCCGAGCCAGGCCGCGAAAACATACATCCCGCGCAGATCGCGGCGATGTTCGTGCCGCACGACGTCGTTCGGATCGTCGGCGCGAACCCCGTGGTAACGGAACGGCCCGATCAGCCTGCCGGGAATCTGGAGCGATGCCACCAGCCGGTATCCTTTTTTCGGATGCCGCGGGACGCCGAGGAGCAGTTCTTCGATGTCGCGGCTGGTCATCGGGCGGTGCTTGCCTTGCGCATCCGTAATTCGCGTGTCCGGAGCGACCACCAGTTGCTCGCGCCGGAAGTAGGCAATGTAATTCTCCGGAACCT
>Ga0247727_10010893_pt1 | contig 15998 bp, 14 predicted proteins | sample WisWelCaveWW1625_FD_202498 | JGI IMG/M metagenome (GOLD analysis project Ga0247727, IMG submission 202498) | Biofilm microbial communities from Wishing Well Cave, Virginia, United States - WW16-25 | ecosystem: Environmental > Aquatic > Deep subsurface > Groundwater > Cave microbial mat | place...
CAACTGATTCATTGTGAACTAGAAACAAAAAGTTTGATCTACTACCAATTAGCATGCCTTCCCCCCTGCCAAGCATGGATGCAGTATCTACACACACTCGCTCGCCATTGCCGACTTCCTTTATTTCTAAAACTTTTGCCGGCTTGAGATCAAAACTTCGCGTTCCAAGATATACTAAAGCTTCCCTTACTTCGTTAATCGAGCTTGTTGAAAATATTACTCCATCTACGCCTATTTCTAAAATGGAAAACATCTTTCGTACTTCCTCAGGATTGTTTGCAGTCGCAAATACCTTGGTGTGTAGTTTGTGTAGCTTTGCTATTATGTTTTCAAGTGGAATTATCTTCCAGTCCTTTACATCAACTATAACAAAATTGATTCCCGACTTTGCATATCTTAGTATGTTTTCTATATCTGCATTTGACAATACCTTGACTCTTAGTCCAACCTTTTTGCCCTTCGGTCTTGAGGTGGAACCCTTTTCCAATATGACATAGTTTGCGCTAGATGAGGTGTGGATAGTCGCAAGCCTTGTCTTTATTCCCTTCAGACTCTTTGGGTCTATGTTAACCGTCTTGATTCCTTCTTTTTCAAGCTCAGAAAGAAATTTGCCAAGTTGCCCCCTTACTACTCTAGGGGAAATTATCAGCTCCCTACTTTTTTTCAAGACGTTTTGCAGCTTCCTTTGCAGTAGCTTTTCTAAATATTATATCCGCCAAAGCTTTGGTCATTTCTTCAGGGTGTTTGTGCTCAAAGATGTTTCTTCCATATGTAACACCCTTTGCTCCAGCTGTCATTGCATCTTCGGTCATCTTTAAAACCTCCTTGTCAGTTTTTGCCTTTGGACCCCCAGCAATTACTATAGGAACTGGAGTGCTTTTTACAATCTTTGCAAACGAATCAACATCTCCAGTGTACAGAGTCTTTACAATATCTGCGCCACATTCGGCGCCAATTCTTGCCACATGTCCAACAATTTCAGGATCGTGTGGATTTTTGATGTTTTCTCCCCTTGGGTACATCATAGCTAAAAGTGGCATGTTCCACTGGTGACAATCATAAGCAATTTTTCCAAGCTGTTCAAGCATTTCAGGTTCTTCTTTTCCTCCTATGTTGATGTGAAGTGATACTCCGTCTGCTCCAAGCTTTAACGCTTCTTCAACGGAACCAGTCAACATCTTTCTGTTTGGTGACATGGAAAGTGATGTACTAGCTGAAAAATGCACAAGCACTCCAATCTTTGGAGGTCTTGGCAAAGTCTTTAGAATTCCTTTATTGACAATTACACAGGTCAAGCCGGCGTGTTGACAGCCATTGATTAGTGCATGAGGATCCTCAAGTCCCTTAATCGGACCACTTGAAATCCCGTGATCCATTGGGATGCAAAGCATTTTGCCCGACCTTAAAATTCGATTTAGTCTAATCTGATGCCCAGATACCATAGAAAATTATCACTGGTTTACCTTACTTAAAACTAACGTGGTGACAAGCTGGTGTCGTCTCATATTCTCAAGGATTAAATACCATAAAACAAAAGCAAAAACAAATTGAGTCAAATTACAAAAGAGCTTTATGTTTCTGAAATTGGTGACATTCTTGAACACTCGCTTGAAGGACAAAGACCAACACTCGAAGACTGTGTTAGACTCTTAGAATCAGGCTACGTGTATCTTATGGGTCTTGTAGCAGGACACTTGACTCAAAAAAAATATGGAAAAAAAGTTTCATTTGTAAATAACATCATACTAAACTACACAAACGTCTGCATCACAGACTGCAAATTCTGTGCATTTTACAGACCGCCAGGACATGAGGAATCTTATACCGTATCACTGCAAGAAATTGAAGCACGTATCAAGGCAGCATGGGAGATGTTTGGAATTACTCAAGTGTTGATCCAAGGTGGTCACAACCCCAATCTTGGAATAGAGTACTATGAGGATGCATTCAAACTAATAAGGAAAAAATTTCCAAAAGTTGGAGTACACGGTCTTTCCGTGTCAGAAATTGATATGATAGCAAAAGTTGAAAAATCTAGCACAAAAGAAGTCCTTGCAAGGCTGAAAGAAGCAGGGCTACAATCCATTCCTGGTGCTGGAGCAGAGATTCTTGTGGACTCTATAAAAGACATAATCAGCCCAAAAAAAATTACAAGTAACGAATGGCTCAACATAATGGAGGAAGCTCATACCATAGGTCTTCCTGCCTCTGCAACAATGATGTACGGTCATGTTGAAAGCGCACATGATATTGCAGAACACTTTGTCAAGATTGCAAAACTACAAGAAAAGACAGGAGGATTTATGGCTTTTATCCCATGGAGCTTTGAGCCAAACAATACTCTTATGCAAAAAGAAAAGACTGTAAGCTATGCTGCCGGTGGCTTTCAATTACTAAAGATGATTGCAATTTCTAGAATAATGTATGATGGTTTAATACCGCACATCCAGTCTTCATGGCTTACAAACGGAGTTGGAATGGCTCAGCTTGCATTACAATATGGCGCAGACGATTTTGGTGGCACACTTATTGGAGAAGAGGTAGTCTCATGCACGGGTTCTCGCTCTACAGAGCTTACTGCAAACAAGATAATTCAAGCAGTAAAGCAGATGGGATATGCCATAGAAGAGAGAGACAATTTCTACAATCCGGTGCAAACGCACTAGATATTGTAGCTAGACCACTTGGCATCTACAAGATTCTTTGTGTCTTCGTCCACCTTTACTAATTCCTGGATCTCTCTTTGATAGCCTTCCTCTTTGGTCTTTTGTGTTGCATCAATTCCAAGCTTTGATCCAAGATTCAAAAGTGGTGATGCTGGGTCTAGTGTGTCCGTTGGGGTATGGTCAACTATCATCACATCGCGTGCAGCATCGGCTCTTGTTGTCACAGCCCAGATAACATCGTCCATGTTGTGCACATTGATGTCGTCATCTACAACGATGAAAATTTTTGTTAAAGCGAGCTGACCCAAGCCCCACAGGCCCATCATCACTTTCCTTGCCTGACCAGGATAGCGTTTCTTTATGGAAATTATGGCCATACCTTGGAACCATCCCGCAGCTGGCATGGAAAAGTCGACAACTTCGGGCTGAAACATTCTGATAAGTGGAAGAAAAGAGCGTTCTATTACCTTGCCAATAAAAGCATCCTCCAAAATTGGTTTGCCAACAATTGTAGTAAGATAAATCGGCTTTTGTCTGCGCATTATTCCTGTCAAAGTAAATACAGGATAAGGTTCAGGCGGTGTGTAGTATCCAGTATGATCACCAAACGGACCTTCCATTCTAATATCTGACGGGTCCACATATCCTTCTAACACAATCTCGGCATTTGCAGGAGCTTCTAGATCTACGGTTTTGCATTTGACGGTCTTGATTCCAGTCTTTCGCACAATGCCGGCAAAAAGATACTTGTCGAGCCCTTCTGGTACGGGAGCAACTGCAGAATATACTGTTGCAGGGTCAGCACCGATTACTACTGCAACCTCGATTTTCTGACCTGCGTCTTTTTTCATATCGTAGTGATGCGCACCTCTCTTGTGTTTTTGCCAGTGCATTATAGCACGAGTCTTGTCAAGCACTTGCATCCTGTATACTCCAAGGTTTCTGATCCCAGTGTCTGGATGTTTTGTTGCCACCAGTCCTAAAGTGATGAATCGACCCGCATCCTTGTGCCACGTCTTTAAGATTGGAAGTTTTTCAAAGGAAGGCGAATCATCAAAAAGTTCTGTAACCGGTCCACTTTTTTGTAACTTGGGTGCAATGTCTGTCATCTTTGCAAGCTCAGGCAATTTTTTTATCTTATCAAATAGTCCAGCTGGAATGTCCATCTTTGTCATATCAACTATTCTTTGACCAATCTCAGTAAAGTCAGAAGTTTCAAGACCAATCTCAAGTCTTTTGAGTGAGCCAAAGGCATTTCCTAAAACCGGCATATCATGATTTTTTACATTTTCAAAAAGAAGTGCAGGCCCATTTGAGTACATCACTCTCCTTAAAATTTCAGCAATCTCTAAGTCCGCATCGACCTGGGTTTTTATCCGCCTTAGCTCTCCTGCTTTTTCAAGCTTTTCTACAAACTCGCCAACTTCTTCAATGGGCACAAGTCTACTGAATTTGGAGATAGTATAAGCTTAACTGGATTTGTACTCAAAAACAAGCGAACAGGAAAAAGTTTTAACAAAAGAACTTTAATTATTGCTGAGGTAAATTCCCTACAGTGAGCCAGCAAAAGTGCGCTGTCTGTAACGGACAGGGAAAGATTGCTCTTTTAGATACTCCGTGCTCTTTTTGCAACGGAACAGGTGAGTATTCAAAGAGCGCTGAAAGTTACATCAAGTCTCACATATGCCAGTGCATATTTTTGGATAGGGTAACATGTCCACTGTGTGGAAAAAAATGTCACCACGATACTCCAAACAAACCAAAGATTTTGCTTGGGCCCGTCTAGCCTATTGGAGGTAGTTCGGTTTTTTTGTCATGGCCACCAGATCCAAACTTGCAGTAAAAGCATTGATCCGACTGCATATACTTTAACTGCTCAATTTGTATGGCACCAATCTTTAGCGCAATTTTAGTTAGCATTCTGTATTTGAAAGGCATCGCGGGGACCACTTCTTCCAGATACACCTTGTAGTGATCAGGACAGAACTTTAGGGTAAGTTGACCTGCCTCCTTGCTTGACTTGTTTACTGCCTTTGCTACGTTTATCTGCTCTCGGATATACTCATGCTTTGGGCAAGGGCAGTTTCTACCTCCAGGGTGCTTGTACGCTGGAATATTCTTCCAGTCAAACTCCGGATAATCCCTTTCAAAGTCGTCCATGAAGTAAGTTGTGTAGCGATTCATATAAAACTTCTACAAAATTCCAATCGTAAACCCCTCTTATATGATCAAAATCTAAATAAACTCCAACTTCCTGACACAATAACACATGTCTGCAAAAGCAAAAAAAACAGGTGCAAAAAAAGCTACCAAGGCAGACCTTGAAGCTAAGATTGCTGATCTTGAAGCAAAGCTGAGCGCACTTTCTGCTCAGGTTGCAAAACCAACGCCGCCTCCACCAAAAAAAGCATCACCACCTCCAGAACCGCAAGCCGAAGTAGCACTATCATATTCTACAAGTTCAACAAAATACACTGGAAACAAGTACTATGCAACAAAACAGAGACTAGCCTATCATCCTCCAGACAAACAGTTTACGGGAGGACAGGTTGCTCAGACAGTTCAAGTATCGCCTCCTTCAAAACCAGCACCAGAACCTGAAGCAGAGCCACAACCAGAACCAAAAAAAGAGAAACGAAGGAGAATGGAAGTACCTGCACCACAAGTCAAGTATTACACTGGAGACAACTATTACAGAACAAGACAAAGATTAGCTTATCATCCTGCAGACAAACAATTCATTGAAATAAAAGCTGTAAAATTTGACGAAGCTCCAACTGCTGCTCAAGTTGAAGAGGCAACAAGTTCACAATCTGAATCAAAAGCAGCTAAAGATAAGAAATCAAAAACTGCAAAGTTAGCCGAATATGAAAAAGAATATCTAGAAAGGATGGAGCAATACAAAGCTGAAGCTGCAAAAGCACAACCAGCCCCTGCAAAGCAACGCGGAACGCTGCCTTCTGGTTTTAAGTAATCTTAGAATCTTAATTTAATTTTGAAAGGCTTCTAGGACTTCCTGTGCATGTCCTGTCGGCTTGACTTTTTCAAAGACCTTGAAAATTTTTCCTTTCTCATTTACTAAAAACGTGGTTCTGTTTACTCCCATGTATTCACGTCCCATGAACTGCTTTTTGCCCCACACTCCAAATTTTTTTGCAATCTGAGTCTCTGGGTCTGCAAGTAAGATAAAAGAAACACCCATTTTCTCACCAAACTTTTTATGAGAATCAACATCGTCTGGACTAATTCCTATTATCTCAATTCCCTTCGCCTTGAACTTTTTATAATCTCGAGAAAATTCAGTAGCCTCTGTAGTGCAGCCTGGTGTAAAGTCCTTTGGATAAAAATAAACTACATATTTTTTGCCTTTGAGATCTGATTTTTTAACTATATTTTCTGCCGAATCTTTTAAGCTAAAATCAGGCACATCGTCGCCAACAGAAAGCATGTCTAAGACAATCTGTATTCCCTAATTATTTTTTTCTAGCTTAAGAAAATCAATCCGAATATTTTATATGAGATGCCCAAAGGTTGAATGGATATATGATTAAGAGAGCGTGGTTTGCTGAATCTATCGCTACTTTTGCACTGGTCTTTTTTGGGCCTCTTTCAGTAATACTTGCAGCTGTTGTATTTGGAAACGGACTTTCAATTGAGGGAATAATTATGATCTCACTTGGACATGGTGCGGCAATAGGTCTGATGGTTTACGCATTTGGCCACATTTCTGGTGCTCATATCAATCCAGCTGTTACTATACCCATGATTATAACAAAAAGAATTGGAATAAAGGATGGTATTGGATATATTGTCTTTCAATTAATTGGCGCAGTAGCTGCTGCGTTTGCACTCATGATGATTGTTCCGGTAGCAGGCGCACAAGTGCATTATGGAACACAGGGTGGTCCAAGTGAACTTTTAGGTAATGACGCAATGGCTGGCCTTGGCGTGGAAATAATTCTGACGTTCTTCTTGGTTACTGTTATCTTCATGACTGCGGTCCACAAAAAAGCAGCGTCTGGTTTTGCAGGTATGGCAATTGGCGGAATGATATTTTTGCTTCACCTAGTTGGCGTTCCACTGACTGGTGCAAGTATGAACCCTGCAAGGACTTTTGGACCTGCAGTCATCTCAGGATTCTGGGAATTTCACTGGATTTACTGGGTTGGCCCAATAATAGGCGGAATAATTGCAGGGCTTATCATGAACTATGTCTTTGTAAAAAAAGCAGAGCAAGAAGCATAAGCAATTTTTTTGTAATGTATTATAACAGGTAAAATGAGTTTTCTAGTGGACCCGTTGCACAGCTTGGATAGTGCGGACGCTTGCGGAGCGTCAGGTCGAGGGTTCGAGTCCCTTCGGGTCCATTGAAATTTTTCATGGGTTAAAAATATGGCCAAGATAGTATCTGGGTCTTACCGGATTCTGTTCCCTGAGAAAAGACCATTCTAGTGTTTTTTACTTTGAGCGATAAGCCATAACCGTTTAAAAAGAGACTTTTCATACTTATAGAATCATTTTTGGTTATTCTAGTATGTCAATTATTTTAGCAACAATTATTGGATTCGGTTCCTTTTCAGAAGAGATTACATGCTGATCTGATTCATCCCAATTCCACTTGAGACATCCAGTGGAAAATTCTTTAAACAGAGAGCCAACTACATGTATCTTCTTTCCTTTAATGTCTTCAGTAAGTTTATTGAATGGATCTTCTATAACGACTGCATCATTAGGGAGAACATCAATTTTCTTGTGTAATGTAAAAATGTTCGAAGTTATGTTTCCTAGATTGGTATCTTCAGTCTCATCTAACGTGAGTGTAAAATGTTCACAGTACGCAAAATGACCGGGTGTTCTATAACGTTCATAATCTACTGTTCCAATAATGTCAATAGCTTGAGGATAATTCTCAACCAGCGTTTTTTCTAGAGATATTTCTTTTGTTCCCCAACCACGTTCAAAAAGCTTCTCTGCTGTTTGTGGCTTAACACAAGCTGGAGAATTATCTCTTGATTTGAAAATTAATTGTAGGCCTTCTTTACAAATTATTTCATCTGGCAAAACTCCATCCGTTATCTGCTGTCTTGGAGTAGGCGTTTTAGATGTTGTTTTAGATGATCCGCAAAGACTGTAATCTATTATTGCATCACGATAAAGTATTCCTCGTTCTTTATAAGTCACAACTGAACCATCATCTTTTATAAAAAATCCATATCTACCAATTTCATATGCGTCAACACTACATTTCGAATCGTTGTATCCATTGTTGCAATCAAATCCATCACATGTGGGCTCATGGCTTTGAGTATTACACTGAGGATCTGCACATTTCCAGTATTCATATGGTTGAAACTTCCATCTTACTTGTTCACCAACATGTTGCAACGCTTCTTCTTGCGATATCTTGTACTTCAGATTCAACATTTTATCAAAGTCAGATTCTAAAACCAGAAGATACAATGTATATCCAGCAGAACAACCACATCCTTCACACTGGGCCGTCTCTCTTCCCGGCGAACCGGATCTTGCGTCAAAAACTGTTATGCCTTGGTTTTTGTAATAGTCTTTTATTACGATAGTTTCTCCATCATCCAATCCTTCAGTATGTACATCACGAGGGTATGAGGCATAACCATCATTATGGGATTTTAACCAATCTAGTTCCCATGGATTACCTAAACACTGTATTGGATCAATTTCAACCCAAGTTTTTTGTATCGTTAATTCAGATTCTTGTACAGGTTGTCTGGATTCTTGTGGTGAATTGTAAACTGCAAGAAGGATTACGGCTGTAAGAAAGCCAATTACCAGTGAATTCACAGTCATTACTTGAATCATAATCTTAAAGACTCTCCAATAAATCATACCACACGATATTACTTAGTCATAACGAAAACGCTTCAATCTTTTTAGGAGGGTTTCTTAGAAATATCGAAATTAATTGCAAGAATCTGCGCAGTAACTAGCATGACACACATTTTAATCATTGATTGGAGTTACTAACACATGATGACTAGGTATCTTGCAATAGGTCTATTTGCAGGTATTGGTATTGCGATATCAGTTCTTGTAGCAATTAATACAATTCCAGATATGATAAAGTACACCGACAGTGAACTAGTATTTGAAAGCCCTATCAATATTAGTAACAGCACAGCTGACTCGGTTTCTTCAGAAATAGCCACATCAAGAAATAATGTTTTCATTGTTTGGGATGACGGAATCGAAACAGATGACTATGAAATTTTCTTTAGAGCAAGTTACGACTATGGAAGCACATTCAGGGATACTATCAACCTGAGCAATACTACAGGAGAATCCATAGAACCAGATATAGCAATATCAGGTAGAAACATTTACGTGGTCTGGGAAGAAGGGGAACTGTCACAACACGAGGTTTATTTCTCAAGAAGTGTTGATCGCGGTAAAAGTTTTGAACCACCAGTTAACTTGAGTAATAACACGGGAGGTTCTAGTTCTCCATCCGTTGTTGCATCCGGTTCTGGGGTCTATGTGGGGTGGTCCGATGATACTCTAGGAAATTATGACACTTTTCTCAGAAGAAGCACTGATAATGGAAAAAGTTTTGAGCCTGCCATTAACCTTAGTAACAATTCTGGCAATTCAGAGCCTCCACGAATTGTTACATCTGGTGAAACAGTATATGTTGTTTGGACGGATGATTCCTTGGGTAATTCTCAAACATTTCTCAGTAAAAGTGATGATGGGCTAAAGTTTAGCCATCCAGTTAATATTAGTAACAGCCCAGATCATACTAATAAATTACCAAATATTGTTGCCGACTCGAACAACTTGTACGTTGTGTGGTATGAGGAAAATGACCTCAGTAATGTATTTTTCAGGAAAAGCAATGACAAGGGCAATAACTTTGAGCCTACCATTAAGTTAACTGATAGTGAAGTGGCTTATGATCCACAACTTCATTCGTCAGGTAATAACGTATACGTAATATGGAACGATTCAACAGAGGGAAATATTGGTATGTTTTTTAGGAAAAGTACTAACTCAGGTTCAAGTTTTGATGATCAGATCTTAATAAGCAATGATACTGATTCTTCATATAGCCAAAGGATGATTGCCACGTCGGACTCTGCGTATGTGGTATGGGGCGGACATGAGCCAGCTGAATCATTTATCACAAAAGAGATGATGGAAGGGGGCTTTGAACCTCCTGTTAGTTTAAGAATGATTCCGTATCATTGTTGTATAGAGTACGTGCAACTGAGTATAGCGTGGGGTCATGTGTATGTTATATGGCATGAAATTGAATCTTCGGATTCGGAAGGTGTTAAAAACGATGAGATATTTTTTAGATCCACTCCTCTGTCTATAGCAGATAAATTTCTAGCTCCATTATTAGAGCATCTCACAATCTAAAAATGAATCAGTAGCAACACTCTAGTCTTCCAAATAGGGAGCCAAATGGATTAAGAACGCTGGGTCTGACTTATGATCACAATAGGATCTTAATCCTCTCAGATTCGCGCCCACAATTTATCAGCAATCTCTAAATCTATCGCTATTTCTATCACTAACACGACAAAGTTCTGTATTCTAAGTTGGCTATGGACAGGCAAAAGGTTGGTGTACATTTTTCTAATTTATGGATTTATCATAGGTTGGGAATATGACAGAGTAAGCAAGTTACCTGGAGAATCTATTCTTTACCTACTAAACCTTCCAGTAGAATTACCGATAATTCCTATAATTCTGTTATACTTTGCAAACCAAGTTGGTACTCCATTAAATTATGAACAAATTTTCTTAGCGAGAATAATTGCTAGCATTGCAATATGGGGATTTATAGGATTTACATTATACGTTTTAGGAAGGATATGGATGAGAGACCGCGATCCGACTATTCGTATATTAGATTAATGTTTAGTCATTAATTGCAGAAAAAGAACTTGTAGTGGGTCTAAAATAAGCCCATAATGGTACCCTACTCCCTTCGGGTCCGCGTTCACTGCGAGTCCGAGCCCCGACTATTTTTGACGACAATTTTGCCATTTGGCAAAGTTCCGAGATACTGCCAGCCTTCTGCTACTATTTTTTCAAATTCTTCTGATGTCACAACTCTTTGATAGCTGATTTTTTCCTGATCACGTTCTAGGTTGATTTCCAAATCAAGAAATTCCTGACTTTTTTTGAAGGACTCTCGCATCTCGTCCATCAGAATTTTTGGAAGTATGCTCTTGTTTGTCGTGTATTTTGCTTCTATGGAACCTGTGTGTCCCATGAAAAATACACGAAAGTCATGTGCAATCTTTCCCCTTGATTCTGCAATCAACAGCTGTGTGTCAAAGAATGCTCTCAGCACGTACGGTCTCCACTTGAAGCGAGGTCTCATGGCTTCTCTCACCCTTCTTTCTATCATTGCAGTTGACAGGAATTTTTTTCCCTGATTTCTTCCTCTGTATATTACCGATTCTGTTTGTGGTGATATTACAGAACTTTCAGGGGTAAGCATCTCTCCAGACGCTAGTCTTTCGTTAAGATATGCAAGTATTTTTTCTGCTCCTGTTTCTGTTACGAAAGTAAAGTAGACGTGTCCAGCCTTTGAGATATTTCTTCGAACGATGATCTTTGGAGGCATTCTTGCGAATCTTGCAATCCCTGATACCATCTCAAGTTCAGGCAGATCTCTTATCATCAGTCCGTCTGTTGCATCATGATTTCCCAACACCTCAGGACGTAGTCCTGCTTTTCCGATTAGTGCCATTATTGCTCCAGTTCTCAGATTTGCTCGGTTGAACAATTCTTTGAGTTCTGTTGCATCTGGAACTCGCTCGTCTGCTAGAGTTGGCGTTGCATCCACATTTGCTATCTTTATTCTTCGTTTTATTTCGATGTCAAAGTGGTGTAGCCATGATTTTACTGAAGTGATGATTGCCTTGATGTACTGAGGAGCGTTTTTTTGCTTTTCCATAGTTGTGATGGTGTCCTCAAGAAGATCTGCTATCGTTCTTGGATGTTTTTGACCTAGTTCGATCAACTCCATTGGAGTTATCTTGTTGTCCTCGCAGAACTTGCCTAGTTTTCGCAATCTTACTTCTGCTGTGACAATACTGCTTCTGGCAAGGTTGTCATACCAGCGTCTTATGTCTTGGTTTGCAAGAAGGCTGTCTTTTTTGATAATGCCTAGCAACAAACATGGCAGCAATAGCAATTCCAACGGCAGCAAAAGAACCCGCTACTAGATATACATCATGCCAAGTCAATAAATAACGATAAGCATTGAGCAAGTTAAAGATCTTGTTGCATATTCAAAATAAAAAATTGTGGAAGGGTTTTGTAGCTAAGCGGTTTAGACATTATAAGATGGAACGTAAGATCCCTGCTCCTGACAAGAAAACACGGGAACATATGGCTAACCTAAGTTGGAATGATCTTATGCTTTTCATGCATAAAAAATATGGTAAGAAAGTCACACAGGATTTTCTAAGAAATTACACATACCGATTACAAAAACTAAAGTGGCGCAAAAATCAAAAATGGAAATAAAATAGATTCAAACCTTAGTAAGAACAAAAAGAAAGATAAAATTGTAAGAACATAATTTACGTAGATGGTCAGATCTGAGATTATAATAATATGATAATAACATGATAAGCAAGAGAGCAGGAGCATTGGTGTTTTTTGTAGGTATGATAGCTAGTGCATCTGTATTTGAATACTTTGGGGTTCTTTCGACGTCTTTGATGGCACAAATACCATAAGAATCGCCTTTGCAAATAACTGGATACCTACACCTGTTACTGATATGAAGTTTCAGATAGAATATACTGAATAAAAGTTGATATCTAAAATAGACAAAACCTAGTAAAATCATCGGCTAAAAGTATTACTCACAAATCAATCGTACTCTTAATTAGAATATGATCACAAAGTGCATCCGGTAAGGTTCGATTTGCCCAAGATGATAGGAACTCAGACCATCACCATGGTCTGAACGATCCTATCATAATAATAAAAAAATTCTAAATTAATTTCGCATTAGGTTGCAATTTAATATTTTAAGCTTACGAAGGATTTGTACTGATAAATTCTGCCCGATGGTTATATGCAAAAATGATTCCAATGTCACTCAGTGAAAACAACAGCATTCGCACTTGCACTAATTCTTCTAGCAGGAACACTTGTTGTACCTATTAGCTTTTCAGAAGCCCAAGTGTCAGAGCTGGTAGTACCAAACCCAACAACAAATCTTACTGCAACTGCAACATCAAGCTCCCAAATCAATCTATCATGGACAGCACCAGTAAACAGTACTGCCGATCAAGTCAACGGTTACAAGATTGAGATAAGGCCCTTTTGCTCAGGCTCTTTTAGTGTGCTAGTAGAAAACACAACTAACACTACAACCACTTATTCCAACAATGGACTAGCAGAAGGGATATGTTATGAGTATCAAGTATCCGCATTCAACCCAGCAGGAACTGGAAATGCATCAAACATAGCCTCTGCAACAACATGGACTGTATCAAATACTCCTACATCGTTAACAGCTATTCCAGTATCACAATCACAGATCAACCTGAGCTGGACAGCACCAAGCAATACAGGTGGCACTTCACTTACAGGATACAAGATTGAAAGAAGAGATTCTTGTGCAGGTAGCTTCTCAACGCTTGTTGCAAATACAGGCAATACAAGCACGACATATTCAAACACAGTCCTTGTTAATGGTACATGCTACGAGTACAGGATCTTTGCTCATAATGTAGTAGGCACAAGTCTGGCATCAAATAATGCTACTGCAACCACACTTCAAAATCCACCACCATCAACAACATCACAACCAAATGCACCTACAGGATTGAATGTGACTGCACTATCTAAGACGGCATTAAAATTGAGTTGGGGTGTTCCATCTAACACAGGTGGAGCACCTATACTTGGCTACCAGATCCAAAGAAATGGTACAATTCTTGTAAACAATACAGGTAGCACACAAACAAACTACACAAATTTTGGACTTTTGCCTGCACATCAGCAAACATACCGTGTTGCAGCTTGGAACAGTGCAGGTCTAGGTCCATACTCAAACAATGCAACTGGGATAACTAACAATCAGACTGCCATAACATCAACAAACATTAGTAACTTGGGCCAGCTAGTTTCAGATTTTGTTCATCAACGCAATGAACTTTTAAAACAACAAAGAGAGGAGACGCTTAAGGTAATCAAGGATTGTAATGCTAAGATTAGAAATTCTTCTCAAGAAAATAGAACGCAGATAAAAGCTGACTGCAAAGATGCACTCAAGGCAATTAAAGAGGCATACAAAGATGCAAGAAAACAATTCAAAGAAGACTTTAAAGACTTTAGAGATATTGCAAAATCTCTGATAAAAGTAGCAAAGGAAAATAAAACAATTGATAAAGAAGATATCAAAGACTTCAAAAAAGATCTAAAGAGCTTTGACAAACAAATAAAGAAAGACGAAAAAGCGTTCAAAAAAGAGATAAAGGAAATTAAAAAGGAAGCAAAACACGAAGAAAAGCAGTTTAAGAAAGAACTAGAACTCAAAAAGGAAGAAAAAGAACACGAGAAAGAGCTAAAGAAAGAAGCAAAGAAAGCAAAAAAGGACAAACACGATGACGAAGAAGATGATGATTAGGGGAAGTATAACCACTTTGGAGATCGATAAAAGATTTCTAAGGAACTTCGTCTAATGCCTGTAAGCCTTCCAAACTCTTTCAATAATTAAGCCAACTATAATTACAGAAAGTGCAAACACAACTGACCAAAACACGTCCGGTGAAATTCCTATGCTTGGTGGCGGTGCCATGGCAGCTTCCATAGTTTTTTCCATAGCGAACTCACAGCCTTCAGCAGCTTCTCTAGCTACGTCTGCGGGTGCTTCCATGGGCACTGGCAGATTTTCCTGCAGCTCTGTTTCGCTTGGAAAATTCTGGGCAAACTGTGAGACAAACCACGTTGCTACCCCTGCCACTCCTATTGAGGCAAACCTGTAAATCGTCTTAAACGAATTGGCCAAAGACTTGCTTGTCTTTGCTTTCTGAGATAAGCTTGACGGCAATATTACAATTGCAAATTTGGTTGTGGTATAATACTTCATGTCCTGTGCCTTGACGTTTTTACCAACATTGCTGATTTTTACAATCCCCATGTCCTGCATTTTTTTTAAATGGTATATCACGAGCGGAAGTGATATTCCTGTTTTTTGTGAAATCTGATTTGCAGTCATGATGTCTTCGAATAATAATTTCAAAATAGTTCTGCTTGAATCAGAGCTTAACAATTCACCAACAGATTTTATCTTCTCATCTTCTGTTGAAATTATTTCTATTTTTTCAGTTAAACTTACAGGATCTGCCTCTTTGTATTCATCCATACTCGCTTTTTTGTGATCCTCTCAATAAACGTTATTTAAATTTGCGGTTAAATTCAATTTTAATCAAACCCTATAAACAGTCTGCTGTAAACCATAATGAATGAAAAATACATCAAGATATGCAATATACGCAGTAATTGCCATTGCCGCAGCTAGTGCAATAGGCATTGTAGTTATGACTAATGCCCCCACCGATAAGGTGATTCCTGTAGGCAAGGAAGATACAACTCCAGAAATAATAACACCAATCGAGTCAACTCAGGATCTAAAAAAATTCTCTTCAGCTGACGATCTAAGAAAGTTTCTAATTGATGCTCAAACAAGCTATGCCATCCAATACCCTGGCGATGTATTGTTTGATGGATCTGCACCTCGTCCAATACTGGCAGAGTCAGGGAGAGAAGGCGCACCAGTTCTCAAAGAACAAGCATCTTCTGAAGATGGTGGCGGCACATATTCTACCACAAACGTTCAGGTTAGCAATGTAGACGAACCTGATTTTCTTAAAAACGATGGCAAGTATGTATACATCGTTTCAGAAGATAAGCTGACAATCATTGAAGCATATCCAGCAGAAAGTGCTAAAATGATTTTAAAGATTGGGCTGGATGTACAAGGGCAATATCTTCAGAATATGTTTTTGAACAAAGACAGACTCGTGATATTTTATAGCGGATCTGGAGAACGTTACTCCATACAACAGTACGACTTTATCCCAAGGCCAATCTACATGCCAATAACACATGCATTAGTGATGGATGTCTCTGACAAGGAAAACCCAAAGATACTAAAAGACTATGAGGTAAATGGAAACTATTACAACGCAAGGATGATTGAAAACTATGTTTACTTTATTGTAAACAACGGTGTTGACTATCGTGATCCAATCCTTCCAGTTCTAAAAGAATCCTCAAAGATTGTCATGATGCCAGATGTGTACTACTTTGACA
>Ga0247727_10010894_pt1 | contig 15998 bp, 15 predicted proteins | sample WisWelCaveWW1625_FD_202498 | JGI IMG/M metagenome (GOLD analysis project Ga0247727, IMG submission 202498) | Biofilm microbial communities from Wishing Well Cave, Virginia, United States - WW16-25 | ecosystem: Environmental > Aquatic > Deep subsurface > Groundwater > Cave microbial mat | place...
GTTCCTTCAACGATCGTCTCCAGGCTACCCGGAGTTTTCCATCACTCTTTCAGTATCCACGATTGGATCGTCGTTCCTTCAACCATCACTGCCCACGCCGGTATGAACGGGTCAGATGCCTAATTCTTTCAAAAGGCCCCTCCCCAAGCGGCTGGTGAAGATTTTTCAAACATCTTTCTGTCTCAAGCACGGTCACCACCTCCCTTCTACCGAAAATAGCATCTTGTCCCAAAACCGGCCCGATTTGCGAAGGACAATAAGCAAAAAAAGAGGCTGATTCTGGCGTCACAACACATCATTGCAGAAGCGCCGGAACTCGCAAGCCACACATTTGCGAAGATTGGCCGTCGGAGCAGGCATTTCCTCATGCTCGACAATTCGGCGCATCGCTTCCAGCGCCTTGGAAAGCTTGTCGCGCATCCGCCGGTCAATATTCACCTGTTCGGCGCGCCGGTCGGGAATTGAGTACAAAAAGCCGCGCCGCACGCTCACCCTTCGCATCTCTTCCAGCATCAGGCCATACGCCGCCACCTGCAATTGAAAATGCGGGCCGGGTATCCGCGACAACTTGTAATCCACCGGGATAACCTCCTCGCCGGTCGTAATGACCATGTCAACTTCCCCGCGCAAACCTAACTGTTTGGATCGAAGCGGGACGTTGAATTCCCGTTCGCCTTCCGTCAGCCCATACGCGCGTAGCGACCGCCTCTCCTCCCGGCCCTCCTCAGCCCGGCCAGCTTCGACCCCGGCCTGCATCTTGTAAGTCACCGGGCGCACGTCGGGCAGGCAGGCCTGGTAATAGAAAATACGCGGACAGTATACCCACTGCTTCAAATCGGTGACGGTGATGGGTAGAGCCAGATCGTCATCCAACATTGTCGCCCGCCCTCTGAATGATTATCTGCCGCGCCTCCCAGTCCTTCTCGCATAACGGGAACAACTGCACGTTGCCTGGCCGCTTGCCCAGCACGCTCTTGATCTTCAACATCAACTCTTCCTGATGATTGGGCAGAAGCGGCCCCAGGAATGCCGAATACTGGATTCGATCCAGGCCGTAATCCAGGCACACATCGGCAATCTTGGCGCGCTTGCCGTCATCCTCAATGTCATACACCAGCAAACATTGCATCTTTGGGACTTGGGATTTGGTGTTTGGGATTTACCCTTACCATCCCATCACAAACGGCTCGTACGCCGCCCGGTCACCCCGGAAGAAGGTGGCCAGGTGGCGGGCCTGGCTCTGAATAATGGCCCGCAACGGGTGGCGCTTCCCTTCGTAAGGCTCACCGCTCTCCAACCGATCGTGAATTTTCTCGGCCAGCATCCGCGCCGTCTCCTTCGTGAATCGCTTGCGCTCGTCCTGCTCCAGCTTCACCCCCTTGTTCACCAGGCCAAACACCGTGCGATCCACCACCGGCGCTCTGAACTCTTCGATGAAGTCCAGAGTCAGGCTGGGCTTGCCCGGCCTGTCCACGTGAGCAAAACCAGCATAGGGGTCCAAACCGGCCAAGACCAGCGCCCGCTCCACCGCCCCGTACAAAATGCCGTAGCCGTAGTTCAAGGCGCAATTCACCGGGTCAGTCGCCCCCCGCCCTTCGCGCCCCGGCCAGCCATACGACTCGGGCAGAACCTGCTTCACCGCGCCCCAGTACAACTTCGCCGACTGGCCCTCAATTCCCATAATCTTTTCGCGCCAGTCGTCAATCATCGTGCGGCCTTCCTCCACGATCTCCGGCGACTTCATCAGAGTTTGCAGATCGATCACACCGTCGGCCACCTCATCGGCGCGCAGGCGCAATTCGTCGTATAGCGTCGGCGCTGTCTCCTTGCGATACTTGGCCATGTACTTGAGCAGGTTGGCCTGATTCTGAATCTTGCCGGATGCGAACGCCAGGGCCGCCGTCAACCCGCGCCCATCGCGAAAGGCCTCCAACTGCGCCCGCCGGGTAAGCACCGTGCCGGTGAGACCAGCGCTGTATAGGCTGGCGTAGGCCGAGCCGCTCCCACTGACAAAATGGATCGGGATGCCGCGCTCGGCGCACTCGCGAACTGCATCGGCGCTGATGCTGACCCCGCGCCCGGCAATCAACACCGACTCTAGGTGAAGGAGCGGCGCTTGCGCCAATTGGGCCTCGCCTTTGGTGACGATGAGGCGCTCGCTATGCTTGCCCACAAACGCGCCGTACTCCTCGACGATGAGATTCTGCACAACCGTCATCTCACACCTCATCCTGGATTTTTGGGTTTTGGATGTTGGAATTTTGAATTTCGTATACTCCGTTCCCTTTGACAACATCCTTGCCCACCTGTACCAACTGTCCCCACACCAGCCAGGGCAGGAGAGTCCGCCACACTTCAGCGGCTGCGGAGTAAATCGCCGTGCCCACAAAGCCCCCCATCGGTGTCCGGTTCCCCGTCCGGGTTGAGCCGCTGAAGACATCCACCCAGCGCGTCTGCGAGTCGAACAATCGCACCTGAGCCGCCATCCCCTGCAATGACCGTATCTCTTCCGGTGGCCGCCGCCACTCGCGATCCCCAAACTGCTTTTCCAAATCATCCACCCGCTCCAGCAGGCGGGCGAAGAAGATGGCGAAGTCGGGCGCTTTGAGGATGTGCTTGTTGAAAATCAGGCGCATAGGCGTGACGAACCTGAGTTGCAAGCGCCCGTTGGCCGGCAGTTGCCCGGCGAGGCGCGCCGCCGCTTGTTGAGTACGCTCGTGAGTGATGGCGAGCGTGGGCGTGTGTACCATCGAATCGCCCTCGGCCAGCAGGCATTGCCGCTCGCCGGTGAGCGGATCAACCGCCCACACTTGTTTGATGGCAAATTTGCCGCGCCCTGCCCCCACGCCAATTCGGCCCATCTCCGGCACGGCCAGGATGAAGTAGGGCAAGAAGCGCAGAGTCTCGCCAAACAGCGTCAGGCCAAACTCGAACCGCCCGCCCGGCTCACTATCGCCGTCGCCATTGATGGGCGGCCTGAGCGCGTACCCGCGCCGCTCCTGGCCAGGGCGCTCATTGGCCGCCAACAGCCAGCACACCGGGCATGCCGCTGCGTGCGCCGGATCGTTTCGGTCGCCGGCGCAATAAGCTCTCTGCATCACATTGCCCAGCGCCCCGCGCAAATTGCTCCCGGCGCGGTAGTTGTGTGCGTCCAGCCTGAGGGGCGTGGTGGCTTCGCAGGTGAAGTGAAGAGGGATGATGGAAATCATATTTGCATCCTTCCAGGGATCCACGGTGGATCGAACTTTAGTCAAACTACTCAGTTCGCTCATAGAGGCTGAACGATTTACTTGAACGAGTGAGACGGTAAGGCAAGATGACGTTTCGCGTCACGCGCTCTTTGCCCATTTTGATTTTCTCGCCGCTATAAATGTTGGCTTTGGCGAACGTCAGATTAGACGAGCAATCATCTAGTACTTGCAATGTGCCATTAACTGCAAACTGTCTTGCCTCATGCGTGGCTACCACAAAGCCTGATGGTAATTCTTCGGCAAAGGCAGGAGCCGCAACCAATTGCATGAACCCGCCGCGCTTGCCGAAATAGTTCACATTCAGCATCAATTCGGCGACCCATTCGTAACCATCCTTTCTCTCTGATCCCAAAGCCACTCCCAGTGGGCCAATCAACTGAGCATATTCACGATAGCCGATAGTTTTCTGAAATGGGCCGAAATCCTGAACTCCCGGCTTGGGAGGATTCTTGTATGGCTTAAGAACTTTCTGAAACAAGTTGGTGACCACTGTTCTATCCGCTGGCCGGAGCGCGACCTGCAAATCGCGCAACTCCGGCCAGCGAGTCTCGGCTTCCCCTGTGCCCAGCGTGCGGCAAGCCACATCCAGCAATGCCATTTTGATCGCGTAAGGCGTTGGCACAAGAAGTGTCTTGCCGCCCGAGGCAGTAGCCGAACTGATCTTTAACGAGAACAATGTGACGGCTTCATAATCAGCGATCAGCCACATGAGATCTCCTTACTCGCGATTAGCGACAGGCAGAGTGAAAGGCACTGCTGATTGAGCCAGCCCGGCCATGATCTCGGCAAACTCGCCCATTGAGCCAAACGATTTGACTTCGATTGCGCCAGGGCGCAAGATGTTGAGCGCATCCGCTGTGCGTTTCACATCATCAGCAAAAGTGGCTTTGAGCGGCGAAATGCAGGGAGCCGGCACAATATCACGGCTGATTGTCACCACGCCGCCAAAATCCACCACATGCGGATTTTGTGTGCTTCGCATGGCTCCGGCGGGCTCAATGAAAGTGTACAAAACGCTTTCCAACAACGACTTGAGTCGATCCGCTCGCGCGTTGTCATCAATTGCATAGCGTTGAGACAGGTCGTTGAAGCCCACCCGCGCCGCTTCCAAATTGAGCACAATGGCATAAATGCCCGACGATGCCGGGCGATGAAAAATCGCCTGCCCGACATTTGCGCCCCGCGATTCTTCCCCTTCGGCCTTTGCCCGTGCCCCCGCGCTTCGATCAGACGAATACTTCACATGGAAATATGAGTCTGTTTCCACATGCTCTGGGACACCCACCACCCAGCCAAACTCCAACACACTCTTGCGCGGCAGAGATTGACCACCTGCCGTGACCAATGTTCCCTCCATATCAGTGACAGCACAGCGTTGCAGGATCACATCCAATTTTCCAGCATCACTCGGGGCGGCTTCCATTGCTTTGAGGAGATCATTCCCAACATCTATATCAAAGTTGACGCGATTGGCGTTAAATGTTCGCGCCCCTTCGGAGAGAGGAAGCCCCGCAGCCACTGCCAGGCGGTGCAGGTGCTCCGCTTGGATGTGCTTGAACATATCGCCGGAGATGGCGTTGACGTTGTGCAATTTACCATCCGCGCCAATCACGTTCACCATTCGTGTCTGGATTTGATTGCCCTCGCCGCCCTCGTTGTTGAGCGAGTGCATATCGAGAATAGCCTGAGCAGAAATGGAAATTGAGTAAACAGAATTTTGAGTCGTCATCGGTAGGTTTCCTTTCAGAATGGATGAATTGTGAGCAAGCTGGCTTATTCTTCGGCTTCGCTACTCTCGCCTGCATCACCCTCAGGTGCTTCAGAGGCCGCCTCAGTTGACGTCTCTTCGTCTTTGGCTTCATAAGGCTCGCGAGCATAGCCATAGGCCACAAGCATATTGCACACCACTTTCGAGCCGAACTGATCGATCAGTTGGGTGAGCGCATCAATGTCAGCCGTCGTCACGTTCTTGCGGAACGGCTCACGTCTGTTCTCGCGCAGTTGGGCATTCTCGGCATTGTAGAGGTGGATGAACTCGGCTACTTCTGCGAGGAAGTCTGCGGGGTAAGCCGCTTTGCGCGCCAATTGTTGACCTAAGCCGTAGCGCACATCTACGGCTGGCTTATTGCCTTTGGCTTTGCGGCCCTGTGGCACAACGGTGCTATGCCGGATAGCATAAGCAACGTTTTTGAAGCCTTCATTTTGGACAATCGTGTTAAATGTGTGTTTGGGGTCGTCGCTGTTCATAAATAACACCTCCAGTGTAGTTGTGGTGAACGGGCGCACATATTTGCGCCGTTCATATTGGCTGATAATGAAACCGCTGTAGGCGGTGGTGAATTCAAAGAACGGTGTCAGATCATTGGCGGACAGAAAATCGCGGTAATAGCAGAGCAGTGAAAACTGATCGCCCCGCGACTCGTCTAAACTTCGCACAATCGCCAAATGCTCGTCGAGTGCAGTTTGCAATTTCCCAAAATCCTCCCGACTGCGTGGCGCAACCCAGCGCGGCAAATTGATCGATGCCATATTCATCACGGCGGGTGACTGTCCCAGACTCTTGTAAAACGCCATCTGCACTCCGCTGACTAGATCGCCCGCGCTGTGGCCGAACAACTCGGCAACCAGATCTTCTTCGCGCGCCCCCTCGTAATGCTCTAGCAGGGCTTGGGTATAGCGCAGGGAAGCATAAATATCTAATTGTACTGCTGTAGTGCTGACAGACATTGTGCGCTGGAACTTTCCTATGATGTCGGTATGTCGGCTCCAATCCAGTCTTATCGGGGACAGCGCGTAGGTTTTGCGATCCTTTGTGCCGCGCGCAAGGCGGGTCAAGCCGCCATACCTCAGCCCGACAACTTTCAGCCATTCCAATACCCAGAATCCTTTGACATTATTGGGATCGCGCCATTCGGCTTTGGCATTGTTCACGCCCTTACCTTGCGCCGGGTTGAAGAGCTGAATGGCTGTCGCGTCTTTAGGTTTTTCCCAACCTTTCACCTTGCATAGTTTGGCCCACGCTTTTCCCGCGCCATCGAGATCGTTTGGAGTCTGCGCCGTCATCTGCAACAGCACCTTCAGCAAATCAGGAAAGGCATCTTGCCCGCGCCACCATTCGGCCATCAGCCCGTTATAACCCTGCAATGCCGCCGGATTGATTGCCCGAAAGATGTCCCAATCTCGGTGTGGTGTGGCCGGTGGGGGCAGTTCGCCGCGCACTGCCTTCTTCTTCTCTTCGGGTGGCAACGATTTGAGCCAATCGAAAAACAATGCGTTATTGTGTTTTTCGGCCTCGTAATCTGCTACTGTGTCACTTGGCGGCTCCGGCAAATCAGAAGGAGATAGACTCGTTCCTTTGACGACCTTCTGCTGGGTTTTGTTATCTACCGTGATCAGAAACGGTGCGCCAGCAAAAAAGCGGCAACGCTCAACCCACTCCGGCTTAAGCGCTGGTTCGCAGACTACTACAAAAGCATGGCCCCGATCTTCCAATCGGATTTTTGCCTTTCCCCCAACCACGCCATTCAATACAAATGCCAAGCCAAATGCCGCTAAGTTGTCGGCAAAGGTGTTACTCGATTTATCTATAAAGTAAAGTGATTGGAACAAATCTATGCCTCCCTGCTGCCTCGCGCCGTGCCCTCTTGGTCAGCCCGGCGCAAGGTGCGCGCTAACAGTGTGTAGGCCATCCAGCCATAGGTGTCATTTGGCTCGATGAGCAAGCCAGAAAAAGAATTGGGCGTCGATTTCACTTCTCCCTTCAACAAACTTAGATCAATGACGGACTGCACATCGGCAGGCACGAAACCCAGTGTCGCTTGAATATGATCTTTTGCGTTCGGTTCCAGCAAATAGGTCTCACATTCCTTTGCAAAAGGAGTGTGATGGCGGGTGACAGCCGTGAGCGTCGCTTTCACCAGCAATTTGTTGCCATCAAGCGCTTTCAATAAAATGCCAGCAGTGGCTAACGCGCCTTCTCCAGCATGATGCGGCTTTTTGTGCTTGCCGAAAATAGCCCGTTCCGCTTCTTTGTGCTTTGGATTGTTGCGATCCGAATCGGTATGCGCCGCCGCAAAACCAGCGAGTACAGGATTGCCGATCTGCTTCTGATAAGCCCGCACCCAGCCCTGCCAGCCTTTGCTCAACTTACCCACATCATGCAACAAACAAGCCAGCCATGCCGCCTTGAGAACGCTGCCAGCAGGCCATCCGGCGGCACGCTCAAGCGCTTGCGCCGGGAACCGCACTTCATTAAGCGTCAACTCTTCAAAAGCCCGTAAAACCAAATGAATATGGTCCTCGTAAGACTCAAGCCGATATGAGAACCCATCCCATGTACGCTCGGCTGAATTTTGCGGCAGTGATGACTCGAAAGGCGTGTTACCCTGATCAGCCACAAAACCTTCTTCTCTCAAATACCCTGCTAAATTTGGATTCACCACTAGTACCCGCGTAATGGTGAGCAGTTTTGTGTCTTCGAGTGATCTCCAGTCGTACTCAGTACGGTTATCTTCGTTGCGATCTGGATTCTTGTCTTCCAGCAGTCGCTTGACTCGCCATTCAACGTCCACATCACGTTCAAGCCATCCTTTGAGCATTCCGAAGAGAGTGCTGGTTTGCAAGTTGAAACCTACTGTGCCGTGTGGGTTGGCAAGCAATTCATCCGGGTTCGGATGAACCAAAACTAAGCGGCTATCGGCGTCGCGTACGAGCAAACGCGAATCGCCATCGGCGCGGTCTCCATTGAGAACTCGCTGAACGGCCTCGGCCCGCATTCGGCTTCCGGCGGATAACTCCAGCAAAATCTTTTCGTCACGCGGCGTAGCCACAGCATTCACCAATGCTTGCTCTTGGCTAAAGTCAAAAACTTCGCCACTGCGAGTCTGTAGCCATGCAAAGGCGGCGCGCATCTCTTTGACCCACAAAGACTCCTTTTCAGAATCGTTCTGCGTTCTGCCGTAGGGCATGTAACTTTCAACCGGATAAACAACTACTTGCCCTTGCTCGCCTGGATAGCGCGCACAGCGCCCGGCACGTTGGATGAGTGCGCTGGCTGGTGCAAGTTCGGTATGCAACACCTCACTGGTGATGTCTACGCCCACTTCAACCGTTTGCGTGGCAACGGCAATCACACTGCCGGAACGATCTGCATTTTTGCCAAACAGTCGTTGCAATTCGCGTTCCGTCTCACGCCGATCCTCTGGCAAGAAACGGCTATGCAATAACATCAAGCGAATATCTAAATTGCGTTCATGAATCAACGCCCGAAGTTCGCGGAACAGCGTTTGCGCCCGTTGAACTGTGTTGCACAATGCCAGACTGCGTGTGTTATGCGAAGATAGCACGGCTTCGGCGGATAAGGCAGTATCTGTTATACGCCAAACCCGCTGGCGCGATGTGGTATTGCCATTGCGAGTCTCAATTTGTCGCGCTTCGTCTGCGGGCAACAAAAACACCTCTGCGTCGAGTTCCTCCGCCAATTGTTTTAGCATGGACTCGCTAAAAGTGGCTGTCATCAATAGAACCGGAGCCAGCTGCCGCAACTGCTTAATGGCGTACAGTGTCGAAGGCAGAGTTGAGCTAGGGTCAAGTAGATGAAACTCGTCAAACACCAAATATGCGCCTGCCATTGCCCCGGCATTGATATTCGCCAGACGATTGGGCAAGCTGTAAGGCATCGTGAGATAACTGCTCAAAAACTGATCGATGGTGCAGAAGATCAAATCGCCCTGATCAAAACGCCTGTCCTCCGATTGTTCTCCTGTTTGAATGGTGACGCGCACCTCGCGTCCGAATTTGAGCTCGTACGATTTGGCGTATTCCTTGTATTCTTTTGAAAATTGGTTGGCCAAGACTCGCATCGGCACCACGTACACACATTTGTGTGGCGTGCTGTCAATTGGAGTCTCAAAAAAGTTCTCGATAAACGGCGCGAGCGCAGCGCGAGTCTTACCCGCCCCTGTTGGGGCTTGCAGGATGATAGACCGCCCGCTCTTGATCAATTCTTTGACCCGTTCTTGGTAAGGATAAAGCGGCATCGTCAACGGTCTCCAAAGAAATCATCTAGCGTTGACGAAGGCTGACCGACTGGCTTTGAATAAACGTGCCAGCCATATCGCTCCGCCATCGCCTTTGCTTCGCCCATTAGCGTCTCCTTCAACTCTTTCGGCTCCACCACCTCACACTCACTCCCCCACCCCCTAATCCACGGAAGCATCTCCTGCCACTCAGCGACCTCAGCCTCCCAAATCACTGCTCCGTCAGCCTCTTCTTTCAATGGCTTTTCATTGTGGTGCCACTTCGTCTCGCGTACACGCGAGGCTACATGCCGCGAGAAACGCAGCGCCACTTTCTCTGGCTCGCGCTCTGTGTACCAGATGCCCCAAGCATCTTTGAGTTTTTCGCGCGGGTCGAAATCAGGCGGAATCGTATATGTGGTATCCAGTAGGTTGATAGTGCGAATACGCTCCACTTTGAACGTCATAATCTTGCGAGGTGGTTCACGCCAACCGATTACATGTACGGCCCGGCCTATGGCGTAAGGTTCAATAAAATAAGGCGCGAAGTCATACTCAAAGACCTTGCCGTCTTCCATTTGATGGGTCAGATGAACTTTGCGGCCCACAGACCAGGCCCGCGTCAGCGTTTCCAGAACTTGCATAAAGACCGGGTCCCGGCGGCGGCTTTCGTCGTCAAGCACATCCGCCGAAAGCTTCAAATGATGGCTGATCAATGGCGCAAGTTTTTCCAGCGCGGCCCCCAGTTTGCGGAGAGCACTAGCCGCATGCGGATTGTGCTTGTCGGTGCAGGTAGTAAGAAGCCGTGCGGCCAGGTGAATCGCCGCGCTCTCGTTCAGGGTCAATTGCACTTCCACCTTATACTGGTCACGGTCAACGACGAAACGCCCGTCGTCGGTTTCATAAAGTGGCACCCCTTGACTGGGCAGGTCGTCGAGATACTCCGCCGCCGTGGACCGGTGCACACCCAGCCGCCGCGCAATCTCGGCTTTGGTCAGGCCGTCTGGGCGTTCAAGGAGCAAGTGTTTGAGTTGCGCCAGCCGCTCGACCTTTTTGTCTAATCGTTCGCCCATAGCTCTCCATATTCATAACACTGTTGCCGTTTTTGCCAGAATAGCACACCCCTCTGCAAAATAACGTGACTCCTCGCGGCTAATTTTGCTGTTCGCCTTTGTAAGGCCACAGCCCGCCATCATCGTCTTCCCAAAGCAGCACCCCCACATCATTGAGTGTGGTCAATGCCCGGCTGACCTCTTCTCGCCGCCACCCCAGTAACCGGGCAAAAAAGCCGGGGTGTTTGCCGGGGTGCTTCTCAATTTCACACTTCAAACTTTCCAGTTGCGCTTGATTGGCTTTCCGTGCCATGACAGACCTCCAAAGGAGATTTGTCATCACGGTAGCCCACCTGTGTTGGGGGTAAGGCAACGGCCCTAAACAAAACGCGGCCTCCCGTTTAATTTATCGGATAGCCGCGCTGAAAATACTGGTTCATCTCCTGTCTGACAAGAATTGCTAACAACGTCACTTGTCAGTTTACAACGCTTTCGCCTGCCTGGGGCCAGCCAAGAGTACCAGCACAGCTTCCGCCACGCCGGATCTGCTCGAACGGTTGGCTTTTCTGACACCGCACCAAGCAAAGGCACTATGCGATAGCCGAAAAAACAGGGGCCGCACCCAACACAGTTTTCTTGACAATTGCGGGCTTCCTATGCCGTCGAATTGCGTCTCTATATTGGTTGGGTATTGACACATCTTCAAGTTTGCAATTGTTTGGCGGCAATGTACAATCAGCGTGGAGATATGCATATGGCAGACTGGATAAGCGTTGAAGAAGCGGCTGAAATGTCTGGCTACAATCAGGAACATATTCGCCGCTTGATCCGATGGGGCCTTATTTCAGCCAAGAAAAAGGGCGGGCAGTGGTGGGTTGATAAAGGTTCGCTCCAAGTCTACGTCAAAGAATCACAAAAATCAGAAGATAGTCGCCGAGGCCCGAAATCGCGATAGAAGTCCCCTCTTGACATTACTTTCTGCTTGCTATAATATGTAGTGTATAAACTACATATCTTTTGTATAAACGGGCCGCGTAAGTGCTGGTAACACTTACGTGACCCTGACCCAACCGCTGGTCGTAGCAGCGGTAGGCTGGCCGTATTGTATCAAATCACGGGCAACCTGCCACAGCTTTGGCGGTTGCCCGTTTTTGTTTTACTGGTACCACCAAAGTTTTGCCACATGAACGAATGCTTATGAATACAGTTCAACATGAGAGCGAAAACAGCGATATTGCGCTCCCCTACTCTAAAACCAGGCTCCCTGCACTGTCCCGCTCCGCCCTGGGCCGGGTGTTCGATGAAATTGCCAACTATGGGCGGCAAATTTTGGAGCGGCAAAAAGAATTAGCACAGAAGAGGCCGAACCAATAGGTTCCCGTTGGCCTTTCCAAGAAACGAACGACAGGAGTACAACCATGACAACCGTCTCAACCGCACTGAAAGACAACCATCACCGCGCCTTCAAAATGCTGGCAATTGCTCTCAGCCTGATCGTCTACTGCGCCGGTCTGGTCTATGCCGGCGTGCGAAGCTACACCCTCTTTGCTGGCACGATTGACCCGTCCCTGTTGCCGCTGGCTGTGATCGGCATTGTGGCACTGGAAATCAGCGGCGTGGCCCTTCCCCTCGCCATCCACTTTTGGACACAACCGGGGGCGCAACGTTTGACCGCCTACGGCTTCTACTTTGTAGACCTGGTGCTGATCGCCGCCAATTCGGTCTTGGACGCCGCCCATCATTCGGATGCCGTCGTTGCCGATTTCTTACTGGCATACAGCATTTATATGTTGCCAGCATTGCCCCTCATTTGCATGGCGGGTTGGAGCCTGATCTGGCTGTTAGACCCGTCATCCCGCGAGCGCGACCTGCGGGAGAGCGTGAAGGCCGCGACGCAGGAAGCATTACTGGCACAAATTCAAAAGGCCGTTGAACAGGCCGACGTCACCCAGGCGGTGGAGAACGCCGCTCACGAAGCCGCCATTGCCCTCGTCGGGGAAACATTGGGCAACGCTCCCCACCGACTCAAAGCCCCGACCACGACAATCTCTTACAACGCCGAAGCCGAGAGCGTGCCAACGAAATTACCTCACCGCGGGCGCAAGCCCAACCCTGTCAATGTCCCAAAATAACCGACCTGCCGTCATTGCCTATCGTCGCCACCGACTGGCGAACCGAAGTTACCCGGCGCGGCGGATACTGGCAGTGGCGCAAAGGCTCTGGCAAAAACCGCCGGAGCCGCTACGGGGGCAAGTTTTCTGCTTTATCCGATGAAAGACAAAAAGCCTATGAGCGCAACAAAGCGAAAAGGCAAAAAGCCTACCATCACCCAGCAAGACGCCATCGAGATGCTGGCCAGCGCGATCAACTACTGCCAGCAAACGGGTCTCAAGGTGAAGGCAGGCAATCTTGACGGCAAACTCGCTCTGCTCGTTGAGGGAGCCGCCGTGGATCAGGCTGGCTCTGTACTGCGTTTCGTTATTCTGCCAGTAAGAAAAACCGAAAAATGACGAAGCAGAAAAAAGCGCTTCTACGTGCCGTAATCTACATCCGGGTATCCAGTGAAGTTCAGGCCGCCGCCGATAAGGTCAGCATCCACGCCCAGGAAGCCGACTGCCGCGCCTATTGCGAGAGTAAGGGTTACACCATTGTGGACGTTTACCGCGACGCCGAGAAATACCGCGTCAATGGGCGGTTGGTCGAACCAAGCGGCACGCGCTACGACCGGCCCCAATTGCGCAAGATGCTGGCAGACGGCGCGGCAGGCAGATTTGAGGTGATTGTCGCCTGGCGAGAAGACCGTCTGTATCGCGCCATGCGCCCCATGCTCGACGTGATCGAATGCATTGAGCAAAACAAGCTCGATATTGAACTCGTCAAGGAGACGTTCGATCGCAATATCGCCCCCGTAAAGGCCTGGGCGGCACGCATGGAGTTGCAGGCCAAGCACGATCGAATCCAGATGGGCATGGCGGGGCGTTTTGCCAAAGGCAAAGCTTGGAATAATTCCGCGCCTTACGGGTATAAGCGCATTGATGGTTACTACGAAATCAGGGAAGACGAAGCACAGTGGGTCAGGCGGATATGGGAATGGTACGGGGATGGGGTCGGCGTTCGCGAAATTCGCAAGCAGTTGATTGCGGCAGGCGCACCGCAATCTGAACGTGCCCGCCGCAAGGATGTTTGGGGCCTGCCGAGAATCCGAAAAATACTCCGTTACAAACCTTACTACACCGGCATTCAGACGATTACCAGTAATGGCCAGAAGTTTGACATCAAACTGCCGCTCGTCGTGGACGCTGGAACTACCAGCAAGGTCAATGCGCGGCGGGCAAGCTATAAGGAGTATCCAGTGGGCAATGTGAAATATGATTACTTGGGTCTGGGCATTGTGTACTGCTCGGGTTGTGGCTGGAAAATGTACGCGAGTGGGCGCAAGCGCCGCAAATCACCCGAAGGGGAATATCGTTGCCCCAAGTCTTACTGGGGCTACCCCGAACCGGGTTGCACGCGCAGCATTGGCTGGCACAAACTGGACAGGATGCTTTGGGAAAAAGTTCTTGAGTTTCTCACAGACGATGAACGCTTTATGAAGGAACTCGAAGCGAAGATAGCAATCTTGAGACAGGAAGAGACCGACGCCGGAGCCGCTTGTGACAAACTTCGGGATCGACTAGAGGCGCTGGCGCTAGAGCGTCAGCGAGTGATCACCTGGGCGCGCAAGGGCCAAATTACCGATAAAGACCTCGACATGCAGTTAGGGGCTTTGGCGATTGAAGAAGAAGACATCAAGCACGAACTTGCCGAGAAGAGCCTCCTCATCGGCAACCGCGCGCAGAAATTGATAAGCTTCGCTAACCAGTACCGGGGCGAGTTTCGGGCGGGCCTGACCGGGCTTGAAACCAAGCCAAGCACGCCCGAAGAAGCCAAGCGGCAATTTGAAATCAAGCGGCACGCTGTAGAAGCGCTAGTGACCCGCGTTGAGGTACAGCCCGACAGGACAATCCGTGTTACTTTTGTTCTCGATCCCGGCCAGATGCAAAACCCGCAAGTAGCGACGTGAACTCCATCGGGAAGATGTACTTGGTGGACGGGCTGGCGCCGATGCTCTTGAGGGTCTCCAGATATTGGAGCGACATGGTCTTGCCGTCCACGTTTTGGGCCACCTGGAAGATTTTGTCCAACGCCGACGAGAAGCCTTCGGCGCGCAGGAGTTGGGCCTGCTTGTCGCCCTCGGCGCGCAGGATGTTGGACTGCCGCTCGCCTTCGGCTTGCAAGATGGCGGCCTGCTTGGTGCCCTCGGCCCGGTTGACGGCGGCTTCCTTGTCGCCAGTAGACTCGGTGACGAGCGCGCGGCGGGTGCGCTCTGCCGAAAGCTGGCGGTTCATCGCGTCCTGCACGTCGCGCGGCGGGATGATTTCGCGGATTTCGACGTTGGTCACTTTGACGCCCCAGCGTTCGGTGATCTCGTCCAGCTTGACGCGCAAGGTCTGATTGATATGCTCGCGTTGCGAGAGCACTTCGTCGAGGGCGATGCCGCCGATGACCGAGCGCAGGGTGGTGGTGGCGATGCCTTGCGCCGCCAGCTCAAAGTTGCCAACCTGGATCACGCTCGCCGCCGGGTCAACGACTTTGTAATACCACAGAAAGTCAACCTGGATGGGGGCATTATCTTTGGTGATCGAAGTCTGATGCGGCACTTCGCGCACTTGCTCGCGCAAGTCAATCTTGATGGCCGAGTCGACGAAGGGGATGAGGAACACGATGCCCGGCCCCTTGGTGCCGATGGCGCGGCCCAGCCGGAAAACGACCAGCCGCTGATATTCCGGCATGATGCGGATGGCATTGCCGGCCACGACGGCCATGATGCCCAATACAATCAACCCGACACACAGAAGCGGAACAATGCTTGCAAGAAAAGTACCCATTTTATTAGCCTCCTAAAGGAATTGAGAAGTTGACATTTCAGGCATGAGAGCCTGACCCGATACGAACGACTTTGAGCCGGAGCCCCGAGCGTTGCACGATTTGGACTTTGGTTCCGGCAGGGATTAACTCGTCGGCTTGCGCCGTCCACAATTCGTTGCCCACCTGCACCGTGCCTTCGGCGAAGATGTCGGTTTTGGCCTCGCCCTGCGCGCCGACGACGGCGTCCGGGTTTTGGAAGAGCGGGCGGTTGCGCGCGGCCCAGGCTTTGCTCAAGGCAAACCCGAAAAAGGCGGCGGTGCCGAGCACGGTGGAGCCGATCAGCCACAGCGACACACCGGCAGTGGCGACGTCGGCGCGAAACAGGAACAACGATCCAACGCCCAGAGTCAACCCGCCAGAGATCATGAACGCGCCGTGGCTCGGCCACTTGAGTTCGAGCAGGAAGAGGATGACCGAGAGCAGGATGAGGGCCAGGCCAACAATGTTGACCGGCATCCGGGCCAGCCCTAACAGGGCCAGGCTCAGGCAGAGCACCGCCGCCGACTCTGGCACGCCGGTTCCCGGGGTGACAAAGGCCACTGCCGCCGACCACAGCCCGGCGATGAGCAGGAGGTAGACGATGTTGGGGTCAATGAGTAGTTGCCGTGTGCACGCAAAGGTTGTCAGACGGCCAAAGGAAGCTGGTCTCGGCGGGCGGATAAGGTTTCCCATCCGCCACTCAACCAAGCGGCCCGGGCTTTGGCGGTTTT
>Ga0247727_10010895_pt1 | contig 15997 bp, 15 predicted proteins | sample WisWelCaveWW1625_FD_202498 | JGI IMG/M metagenome (GOLD analysis project Ga0247727, IMG submission 202498) | Biofilm microbial communities from Wishing Well Cave, Virginia, United States - WW16-25 | ecosystem: Environmental > Aquatic > Deep subsurface > Groundwater > Cave microbial mat | place...
AGGCGCGGCGGGGCGTCGTGCGGCAGGTGCAAGGCGTACAGCACCAGCGCCGCGGCATCGTCGATCGCATTGGCGGTGCCGTGCCCGAAGTGCAGACCGGCCGCGGTGAAACTGCTCGCGCCCCAGCGCACGAAATCGGCGGGCGTCTCGAGGTGCGCGGCGACGGTCTCGAACGGGGTGGTCGGCATGGGCGGCTATCGTACCGCAGCGTCGCGCGGACCTTGCCGCGACGCGTGCCATAATCCGCGCCCGATGCAGCGCCGCCGGCTCCTGTTGACCCTGTTCGTCGCGGCTAGCGCCGCGCTCGGCGGTGCGTGGCTGGCGCGCACCAGCGTCGGACCCGCGCCGGACCCGGGGTTCGAGGTCGTGACGCTGTTGCCCACCCCACGCGCGCTCCCGGCGTTCGCGCTCGACGCCGGCGCCACGCCGCTCGCCACCAGCGCGCTGCGCGGCCGCTGGACGGTGCTGTTCTTCGGCTTCACCCGCTGCCCCGACGTCTGCCCGACCACTCTGGCGCTGCTGGCGCGCGCCCGCGCCGCGCTACCGGAGGCGACGCGGCCGCAGGTGCTGTTCATCAGCGTCGACCCGGAGCGCGATAGCGGCGCACGAGCCGATGAGTACGCGCGCTGGTACGACCCGAGCTTCCGCGGCGCGACCAGCCCCGAGCTCGCGCTCCTGGCCGGCGCGCTCGGCGCGCCCTACCAGCGTCGCGTTGAAGGCGACGGTTACTCGATGGACCACTCCGGCGCGCTGTTCCTGCTCGACCCCGAACTGCGCTTCGCCGGCGTAGCCACCCCTCCCCACGATCCCGCACGCCTGGCGCGCGACTTGGCGCGGCTCCCGGAAGGTGGGCCGTGATCCGCCGCGCCCTGCTGGTCGGCGCGCTGTCCGCCGGCGCGGCGCTCGGCGCCGCAGCGCCGCCGTTGCCGCTCGCGAGCGAGGCCTGGATCCCGGCCGCGCCGCCCGGAGCGCGCATGCATGCCGGCTACCTGCTGGTGCGGAACCCGGCGCCGGTCGCGCAGCGGCTGGTCGCGGTCGGTTCCGACGCCCATGCGCGGGTCGAGCTCCACGAGACCGTGGTGCGCGACGGGGCGATGACCATGGAGCAGCGCCGCAGCCTCGCGTTGCCGGCGCGCGGTGAGCTGCGCTTCGCGCCCGGCGGCCTGCACCTGATGCTGCTCGAGCCGACCCGGGAGCTCGCGCCCGGCGCACGGGTCGTGCTGCGCCTTCGCTTCGCCGATGGCCGCACGCTGTCCGTCACCGCCGAGGTCCGCGACGCGCGCACCACGGCGCCCCACCACCACGGAAGCTGACGATGTCGGACCAGCTCAAGGCCTGGCTCCAGCACCCGCTGCCGCACCACGCGCTGTCGCGCCTCGTCCACGCCCTGGCGCGGAGCGAGCGCCTGCCCGGCCTGCGGCTGGCCTTCATGCGCTGGTTCGTGGCGCGCTTCGGCGTCGCGCTCGACGAGGCCATCGCGCCCGAGCTCGCCGCCTACCCGACCTTCAACGCGTTCTTCACCCGTGCGCTCAAGCCGGGCGTCCGCCCGATCGCCGCCGCGGCGGAGGCGTTCGCCTGCCCTGCCGACTCGCGGGTCAGCCAAGCGCAGTGCGTCGAGGCGGGCCGCGTCTTCCAGGCCAAGGGCCGCGGCTACACCGCGACCGAACTGCTGGGCGGCGACCCGGCGCGCGCCGCGCCTTTCGAGGGCGGCGCGTCGGCGACCCTCTACCTGTCGCCGTGCGACTACCACCGTGTCCACATGCCGGTCGACGGCGAGGTGGTCGAGATGGTGCACGTGCCGGGACGCCTGTTCAGCGTCAACCCGCCGACCACCCGCACGGTCGACCGCCTGTTCGCGCGCAACGAGCGCGTGGTGTTCATCATGGACACCGTCGCCGGGCGGGTCGCCTACGTGATGGTCGGGGCGCTGTTCGTCTCGAGCGTCGAGACGGTGTGGGCCGGCGAGGTCACGCCGCCGATGGGCCGCGCCCTGCGCAGCTGGCGTTATCGTGCCGGCGAGCTGCGCTTCCGCAAGGGCGACGAGATCGCCCGCTTCAACATGGGCTCGACCGTGGTCCTGCTCACGGAACCTGGCCGGGTGGAGTGGGATCCCGTGGTCCAGCCCGATGCGACGCTGAGCGTCGGCCAGCGCATCGGCGCGATCGCGCTGCCGCGCTAGCTCAAGCCACCGCCGCGGCGTAGAGCGCGGCGATCCGTTCGAGCCCGGCGGCGTCGACGGCGTCGAAGCGCGACCTGCTCGGCGAGTCGAGGTCGAGCACCCCGAGCAAGCGGCCGTCGGCCGCCACGATCGGCACCACGACCTCGGAGGCGCTCGCCGCATCGCAGCGGATGTGGCCCGGGAAGGCATGCACGTCCGCCACCAGCTGGGTGCGGCGGGTCGCGGCGGCGGTGCCGCACACGCCCTTGCTCAGCGCGATCCGTACGCAGGCCGGCTTGCCCTGGAACGGGCCGACCACGAGCTCGCCATCCTTCAGGAAATAGAAGCCGATCCAGTTGCAGTCCGGCAGCGCATGCCAGAGTAGGGATGCGAGGTTGGCGGCGTTGGCGACCGCATCGCGTTCGCCGTGCATCAGCCCGGCGGCCTGGCTGGCGAGCTCGGCGTAGAGCGCGGGCTTCTCGACCGGGAGATCGTCGCGGACGGTGAACATCTCAGGCCCTCGTCCAGGGGAACGCCACCACCTCGTCGAGCGTCACGGCGCCGAGCGCCAGCATCACCACCCGGTCGACGCCGAGCGCGACGCCCGCGCAGTCCGGCAGCCCGCTGGCGAGCGCGGCGAGGAAGCGCTCGTCGAGCGGCGATTCCGGCAGGCCGCGCGCGCGCCGCAGCTCGTTGGCGCGCTCGAAGCGCGTGCGCTGCTCCACCGGGTCGGCGAGCTCATGGTAGCCGTTGGCGAGCTCGATGCCGGCGACGAAGGCCTCGAAGCGTTCCGCGACCGCCGGCTCGCCGTCGCGTGCTGGCCGAACGCGCGCCAGCGCGCATTGCGACGCCGGGAACTCGCTGAGCAGCGTCACCCGCCCCTGACCGAGCTGCGGGTACACCAGGTGGCTGGCCAGCAGGTCGAGCTTGGCGTCGCGGTCGAGCTCCAGCTGCGCGTCGAAGCCGGCGCCCGCCAGCAGCGCGTCGAGCCCGAGCTCGGGCGCGTTGTGCGGGTCGAGGCCAAGGCGCTGCCGGAACGCGTCGCGGTAGGTCACGACCTCGGGGGCCGCCAACGCGCGCCGCGGCGCGAGCAGCGCCGCGATCAGCTCGGCGACCTCGACCATCAGCCGCCGATGATCCCAGCCGACGCGGTACCACTCGAGCATCGTGAACTCGGGCTGGTGGCGCGGCCCGAGCTCGCCGCCGCGCCACACCTTGGCGAGCGCGAAGCAGTCGCCGAAGCCGGCCGCGACCAACCGCTTGAGCGGGTACTCGGGCGAGGTGTGGAGGTAGCGCCGCCCGCCGGGCGCATCGACCGCGAGGCTGGTGAGGTGCGGGTCGGGGGCCGCGGCGCTCGACAGCGCCGGCGTCTCGACCTCGACTGCACCACGCTCGACGAGGAAGGCGCGGGCCTGCGCCAGCATTGCGGCGCGCGCCGCGAGCGCCTCGCGGGTCGCGGTCGGTCGCCAGTCGGTGTCGCTAGCCATCGCGCCGAACGCCATCGGCTCAGGCGCGCGAGACGTACTCGCCGGTACGGGTGTCGACGCGGACCGAATCACCCTCGTTGACGAACAGCGGGACGCGGACCTCGGCGCCGGTCTCGAGCAACGCCGGTTTGTCGCCGCCGCCGCGTGCGGTGTCGCCCTTCACGCCCGGATCGCACCGGGTGACCTTGAGGATCACGTGGGGCTGCGGGGTGACGGCCATCGGCACGCCGTTCCACAGCAGCAGGTTGCAGTTGTCGTTCTCCTTGAGCCACTTCGCGCCCTCGCCGACCGCCGACGGGTTCGCCGCGATCTGCTCGAAGGTCTCGGGATGCATGAAGTGGAAGAACGTGCCGTCGTTGTAGAGGAACTGGTACTCGGCCTCGACGATGTCGGCGCTCTCGAGCGTGTCGCCCGACTTGAAGGTGCGCTCGAGGACGCGGCCGGTCTTGAGGTTGCGCATCCGGACCCGGTTGAAGGCCTGGCCCTTGCCCGGTTTGACGTACTCGTTCTCCATGATGGAGTACGGGTCGCCATCGAGCATGACCTTCAGGCCACCCTTCCATTCGTTCGTGCTGTAGACGGCCATTCCAATACCACCGCGTTCGGATGCAGAATCCCCGGGGTTCGCCCCGGGTGCCTGGGGAAAAGGGCGCAGATGATACCCGCAAACCTCGCTGCCGGGCAGCCGCGCTGGCGCCAGGAACTGGCCCGGGCCGTGTCCGACCCGGCCGAACTGCTGCGCCTCTTGGATCTCGACCTCGGTCTGCTGCCCGCGGCGCGTGCCGCGGCGCGCGGCTTCCCGCTGCGCGTGCCGCGCGGGTTCGTGGCGCGGATGCGCCACAGCGACCTGGCCGACCCGCTGCTGCGCCAGGTGCTGCCGCTCGGCGCCGAGCTCGAGTTCGCGCCCGGCGACTCGCTCGACCCGGTCGGCGACCGCGACGCGCTGCTCGCGCCCGGCGTGCTCGGCAAGTACCAGGGACGGATCCTGCTGGTGGCGACCGGCGCCTGCGCCGTGCATTGCCGCTACTGCTTCCGCCGCCACTTCCCCTACGGCGATGAGAACCCGCGCGCCGACGGCTGGCGCGCCGCGCTCGAGGCGATCGCCGCCGATCCCGGCTGCGACGAGGTGATCCTCTCGGGCGGCGACCCGCTGTCGCTCAGCGATGCGCGGCTCGGCGCCCTCTGCGCCGAGCTCGCCGCGCTGCCGCAGCTGCGCCGCCTGCGGATCCACACCCGCCTGCCGGTGGTGTTGCCGGAGCGCGTCTGCGACGAACTGCTCGCCTGGTTCGCACCGCTGCCGTTGCAGAAGGTGGTGGTGATCCACGCCAACCATGCCCGGGAGCTCGACCCGGAGGTGGCCCGGGCCTGCCGCGCGCTGGCCGACGCCGGCGCCACGCTGCTCAACCAGTCGGTGCTGCTGCGCGGAGTCAACGACGACGCCGACGCGCTGGTCGAGCTCTCGCAGACGCTGTTCGCCGCGGGGGTGCTGCCCTACTACCTGCACCAGCTCGATCGGGTGCAGGGGGCTGCGCACTTCGGGGTCCCCGACCCGGAGGCGCGGGCGCTGGTCGCGGCGGCGGCGGCGCGCCTGCCCGGGTACCTGGTGCCGCGCCTGGTGAGGGAGGTGCCCGGGGCGCCGAACAAGCTCCCCATCGAGCTCGGCGCCGGAGGATACTGAGCCGATGACCACCGCCCGCACCCACGTCGACGTCCTGGTCGTCGCCGAGGCCCAGAACCATTCCGAACGGCTCAGCAGCATGCTGCGCAACGCCGGGCATGCGGTGCGCCCGAGCTGGGCGCCAGACCTCGCCGACTGCGAGACGCGGCTGCGCGAGCATCGCCCCGACCTGATCTTCTGCTTCTCCGGCACGGTCGAGCTCGGCGAGCTCGCGCGCCTGCGCGACCGGCTCGCGGCCGGCGTGCCAGTCGTCGCGCTCGGCCGGTCGGTCGACGAGGCGGCGATCGCCGGCGCGCTCGCCGCCGGGGCTCGCGACCTGGTGAGCCTCGACCACGCCGCGCGGCTCGAGGCGGTGGCCTTGCGCGAGATCGGCGTCGCCGACCAGGCACGGCGCTTGAGCGAGGCCGAGGACGCGATCCGTGGCTACCAGACGCGCTTCGAATCGCTGCTCACCGAGTCCAACGACGCCATCGCCTACGTCCAGGACGGCATCATCACCAGCGCCAACCCCGCGTTCCTGCAGCGCTTCGGCATCGAGGGCAGCGAGGCCATCGAGGGCCAGCCGCTGATGGACCTGTTCGAGCCCGAGTCGCAGGCTCCGCTCAAGGACGCGCTGAGGGCCACCATGCGCGGCAAGGAGGCCGGCACGCTCGAACTGCGCGGCGCGAACCAGTCGGGCACCAGCTTCGACGCCAAGACCCAGCTGCGCCAGGTCGAGATGGAGGGCGAACCCTGCATCGAGGTCGCGATCCGCGCCGAGGTCGACACCTCGCAGTTCGAGGAGCGGATGGCGGAGATCGCGCGGCGCGATCCGCTGACCGGCCTCTACCACCGCCACTACTTCGTCGAGGTCCTGACCGAGGAGCTCGGCCACGAGGAACCGGGCGCCTCGCGCGCCCTCTACTACCTCAAGCCCGACAAGTTCAGCATCGTCGAGGAGCGCGTCGGCCTGTTGGCGAGCGACGAGGTGCTGCACCAGCTCGCCGAGCTGCTCAAGGAGCACTTGGCGGACTCCGACCTCCCGGCGCGCTTCGGCGGCAACATCTTCACCGCCATCGTCCAACGCGGCAGCTTCCGCGATGTCGAGCAGCTCGCCGAGCGGATCCGCGAGGCCGCGGCCAAGCAGGTGTTCACCGCCGGCGGCGGCTCGACCCCGATGACGGTCAGCATCGGCATCGCCGACATCTCGGTCGCCAAGGGCAAGGACCCGAGCGCGCTGATCGCGATGGGCCAGCAGGCCATCGATGAGGCGCGCAAGGGCGGCGGCAACCGGATCAAGGTCTGGGCGCCGGCCGAGGTCGACCGCACCGGCCAGGTCACCGACGCCGGCTGGGTCAAGCGCATCACCTCGGCGCTCAAGGAAAACAAGTTCCAGCTCGCCTACCAGGGCATCGCCAGCCTGCAGGGCGACGCCACCGACATGATGGACGTGCTGGTGCGCATGACCGGCGACGACGGCAAGGAGATCTTGCCCGGCGAGTTCATGCCTGCCGCAGTGCGCAACGGCCTGATGGTCGGCATCGACCGCTGGATCGCGGTCCACGCACTGCGGGTCGCGGTCGAGCGCTCCAAGACCCGCGAGGGGACCCGGGTGTTCCTGCGCCTCTCCGACCAGAGTCTGGCCGACCCGCAGTTCGGCGCGTTCCTGGCCAAGACCCTCGCCGAACTGCACGTGCCGAAGGGCGCGCTGGTGCTGCAGGTCGCCGAGAAGTCGGCGGTCAAGCACCTCAAGGAGACCCAGGCGATCGCCGCCAGCGCCCAGCAGCTCGGCTGCGGCTTCGCGATCGAGCACTTCGGCATCGGCCACGAGTCGCTGCGCCTGCTCGATTACCTCAAGCCCGACTTCGTCAAGGTCGACGGCTCGTACATGGCGGTGATCGGCCACGACGAGCGCAAGCGCGCCTTCGTCAAGGAGCTGATCGCGGCGGTCAAGGCCGCCGGGATCCTGACCATCGCCGAGCGGGTCGAGAACGCGAACGTGATGGCGCTGCTCTGGCAGCTCGGCGCCGACTTCATCCAGGGCAACTACGTCCAGGAGCCGGAGGTCATCATGGCCGACGGCGCCAAGTAGCGGACGACCCCGGACCGCGCCCGCGGTCGCGACCCTGACCCGCGCCCGCCGCCGGTACGCCCGGCGCGGGCGCGCGGCGGATCAGCCGAGGCGGCCCTTGAGCGCCTCGATGCGCTCCTCGAGCGGCGGGTGCGACATGAAGAGCTTGCGCCACCCGGCCGGCTGGCCGCCGGCGATGCCGAACGCGGCGAAGCTGTCGGGCAGCGGTTGCGGATCGCGCGGTCGGCGCAGCGCCTCGAGCGCCTGGATCATCTTCATGCGGCCGGCGAGCGTGGCGCCGCCCGCGTCGGCGCGGAACTCGCGCTGCCGCGAGAACCACATCACCACCATGCTGGCCAGGATGCCGAGCACGATCTCGGCGACGATCACCGTCAGCAGGTAGGCGATGCCGTGGCCGCGCTCGTTCTTGAACACGACCTTGTCGACCACGTTGCCGATGACCCGCGCCAGCACGAACACGAAGGTGTTCACCACGCCTTGGATCAGGGTCAGCGTCACCATGTCGCCGTTGGCGACGTGGCTGACCTCGTGCGCCAGCACCGCCTCGACCTCGTCCTTGCCCATCGACCGCAGCAGCCCAGTGCTGACCGCGACCAGCGACGCGTCGCGGCGCGCGCCGGTCGCGAAGGCGTTCGGCACCGGCGAATCGAAGATCCCGACCTCGGGCATGCCGATGCCGGCGGCCTGCGCCTGACGCTTGACGGTCGCGACCAGCCAGGTCTCGACCTCGGTGTGCGGCTGCTCGATGACCTGCACGCCCATCGCGCGCTTTGCCATCCACTTCGAGAGCGCGAGCGAGATGAACGCGCCGCCGAAGCCGATGACCGCGCCCAACACGACCAGCATGGTCAGCGAGCCCGGCGGGATGCCGAAGGCGGGGCCGATGAGGCTGACCATCACGGTCAAGACGACCAACACCGCGAGGTTGGTGGCGAGGAACAGGACCACGCGCGTGAACATTTGGTTTGTCTCTCCGCGCAGGTACCGCCTGCGCTCCAAGGTCTCAGGTTGGACGTGGGGGCGCCGGGGAGGTTCCCAAGGGCCCGGCCACGCCAGGATTCTAGCCCGGTTCGTCCCCGCCACCGGCCGGCAGTAGCCGGGTGACGCCGCGCCAGTTGCGGGGCAGTTTGCTGCCGCGCTGGCCACGCTCGCCGCGGTACTCGAGCAGGTCCTCGCCCTTGAGGGTCATGACCCGGCCGCCGCAGTGGATCGCCAACCCCTCCTCCGGGTCCACGCAGCACACCGCGAGCAGGTGCTCCTCGCGGGTCGCGACCTTCTTGGACGGGATGTGGATGATCTTGTTGCCCTTGCCCTTGCTGAGCTCGGGCAGTTCCTTGGCCGGGAACACCAGCAGGTGCCCCGCCTTGCCGACCGCGCACACCAGGTCGCCGAGCGGATCGCCGACCGCGGCCGGCACCGAGACCTGCGCGCCTTTCGGCAACGACAGCACCGCCTTGCCGGCCTTCTTGGCCGCGTACAGCTCTCCGAGCCTGACGATGAAGCCGTAGCCGGCGTCCGAGGCCAGCAGCCAGAAGTCGTCGGGGTTGCCGAGCAGCGCACCGCGGAAGCTCGCGCCGTCCGGCGGGTCGAGGCGGCCCGCCAAGGGCTCGCCGTGGCCGCGGGCCGACGGCAAGCTGTGCGCTGGTAACGAGTAGGCACGCCCGGTCGAGTCGAGGAACACCGCCTGCTGGTTGCTCTTGCCGCGGGCCGCGACCAGGAACCCGTCACCGGTCTTGTACTCGAGCTTGGTGCCGTCGATCTCGTGGCCCTTGGCGGCGCGTGCCCAGCCGCGCTCCGAGAGCACCACCGTCACCGGGTCGGCGGGCGCGAGCTCGGTGATGTCGATGGCCTGCGCGAGCGGCGCGCCCGCGACCAAGGGTGAGCGCCGCGCATCGCCGAAGGTCGCGCCATCCTTGACGATCTCGTCCTTGACCAGCGTGCGCAGCTTGGCCTTGGACGCCAGGAGGGACTCGAGTTCGGCCCTCTCCTTGGCGAGCTCCTTCTGCTCGCCGCGGATCTGCAACTCCTCGAGCTTGGCGAGGTGGCGCAGCTTGAGCTCGAGGATCGATTCGGCCTGCTCGTCGCTGAGCTTGAACCGCTTCATCAGCACGGGCTTGGGCTCGTCCTCGCGCCGGATGATGCGGATCACCTCGTCGATGTCGAGGTAGGCGATCAGCAGGCCGTCGAGGATGTGCAGGCGTCGGGCGACCCGCTCCAACCGCCACTCGAGGCGGCGTTTGACGGTCGCGATGCGGAACGAGAGCCACTCCTCGAGCAGCCCCTTGAGGTCGCGGACCTTGGGCCGGCCGTCGAGGCCGATGACGTTGAGGTTGACCCGGTAGCTGCGCTCGAGGTCGGTGGTCGCGAATAGGTGCGCCATCAGTGCCTGCTGGTCGACGCGGTTGCTGCGCGGAACGATCACAAGCCGCGTCGGTTCCTCGTGGTCGGACTCGTCGCGCAGGTCCTCGACCATCGGCAGCTTCTTGTCGCGCATCTGCTGGGCGATCTGCTCCAGCACCTTGGCGCCCGAGACCTGGTAGGGCAGCGCGCTGATCACGATCTCGCCGTCGTCGTCCTCCCAGACCGCGCGCTGGCGGATGCTGCCGTTGCCGGTCTTGTACATCTCGCGGATCTCGGCCGCCGGCGTGATCACCTCGGCCGCGGTCGGGTAGTCCGGGCCCTTGATGTGCTTGCATAGGTCGGCGAGCGTCGAGTCGGGCTTGAGCAGCAGCTGGACGCAGGCCGCGGCGACCTCGCGCAGGTTGTGCGGCGGGATGTCGGTGGCCATGCCGACCGCGATGCCAGTGGTGCCGTTCAGCAGCAGGTTCGGCAGCCGCGCCGGCAGCACGATCGGCTCCTCGAGCGTGCCGTCGAAGTTCGGCTGCCATTCTGTGGTGCCCTGGCCGAGCTCGGCGAGCAGCGCGTCGGCGTACTTCGTCAGGCGCGATTCGGTGTAGCGCATCGCCGCGAACGACTTCGGGTCGTCGGGCGAGCCCCAGTTGCCCTGGCCGTCCACCACGGGATAGCGGTACGAGAACGGCTGGGCCATCAGCACCATCGCCTCGTAGCAGGCCGAGTCGCCATGGGGATGGAACTTGCCGATCACGTCGCCGACCGTGCGCGCCGACTTCTTGTGCTTGGCGCCGGCCGCGAGCCCGAGCTCGGACATCGCGTAGATGATCCGGCGCTGGACCGGCTTGAGGCCGTCGCCGATGTGCGGCAGCGCGCGGTCGAGGATCACGTACATCGAGTAGTCGAGGTATGCCTTCTCAGCGAAGGTCTTGAGCGGCTGACGCTCGAACTCCGGCGTGACGACGCGCGGCGCCACGCGGCGTTCCGCGCCGGCGAACGCCGCCGCCTTGGCCTTGCGCCGTTCCTCGGGCTTACCCTTCGTCTTCGGCTTCGATCTCGGCTTGGCCTGGCGCTTCGTCATCAGGTGCTCGCCAGGTTGCCTTTGGTCTCGAGCCACTGCTTGCGGTCGGCGGCGCGCTTCTTCGCCAACAGCATGTCGAGCAGCTTGTCGGTCTGGTCGGCGGCCTCGATGGTCAGCTGCACCAGGCGCCGCGTGTCCGGTGCCATCGTGGTCTCGCGCAGCTGCAGCGGGTTCATCTCGCCCAGGCCCTTGAAGCGCATCACCGTCGGCTTGCCCTTTTTCCTCTCGGCCGCGAAGCGGTCGAGCACGCCCTGCTTCTCGGCCTCGTCAAGCGCGTAGAAGACTTCCTTGCCAAGGTCGATGCGGAACAGCGGCGGCATGCATACGAACACGTGGCCAGCCGTGACCAGCGGGCGGAAGTGGCGCAGGAACAGCGCGCACAAGAGCGTCGCGATGTGCGCGCCGTCGGAGTCGGCGTCGGCCAGGATGCAGACTTTGCCGTAGCGCAGGCCCTTGATGTCGGCGGAGCCCGGATCAACGCCGATCGCGACCGCGATGTCGTGGACCTCCTGGCTGCTCAAGACCTCAGCCGCGTCGATCTCCCAGGTGTTGAGGATCTTGCCGCGCAGCGGCATCACCGCCTGGAAGTCGCGGTCGCGGGCCTGCTTGGCCGAGCCGCCAGCCGAGTCGCCCTCGACCAAGAACAGCTCGGTGCGGACCATCTCGTCGCTGGTGCAATCGGTCAGCTTGCCGGGCAGCGCCGGTCCTTGGGTGACCTTCTTGCGCACTACCGCCTTGCCGGCCTTGACCCGCCGCTGGGCGTTGGCGATCGCGTGCTGGGCGATTGCCTCGCCTTGCTCCGGGTGCTGATTGAGCCAGGCCCCGAACGCGTCCTTCGACACGCCACCGACGAAGGTCGCGACGTCGCGCGACGACAGCCGCTCCTTGGTCTGGCCCGAGAACTGAGGCTCCTTCATCTTGACCGACAGCACGTACGCGCAGCGGTCCCAGAGGTCCTCGGGCGCGAGCTTGACGCCGCGCGGCACCAGGTTGCGGAAGTCGCAGAACTCGCGCAGCGCATCGGTCAGCCCCGTGCGCAGCCCGTTGACGTGGGTGCCGCCCTGCTCGGTCGGGATCAGGTTGACGTAGGACTCGGTCACCAGGTCCCCACCCTCGGGCAACCAGGCCACCGCCCACTCGGCCGATTCCCGCTCGGCGCTCATCGCGGCCACGAACGGCTCGTCGGGCAGCGAGTCCCAACCGGCAAGCGATTCCTCAAGGTACTCGGTGAGCCCCGCTTGGTACAGCCACAGCTCGCGCTCGCCGCTCGCGCGGTCGTCGAACGCGACCTCGAGGCCCGGGCAGAGCACGGCCTTGGCGCGCAGCACGTGCTTGAGCTTGGCGACCTGGAACTTGGGGCTGTCGAAGTACTTCGGGTCGGCCCAGAACCTGAGCGTGGTGCCGGTGTTGCGCTGGCCGACCGAGCCCACGACCTTCAGGGGGCCGACGCGGTTGCCGCCCTTGAACTCCATCGCATGCTCTTTGCCGTCGCGCCGGACCTTGACCTCGAGCTTGGCCGAGAGCGCGTTGACCACCGAGACGCCGACGCCGTGCAGGCCGCCGGCGTACTGGTAGGTCTCGTCGGAGAACTTCCCGCCGGCGTGGAGCCGGGTCAGGATCAGCTCGACGCCGGTGAGCTTCTCCTTGGGGTGCACGTCGACCGGCATGCCGCGGCCGTCGTCCTCGACCTCGAGCGAACCGTCCTTGTGGAGCGTGACCGCGATGTGCTTCGCATGGCCCGCCAGCGCCTCATCGACCGCGTTGTCCACGACCTCATGGGCGAGGTGGTTGGGGCGGCTGGTGTCGGTGTACATGCCCGGTCGCTTGCGGACCGGTTCGAGGCCGGAGAGGACCTCGATCGAAGACGCGTCGTATTTCTTGGCCATCGCGGGGCGCGATGGTAGCAGGAAAGGAACCAGGCCGGCCGCCGCTCCCGCTCGCGACTAGTCGAGGTCGGCGGCGAGCGCGCGCCGCGTCAGCTCGGGGACCTGCGTCGCGTGGCGGTAGGCGGCGTGCTCGCAGAGGACGCCGAGCGGCGCGCCGCCCTTGAGCGCCGCGCGCTGCGCGGCGTCGAGCTCGAAGCGCAGGAAGTGGACCGCCGAGGTCTTGTGCTGGTCCTCGCGCTCGAGGTCCTCGTCGGCGATCGGCGCGCAACGCGCGCCGCCGACCTCGAGGCGGATCGCGCCTGCGACACCCGTGAGCCGCGCCAGCGCCAGCCGGCGCTCTTCGGCATCGGGGAACTCGATCAGCAGCGTCGCCTTGAGGTTGGCGCCGTCGGGGATCAGCGGGTTGTAGGTGGCGAGCTCGTCGGCGATGGCGGCCGGCTCGAAGATGCGCTCGATGCGCAGCATCTCCTGCACTTGGTAGGCGACCGTCAGCCGATCCTCGAACAGCAGGGTCAGGTTGGGCCCGAGCGCGACGCTGCGCGGTCGTTTGTGCGCGATCACCTCGGCGCGGAACTCGGCGCGCCGCGTCGCGTAGTCCTCGAGCGACAGCAGGTCGGCGCGGGTCAAGGGACGCATCGCGCGCGGATCCCCTGCTAGATGCCGTACGCGGCGCGCAGCAGCGCCAGCGGGTGCTCGGGACCGCGGCCGCGCTCGACGAGCCCGCTGCCGATCTGCTCGCCGGCCATCGGGCAGTCGCTAGCGTAGTGCGCCGCCGCGCCCTGGGCGACGCGCTCGACCACCGGCTTGGCGATCCTGACCGAGTGGGCGCGGGACTCCTCCTTGACGCCGTAGGTGCCATCGTGGCCCGAGCAGCGCTCGATGACCTCGACCTCGGTGTTCGGCACCAGGGCCAGCGCGTCGCGGGTCTTGAGCCCGAGGTTCTGGACCCGCAGGTGGCAGGGCACGTGGTAGGCGACCTTACCGAGCGCGTTGGGGAACGCCGTATCGAGCAGGCCGGCCGTGTGGCGCAGCATCAAGTACTCGAACGGGTCGTAGAACGCGTCACGGACCTTCGCCACCAGCGGGTCGTCCGGGAACATCAGCGGCAGTTCCTGCTTGAACATCAAGGTGCAGGATGGGATCGGCGAGGTCAGGTCGAAGCCCTGCTCGACCAGCGCGGCGAGCCGCGGCAGGTTGTGCGCCATCCCGGCGGCGACCGACTCCAGGTCGCCGAGCTCGAGCTTGGGCATGCCGCAGCAACGCGCGTCGGCCACCAGCGTGACCGGGATGCGGTTGTGCTCGAACACTGCGATCAGGTCCTCGCCCAAGCGGGGAAGGTTGTATTCGCCGTAGCAGGTGCCGAACAGCGCGACCTTGCCGGTGGTGCCGGCGGCGGCCTGCGGCTCGAGACCGGGTGCGCTGCGCCGGGCAGCGCGGCGCGAGAGCCGGTCGCTGTGGTACTCGGGGACCGGCGCCTCGCGGTGCACGCCGAGCGTGGTCGCGAGCAGCGCGCGCCCGGCGGTGCTGCGGTTGACGGCGTTGACCACCTCGACCACCACCGGGATCGAGGCCAGCTTGCCGACCGCGTCGGTCGCCGACAGCACTCGGTCGCGGACCGAAGCTCCCTGGTCGCGGAACCTGACCGCCTTGGCGCGCAGCATCAGGTGCGGGAAGTCCACGTTCCACTCGTGCGGCGGCACGTAGGGGCACTTGGTCATGAAGCACATGTCGCACAGGTAGCAGTGGTCGACCACCTGCCAGTAGGCGCGCTTGTCGACCGCCTGGACCTCACCGGCGGCCGTCGCATCCACCAGGTCGAACAGGGTCGGGAACGATTGGCACAGCGAGAAGCAGCGCCGGCAGCCGTGGCAGATGTCGAACACCCGCTCCAGCTCGGCGTCGAGTTGGGCAGGGTCGTTGAACCCGGGGCTGCGCCAGTCGAGCGGATGGCGGGTCGGCGCTTCGAGGCTGCCTTCGCGTGGCATCGCGTGTGCTTCGGGTGCATTGGCGCGGCGCCGAGCGGCGCCGCGCCCGACCGCGGTCAGCCGAGGGCGTCGAGCGCCTTCTGGAAGCGGTTGGCGTGCGAACGCTCGGCCTTGGCGAGCGTCTCGAACCAATCGGCGATCTCGACGAAACCCTCGTCGCGCGCGGTCTTGGCCATGCCCGGGTACATGTCGGTGTACTCGTGGGTCTCGCCGGCAATCGCCGCCTTGAGGTTGTGCGCGGTCGGCCCGATCGGCAGCCCGGTGGCCGGATCGCCGACCGACTCGAGGTACTCGAGATGGCCGTGCGCATGCCCGGTCTCGCCCTCGGCGGTCGAGCGGAACACGGCCGAGACGTCGTTGTAACCCTCGACGTCGGCCTTGGCGGCGAAGTACAGGTAGCGGCGGTTCGCCTGGCTCTCGCCGGCGAACGCGGCCTTCAGGTTGCCTTCGGTCTTGCTGCCCTTGAGCTGCATGCGCGCCTCCGGGATGAGGATCGGTGGGGGTGGTACTGCCGTTAGAACAAGTCTAACCGCGTGCCACGCTAGTCCCGCGCGCCGCACCTGTCAACGCGCACGCCGGCGTGGTGCAAATTGAGTTCGCGACGGCCACCGTGTAGCGTTCGCCATCATCGCGAGGAACCGAGCTTGGCCGCACCGAGAGAACCATCGAAAGACGCCACGCGTACCAAGCCGCTCGACTTCGAGGCCGCGCTCGCCGAGCTCGAGACGCTGGTCGCGCGCATGGAGCGTGGCGACCTGCCGCTCGAGGACGCGCTCGCCAGCTTCGAACGCGGCGTCGAGCTGACCCGCCTCTGCCAGCAGGCGCTGCAGCAGGCCGAGCTCAAGGTCCAGGTGCTGGTCGAGCGCGCCGGCAAGGCCGCGCTGGAGCCGCTCGATACCGACCGCTGAGCCGATGGCGTTCCTTGGCTCCATCCCCGACCTCACCGCGCGCGTCGAGCAGGTGCTCGAGCAGCGCTGGTTGCCGCCGGCCGGCGCGCAGCCTATGCGGCTCCACGCCGCGATGCGCTATGCCGTGCTCGGCGGCGGAAAGCGCGTCCGACCGCTGCTCGCCTACGCCTGCGCCGCGACGCTCGGCTTCCCGTCCGCCCGTGCCGACGGCATCGCCTGCGCCGTCGAGCTGGTGCACGCGTACTCGCTGGTCCACGACGACCTGCCGGCGATGGACGACGACGACCTGCGGCGCGGGCGTCCGACCTGCCATAAGCAGTTCGACGAGGCGACCGCGATCCTGGCCGGCGACGCGCTCCAGGTGCTGGCGTTCGAGGTGCTGACCCGCGAC
>Ga0247727_10010896_pt1 | contig 15995 bp, 16 predicted proteins | sample WisWelCaveWW1625_FD_202498 | JGI IMG/M metagenome (GOLD analysis project Ga0247727, IMG submission 202498) | Biofilm microbial communities from Wishing Well Cave, Virginia, United States - WW16-25 | ecosystem: Environmental > Aquatic > Deep subsurface > Groundwater > Cave microbial mat | place...
CTATCGCGTAGCATTCCGCTCAGGCAGTATGGTATGTCGAGCCCATGGCTGGCCCACGCGTTCTGTTGCTCATCCCTCCGCTCACTCAGCTGAATACTCCCTATCCATCCACCGCCTATCTCACGGGGTTTCTCCGTGGCCACGGGATTGAAGCCTCCCAAGCCGACCTCGGCATCGAAATGGTACTCCGGCTCTTTTGTCGATCGGGACTCCAGGCCCTGTTTGAGCAGGTGCGAGCGCGCGAAAATGAATTGCCCGGTGAAGCCAGACAGATGCTCGCGGTCGAGCCGGCCTATCTGAATGCCATCGACCCAGTCATTGAATTTCTCCAAGGACGCAATCCCTCATTAGCCTTGCTCCTCGCCCGTCCGGGGTTTCTTCCCCAAGGCCCTCGGTTTGCCGGCTGCAGAGGGAGCGCTGCGTCATCACCTGCCCTGCCGGAACAGGATCGCGCTAAACGGTTCACCACCTTGTATCTCGAAGACCTGGCCGATCTGATCCAGGAGACCGTGTCTCCCCATTTTGCCCTGAGCCGCTATGCCGAACATATCGCCCGAGCAGCCTCATCGTTTGAGACCATCATCGATGCGGTAGCCGTCCCTCCGACGCTGACGGATCAATTCATGCTCGAATCTCTGTGGGAGCATCTCGAACGCCTCAATCCTTCACTCGTCTGTCTGACTGTTCCCTTTCCCGGGAACCTCTATGGCGCGTTTCGTATTGCCCACTCGATCAAGAGCCAACGACCCGACATGACCATTGCCCTTGGCGGTGGGTATGCCAATACGGAACTTCGCCGTCTGTCGGACCCCCGTGTATTCGACTACGTCGATTACATCACCCTCGACGACGGGGAACGGCCTCTGCTCTCACTGATCGAACATTTGGCGGGAACCAGACCGCGCACACGACTCTGCCGGACGTTCTATCGCGACAAGGATCGAGTGGTCTTTGCAAATGATACCTCCGACCGGGAGTTCAGCCTGGCCGAGGTCGGCTGTCCTACCTATAGCGGCCTGACCTTGGATCGCTATCTCACGATCTTAGACAGCACAAATCCGATGCATCGCCTCTGGTCGGAAGGCCATTGGAACAAACTCACGGTTGCCCACGGCTGTTATTGGAAGCAGTGTACGTTTTGTGATGTCGGGCTCAACTACATCAGCCGGTATGAAATGACGCCGACCGATCGGCTCATCCAACAAATCGAGCAACTGATCGCCGAGACGGGCCGCCGAGGGTTTCACTTTGTCGACGAGGCTGCGCCTCCCGCCGCGTTAAAATCGCTGGCCTTGGCGCTATTGGAACGGGGCATCACCATTTCATGGTGGGGCAATATCCGCTTTGAAGAGGCATTCTCGCCGGACCTGTGCCGCCTCCTGGCAGCCTCCGGCTGCATCGCCGTGACGGCAGGACTCGAAGCTGCCTCGGACCGTCTGCTGGAGAAGATCAAGAAAGGAATTACCGTCGACCAGACTGCGTTCGTGGCAGCGGCCTTCAAAGACGCAGGCATTCTCATACACGCCTATCTCATGTACGGTTGTCCCTCTGAGACAGTGCAGGAAACGGTGGACTCGCTTGAACGGGTGCGACAATTATTCGCGGCAGATCTGATTCAATCCGCCTTCTGGCATCGCTTCACCGCCACAGCCCATAGCCCGATCGGGCTCAAGCCGGCCGCCCATGGATTGCGCATCCTTGGGCCAGAGTTCCGAGGCTTTGCGGAGAATGACTTTCTACATGAGGATCAACGTGGCAAGACACCGGAGTGGCTCGGCGAAGGGCTACGACGGTCGATGCTCAACTACCTCGAAGGGAGCGGGCTCACACTCGACGTCCGTCAGTGGTTCAACCATTCCGTGCCAAAGCCACGCGTCTCCTCCACGTGGGTACGTCGTCTCCTCAAGGGCCGAACTGTTGAAGATGACCCACGGGCAGAACGGCGGTTCGTCTGGCTCGGTGGGCAACCAGTCTGCGAACCTGCCGGAAGAAGAACGCGACTCATTCTGCCAGGGCGTACCAGCGATCACGCCGTCACCGTCGCCGACCAACAGGCTCAGTGGCTTGACCAGCTGATTCGACAATCCACGCCCCAATTCAACTCATCGAATCCGTACCCCCTGCTCCGGAAAACGAAAACCACATTCCCAGGAACCATAAAGGAGTTTGAGATCTTTCTCGGTACTACCTCCTGGAACAAGGTTCGCAATGCCGGCCTGCTGCTCATATAGTGGAGTTGCAAGTTTCTAGTTTCAGGTTTCAAGTTGCTCGTTCCCTTTGACTTGATTCTTGTCATGCATGATGAGATGTTATCGCCCTCACAAAGAAGGACCTACCTATGTTCCTACTCCAGACCGCTGGGCTGTTCATTCTCACGGCTCTCGCTGAGATCGTCGGCTGCTTTCTCCCGTACCTCTGGCTTCGCAAGGACGGATCGATCTGGCTCTTGGTTCCGGCAGCGCTCAGCCTGGCTATCTTTTCCTGGCTCCTCACGCTCCATCCTGCCGCCAGCGGACGGGTCTATGCTGCCTATGGCGGTGTATACGTAGCCACGGCCCTCGTCTGGCTGAAGGTCGTGGACGACGAGAAGCTCTCTGTCTTCGACTGGACTGGAGCGGGAATTGCTTTACTCGGTATGGGGGTAATCGTCTTCGGCTGGACCGCGAAAGAATAAACGGACCTTTTCAACATCCTGCTAGAAACACGAAGGGCGGGAGAAGCTCACAGCTTCTCCCGCCCCTAATCCCGGTCAAATCGTTCGCTACTTATTTGGCTGCGGGGTATAGCGCAGGTAAGGTTTTACGCTCTTGAAACCCTTCGGGAAAAGCGTCTTTGCTTCGGCGTCATTCACAGCCGGGGTGATGATGCAATCCTCCCCGTCCTTCCAGTTGGCCGGCGTGGCGACTTTGAACTTCGAGGTCAATTGGAGCGAATCGATGACTCGCAGAAGTTCATCAAAATTTCTGCCACATGAGGCAGGATAGGTCAAGGTTAGCTTTATCTTTTTATCCGGCCCGATAATGAACACTGATCGGACCGTCATGTTGTCCATCGCGTTCGGATGAATCATGTCGTACAGGGTTGCGACCTTCTTGTCAGGATCAGCGATGATCGGATAGTTCATCGTCGTCTTTTGCGTCTCATTGATATCGTTGATCCAGCCCTTGTGCGAATCCAGCGGATCGACGCTGATCGCCACGACTTTCACGCCCCGCTTCTTGAACTCCGGTGTAATCTTGGCGACGGTCCCCAACTCGGTGGTGCAGACAGGGGTATAGTCTTTCGGGTGCGAGAAGAAAATCCCCCACCCGCCGCCTAACCACTCATGAAAATTGATGGTCCCTTCGGTGGTCTCTGCCGTAAAATTTGGTGCCTCATCTCCCAGTCGTAGTGCCATGGTAGCCTCCCTTATTCAAGCCAGTAAATCGACATCGTTCATCGTGATACGATACTGTTCTTCCAGGACGAAGTGCAAGGGGGAACCGCAGCTTATTGACCAGGCCTAATACTCAATTGACTTTTCACCAGTTCCTCAACCTGGTAAAGCCGTTGGGGCGGATTATTGAGATGGGACAATAGGGTGGCGAAGCAGAAGTAACCGATGTTCTACCTCTCGCTGGACTAGGTCATCGGGAAGATTTGCCATAAGCTAACTGTGCCTTCTTGACGGGGAAGCCCACGTTTGAACTTGTGACACAAATCCTGAAAAACCGGCATCAGTGTTGAAGATGCTGAGTTAATCAAAACTCACATCCCGCTGTTTAAATCCAGGAGTCCTACTTCCGAGGTACTTCCTTTGGGGCTTGTGCTGGCCATGGCATGCGTTATCCTTAGTCCATGAGAAACGGGTTCCACGGCCTGCACCAAGGAGGGCGATCATGACCTGTTCACGCTGCTCGGGTCTCATGCTAGAAGACCACTTCCTAGATATGGAAGGCTCATATGGACAAATGTGGACAACCAGTTGGCGTTGTATGAATTGCGGTCGTATCCACGACTCCGTGATTGAGCAGAATCAGCTGGCCCGACAGGAGAAGGTCTTGGCACCCCCACGTGGTGAGCCGAACTATCAAGATGACGAAGTCCATCTTGGAGTAGAGTCCTTCATCAGACGAGCGGCTTGACGTAACCTGGCGGTGCGACCATCGAGGCCTACGCGCGGGACATGGGCGGAGGCGTGAGGCGAATCCCCGTGGCATCGCCTCTTGGGACCGGAATCCACATCCCTGCGTGAACGCGACCATGCGGCAAGCAAGAACGAATCTGAAGGGGGGCCGGCGGTGAAGCACAGGAAACGAAAGCAGAACACCATGAGCTATCCGAAATCAGAGGGAAACCTAGCCTTAGCCGATGAGGGCCTCTCCGTACTTCAAAAACCAGAAGACAAGACCCTCTCCCCTGTGCTGCATAGGGTACAGGACAGTACGAAGGAGTATCCTGACGTTGACACCCTTTCTCCTGCAGTGGGACTCATTGGTGGAATAGGCCTGTCGGTCATGTTGTGGTGTCTCATCGTGCTCGTCATCTATTGGATCGTGTAAGCCTCTCATAATCTAGGTCCAAGCTGTCCCCACTTGTTCTACATTCATCAGCTGCTATTCTCATCAAATCCTAACCCGCATTATTCACGAAGGTTCGTCGCGAAAGCGTGAGGACGCGAAGCGAGACGGGCACTCGGAGGCCGGGGACTGGCTCTGCCGTCTGCGGCAGTGCCTGGCTCCTCAGACGGGGACAGACACCAAAAAGAAGGGTGTCAGTCCCCTGCAGTATGTTGAAGGGCTGAACGGCGAGACTGCCCGTCACAGTCACGTATCCGCGCTTGCAGCAGAAGCTTCATGAATATTGCGGGTTAAGTGCTTGTTTTCTGGTGCGCCCGGCTGGAATCGAACCAGCGACCCTCAGCTTAGAAGGCTGATGCTCTATCCGACTGAGCTACGGGCGCCTTCAGAAGAAGTTATAAGTTCTGAGTTATGAGTTCTGAGTTGTCAGGCAGTAATAATTGAAGAATCCACGGGATCGATTGCACGCTATTCTTACAACTCAGCACTCAAGACTCAGAACTCAGCACTCCGCTGCGGTGTGGTCGGGGCGAGAGGATTTGAACCTCCGACATCCTGCTCCCAAAGCAGGCGCGCTACCAGGCTGCGCTACGCCCCGACATCTTAAATGTTAAACATTCACCATAGTTGCGCTGAGAAATTCCCGCATCTTAAGAAACGCCTTTGCGCGATGACTGATCGTGTTTTTTTGGTCCGCCGAAAGCTGAGCCAATGTCTTCCCTAGCTCTGGAATGAAAAACACAGGATCGTACCCGAATCCTAGCGTCCCACTCGCTTCTTCTGCAATCATTCCATCCAGTGTTCCTTGTGTCACCTGTATTCCGTCTGAAGGCAATGCGATCGCTGCGACAGTCAGAAAGCGAGCGGTTCGTCGTTCGCGAGGCACACCCATCAATTCCCGTAATAACTTTCGACAATTGTCTTCGTAGGTCGCGTTTTCGCCGGCATAGCGCGCGGCATACACACCGGGCCTCCCACCAAGCGCATCCACTTCCAGCCCCGTATCGTCGGCGACAGCCGGCAAACCCGCGAACTCGGCAATCGCGCAGGCCTTCTTGACGGCGTTGGCCTCACAGGTGTCGCCGTCTTCGACTACGTCAGGGGCATCTGGAAATTCATCGAGTGTGCGAATCGTGATGCCCAGCTTGCCTAAGAGCGCAACGAGTTCTTCTATCTTATGCCGATTGCGAGTCGCGAGCAACAATTCACGAATCACCATCTCTGCCCTACTCCAATTCCCCGATTAGATCTTTCTGCAGCGCGGTGAGAACCTGAATCCCGAGCCATCCCATCGCCATAAACTCATCCATTTCCTGTTTGGCAAAGGGGGTCCGTTCCGCTGTGCCCTGGACTTCGACATAGCGTCCTTGTCCTGTCATGACCACATTCATGTCGACATCAGCCATTGAGTCTTCTGTGTAGGCCAGGTCAACGAGGATTTCCCCACCCACTTTTCCTACACTAATGGCAGCAAGGTAGTCCGTCAAAGGACGTTTCTTAATCTGACCTCGCTTCTTGAGGACGGTAAACGCGTCGGCCAGGGCAATAAACGCTCCTGTAATAGAAGCCGTTCTGGTCCCTCCGTCGGCCTGAATGACGTCGCAGTCGAGCCAGATCGACCGCTCTCCCATCTGGCTCATATCGGTCACCGCACGGAGGGCCCGCCCTACCAGGCGCTGAATCTCCAACGTCCTGCCACCCTGTTTTCCTTTGACCGCTTCACGCGGGGATCGCTCGTGGGTCGACCGGGGGAGCATCGAATACTCTGCCGTCACCCATCCTTGCCCTTTCCCCTTCAGGAATGGAGGGACCTTCTCCTCAATCGAGGCCGTACAAATCACCTTGGTGTCGCCCATTTCGATCAGGACAGACCCTTCGGCATGCTTAATGAAATTCCGCGTCACCTTCACCGGACGAAGCTGATCTTTTCGCCGTCCATCGGCACGCAACAATCCTGCCGCGCTACTCATTGGTTACTCCAATTGATTGATGCCGCGCATTATAGTGAAGGCCCTGCGAAAGCGCAATGAAACTGCCCTAGTCCGCATCATTCACGAAGGCTTCTACTACAAACCCCAGATGTCTGACTCAAGCGAGACGGGCGAGACAAGCGGGAAAAGCGCCGTCCTTCGATCATTTCTGCCGATCGATTTGTACAAAAATACGCGGCGGGAACGGCTAAATCTGAACAGTCGTGCAGGCACTCCAGACACATGGCCCAGCTGGACCTCGATCAATGTTGCGACTGCCACCCAAGAAAATACTGCGACAGCGCGACATCCCACTGCTTCTCAGCTAAGAAGACGTCATCTGGTGAGAGGCCCGCAACCTGCGGCTTTTCGGAATATATTGGCACAAAAGGTGCACATGATCGTACAGTTCTCTTGAGACCTCAGAACCTCGTGACACAAACGTGCACCCACTGAGCTAAACAGTTTCCTTCTTTATACACAGTTGACTCACCAGTCATGACATTGCTTCTTGACCGATCTGCCCAGCAAGCCCGCCTTGAACTCAAGCGCGTTCTGATCATCGACGATGAAGAACCGATCCGTCGGCTGCTGGGATACATGCTTCAAAGCCATGGGTATGAGACGGTCCTCGCGTCCGATGCGCGTGAGGCACGGACACGGCTGGAGGAACAACCCTTTGCATTGATCTTGTGCGATGTAAATATGCCCGGTGAGTCGGGTATGGATCTCGTCCGCGATATCCTGTGTCAGCATCCCCACACCGCCGTCATCATGGTGACCGGTCTCGACAGCCCGGTGCTGGCGAATGCTGCGCTGGACATGGGTGCCTTTGGGTATATCGTCAAGCCCTTTGAGTCTAATGAAGTCATGATCGATGTGGCCAATGCGCTCCGCCGCCGCCGGCTTGAACTTGAGAATCGCCTGCACCGGGAGAACCTGGAAGAAGTCGTCAGAACCAGGACAATGGCTCTCCAGCAAGCGCTCGAGTGGCTCGAGTTAAGCGAAAAGGAGCTGCGTCTCTCACGAGAGGAAACGATTCAACGACTCGCCATCGCCGCCGAATACCGGGACAGCGCCACGGCACAACATATTCAGCGCATGAGCCACTACTGTGAATTACTCGCCAGGAAGTATGGGCTGTCCTCCGAACGGTGTGATTTGATCCGCACTGCCAGCCCGATGCACGACATCGGAAAAATCGGCACGCCGGATCATGTGCTCCTCAAGCCCGGCAAGTTCACGCAGGAAGAATTCAACGTCATTTCTCAACATGCGGAGATCGGCTATCGTATACTCAGCGGATCGGATGCGGAGATCCTCAAGGTCGCGGCATCGATCGCCTGGACCCACCATGAGCGTTGGGATGGCAACGGATACCCGCGCAAGCTGAAAGGCGAAGCGATTCCCGTGGAAGGACGGATCGCCGCGATCGCCGATGCCTTCGATGCCCTCACCACACAACGAGTCTACAAGCCTGCCTTCCCCCTCGATCACGCCGTCGATCTCATGACCAAACATCGGGGAGAACACTTCGACCCCGAGCTCCTCGACGTCTTCTTCTCCTCCTTGAACGACATCAAGCTCATCCATGACCAATATGCCGACCAATCGCCGCGCAAATTGATTCGCGAGTCTTAGCCTCCTTTTCGTCATTTCGTTGACCGGTTTTCCACCCACCGATATACTTTCTCCATCTCGTCAGGTACAGACTCCCGCACAGACTCTCAGGCCCTGTACCCACAATATTTCACGCTCGCGAAAGGATTGCCGATCATGGCAAAGAAGGCAACGGCAGCCCGCAAACAGGGGGCGACACGCAATTGGATCGCCTATCTGTGCGAATCCTTGGTCACGTCCGGAGTCATGCCGACCTGGGAGGCTGCGACCTATCTGACCGAGAACCTGTTTGGAGAAAAACCGAATCCCCGCCTCTTAAGTGCAACCAACGCCTACGAAGTGACGTCCCAATTTCTTCATCGGCTGTACCATCCCCTCGTTGAGGCCGCTTCTCGCGACATCACCTTGCCGGATGGCGCCCTGGTGCACGTGTTTACGGATATCAGTCTCACCGGAAAATCTGCAGTGCTCGTCGTCTATGTGTCCGCTAATAATCACCCGCACCAATTGCTGATGCTGGACACCGCCAAAGCCTGGGAGCTGGTCTTTACTGATTCAGAAAACGTGAATCGCTGGGCAGAAGAACGATATCGGTGGATAAAGTCGGCGCTGGCCGCGGTGATCGGAAAACCCGTCCAACAGCCCCTCCTTGCAGAAGCCTCCTAGCCCACCAGCGTCCGAAGACTGTTATTTGGTTTGTTTAGTTTGATTGGTTGCTTTGGTTCATCTGGTTTATTTGATTAGCCTGGTTCAACCAAATAACAAAACAAACCAAATAAACAAAACAGACCAAATTAACCCGTTTTGCTCCACTATCCTCCAGTGGGTTCGTAGTTCAGGTTCGGCCCCAACCATCGCTCCAGCGCTGAAAGGGGCATCCGTTTTCTCGTCTGATAGTCGAGCACCTGGTCTTTTCCAATCTTGCCCACCGCAAAATACTTGGCCTCCGGATGAGCGAAATAGAGCCCGCTGACCGAGGCAGCCGGCAACATCGCGAAGCTTTCGGTCAGGGTGATTCCTGTGTGCTGTTCTGCGGACAAGAGATCGAAGAGCAACCGTTTCTCTGTGTGGTCAGGACAAGCCGGGTAACCTGGCGCGGGGCGGATACCACGATAGCGTTCGCGAATCAGGTCCTCCGTCGTGAGCCCCTCTTCCTTGCCGTACCCCCACTCCAGCCGCACGCGCGCATGAAGCCACTCGGCAAAGGCCTCGGCCAAGCGATCCGCTAACGCTTTGGCCATAATAGAATTGTAGTCATCGTGGTCACGCTCGAACTCTCGACATAACAGATCAACTCCACCTCCCGTTGTCACGGCAAAGGCTCCGACATAATCAGCACGACCGGACTCTTTCGGCGCCACAAGATCTGCCAGCGCGAAACTGCTCTGCCCTTTTGGCTTTTCCGATTGCTGGCGCAAGGTGTGGAAGGTCGTCAAAACCACCGTGCGGCGGTCATCTGTATATATCTCAATATCGTCGCCCAGGCTGTTGGCAGGGAAGAACCCATAGACCCCCTTGGCGGTGAATAGTCGTTGATCCACAATCTTGCGGAGCAAGGCCAGCGCATCGTCGTACAACTCCTTGGCCTTCGAGCCCACGACAGGATCTTCCAGAATGGTCGGGTAGCGTCCGCGCAATTCCCACGTGTGAAAAAACGGCGACCAGTCGATATAGGGAATCAGCTGATCCAACGGCTGCTGCGGCATTATTTTCGTTCCAGTGAAGGCCGGTATGGGTATGTTGACCTCAGCCCAATTCGTTTGGAATCGGTTGGCTCGCGCTTGCGCCAACGTCCAGAGGGTTTTGGCTCCCCGATCCTGATGGGTCTGGCGTATCTGATCATAGTCGGCGCGGACCTTCTTGGCGAAGTCAGTCCGCAAGTTGTCATTCACCAGACTCCCGACGACGCCCACCGCCCTGGAGGCATCCAGCACATGCACCACGGAGTGGTTGTAGGCTGGGGCGATCTTGACGGCCGTATGAGCTTTGCTCGTGGTGGCCCCGCCGATCAGCAACGGCAGGTCAAAGCCTTCACGCGTCAGCTCGCGTCCCACATGCACCATTTCATCGAGTGATGGGGTAATGAGTCCGCTCAACCCGATGATCTGTACTCCATGCTCGCGGGCTGCTGCCAGGATCTTTTCACAGGGCACCATCACTCCAAGATCGATCACTTCATAGTTGTTGCATCCCAGAACTACCCCGACAATGTTCTTCCCGATGTCATGCACATCGCCCTTGACTGTGGCGAGCAGGATCTTCCCATTCGAGCTCGACACACCTGATTTTTGCTTTTCGGCCTCCATAAATGGCATAAGGTAGGCCACGGCTTTCTTCATGACCCTGGCGCTCTTGACCACTTGAGGCAAAAACATCTTGCCGGACCCGAACAGGTCCCCCACGATGTTCATCCCGGCCATCAGCGGTCCCTCGATCACATGCAACGGCTTGGCATACTGCTGTCGAGCTTCCTCGATGTCCTGCTCGATATAATCGGTCACGCCTTTCACCAACGCATGGGAGAGGCGCTCCTCGACCGTGCCGGTACGCCACTCATCGTCTTTCACCACCGCTTTGCCCTGTTGCTTGACGGTCTCGGCAAACGCCACCAATCGCTCCGTCGCATCCGGCCGCCGGTTCAGCAACACATCTTCGACCAGTTCCAGGAGATCCCTGGGAATCTCTTCGTATACCGCCAACTGTCCGGCGTTCACAATGCCCATGTCCAGACCGGCCTTGACGGCATGATAGAGAAATGCCGCATGCATCGCCTCGCGCACGCGATTGTTGCCGCGAAACGAGAACGAAATATTGCTGACGCCCCCGCTGACTTTCGCCAGCGGAAGATGCTGCTTAATCCAGCGCGTGGCGGCGAGGAAGTTCACCGCGTAATTATTGTGTTCCTCGATGCCGGTCGCCACCGTGAGGATGTTCGGGTCGAAGATGATGTCCTGGCCCGGAAAACCGATGCGCTCTGTGAGAAGGCGATAGGCCCGCTCACAGACCTCGATCTTGCGCTCATACGTGTCGGCCTGGCCGCGCTCATCGAAGGCCATCACGACCACGGCAGCCCCATAGCGATGAACCAATTTGGCCTGTTGAAGAAACTTGGCTTCGCCCTCTTTCAGGCTGATGCTATTGACGATGGACTTACCCTGGATGTTCTTCAGCCCCGTCTCGAGGATGTCCCACTTCGAACTATCCACCATGATGGGCACGCGAGTGATATCCGGTTCCGACGCCACCAAGCGCAGGAACTTCTCCATGGCAGCCTGGGAGTCGAGCATGCCTTCGTCCATATTGATGTCGATGATCTGGGCGCCCCCCTCTACTTGCTGCCGTGCCACCGAGAGCGCGGCGTCATAATCGCCGCCCAGAATCAGTTTGGAAAAAGCCGGCGATCCCGTGACGTTGGTCCGTTCACCGATATTCACGAAGTTCGACTCCGGCCTAATCGTGACTGCTTCCAACCCGCTTAGCCTGGTATGGGGCTCGACGGACGCCGGGACGCGCGGAGGAAGACCGCTCACAGCCTCGGCGATCAGCTTGATATGTCCCGGTGTTGTCCCGCAACAGCCACCGACGATATTCAGCCAACCGTTCTGCGCCCATTCTTTCAATTGAGGTGCCAGGCTATCCGGGGTCTCCGGAAATCCCGTCGGCAGCAACGGATTAGGCAGCCCGGCATTTGGATGGCAACTCACCGAGATCGGGGCCAGGCGCGAGAGCTCTTCAATTAACGGGCGCATTTCTCTGGGGCCTAACGCGCAGTTGATGCCAACGCTGAGCAAGGGCACATGCGATATGGAATTCCAGAAAGCTTCGATCGTTTGGCCCGTCACCCCACGATTGCTGTCGGCTTGAATAAACGTCACCGAGGCCATGAGGGGGAGCCTGATGTGGCGATCGTCGAAAAACTTCTCAATGGCAAAGAACGCAGCTTTCGCATTGAGCGTATCGAAGATGGTCTCAACCAACAAGAGATCGACTCCACCGTCAACCAGGCCACGAACCTGCTCGTAGTAGGCCGTCACCAGTTCGTCATACGTCGTGCCGCGCGCCGCCGAGTTGTTGACATCGGTCGAAATAGACGACGTCTTCGTCGTCGGTCCAATCGCACCGGCCACAAAGTACGACCGGCCAGGCGCTGTAATCTTGACCTGTTCCGCAGCACGCCTGGCACATTCCGCTCCGGCTTTCGCGATCTCGTAGGCCAGTGGCTCCATGCCGTAGTCGGCCAAGGATATAGCTTGCGCGTTGAACGTGTTCGTCTCCACGATGTCGGCGCCGGCCTCGAAGTACTGGCGATGGATCTCCTCAATGATGGCGGGCTGCGTGAGGTTCAGCAGATCGTTATGCCCTCTTTGATCTTTTTTCCAATCCTTGAACCGCTCGCCTCGGAACGCAGCCTCGTCCAGCTTCCGCTGCTGGATCATGGTTCCCATGGCCCCATCGAGGACGAGAATGCGTTGTTGCAGTAACGTTTCAACCGATGTACTCATACGACCTGTCTCCGCAATCGAGTCCCCTGTGACGGTGAAGGAAGTCCGGCCATCATAACTGAGAGGTTCTTACGCCAGCAAGCAATCCCGAACGTCGCATCCCAATCGTTGCGCCTTGACAGGAAGGGAAGCCGCCGATACGATGCCGCTGCCAGTTGGAGAGAAACTGTGCTCCTGCGTCTTTCCATCCATATCATCTGCTCGTCTCTGCTGCTATTATCGATTACCGGCGTCTGGCTCCAGCCTTCTGTAGTCCTCGCAGCAGCCTATTTTGAGGATGGGTTCCTCGGACTGACACAAGGGGAATTACATCAAAAACTCGGGATGCCGCAGGCAGTGCGCGATCGGAAGTCCGCGCTGCGCGTCTTTACCTACTACGCCATCAGCGATTGGGAGAAGTATTTTCGGAAGCTCGTCTCGCCGGAGAATGGCGAAGATGTCTATACCTCTACACGTGATGGCATCGAGGTCCGATACTCATTCAGTTATACCGTCGATCCCAACGATGAAAACGAGAATCGGACGTTATTCGTTCGGCTGGTCGATATTGAATTCTCCCCCTCCGTTCCCCTCGCCCAGATCCCCGCACTCGTCCCGGAATTTCACCCCTCAGAAGACCCCGCGGCCCCCTCATTCCGATCGAATATTTGGGTATTACTATTTTCGGGAGCGGCGTCACCACAGGCTCGCTTTATTGTGAAAGAAGCAACGAGGGACAAGTTAGAGTGGACCCTGGCCTACCAGCTATTCTCGTTGCAAGGCCTGCCGGACCCACTCACGACCAAGGCGCTCGTAGATCGAGTGGAGATCAGCGCTCAAAGTGTCGACCTTGTGAAGCACCGCCAGCGACACACCCATGACCCAATCCTGAATCCCTACTCACGGGAATTCTCTCAGCGCGCACGCGTTCCTCAGCCGCCCACGGCCCAAAAGATACCTGTCCCCAAGTATGCGGAGTAGCCGATATTTATGATTGGATTTTGGGATCTCTGCGGCGGGTTACGGAATCTGCTGGGCACGGCCTTGTTGCTGTTTCTCGATCTGAGAGGCTTTGTGCTTCATCACATCCATTGGGCCATCATCCGACACGTACATCAAAATTGGCGTGGCAAGGCCGAGCATGATCAGACACCACAAAGCCAGGAGGCGAACGAATTGGCCTTTAATCACGTTCATGCCAACGAGCAGGACTATCGCCGCAATACCTGCATAGGTCAGAATCTGCGACTGTGAAGGAGAGAGCCCGGAGATGTTGGGGGCGGCTCCGGAAACCATACCTCGAAGCTGCCTTCCCAAGTCCGACACGCGCTCATGAATGGCGCCGGCAGTTGAGGTGCTCTGGGGGGCAGTCGGTATCTGCTCGGTCGTTTTGACCCTGGCACGGTACCGTTCAGGAATCGTGTTGAAATTATCGGTGATCACGGGCGTGCCTTGCTCATCGATATACGAATACATCGTGGTGGCCAACGCTTCAATTGACGCCAGTGGCATGACGAAGCACACCCCGACGGCCAGGAGCCATAGCGCAAGAATCCATCGCCTCTGATTATTCCCCACCTTCGATCCAGAATTCATCACGGCCTCTCCTGAACACCTCAGCGTTTGCACTCATCCAGTATAGCGCACTTCCTATATCACGCTGATTAATAAAGGGAAACAAGCGCCTCAGCTTGACTCTCTCCAATTCACGTTGCTACGATGAGCTGCATCATGCATCACACCACCGCAGCTACCCATGAATCGATGAACCCCTCTCCAACTGATCTGGATGAACCGATCCCATTCATCCGCCGTCGCCCAGTTCGGCTCATCATCTATGCAGGGCTTGGCCTATTCGCTCTCCTCATGGTCATCTGGCCGCTCATCGCACAACTCAAAGACCCGGATTTTCAAAAACACGTCGCGGAACATCGCGTCATGGTCGGCATGTCGAAAGAACAGGTGCTACAGGCGTGGGGAGGACCACAAACGATCAACACGACGTTCACCAAAGACGGCATCCGTCGCGAGGAATGGATATTTGAAGATTGGGAAAGCGCCGCGGCGGTGAAACACCGCTATCTATACTTTGAGGAAGGCATCCTCAACGGTGGTTGGTTCCAAGGCTCAGGCGAACGACTCCCTATGCAGTCCCCGTCGAACCCGCACACCCCAAAACCGCAGAGCTAGTGTGCGCTTACAGCTGCGACGAGACATCACGCACTGCCAACCGCAGGCGGCTGAGGAGCACTTCCGCGCGGAGCTGATCGCACTCGTCGACCATGACACTCGAATTGAGAATGGGGAGTCCGGGATACAAACTACTCACATGTTCGTTCTGCACCACGTAGGCGATGCCGCTGCCCTCCAGCAGACTGGTGATCATTGCCAGCTCGCCCATGCTCTGCGGCTCAGTGAGACGGATCATCGGCATGCGACGTTCTCCACGCTCAAACCAGCCACGGACAGTTGAACCTCCTCGTTTCGTTGCTTTTTCCCTGCATCCCTCATACACTCATGCACAGTCTACGGGGTCTCTGTAATTTGTACGCGCCGCTCTTTGCCGGGACCGCCAGAAATAGTCAGCACACGTTTCCATTCTCGGACCTGATACACCGACCAGGCAGGTGCTTGGCCTTTAAAATAGGCATCCGGGTCTTCTCCGCTGGCATTGAGAAAGATCGGCTCTGTGAACCCTTCTTCCAGCACATAGTCGAGGAGACAGTCGGTCACGAAGCCCGCTCCTCGAAGCGACACCTCGGCCAGCATCGACAGAATGTCTTCTGGGTTTTGAATCGTCACAGGAGTCATTGAAGAACCTCCGCGTCATCGAATTGTAACGAGCCACTCATCACGAAGGCAACAGACATGACACGCCCCATGACGAAAAGCCGATTCCAAGAAGAACTCTTGCGTATTATGGACCGCAAGCATCATTGGGCCTGGCCGGCATTCGCCGACGGAACGGTCACCGTCGGTCAACTCGCACGCCATTTTGAACAAGAATACGGCGTGTACGTCCGTGACTTTCCTGTGTTCCTGGCTCACATTTACGGACAGAATCCCCCGGCTCCGGTTCGCCGAATGCTCGCCGATAATATTTACGAAGAAGACACCGGTGGGCTCTCGTTGGGAAAATCGCACCCGGAATTGTTTCTGACCATGATGGCAGGCCTTGGATTGCCAACGCGTGACTTTGACAGGGTGCGCCTCTTACCGGCCAGTCGCCGCTACCGCGCCTGGCTGGACCGTGTCTCGAATAGCCGCGATTGGGTCATCGGAGCAGCGGCCCTGACCGTCTTCGTAGAAGGCAGCGTGAAGGATCGCGCAGAAATCGCCGACCCCTCCAAACCGAAGACCGCCGA
>Ga0247727_10010897_pt1 | contig 15995 bp, 14 predicted proteins | sample WisWelCaveWW1625_FD_202498 | JGI IMG/M metagenome (GOLD analysis project Ga0247727, IMG submission 202498) | Biofilm microbial communities from Wishing Well Cave, Virginia, United States - WW16-25 | ecosystem: Environmental > Aquatic > Deep subsurface > Groundwater > Cave microbial mat | place...
CTGGAGGTCTTCGACTGGGAGTCCTGCGATCGCGAGCGGGCCCACCTCTCGGTGTCCGGGCTCGCGCCGGGGGCCCGGGTCCAGCTGTTCCTGGGGGGGTCTGGCACCGGCCTGGGGCGGGCCGTCCTCGTGGCGGATCGTGCCGCATCCCCGAAGGGTGACATCCGGCTCTCCTACGACAGCGGGCGGGAGCCGGGGCTCCCCCTGGGGGTGCGCCACCTCCGGGAGCTCCGGGGCCGGGGGTTCCGCATCGACCTCGACGGGAAGCCCTACTGCGGGGGGACGGTCCCCCCTATCGGACGCGACGGGGAGTCCGACCCGTGACGCGGCATCGGTCCGCAAGGGCGCGCGGGGAGGGCGATCCCGGTGTCCGGCTCTCCGCCGGGCGGGGCCTCGCCGCGGCGGCCCTGGCCCTGGGTCTCGCGGTCCCGGCCATCCCGGCAACCGAATTCGCGAAGACCGAGGCCACCAATGCCGGTCCTTTCCCCGCACTCTTCGGCGCTTCGATAGCCATGGAGGACGACATCGTCGCGGTCGGGGCCCCGGGTGACGTGAGCGCCGGATTGTCCGCGGGGGCGGCCTACATCTTCGATCTGGCGGGCTGCGAGTGGATTCCGGTGCAGAAGCTCATTTCCGCCGATGGGACGGATTATGACGGGTTCGGCGTATCCGTGGCGATCAGCGGGGACGTCCTGGCGGTGGGAGCCCCCTACGACGACGATTCGGACGACCCCTACGGCTTCGGCCCCGGCTCCGTCTACGTGTTCACGCATTCGGGAGATGTCTGGACCCAGAGGCTGGAACTCCGCGGTTCTGCCGCTCCCCTCTTTTTCGGCCGGTCTGTGTCCCTCAGCGGGGACCTCATCGCGGTCGGGGCCTGGTCCTACGCCCCCTATGGAGGCGCCTACGTATTCCGGCGCTCCAACGGGGTCTGGGAGGAGGAGCAGAGGCTCACGGCAATCGATTCTGGACCGGGCGACACCCTCGTCTGTTCGGTCGCAATCCGCGGCGACACTCTCGTGGTGGGTGCCAGGCCGTACGACCAGCCGCCGGGGAACGTCAGCGGGTCGGCGTACGTCTTCCAGCGCTCCGGAGGGACCTGGACCCGGCAGCAGAAGCTGACCGCGTCCGACGCCCAGGGTCGCGACGAATTCGGCTCCTCGGTCGCCATCGGCGACGAGACCGTCGTCGTGGGGGCCCCCCTCGCCGGCTCCGGGGGCGCCGCCTACGTGTTCACCCGCTCGGACGGGATCTGGGCGGAGCAGCAGAAGCTGGCCGCTGCCGACGGGGAGGCGGGAGACGCCTTCGGACAGTCCGTCGCGATCGATGGAGAGGTGGTCGTGGTCGGTGCGAGCGGGTCGGCCGTCGTGTTCACGCGCTCGGCCGGATCCTGGACCCAGCAGGGCAAGCTCCTTCCATCCGACGGAGGGACTAACGACCGGTTCGGATCCTCGGTCACCTCGAGCGGCGACAAGGTCGTCGTCGGCGCACCGGGCTCCAGTTCCGCCTACGGTTTCGCCGACCGCTGGGGAGGGGTTGTTCCGGAACCTCCGTCCATCCTCCCGGACCCCTTCCCCGTGCGCACGACGGGCTCCGTGATCCAGCACCCGTTCCAGGCGACCGGCGGCCTGCCACCCCTGACCTGGTCGATCCTCAGGGGGACCCTGCCGGCGCCGACCTACAGGTACCTCGACCCGGCGACGGGGGAATGGACCGGCAGGGCCGGCGCCCCGGGGGAGTACGCGTTCACGGTGAGGGTCACGGATGCGATCTGCCGGCACGGGGACCGCGACTACTCCGTCACCGTCAACGACCTCCCCCGGATCATCGATTCGGTCCTGCCGGCCGCCGTCGATCGCCCCCTCGAGGCGCGTCCGCCGACGGCCGGAGGCACATTGCCGTTCGCCTGGGAGATGACCGGCGGCGCGCTTCCCCCGGGAATCGGGATGGACCCCGGGACGGGGATCCTCTCGGGGGTTCCGGAGGATGAGGGGCAGTACGCCGCGGCCCTGCGGGTCACGGACGACTGCGGGGTGGCGTCGGGATCGACCGCTGTCGTGGTGGAGGTGACGACCCTCCTCGATCTCCGCGGGAGTAGGACGCGCCTTGCCCCCGGGAATCGGATCCGGGCCCTGGAGCTCGTCGCGGGGACGAGCCTGAGCGTCACGGTACGGTCGCCCGCGGGGGCCGTCGAAGACGACGCCCTCCGGCTCCTGGACCGGTCCGGGAGCCCGATGGACCTCTCCGCCTACCTCAAGGCGACGCCGAACTCCCTCCAGGTCCGGCGGTTCCCCGTGCCCCGGACCAGCAGGTACTTCCTCCGTTTCGAGCCGCCCGATGGAACCGGGGATGAGTTGGAGGTGCTGGTGAAGGTCGAGGCTCCCCGGACGGCATCCTCCGGCGGCGTCGTGTCGGACTCGAGCGTCCTTCGCGCGACCTTCGCGACTCTTCCCGGGGCGGGACTCGACCTCGCGGTACGGGCGATGCCGGGAAGCGCGGCCCTGCCCACGATCCGGAGCGTGAAGGACGAGGTCGGCAGGGAGCTGCTGGAAGCCGGGATGGTGGTGGAGAAGGAGGACTCCGCGCGGCTCCGGATGCGGAACGCCCTCCCCGGCGGGGATCTCCGGGTGGAATTCGGGGCCCGCGGGGGCTCGTCGGGAGCGGTCCGGTGGACGGTGCGGATCAAGGAGCCGGACCGGTACGGCCTGGTTCTCCCGGACATGCCCTCGGGAAACCAGTGAGCTCCCCCGGTACGGTCCGGATCGTCCGCCCGGCCCGGTCGCGCCGGCCGGAACGGTCCGTGAGCCGGCCTCGGCCCTGCCGTAGATTCGCCCCTTCGTGCCCCTCGATGTAGCGTAGGCCGCCCATGATGCCCCGTGCCCTCCCCCCCCGCGCCACGGTCACCGAGGTCGGCCCCCGCGACGGCCTCCAGAACGAGATGCTCGTCGTCGGCACCGACGCCAAGGTCGCCTTCGTGGAGGCGCTGGCGGACGCGGGCCTCGCGGAGATCGAGGTCTCCTCCTTCGTCTCCTCGAAGTGGGTGCCCCAGCTCGCCGACGCGGAGGAGGTCTTCAGGCGCCTGAGGCCGCGGAAGGGCGTCGTGTACTCGGCGCTCGTCCCCAACCTCCGGGGGATGGACCGGGCGCTCGCCTGCGGCGTGCGGAAGGTGGCGGTCTTCACGGCGGCGACCGAGACCTTCAGCCACAGGAACACCAACGCGACCGTCGCCAGGACGCTGGCGCGGTTCCGGCCGGTGATCCAGGCGGCGCGGAAGGCGAAGGTCGCCGTGCGGGGATACCTCTCGACGGCCTTCGGCTGCCCCTTCGAGGGGCCCGTGGACCCCGCCGCCGCGGCGCGGGTCGCGCGGGACCTTCTCGACCTCGGCTGCGACGAGGTCTCGGTGGGGGACACCATCGGGGTGGCGGTGCCGCGGCGGGTGCGGGAGGGGCTCGACGCGCTCCGCGCCGCCGGGGTGCCGCCGGAGAGGACCGCCCTCCACTTCCACGACACGCGGGGGACGGCGCTCGCCAACTGCGTCGCGGCGCTGGAGGAGGGCTACGCCTCCTTTGATTCCTCGGCAGGGGGGATCGGCGGCTGCCCCTATTCGCCCGGGGCCGGGGGAAACCTCGCGACCGAGGACCTGCTGTTCCTCCTGGAGGGCCTCGGTGTGGGGACCGGCGTCCGGCTGGAGGGGGTCCGAGCGGCAAGCCGGGGGATGGAGGCTGCGCTCGGTCGCCCGCTCCCGGGGAAGGTCTTCCGGGCGGGGCCCGCGCCCTGGGTCACGAGGCCGTAAGAACCATCTTACATCGCCTCGGGTCAGTTTACCGTAATTGGGGTGTACACGTTGGGCGAATCAAATGTAAGTCGTTTCCAGTAAATGCTTAGTGGATTCAAGCCTCCATTGGTACGTACCTTGCTCAAAGAGGGGCGGTGCCTGCTAGACGGGCATCTGTACTTTCTTTAGAAAGGGAGGACCAGGCGGCACATTCCCCCTCTTTCCACACTTTCCCTACATCGCTACCTGGTCCTCGCCAACCCGGGCCGGCGGGCTTCCCCCCGCCGGCCCGTTCTCTTTCTGCGCCTGCCGTTCCTCTTTCCCGTGAACCCGGGGGCGGCTACTCTCGACCCCGTGCGCGCGTCCACCCTCGTGCTCCTCTTCGCCGGGTTGTCGTCCTCCTGCGCCTCGCCCCCCCCGGGCCCGGCCGCGGGCCTCCCGCCGGACTTCGCGCTCACCGTCCGCTCCCGCGGCGCCACGAACCCGCACTGCGACTACGAGGTGACCGTGGACGCCTCGGGCCGCGTCTCCTATGCCATCACCCACTTCGGCCGCACGGTGGGGAACCGCCGCGGGGAGGCCGAGGCGGACGCGGGGACGATGCGGGCACTGTGGTCCGCGGTGGCCGGGAGCGGGATCTTCGACCTGCCGGCGTCCCTCCCGCCGGAGGAGGGGAAGGACGACAGGGGGGAGGTCCTCTTCCGCGTGCGGGCCGGGGGACGGCGGCGGGAGGTCCTCGCCGACCGCGCCGGGACCCCCGGCCTCGACGCGATCCTGAGGGCCGTCTACGACGCCGTCCCCCGCCGGGCCTGGTGGGTGCCGGGGGAGCCGCCGCCATGAGGCCGACAGGTTGAGACCCGGGGCCCGGGAGGGCATAATGGGGGCCTCGGGCGAAAGGGGAGACGCGCGATGGCGGTGCGACTTCTGGGGCGGGCGGCCTGCCGGTCCTACCTCGTGTCCTGCGAGAGGACGCGGGAGGCCCTGCTCGTGGACCCCGTCCTCGACGAGACGGAGGAGGCGGAGCGGGCCGTCGAGGGGGGGCTCCGGCTTCGGATGGTGGTGGACACCCACACCCACGCCGACCACCACAGCGCGGGGGCGGCGCTCGCGCAGCGCCTCCGCGTCCCCTACGCGCTCCACGAGGGGACCGCCTGCCGCCGCGCGACGGATCGCCTGCGTGACGGGCAGACCCTCCAGGTGGGGGACCTCCGCGTCGAGGTGATCCACACCCCGGGCCACACCCCGGACAGCGTCTCGCTGCGGTGCGGCCGGGACCTGATGACGGGGGACTTCCTCTTCCTCGCGCAGGACGGGGCGGGGCGGCTCGACCTCCCCGGCGCCGACCCCGGGGCCCACTGGGACAGCCTGCGGCGGCTCGCGTCGCTGGACGACGGGACGCGCGTCCTCCCGGGCCACGACTACAGCGGCCGGGCCGAATCCACCCTCGGCGTGGAGCGGCGGCGCAACCCCCGCTTCCAGGAGGTCACGCGCGAGGAGTACGAGGCCTGGCAGAGGGCGGTCGCCGCGCCGGCCCCCGACTGGATGCTGGAGGTCATCGCGGCGAACCTCGGCACCGCCGCCGCCCACGCGGATCACCACGGAGCGGCGGCGCCCCGGGGCCTCGACCTCGGTCCCCCGGGCGGGGGCGCCTGCCTCCCCGGCGCCTCCTCCGGCGCCTGCGCCACGGGGGCCGCGGGGCGGGTCCCCCTCGTCTCCCCTCGCAACGCCTGGAAGCGCCTGCAGGAGGGGGACGGGGCGCGGCCCTTCCTCCTCGACGTGCGGGATCCCTGGGAGTACGCGGTCCGCCGCGCGAAGGGCGCGGTGCTGGTCCCGCTCCCCGAGGTCCCCCGGAGCCTCGACCGCATCCCCTCGGGCCCGGGCGTCGAGGTGATCGTCATCTGCAAGGGGGGCCCAAGGGCGGCGGCGGCGGCGGAGATCCTCATCGAGCGCGGCTGGCGGCGCGTCTTCAGCGTGGAGGGCGGGACGGACCGGTGGGCCGCGGAGGGCCTGCCGGTGGAATCCTAGAAAGGGAGGAGCGACCATGAGCGACGCCGCCGCGACGAGGCCCGTGTCCCTGCCGACCATCGGATCCCCGGCCCCGGAGATCAACGCGAACTCGACCCACGGGCCGCTGACGCTGAAGGACTTCGAGGGGAAGTGGGTGGTGCTGTTCAGCCACCCCTACGACTTCACGCCGGTCTGCTCGACCGAGTTCATCGGCTTCGCGCGCCGGGCCGGGGAGTTCGAGAAGCGCAACGCCCAGCTCGTCGGGCTCTCGGTGGACAGCGTCTACTCCCACATCGCCTGGGTGCGGAACCTCGAGAAGCAGGCCGAGGTGAAGATCCCCTTCCCGGTCATCGCCGACCTCGACCAGAAGGTGGCCGGCGCCTACGGGATGATCCACCCCGGGGCGAGCGACATGGCGCCCGTCCGCGCGCTCTTCTACATCGACCCCAAGCGCATCGTCCGGGCCTGCATCTACTACCCCATGAACGCGGGCCGCTCCGTGGACGAGGTCCTGCGGCTGCTCGACGCGCTGCTGACCGTGGACAAGACCGCCGACACCGCCTGCCCCGAGGGCTGGCGCCCGGGCGATCCGGTCATCTACCCGCCGCCCAAGACCGTCGCCGCCGCCGAGGCGCGCCTGAAGGAGCACGCCGGCGACCCCGAGGCGAAGGACTGGTTCTTCGTGAAGAGGAAACTGTAGGCGCGGGGGAAGGCCGCCCCCGTGTACAATGGAGGGAGTCGGTCAAATCGAGGCAAGGAGGCACCCATGAAGACTCTTCGGCTCATCGGCGCGGCGGCGGCCCTCGCGATCGTGGCGGGCGCGGCCTGGGCGGGAGGCGGCTGCGGCGGCTGCTGCGACAAGACGGACTTCGGCTGCCAGAACCAGTGCCCGCTGGCCCAGCAGGCCAACCAGCACCGGTCCTACGGGAACGAGGGCTCCTGCTCCCAGGAAGCGCTCGCGAAGCAGGTCCAGAAGAACCTCGCGAAGGTCTGACCGCGCTCCGCTCCCTGGGACTGCCCGTGCTCCGCCGTCTCCTCGTCCCGGCCCTCCTCCTCGCCGCGGCCTCGGCCACGCGGGCGCAGGAGGCGAAGACCGAGCCCTCCCCGGTCGATCAGGCGATGGAGGACTTCAAGGCCGGCGAGTACGCCAAGGTCGTCGCCGATCTCGAGGACCTCCCGGCCGAGGACCCTCGCTACCCGAAGGCGCAGTACCTCGTGGGGGAGTCCTGGCTCGCGCTCGGCGACGGCGAGGTCGCCGAGAAGGTCTTCCGCGGCCTCCTCGCGAAGAAGCCGGACTCGTCTCCCCTCCTCGCGGGAGTCGGGCGCGCGCTGACCTTGCAGGGGAAGCCCGACGAGGCGATGGAGTTCCTCAAGAAGGCCGTGAAGGCGGACCCCAAGGACGCCGCGGCCCGCCGGGCGGTGGGCGAGTGCCTCGCGGCCCAGAACAAGCCGGCCGAGGCGCGGAAGGAGCTCGAGGCCGCGGTCCGGCTCGACCCGAAGGACCCGCTGACGGCGCGCGCGCTCGTGGAGGTCTGCGTCAGGGCGGGGGACACCGGCGCCGCGGGCAAGGCCGCGGAGGCCCTCCGCCAGGCGGACCCCAAGAGCGGCATGGGGGACTTCCTCGTCGGCCTCGCCCTCGATCGCAAGGGGGATTCCAAGGGGGCCATCGCCGCCTACGAGGCGGCGCTCGCCAAGGACCCGAAGCTGCTGGACTCCCACAAGAACCTCGCCATCCTCTGCATCGCCGACAATCCGACCTACCAGGACAAGGAGCGCACGAAGAAGGCGCTGGAGCACTTCGCGAAGTACTTCGAGCTGGGCGGGAAGGACGAGGAGCTGCGCAAGCTCTACGAGCAGATCAAGTCCTTCGCCGCCCCCGGCACCCCGACCGGCCGCTGACCGCCCCCGCGCGGGTTCCGCTCCGCCCCCGCCGCGCCCCGCGGTAGGCTCCCCGGTTCCCCTCCCCCCGCAAGGAGCGGTCCCATGGTCGTCGCCTCGAACCTCGGCTGGCCCCGCGTCGGCCCCCGCCGCGAGCTGAAGAAGGCCCTGGAGGCATTCTGGGCGGGGAAGGCCTCCGAGAAGGAGCTCCTGGGGGCCGCCCGCACGCTCCGGAAGCAGGCCTGGAAGGCGCAGGCGGCGCTCGGCCTCGGGGCCGTCCCGGCCAACGACTTCTCCCTCTACGACCACGTGCTGGACGCCGCCTGCATGGCGGGCGCGGTCCCCGCCCGCTACGGGTGGAAGGGCGGGAAGGTGGACCTGCGGACCTACTTCGCCATGGCGCGCGGCCTCCAGGACGGAAAGGCCGACGTCCCCGCCATGGAGATGACGAAGTGGTTCGACACGAACTACCACTACATCGTGCCGGAGTTCGCCCGGGGGATGTCCTTCCGCCTCTCCTCCACGAAGGCCATCGACGAGTTCGAGGAGGCGAAGGCGCTGGGCGTGAGGACCCGGCCGGTCCTGCTGGGGCCGGTCTCCTTCCTCCTCCTGGGGAAGATGAAGGACGGCTCCTGCGCCTCGCCTCTGTCGCTCTTGCCTTCCCTCCTGCCCGTGTACGGGGAGGTCCTCCGGAAACTCCAGAAGCAAGGCGCAGAGTGGATCCAGATGGACGAGCCCTGCCTCGTGCTGGACCTGGAGAGGGAGGCGATGGACGCCTATCCCGATGCCTACCGCTCCCTGGCGTCCGCGGAGCCGAAGCTCAGGCTCCTGCTGGCCACCTACTTCGGCGACCTCCGCGGGAACCTCCCGCTGGCGCTCTCCCTCCCCGTGGCGGCCCTGCACCTCGACCTCGTCCGATCGGGCGCCCGCGACCTCAGCGCCGCGCTGAAGGGAGCCCCGTCCGGGATGGCCCTCTCGCTGGGCGTCGTGGACGGGCGGAACATCTGGCGGACCAACCTCGACCGGGCGCTGGAGCCCGTGGCGAGGGCGGTGAAGGCCCTGGGGAAGGACCGGGTGATGGTCGGGCCCTCCTGTTCGCTCCTCCACGCGCCCGTGGACCTCGACCTGGAGACGGGCCTCGACGCGGACCTCCGCTCCTGGCTCGCCTTCGCGAAGCAGAAGGCTCAGGAGGTCGCGGCGCTGGCGAAGGCGGCCGAGGCCGGCCGGGACGCGGCGCGGAGGGAGTTCGACGCGAGCGCGAAGGCGGCGGCGGCTCGGCGCACCTCGACGCGGATCCACGACCCGGCGGTGAAGAGGCGCTCGGCAGCGGCGGGGGCGGAGATGTTCCGGCGCGCGAGCCCCTTCGCGGACCGCCGCCCGCGGCAGGCGGCGCGCCTGCCGCTCCCGGCCTTCCCGACCACGACCATCGGCTCCTTCCCGCAGACCGCCGAGGTGCGCGCGGCCCGCGCCGAGTTCCGCCGCGGCAAGCGCAGCCCCGAGGAGTACGAGCGGTTCCTCCGCCGGGAGACGGAGAGGTGCGTCCGCTTCCAGGAGGAGGCGGGTCTCGACGTCCTCGTGCACGGCGAGTTCGAGCGCAACGACATGGTCGAGTACTTCGGGGAGCAGCTCAAGGGCTTCGCCTTCACCCGGCACGGGTGGGTGCAGTCCTACGGGTCGCGGTGCGTGAAGCCGCCGGTCGTCTTCGGCGACGTCTCCCGCCCGGGGCCCATGACCGTGGCCTGGGCGCGCTACGCCCAGTCGCTCACCCGCAGGCCGATGAAGGGGATGCTGACGGGGCCCGTCACCATCCTCCAGTGGTCCTTCGTGCGGGACGACCAGCCGCGCGCGGAGACCTGCCGGCAGATCGCGCTCGCCATCCGGGACGAGGTGGCCGACCTGGAGAAGGCGGGCATCCCCGCGGTGCAGATCGACGAGCCGGCCATCCGCGAGGGGCTGCCGCTGCGCCGCTCCGACCGCGAGGGCTACCTCCGCTGGGCGGTGGACGCCTTCCTGCTCGCGTCGGCGGGGGCGAAGGACGAGACCCAGGTCCACTCCCACATGTGCTACTCGGAGTTCAACGACATCATCGAGGCGGTGGGCCGCATGGACGCCGACGTCCTCTCCATCGAGACGAGCCGCTCGCAGATGGAGCTCCTCGACGCCTTCCGCGAGTACCGCTACCCCAACGAGATCGGCCCCGGCGTCTACGACATCCACTCCCCGCGCGTCCCCTCGGTCGAGGAGATGGTGGCCCTCCTGCGGAAGGCCGCGAAGGTCCTGCGGCCGGGGCAGGTCTGGGTCAACCCCGACTGCGGCCTCAAGACCCGCCGCTGGGAGGAGGTCCGGCCCGCCCTCCAGCGCATGGTCGAGGCCGCGAGGGCGATGCGTGGGTAGCCGAACGCTCGCGGCCGGGGCGTTCCTCCTCGCCGCGACGGCCGCGTCCGCGCAGTCCGAGGGCGGGAAGTTCGGCGTGGCCGTCTCCGGAGTGGGTGACGTGAATGGCGACGGCGTCCCCGATGTGGTCGTCGGCGCTCCCGAGGCGCGTCCTGGAGGCCGGTACGACGCCGGCCAGGCCACCGTCTACTCCGGGAAGGACGGATCCGTGCTCCACTCCTTCGCCGGCACCTCCTCCATCGAGTTCCTCGGGGCCTCCGTGGCCGGGCCAGGGGACCTGAACGGGGATGGGAAGCCCGAAATCGCCGTCGGGGCGCCCCGGGCGAGCCAGTGGAAGGGATCCGTGCGGGCCTTCTCGGGGAAGAACGGATCGCTCCTCTGGGAGGCGGTCGGCGCGACCAAAGGGGAGGCGCTTGGCACGGCGCTTTCCGTCACGGGAGACATGAACGCCGACGGCGTGCCTGACCTCCTCGCGGGGGCCCCCAGCGCGAGTGTAGGTGGGCGAGAGCACTGTGGGGTCGCACGCGTCCTTTCGGGCAAGGATGGGAAGGCCCTTCTCACGTTGGAGGGAGAGGTCGCGTGGGAGTCGTTCGGGACCGTCGTCGCCCCGGCGGGGGACGTGAATGGAGACGGGAAACCGGACATTGCCGTGGGAGGGTGGTTCTCGCCCCATGAGCACACGGCAAGGGCCAGTTCGCTGAGGCTGTTTTCCGGGAAGGATGGTGCCCTTCTGTTCACCGTCCCCGCGCAGGACAACTCCTGTCAGGCAACCTCCGCAGCGGTCATCGGGGATCGGGATGGCGACGGGATCGGAGACCTCGTGCTGGGGATGCCGATGGCCACACGATCCGGTCACCTGGCGGGAGGAGGGATCCGCATCCGTTCGGGTGCGAACGGACGGATCCTGGTACGGGCGGCTGGGAGGGGGACCAACTTCGACACCTACGGGCTCGCGCTGGCCCTGGCGGGGGACATGAATGGCGATGGGTTCACGGATTTCTGGGTCTCCGCTTCCGGTGGGGAGGCAGGGGCCGAGGATCTCGGGAATGCGAAGGACCCCGCGGGCCGCATCGAACTCGTGTCCGGGAAGGACATGGTCCCGATTCGCATCGTCTTCTCGAAGCAGTTCGGCGAGATGCTCGGGGCCGCGCTCGCCGTACCGGGGGATCTCGACAAGGACGGCGTCCCCGACCTCCTCGCGGGGGCCCCGGGGGCCGGGGTCGCCCGGGTTTACTCGGGGAAGGACGGCTCCGTCCTCCTCACCCTCTCCCCTCCGCCCGAGAAGTAGCCGGCCGCGAGGATCCCGGCGCCGACGGAGAGCACGGCCGCGAGGGGTAGACGGTGCCGCGCGACGGTCCCTGCGTTCCCCTCCGTCAGCGCGAGGATTGCGAGGAACGCTAGGGCGAACAGCGCCGGTGCCGCGGCGCGCAGCGGGGAGCGGCGGACGGCGGCCGCGAGGCCCGCGATCCCGAAGGCGGTCACCGCCATGCCGCCGAGCGCGAGGAGGGAGTAGCCGAGGCGCAGGAGGTTGACCGCCTCCCAGGGCCATGGCGCGAAGAGGGCGAAGGCGGCCCCGAGGGGGAGGCGGGCCGCCTCGTCGAACCACCCCGCGTCCGCCCTCAGGACGCCGTCCCTCAGCGACGCGAGCCGCGCGGGGTCGAGCCAGGGCCCGGCCACCGCCTCGGCCGCCCGCAGGGCGGCCACGAGGAGGAGGAGGGCCAGTCCCGCCCGCAGGACGCCGCCCCGGCCCTCCCGGGCCGCGGCCGCGCCCTCGAGGAGGATCGCCCCGGCGAGCGCCGCACCGAGCGCGACGGCCGCGGGCACCGAGTTCATCGCGAGGAGCGCCAGCGGCCCCGCGAGGAGGAGGGCCCTGCCGCGGAGGAGCCCGCCCGTCCCCCGCGCCGCGGCGGCCAGCGCCGCGAGCACGAGGAACGCCGAGAGCCCGTCCCGGGTGATGGCCCCGGACCAGAGCGCCGCCTCGGGGTGGAGCGCGAGGGCCAGGACGGCCAGCGCCGCGGCCCGGCGCCCGCCGAGGGGGCGGGCCACCTCCCCTGCCAGGAGCGCGGCGCCGAGGCCGAGGAGGATCCCGAGGAGCCGCCCGGCGGCGGGGGAGGATCCGAGGAACCCGTAGGTCCCCGTGAGGAGCGCGTAGTAGGCCCAGCGTCCCGGGACGAGGCGCGACCGGCCGAGCGAATCGGTGGCGCCTCCGGGTCCCTCCGCGGCGGCGAGCCGGGACACCGGGTCGTACTGCAGGCGCTCGTCGGGGAAGCTCCCCGACGCTGCAATCGCCGCAGCCAGCGCGACGCGGAGCAGGAGCCCGACGAGGAGCGCGCGGACGACCCACGCCCTCTCCGGCTCCCCGTGAAGCGCGGAGGCGGCCCGGAGCAGGAGTGCCGTCCCGGCGGCGGCGGCGAGGAGGAGGACGGGCGCGAGCGCGGCATCGTCCCCGAGGGTGAGGCGCAGGAGCGGGTTCCCGATCAGGGCGGTTGCGAGGAGGAGGATCCAGCGCCCCGCGAGGAGTCCCGCCGTCGCGTCGAGCGCACGGAGCACGGGGCGCGCCGTTTCCTCCGATCTCCGGATCGCGGATTCCACGAATCCGAGCGAGGCGGAGCCTTCCCCGGACCAGCGGAACGGAGGCGCAGAATCCGGACCCACAGGATCACCTCGCCGCGGCCGGCTCGACCGCCACCACCTCCGCCTCCACCGTGGAGATGGGACGCCCCTCGTCCTCGGCGCTCCGGATCCAGAGGCGCGATCCCCTCCAGACGCCCCAGCGGAACTCGTTCAGCGACTCCGGCTTCTGCTCGTCGCGCCTCCCGACACGGAGCCGGACCCCGCGGTACCCCGCGCGGCCGCTCGGCGGCGGGCCCGCCGCGAGGACCTTGGCGGCGAGCGTCTCGTCGAGGACCACCCTCGCCCCCGGCGCGAGGAAGGACTGCTTCCAGGGGAGGTCGGCCGCGAACTCCACCTCGAGCACGGCCCCGAGAACCGGCTCCCCGGGGCGCGGTGAAGGCTCCCGGCGGCGGAAGAGGAAGGCCCAGGCCGTCGCGGCGGCGGCGAGAATGAGAAGGAGCGCCAGCGCGTCCACGGGGTGGAACCGGCGGCGCTCCATCACCATACGGTACCCGACCCGTCGGGACGGGATTCGCACATCCGTCGGAGGTTGCGGTCGAATCCCGGAAGGGCGGGTCGGGACCCGTACTACCATTCCTCCATGGACTTGCCGCGGCCCGTTCGCCCCCTCCTCGCCCTCGGTCCCCGGGGCCTGCTCCTCCGGCTCCGCGCGTGGGCGGCCCTGGCCGCGGCCTCGGCGGCGATCCGCCTGCTCCGCTTCCCGACGCTGCAGAGAACCGCCGCACGGTTGTCCCGACCGCGAGTCGGAGGCAAGGGAGAAACGGCGCAGGAGGTCCTCCGGGCGGTGGACTCCGCGGCGCGGTTCGTGCCCGGCGCCACCTGCCTCGCCCGGTCGCTCGCGGCCCGGACGCTCCTCGCGCGGGAGGGGCACGCCGCCCGCGTCCTCCTCGGCGTCGCGCGGGATCCGGCCGGGGACCTCGCGGCCCACGCGTGGATCGAGGGGACGGCCGGCGGCCGCGGCTTCCTCCCCGTGGCGGTGCCGGATGCCTAGCGCACCGGCCCTCGGGCCGGGGACCCGGGTCGCGCGGGGCGTGGACGCCCTCCACCGCGTGCTGGAGGGCGAGGCCGTGATCGTGGACCTCGCCACGGGGACCTACTTCGGCCTGAACGAGGTCGGCACGAGCATCTGGGAGCGGATCGGCGCCGAGGGCGGGGCCACGGTGGAGGAAGTCGCCGCGGCGCTCGAGACCGAGTACGAGGTCTCCCGGGAGACGGCGGAGCGGGACGCGAGGGCGCTGCTCGAGCGCATGGCCTCCCGGGGGCTCGTCCGGGTCCTTTGAGCGGGATCGCTGGCGTCCTCCGCCTCGACGGCGCTCCGCCGGACCGGGACCTCCTCGCGCGGATGGCGGCGGCGCTCGCCCCGCGCGGCCCCGACGGGATGGAGACCTGGTGCGAGGGGCCGATCGGCCTCGTCCACGCGATGCTCCGGGCGACGCCGGAATCGGAGCGGGAGGTCCCTCTCCCGCGGGACGACGCGGCCGGCCTCGTCCTCGCCTGGGACGGCCGCCTGGATAACCGGGAGGAGGTCGCGGCGGCGGCGGCCGCCGCGGCGGGGCGCCCGCCCCGCGGGGATTCCGACGCCGACCTCGTGCTCGCAGCATGCGCCGCATTCGGAGAAGAGGCTCCGGAACGCCTGCTCGGGGACTTCGCCTTCGCCCTCTGGGATGCGCCTCGCCGCAGGCTCCTCCTCGCCCGGGACGCGGTCGGCCTCCGGCCGCTCTTCTACGCCGCGACGCCGCGGGCGGTCCTCTTCGGGTCCGGCATCGGGGTCCCGCTCGAGGATCCGTCCTTCCCCCCGCGGCCGTGCGAGGGCTGGATCGCCGAGTGGCTCGCGCTGGCCGTGACGGGCGAGGGGGAGACGATCTACGAAGGCCTCCGGCGGATCCCCGCGGCACACCTCCTGGTCGCGGCGGAGGGGCGCCTCGCGCTCCGGCGGTTCTGGGAGCCGCGCCCGGACCCGTCCGTCCCCGGGGAAGACGAGGCGGGGGGGAGGGAGCGCCTCCTGTCGCTCCTGTCTGAGGCGGTGCGCTGCCGCCTCCGGAGCCGCTCGACCGCGGGGATCGACCTCAGCGGCGGCCTCGACTCCTCCGCGGTCGCGGCGTTGGCGGGGGACCTGGAGCGGAAGGGGAGGTCCCCGGCCCCCGGCCTGCTGGCGCAGTCCGTGGTCTACCCGGGCCTGGAGTGCGACGAGACGCCGTGGATCCGGGCGTCGGCCCGGAGCGCCGGGATCCCCGCGAGGGAGTACCCCGGCGCGGACCCCGGGATCGAGGCGTTCGAGGGCCACGCGCTCCGCCACCGCCACCTCCCGGACAACCCCGCGTCGGTGTCCTTCCTCCCGATGCTGGAGGACGCGCGTCGGGAGGGGATCCGCGTCCGCCTCGGCGGCGAGGGCGGGGACGAGCGGTTCGGTGGGGACCCGTGCCGCCTGGCCGACCTCCTGCGGTCCGGGAGGCTCGGGGAGGCCCGCGCGGCGCTCCGGGAGGAGTCGGGCGGGCGCGGGATCGGCGGGTCCTTCGCGGTCCTCTGGGCCGGCGGCCTCCGGCCGCTCCTGCCCTCCCCGGCGCGCAGTCTCCTGCGCGGGGTGCGGGGGCGCCCGGCGCCCCCGCCGTGGATCCGCGCCGACTTCGCCCGGAGGAGCCGCCTCGCGGACCGGGTCCGCTCGGAGCCGGCCCGGGGCGCCTGGCCCACCTTCGAGCAGGCGGCGCTCCGGGGGGCGCTCTCCACCGGCGCCGTCGCGCTGGCCCTGGAGGACTGGGATCGCCAGGCCGCGGACTTCGGGCTCGAGGCCCGCCACCCGTTCCTCGACCGCCGGATCGTCGAGTGGTCCCTCTCCCTCCCCCGGGAGCGGAGGATCCGCGGGGCCCTCTCGAAGGTCCTCCTCCGGGACGCCCTGTCCGGCCTCCTCCCCGGGGAGACGACGGGGCGGACGACGAAGACGGAGTTCACCGCGCTCCACGACCGGGCGCTGCGGCGGATGGGCGGGGCCGGCCGGTTCGAGCGCCTCGCCGTCGAGGAGGCCGGGTGGGTGGACGGCGCGTGGACCCGGGAGGCCGCGCGCCGGACGCTCTCCCCGCGGGGGGGCGGGGGGCCGCCGGACCGGCGGACCGTGAACGTCCTGTGGTCGGTCTTCGCGCTGGACCTGTGGTATAGAATGACCTTCGCCCGGGAAGGCAGGATCTGAGATGACCCCCACCTCCAGGCCTCCGTCTCCGAAGCCCGATCCCGGGTCCGGCCCGCGGCGCCGGCCCTACCGGCCTCCCGAGCTCGTGGAGTACGGGAGCATCGCGGCGCGGACGCTGGCCGCGCC
>Ga0247727_10010898_pt1 | contig 15994 bp, 12 predicted proteins | sample WisWelCaveWW1625_FD_202498 | JGI IMG/M metagenome (GOLD analysis project Ga0247727, IMG submission 202498) | Biofilm microbial communities from Wishing Well Cave, Virginia, United States - WW16-25 | ecosystem: Environmental > Aquatic > Deep subsurface > Groundwater > Cave microbial mat | place...
TCCGCGAGCGCCTGTCGAAGGGCCTCGGCTTCTCGCGCCATGATCGCGACGAGAACATCCGCCGCATCTCATTCGTCTCCCGCCTGCTCACGAAGCAGGGCGTCGTCTCGATCGTCGCCGCCATCTCGCCGTACCGTGACACCCGCGACGAGGCGCGCGCCGAGATCGGCCGCTTCATCGAGGTGCACGTCAACTGCGAATTGAACGAGTGCGTCCGCCGCGACGTGAAGGGGCTGTACAAGAAGGCGCTCGCCGGCCAGATCACCCAGTTCACCGGGATCTCCGACCCGTACGAAGAGCCGCTGCGGCCCGAGCTCGTCCTCAACACCCACGCCGAGACGCTCGACCAGAGCGTCGGCAAGGTGCTCGAGACGCTCAGCCTCATGGGCTACGTGCCGGCCGACTACCTGCACGCGGCGCCGGCCTCCCGCCCGGCGATGCGCGAGGCCGCGTCGGCCTCGAACGGCTCGGGCGGCGGCGGTGCCGCGGTCGCGACCCTCAGCGGCCTGGTCGCCTCCGAGTAACGGCCGGGCGGCTGCAGAGCCCACGAGACCCTCATGACATCGCAACCACACGGTGGGATCCTCGTCGAGAGGATCCTGAAGGGGAAGGAGCGCGAGGCCGCGATCGCGCGGGCCGCGGGGCTTCCCGTCCTCGATCTGACGGACCGCCAGGCCCGCGAGGTGGAGAACCTCGCCATGGGCGTCTGCTCGCCCCTGACGGGCTTCATGAAGCAGGCCGACTTCGAGTCGGTCCTCGACAACAGCCGGCTCGCCGCCGGCGCCGCCTGGACCGTGCCGATCGTCCTCGACATCTCCGAGGCGGACGCGCGGCGCCTCGGGACCGCCGACTCGGTGGCCCTACGTTTCCAGGGGCGCCTCCTCGCCCTGCTGCGGCGCGAGGAGGAGTATCGCTTCGACCGGGAGCGCTGCGCCAGGAGCGTCTTCGGCACCAGCGACGAGAAGCACCCGGGCGTCGGCGTGACCATGGCCATGCACCCCGTGCTCGTCGGCGGCGACATCGATCTCGTCGACATGGCCGACAGCCCGTTCCCGCGGCACCGCCTGGCGCCGCGCGAGACCCGCGCCCTGTTCGAGCGCAACGGCTGGAAGACGGTCGTCGGCTTCCAGACGCGCAACATCCCGCACGTCGGGCACGAGGCGCTGCAGAAGGCGGCGCTGAACCTGGTCGACGGCCTGTTCATCAACCCGCTCGTGGGCGGCAAGAAGGCGGGCGATTTCGAGGACCCGGTCATCGTCGCGGCCTACGACGCGCTGCTCACGCACTACTACCCGGCCGACCGGGCGGCGCTCGGCGTGCTGCAGGGGCAGATGCGCTACGCCGGGCCGCGCGAGGCGATCTTCCACGCCATCCAGCGCAAGAACTTCGGCTGCACCCACTTCATCGTCGGGCGCGACCACGCCGGCGTGGGCACCTTCTACCACCCGTACGCCGCGCAGGAGATCTTCAAGGACTTCCCGGACCTCGGCATCACGCCGCTGTTCTTCGCGGCGTTCTACCAGTGCCGGCGCTGCCGCGGCCTGGTGAACGAGAAGATCTGCCCGCACACCGGCACCGACCGGGTCGATTTCAGCGGCACGCGGCTCAGGGACGCCATCCTCAAGGGCGAGGCGATCGACGACATGATCCGCCCCGAGGTGGCCGCGGCGATCCGCGCCGTCGACGGGGGACCGTTCCGCGCCTGAGGGGCCGCGATCGCCGCATCCCGCCCCGACTTCCGGTGTATCATCCGCGTCCGCTCCCTGCCATCTCGTTGAGGTGTCGTCGTCATGAAAGTCGCCATCATCGGCCTCGATTGCGCCGCGCCTGATCTCGTCTTCAACCGCTACCGCGCCCACCTGCCGAACCTGTCGCGCCTCATGGACGGCGGCTGCTGGGGCCGGCTCCTGAGCAGCAACCCGCCGATCACCGTCCCGGCCTGGGCCTGCATGATGTCGAGCCTGGATCCGGGGCAGCTCGGGATCTACGGCTTCCGCAACCGCAAGGACCACTCCTACGTCGGCTACTCGATCGCCAACGCCAACGCGCTGACCCGGGACGCGGCGTGGGACATCCTCGGACGGGCGGGGAAACAGTCGATCGTCCTGGGGGTGCCGCCGTCGTACCCGCCGCGGGCGCTTAACGGCATCCAGGTCGGCTGCTTCCTGACGCCGAACACGCGCAAGAACTACACCCACCCGCCCGAGCTGCGCGACGAGATCGACCGCGTCACGCCCGGCTACGTCGTGGACGTCGAGGATTTCCGCACCGACGACAAGAGCGGCGTGCTGGCGCGCATTTACGACAAGTCACGCAAGCACTTCGCGCTCGCGAAGCATCTGCTGAAGACCAGGCCGTGGGACCTCTTCATGATGGTCGAAATGGGCACCGACCGCATCCACCACGCCTTCTGGTCGCACAGCGACCCGGCCTCCCCCAAGTACGAGAAGGGGAATCCGCACGAGAACGCCATCCTCGAGTTCTACAAGTACTGCGATGCCGAGGTCGGCGGGATCCTGGCGCTGCTGCCGCCCGACACCGCGGTGCTGGTGGTCTCCGACCACGGCGCGCGCGCTCTGCAGGGCGGCATCTGCTTCAACGAGTGGCTGATCGAGAAGGGATACCTGGCGCTCAAGCAGTACCCCGACAAGCCGCTGCCGATCAACCAGGTGGAGATCGACTGGTCGCGCACGAAGGCGTGGGGGGACGGAGGCTATTACGGCCGTCTGTTCATGAACGTCCGGGGGCGCGAGCCGCAGGGGATCGTCGAGCCGGCCGACTACGAGAAGGTGCGCGACGATCTGGTCGCGGAAATCGAGGCGATCGCCGACCCGTCCGGGCGCAACATCGGGTCGCGCGCGTTCAAGCCGCAGGATCTGTACCGCGAGGTGCGCAACGTCGCCCCGGATCTCATGGTCTACTTCGGCAACCTCGACTGGCGATCGATTGGCACCGTCGGGTCGAAGTCGATCCACACCTTCGAGAACGACACCGGCCCGGACGACGCCAACCACGACTGGCACGGCATCTTCGTCATGAAGACGCCCGACGGCGTCGCCCAGCCCAGGGGAGAGCAGCAGGCCCTGCGGCTCTACGATGTCGCGCCGACCGTCCTGAGGCTCTTCGGGATGGACCCGCCGGCGCACATGATCGGCCGCAGCGTCGTCTGATCGGCCGACCCGTTGCCGGCGGCACTAGAGCCCGCGGTGCGTGCCGTCGCACATCGGGGCCTCGCCGGTGCGCTTGCACTGGCAGAGAGCGACACGCTTCGGCTGTTCGAGGGTGAACTCGATCGGGGTGAATCCGGATCCCTTGTGCGAACCGTCGCAGAAGGGCTGGGACTTCGATCGCCCGCACCGGCACCAGTGGTACGTCCCCGCGGCCAGGTCGAGCACCGCGGGCTTCCTGTCGGCCACCACTGCGTCGCTCATCGTCGCTCCATCGCGCGCGGGCGGGCGGACCGGCGCGGGCCTATTCGGACGTCGTCGGGTCGATCACCGCCCGCACGACGGCGATGCGGTCGGCGGGAAAGCCGCCCTGCCTGGCGTGCTCGCGGATCGCCTGCTCGTCGGGGGCGATGTACACGCAGTAGATCCTGTCGTCGGTGACGTAGCTCTGGAGCCACTGGATCCTCGGCCCGATCTCCTTCAGGACGGCGCACGACTTCTGCGCCACGCCCCTGAGCTCCGCGGCCGAGAGCCTGCCGGCGCCTGGAAGGTTGCGCTCGATGACGTACCTGGGCATAGGTGGAATCCTCCTGAATGGGTGCGCCCATGCTACACGAACCGGTCCCCCGATAGACCCGTCAAGTCGAGAGCAGGTCTCAGGAGGTCGCCTTCCGGTAGCCGCTGTTGGTGACGGCGACCGAGATCCTGTCCTCCGTGACGTCCAGGACGCTGCTGGCGGGGTAGCTCGTGCCGTCGGCAAGCGCCGCCATCCCGACCTTGAGCGTCACGGCATGCTTCTCCTTGTCGGTGAAGGTCGAGACCGCCAGGCCGGCGAGACGGCTGGCCGCGGCGTCGACGTCGATGGCGACCGAGTCGCCGGCCTTGAGATAGTCGGCGATCACGATGCGCGCCTTGCCCTGCCCGTCCGGCGGGTTCACGGTGACCCGTCCCGCGTCCTTGGCCGCCTGGATGAGGACCGGATCGAGCGGCACGTACTGCTTCACCAGGCCGACCGCCTCCTTCATCGAGTCGCTGATCTCCTCCTTCTTGTTCTCAACGATCCTGCCGCGCAGCCCGCGCGGGCTCTTGCCGCCGCCCTCGGGCGCGCTCTCGATCGGCACCTTCTGGACCTTGCCGTCGGCGCCGTAGTAGCACTTGCTCTCCTGGTTCGATTCCTCCTCCCCCTTGAGGGAGACGACGGTGGTCTCGATCCACTCGTACCGGCGCAAGGCGGCGGCGCTCTGCTGCAGTGACGCCTTGAGGGCGGCGACCCGGTCGGTGGCCGGGGCGGCCGCGGGCTGCTGGGCCGCGGCGGGCTGCTGGGCCGCGGCGAACGGGGCGGCGAGGGCGAGGATCAGGAAGCCGACGGCAATCAGGCGCATGAGCATGTGCTCCTCTTCAGGGTCGAGATGCGGCGGGGGTCTCGGGTGCGAGCTGGCGCAGGATCTCGAGCATGTTGTAGAACGTCCATTCCTCGGCGACCGTGCCGCCGGTGAAGCGATAGATGGTCGCGCCGGTGATCGCGAACCGCCGGCCGGTCGCCGCCATGTCGCCGAACGGCCCGGTGTGCGTGCCCCGGCCGGTGTAGCGGACGGCGACCTTGTCGCCCTCGGCGATCATGCCGTCGATGGTCATGACCAGGTCGGAGGATGCGGCGCGCATGGCCCTGGCGTCCTCGATCTCCTCCGGCAGCGTCCGGTCGTGGAGGTCGACGTGTTTCACGAAATCGCGCGCGTACAGCTCGGCGAACAGCTCGCATCGCCCCTGGTTGAGGATCTCGTCGAAGACACGCTGCGCGACCGCCCTGTTGCGCCGGACGTCGTCCGCCGCCCGTGCCACATCGGTGTAGCGCCCCGCCCGGATCGCGTTCTTGAGCGCCGGCATCGAGAAGGCCTGCTCGATCGTAACGACATGCTCCTGCGCCGCGACCCGGCCGTCCGCGCCCGTGGCGAACACCACCAGGTGCCACGGAGGCTGCGCCGCCGGCTGCTCGAAGTAGACAAACCAGCCGCCGGCCGCCCGGCCCGCGAACAGCAGCCGGTCGCCGGCGTTCGGCTTCCAGGTGTCGGTCGCAGTGTCGAGACGCACCGGGTCGGCGAGACGTGCCCCCGACAGCAACGGATCGATGGCCGCCAGGAGCGCGCCGGGGATCTCCTCGACGCGGCCGACCTTGTCGAACTCGGTCGCCAGGAACGACGCCAGGAGAGCCGACCGGTCGCCGGCGGCTGCCGAATGAGCGAAGCCGCGCAGGGCCAGCGCGATGAGGAGGGCCGGGGCGGGCGCGCTCGGGCGGTGACCTCGGGAGGCTGCATCGTAGCCGGTGGGAACACCGTGCCGCAAGAGAGGCTGGAGGCCCTTGCGGGTCGCGGCCTTCGCGGGTGGCGGCGCCCGCGGGTGGCGGCCGTCAGTGGGCGTCGGGAGCGCCGTAGGCCGCCTGCACGAGTCGCGCCCCGCCGCCGGCCTCCGGGACGAGCATGAACAGGTGCCCGAACTCGGTGTGATGAATGTCGGGAAGACGCGGGCCGCCCAGGGCGGCGATGACGGCGGGGATCGTGTCGGAGTGTCCGACGACGACCACGACGCCGCCGGCGTGCCGGCGGACCTCGGCCGCGACCGCGGCGACGTGGTCGGCCAGCCCGCCGCTTCCGACGGCAACGACCGTGGGCGTCAGTTCGCGCGCGCGGGCGAGCGGCTCCGCGGTGGCGCGCGTGCGTCGCGCGTCGGAGGTGACGATGGCGGTCACCCCGGCGTCCTTCAGGGCCAGCGCCAGGTCCTGCGCGCGTTGCTCGCCGGCCCGCGTCAGCGGCGGGTCCTTCGGAGGCTCGGCGGCCTTCTCGGCGTGCCGCACGAGGATCACCAGCCGCGGCGGGCCCGCCTCCGCCGCCGTCCTATCGGCGGCGGGCAGTGCGGCGGATGATGAGATGAGGAACGGGAGGACCGCGGCGAGCAGCGGCACGAGGGCACGGCGGGTCATGGATTCGTCACACCCCGGTCGTGGATGCGAAGGGCCAGCACTGCGGCGAAGTATAGGGCCAGGAGGACGCTCAGGAGAAAAAAGCGGAAATCCAGGACCTCCGATGTCCACGGGAAGACCAGCACGGCGGCGGCTCCGATCCACAGGATGGCGACAGGCGTCGCGCCGTCGCGGCGTCGCGGGTAGATGAACGGCACGAGCGCCAGCATGGAATAGTAGTAGTGGGCCAGGTGGAACCAGGCGAAGAGGGCCACGAGGCCCGCGAACACGCCGTCCTCCGGACGGCCGCGGCGGAGCAGGACGAGCAGCACGACCGCCAGCACGGCCATCGTCGCCAGGTACGCCGCCCGGTGCGCGGCGAAGGTCCGGCCGGTCTCCACGACCCAGTCGACCCGCCTGCCCTGCTGCAGGGAACGGGTAACCTCCCGCACGTTGTGCGCATCACTGTAGAAGAAGAGGTAGCGAAGACTTGAGACGTTCGGCGAGATCCGATCGCCGTGGAGCGCCAGTTTGTGCGCGAAACCGGTCCAGGGATTGCGGCCATCGGGTGAGCGGATGAGCGACGTGGCCGCCACGAGCACGAGCGCGGCGGCCGCCGCCGAGGCGAAGAGCGGCGCGTGGCGTTTCAGCAGGGCGCGCCGGTCGCGGCTGAGGAGGCTCTGGGCGAGGAGGCCGGCGAGGAGGAGCGCGGGAAACCCCCGGAGGAGGATGGCGACGGCGAACATGGCCCCGCTCAGCGCGTATCGCCCCTTGCCGTAGGCCACGAGCCCGGCCAGGAGCGCGAACAGGTACATGTACCGCAGATAGGCTCCGCCGATGTAGGCATGATCGTTGAAGGGATTCACGGCCCAGAAGAAGAGGAACAACAGGCCGGCTTCGGGGCCGACCCAGCGCATGACGAGCGTCGTCCCGAGGATGACGAGCAGGATGTCGAACCACCTGGCGATCCGGATGAACGCCGGCGTTGGCAGAAACGGCTGCCGGGCGAGCCCGCCGAGGATCGCGGTGACGAGCGGCGATCCGTTGTAGCCGTGATCGCGCAGCGAATCGCCCATCCTCCACAGAACGCCGTCGGTCTCGCGGAAGTACCCGATGTCGCGCTTGAACTCCGCCCAGCGCTCGCTGGTGAAGGCCGAGCGGATCGCCCCGGCCCGTTCGAGGACGGCGTGCCGCGGTCCCACTTCGTAGGTCAGGAGCGATCGCACGCCGACTTCGGGGAGGTCGAATGCGGCCGGGTCGTCTTCGTAGTCGGCGACGACCGTGGCGTCATACAGCCCCGAATACCCGAGCTGCGGAAAGTACTTGCTGTTGACGTAGTAGTGGTAGAACTCGTGGACATGGAAATGCCCGCCGGCGAAGAAGTCCAGGTGCGCCATGAGCGCCACGGCGCCTAGCCCTCCCAGGATGACGAGGTAGCGCCTGCCGATGGCGGGGACGCGGTCCTTCAGGAACTGGAGGGGGATGAAGAGGGCGAGGAGCGCAACCTGCGCGAGGTGGCCCGCCGCCGTCAGCACAAGGTCCGCCGGGCCGCCCCGGTGCCGGCGGACCTGCTGTCGGCGATCGTGATGGCGTGTGGCGAAGGCATGCGATGAGCCCGCGGTCGAGGCGGCGCGGAGTATAGCATCCGCGACCCGACGCGCCCGGGGGGGCTCTTGCGGGAACCGGTGGCCCGCTATCGGCCTGCGTCGCCGGCGATCGTGGCGCCCGGCCGGGTCTGCAGCCGACCGCCGGGCCGCACCACCGCCAGGCGCACGGGACGGCCGTTGCGCCCGCGGTCGTCGAACACGACCGCCCCGGTGACGCCGCCGCCAGGCGGTGCGGTGCGCAGCGCGTCGAGAAGCCGCCGCCGATCGAGACCGGCGCGGCGGGCCGCTTCGGCGGTGATGCGGACCGCGTCGTAGGCGGCGCCGGCGGCGAAGTCGGGCTCGGCGCCGAAGCGGGCGGCATAGGCGCCGGCGAACGCATGCCAGCGCGGCGCATCGGGGTCGTGCGCGAGCGGCACGATCGCCCCCTCGGCGGCGGTCGCGGCTGCGCTGGTGAACCGCCGGCGGCCGAGGTTTGTGCCACCCGTGATGACGCCGTCGTAGCCGGCGGCGCGCAGGGCGGCGGCGAGCCGCCCCGAGGCGGCGGGAGAGGCGAGGACGACGACCGTGCGGGGCGCCCCGGCCGCGACCAGCCGCGCGACGGCGTCGGCGTCGGCGGCATTGGGCAGGCATTCGAAGGCGGCAGCGAACGTCAGGCCGGCGGCGTGGAACGCCGCGCGGAATGCCGCGGCGGCGGCGCGGGCATCGTGGTCGGTGGCCGAGACCAGCGCGATCGGGCGGCGGCCGGGGTCGGCGGCGAGGTACGAAGCGACCGCACGCGCCTGCATGTCGTCGCCGGGAAGCAGGCTGTAAATCCAGGGTACGCCGGCGAGGTTGACGGTCGGGTCGGTGCTGCCCGGGCTGACGACGGCGACAAGCGCCCTGGCGGCGACCTGCCCGGCGAGGTGCGTTGCGGCGCCGTCGATCGAGCCGATGACGGCGATGACGCCGTCGTCGTATACCATGCGCGCGACCCGGTTGACGCCACCGGCCCAGGGGCTTTCGCTCCAGCCCGGGACGAGCCGAATGGGCAGCCCGGCGACGCCGCCGGCGGCGTTGATCTCCTCGACGGCGAGCGTGGCGCCGTTCCAGAACTCGCCGCCGTCCGCGTCGGCCGGGTCGGAAGGGCCGAACCAGCCGAAGCGGACCTCTCCCGGAGTCTCGCGGGCGGCGGCCGTCGCCGCGCCGGCCGCAGTGGTCATGGTGCCGGCCGGAGACGCCGCCGCGCAAGCGAGACACCCCGCGACCAGCGCCCGTCGCCGGTTCATCGCGTCCCCGGGTTGGCCTCGGCGAAGTCGCGGTTGAGGCGATCCTTCGGCGGGATGTACCCCTTCGGGATGCCGAGGTCGGCGCGCGACAGGTAGGTCCAGCGGTCCTTGTCCCGGCGGGCGAGGAAGGTGTCGGCGACGTCGTCGAGCGCGGCAGACAGGACGATGTCGCCGGTGACGCCCGGCCACGGTCGGGGCAGGTAGGCGAGGACGTCGCGGATCCTGGCGCGGTTGAGACCGGCCGCCTGGATCGCCCAGAGCATCATGTTCATGCCATCGTAGGCGTGGGCGGCGTAGGTCTCGGGCTCCTGGCCCCAGCGCGCCCGGTACGCCAGGCGGAAGCGCTCGAGCTTGATGTCGCTGCGCGCCGGGTCCCAGGGGTAGCCGAACATGGCGCCCACGGCGTTGTCGCCGGCGATCGAGACGAACTCGTCCGTGGCGCAGCGGTCGCAGCCGAAGTAGGGCTGCTGCATCCCCATGGCGCGCATCTGGTTGAGGACGAGGGCGCACTCGCGCGCGTCGCCCCAGTGCACGACGGCGTCGACCCCGGCCTCGCGCATGCGGCCGAGCTCGAGGGAGAAGTCCCGGGCGCCGACCTTGTAGGCCATCTCTATCGGCACCGGGCGGCCGAGGCGGCGGCTGCCGTCGCGGATCTCGCGCACGCCGAAGCGGCCGTAGCGGTTCGAGGCGCGGATGATGCCGACCTTGCCGTAGCTCATCGCGCGGTACATGTAGTCGATCAGCAGGTACGCCTGCTGGCGGTCGTCGCCGATGACGCGCATCGTCCACGGGATGTTGGTCTCGATGAAGGTCGGGTCGGTGTCGCCGGTGTTGATCATCACCACCTCGGCCTTGAGCGCGACGCGGATGGCGATGTGGCTGTTGGCGCCGTCGATGGTGCCGAGGATCCCCCAGACCTGGTCCTGGTACGCCATCTTCGTGATCTCGTTGCCGCTGCTGCCCCACAGGCCGTTGTCGTTCGTGACCAGGAGCTCGAACGGGATGCGGCGCTTGAGATAGCCGCCACGGGCGTTCCACTCCTCGACCGCGAGCCGGGCCCCTTGCAGCATCGGGACGCCGAGCGCCTCCTCGTGGCTCCTGCCGCCGGTGGCCACCGAGACGGTCGGGGTGATCGGCCCGATGAAGCCGACCTTGACGGTCGCGAGGTCGGCGGGCTCGGGGATGGCGCGGCCGGGGCCGGTGTACTCCATCTGCTCGAGGAAGTTCTCCTTCCAGACCGGGCGGCCGCTGAACGGCTCGAGATCCGCCGTCGTGCGGGCGTAGTTGGACTCCTTCTTCACGCCGAGGGCGGGGACCTCGTAGGGACCCACGGCGTTGATCTTCTTCAGCACCTCGAGAAGACGCGGGGCGTCGAGCGGGATCCAGTCGGTGCCCGGGCCGGGGACATGGGCGGCGGCCGCGGCCGCCGGGTCGGCAGCCTTCGCGGCGCCGCCGGCCTTCGTGTCGGCGCCGGTGGCCTGCGCGGCGAGGATCGAGGCGATCGCCAGCGCCGTGCAAGCGACGGTCAGCGAGAGCGCAGGTCGGGGTCTCATGGCGTCACCGCTTCCTTCCGTCGGGCGGCGGGGGCGGCGGCGGGTTGGGGCCCTCCTCCGGCTCGGGGGCGCGGGCCTTGTTCATCCCGTTCGCGGGCGGCGCGCCGTAGGCTTGCAGCGGTCGCTCGCGCAGGCCCTCGTAGTACCCCTCGCCGATGCCCCAGGCCACCCCCTTGGCGGTGGCGACCCAGACGTCGTTGCCGTCGATGTCCATGTTGGTCTGGAAATTGTGCGGCACGTTGAGGCCGGTGTCGGTGACCTCGATGACCCTGCCGCCCTTCGTGACGGTGGCGCGGCCGGTGTCGCTGCCGGGATCGCGCGTGTAGACGATCCAGGTGTCGCCGGGGCCGTCGGTGACGACGCCGAGCCCCTTGTCGGAGCAGAACCACGCCTCCCGGCCGCTTCTCGCCTTGATGTTGTTCAGGAAGTCCGACGGCAGGCCGCCCTCCTGCTGCGCGTAGCCGCGCCAGTGGCGACCGTCGTAGCGCGAGGCCCCGAAGTACGACGATGTCCAGAGAACGCCGTCGATGTACTGCGCCGCAGTGTCGATGACGTGGTTGATGCCGTCGTCGCGGAAGAGATCGATCTCCATCTCGCCGTCGGGGTCGAGGTACTCCTTCCAGCGGCCGGTCTTGAGGTCGTACTCGAGGACGCCGCTGCCCCAGACGGCCAGGTGCACCTTGCCGTCGTTGACCGAGACGTTGTAGTTCCAGATCTCCTCCATCGGCGCGTTCTTCTCGTTGAACACGGTCCACTCGCCGGTGCGGGTGTTGAACCGGTTGGCGCCGGCGGTGGTCGCGGCCCAGACGTTGTCGCCCTCGACCGCGACGCCGTAGACGACGTCGTTGACCAGCCCGCTGTTGAGTTGGTGCCAGTGGTCAAAGCGTCCACCCGACAGGCGCGCCAGGCCGCCGCCGAAGAGACCCAGCCAGGCGTCGCCGGTGTTCGGGTCGACGTCGATCGCCGTGACCACCCTGAACGGCAGGCCGTCGGCCTCACGCCAGATCTTCTTCACCTTGCCGGTCGCCTTGTCGAGGAGGGCGAGGCCGTCCTCGGTGCCGATCCACACGCGCGGCCCGTCGGCCTTGACCGCGAAGATGTGGTCGTTGGGCAGGCCGTCCTTGACGGTGAACTGGCGCCAGTGGGTGTAAACGTACGGCAGGCCGGCGGCGGCCGGGGCCGCCGACGCGGCCGGGACGGCCGGTGTGGCCGGGGTTGCCGGTGTGGCCGGGGCGGCGGCCACAGCCGCCGTCGCCGCGGCGATGACAGTTGCCAACAGGAGCACGCGCATCGGTCTCACCTCGTTCGTCGCCATCAGAGCGTCTTCAGGTATTCGATCAGGTCGTTGAGCTGGTCCTTGGTCATGTCGTTGGTCACGCCATGCGTGTCGTACGGATTGAAGCGGGTCCAGATCTCCTCGAGGGTGTCGGCCATGCCGTTGTGCAGGTACGGCGCGCTGTCGTAGACGTTGTTCAGGCTCGGGACGTCGAACACGCCGCTGCCGTCGAGGGCCTGCCTGCTGCCGACGTCGCGCTGGCTGCGGTCGGAGAAGTAGGGCGGGAAGTGGCAGGTCACGCAGCGGCCCAGAAGCGGGATCTCGCGGCCGTCGTTGGCGCGGGCGCGCTCGAACAGCGCCTTGCCGCGGCGCTGCGCCTCGGTGAGCGGGGCGCCGAGAGGACGGTGGCGGTTGGGCGGCAGCGTGATGGTCACCGTGTAGTCGTTCAGGTCGGACAGCTGCTCGGGTGTGAACGGCTGGATGCGGGTGAAGAAGACCGCCAGGCGCGGCCCGCACTGGCGCGCGAGCGAGGCGTTGGTCCCGGCCCACTTGAACGGGTCGGTGTCGTAGATGCCGCGCAGGGTGCGGTTGTCGACCGGGCTTGAACCGATGCCGTCGGCCTCGATGTCGTAGGTCAATCCATCGACGTGGCCGTCGGGATGGCAGGTGTGGCACGACAGCTGGCGCTGGAAGCAGATGCTGGCGCTGTTGAACAGGCGCTCGCCGCGCCGCAGCCTGGTGATGACGTTCGGCCCGCCCAGGTCGATGCGCGCCACCGCTTCGAGATTCAGGAGGTCGATGACGCTCACCGAGTCGTCGAGCGCGTTGGCGACATAAGCAAGCCCGCCGTCCGGCGCCACCGCGATCCCGCGCGGGCTGGCGTGCACCGCAATCTCCCGCTCGATGAAATCGAGCGACAGCCCGAGGTGGTTCGGGATCACCTCGCGGCGCTCGCGCGGCGAGGCGGCGCCGAGCATCGCGGTCAGGCGCTCGAGGTCGACGACCGCGACCCGGTCGGTGCCGGCGCTCGTGACCAGGGCGCGGGCGCCGTCGGGGGTGATGGCGACATCGGTGGCGTCGGCGAAGTAGTGGTTCGGCGCGTCGAGCAGCACCTGGTCGACGGTGCCGTCACCCCACACGACGCCGAGTCCGTTGGTGATCGTCCAGCCCTGCGACATGCGGGTCATTGGCACGAGGTTCTTGGTGCGGTTGAGGGTGACGAGCGCGAACCGGCCCGACGGGTGCCAGGCCGCCCCGAGGAGCAGGTTCGACTCGGGCAGGACGACGCGGTCCTCGACGCGCCGGCCGGCGACATCGAGGATGGTGGCCTCCGACACCGGCGCGGTGCGGAACGGACCGAGTCGAGACAAGGCGTTGGTGACCAGCATCCGGGTGCCGTCGGGGGAGAGGGCGATGGACCAGGGCCGGCGGCTCGCCGGCAGGCGGCGGATCTCTTCGAGCGTCGCGGTGTCGACGATCGAGATGTCCTCGGTGAGGGCGTTGGCGACGAACAGCGTCCGTCCGCTGCGGTCGGTGAGCAGGCCGTGCGGTTCGTCGCCGACCGGGACGGTCTTCACGAGGCGCCGCGCGGCGGCGTCGAACACCGCCACCGAGTCGTCGAGACGGTTGCTGACGTAGACCCGGGTGCCGTCGGGGGAGAAGGCCACGTCGGTCGGCTGGCCGCCCGACGGGATCTCGGCGATCGCCTTCCTGGTGGCGGTGTCGACGATGACCACGGTGCCCGAAGACTCGCACGCCACCCACAGCTCGCGCGTGCCTGGCCGCAGCGTCAGGTTGAGCGGGTTCTTGTAGCGCACGTCGAGGCCCAGACCGAGCGGGTCGGAGGAGGTCGTGGCGGGCGCGGCGGTCCCCGAGACCCCGGGGCCGCCACCATTCGTGCCGCCCGCGGCACGCGTCGGCGGGCGCGTCGGGTGGGCGATGGCCGCGAGGGCGGCGGCGCGATTGAAGGGCTTGCCGTGCGCCCTCTCGTGGCAGCCCTCGCAGCTGGCCGCCGGATCCGCCACGAGCCCGGCCGCGCGCGCCGCGGCGCGGTCGCGCATCACCGCCCCGGCCATGTAGAGGCTGCCGGACCCGTGACACGCTTCGCACCCGACCCCTTCGCGGTACGAGAACCCCGCGGCACCCGCGACCGCGCCGCCGCCCGTGGCGTGGCACTGCAGGCAGGCGGGGGAGGCCTGCGGGTCGCCGTGGACACCTGCCTGGCGCGCGATCGCGGCGGCGGCCGGCAGGGCGAGCGCGGCGAAGGCGTGCTCGTGCCGGCTCATCCGCCACTTGCTGGCCTGATACCCCATGGCGGCGCCGGTGTGGCACGCCTCACACGCCTGGAAGCCGACATGGACGGGGCCCGCGGCCGGGGCGGGCGCCAGCGTCGGCGCCGGCGGCGCCGGCCAGTCACGGCCGCGCGACGCCGCCGGGATCGGATGCGCGATGCGCTTCCATGCCTCGTTGATATCGAGCGGTGGCTGCTTGTGAACGGAAACGTGCGATCCCTTCACGTAGTGGCACTTCCGGCAGATCTCCTTGGTGCGATAGGTCAGACCCGCCTGCCGCGACGCCACCGGGTCGCGCATGATCTCCGGGTCGCTGTACTCGCTGCCGGGGCCGTGGCACTTCTCGCACTGCACCCCGTCCTGCATGACGAAGCCGGGATCCTTCTCCCACGGTTCGTTGTCGGCGGCGGTGGCGTGGCAGCCGAGACAGATCGGCGACTTCTCGGGATCGTCGGGGATGCCGGACAGGCGCGCCATCGCCTTCGCCTCCGGCAGGGAGAGGGCGGCGTAGGCGTGCGCGTGCCTGGTCGTGAGCCAGGTGCTGAACTGGTTGCCGGCCGCCGGCCCGTCGTGGCACTCGGCGCAGGCGCGGGCGCCGATGTAGACCGGCTGCCGGTCGGCGGCGAGGGCAACGGCCGCCATGGTCACGGCCGCCGGGGCCACGGCCCCGACGGTGATGGCGAAGGCGGCGCGTGCGGCACCGGCGGCGCGCGTTCGCATACTCATGTCAGCGCGCCTCCTGTACGACGACATGCACGCGGTCCGCGGTCAGACCTGCGAGCACCTGAGTCCTGCCGTCGGGCCAGCGGATCTCCACGCTGTCGGCGCGATCGAGGGCACCGAGACCGAAGTGCGCTCGTGGATCACCTTGCGACAGGTAGCCGTTCACCGGCAGGCCCTCGCGGATCCGCTTCCGCCCGCCGGCCGTCAGGGTGACGCGCGCGCCGATCGCCTGGCGCTTCCCCCCCGCGAGACGCGCATCGATGGCGATCCAGTGGTTGCCGGTGCCGCCGTCATTGCGCAGGAGGTGCGGCGGGCCGTTCAGGTCGACGACCAGGAGGTCGAGGTCGCCGTCGTCGTCGAAGTCGAGCCAGGTCGAGCCGCGCGCCACCCACTTGTGCTGGAAGTAGTCGCCCGACTGCCGGGCGACGTCGGTGAAGTGTCCCGCGCCGTCGCCGCGCGCCAGCACCGGGTCCTCGGCGTACTCGTGGTGGGCGTTGCCGTTCGCCACGAAGAGGTCGAGCCGGCCGTCGTTGTCGTAGTCGAACAGGATGCCGCCCCAGCCGATGTACTGTCCGAGCATGACGGCGAGACCGGAGTCCTCGATCACGTCGACGTAGCCGGGCCCGTCGCGCAGCAGCAGGCTGCCGTAATCCATGTCGGGGATGAACAGATCGAGAAAGCCGTCGTCGTTGACGTCGCCGAACACCGGTCCCATCGACGACACACCCTGCCCATGCTGTCCCATGGCCAGGCCCTGCATGAGACCCTTCTCGATGAAGGTCCCCCTGCCGGTGTTCTCGTAGAAGTAGTTCTGCATCGCGTCGTTGGCCTGGTACAGGTCGATGAGGCCGTCGTTGTTGAAGTCGGCGGCGACCGTGCTCATGCAGCGCCCGCCCGGGTTCGCGACCCCCGCCTTCGTGGTCACGTCGGCGAAAGTGCCGTCGCCGTTGTTGCGGTAGAGGACGCTCTGCTGGCCGCTGTACGACAGCGGGCCGGGATATCCGGCCGCCGGGTAGTAGGCGCGGAACTTCCCGTCGTCATACAGCAGGTAAGGACCTGTGACAAAATAATATAGACAATAGCTAGCTTGGCTTGATTGTGTAGTTCCACTCACCATGAAACGCATGCTGCCGTAGCGTGATCTTTTGCATCTCCTCCG
>Ga0247727_10010899_pt1 | contig 15992 bp, 15 predicted proteins | sample WisWelCaveWW1625_FD_202498 | JGI IMG/M metagenome (GOLD analysis project Ga0247727, IMG submission 202498) | Biofilm microbial communities from Wishing Well Cave, Virginia, United States - WW16-25 | ecosystem: Environmental > Aquatic > Deep subsurface > Groundwater > Cave microbial mat | place...
CCAGGGGGTCACGCCCCAGAAGAGTGCCGCCCGGCGCCACACTTCGGGTCGTGACGCCACCGCGAAAATGGGCAACCCCGGGCGATGCTTGCTGGCGAGCAATGCGCTGCGACCGTCTCCCGTCACCACCACCAGTGCACGCGCCGCGACTTGCGTCGCCGATTTCTGCGCCGCTCCCGCCAGCACCGACGTGAAGGCGCGCGACGCGTCGTATTGCACGGTCCACCGTGTCGCGCGGAGCGGCGACTCGGCCGCGAGCGCGATCCGGTGCATGGCCGCGACGGCGGCGGCCGGGGCGTGCCCGATCGCGGTCTCGCCCGAGAGCATCAACACGTCGGTGCCGTCGAACACTGCGTTGGCGACGTCCGAGACCTCGGCGCGGGTCGGCACGTCGCGTTCGATCATCGTTTCCAGCATCTCGGTGGCGGTAATCGCGAGCCGGCCGCGTTCGCCGGCGCGCGAGAGGATGTACTTCTGTGCCGCCGGCACACGTTCGACCGGGATTTCGACCCCGAGATCGCCGCGCGCCACCATGACGCCGTCGGCAACGTCGAGAATCGCGTCGAGTTGGTGCAACGCCGAGCGGCGCTCGAGCTTGGCGATGATCGAGGCGCGTGCGCCGAGACGCGTCATGGCGCGCTGCAACGCGCGCACGTCGGCGGCACGGGCGACGAAGCTCTGCGCGACGAAGTCCACTCCGAGCGCGAGACCGAAGGCAAGATCGCGTTGATCCTTGGGCGAGAGCGGCGGCAACTCGAGGCGCGAGTCGGGCAAGCTCACCCCACGACGCTCGCGTAGCACGCCGCCGACCTCGACCGCACAGCGTACTTCATGGCCGCGCACGCGTTCGACGCGGAAGCGCAGCCGGCCGTCATCCAGCAGCACGCGTTCGCCGGGACGCACGCGCTGTTCGAGGTTGCGCAGCGCGATGCCGATGCGTTGCGGCGTTGCGGTTACGGAATGGCCGACCAAAACCACGCCTCCACCGCTCGGCACGATCAGGGTGCCACCGGGCACCGGACCCGCGGTGCGAATCTTCGGTCCACCGAGATCGAGTACGACTGCGAGCGGCCGGCCCGCAGCCGCAGCCGCCCGACGTGCCGCTCGCGCCCGGCGCTTGTGCTCGGCGTGTGAACCGTGGGAGAGGTTGAGCCGCACGCCGTCCATGCCAGCGGCGATCATCGCCTCGAGCACCGCAGGGGTACTCGAGGCGGGGCCGAGCGTCGCGAGAATTTTGGTACGCCGCACGCAACCGCCTCAGGCGAGTGCGGCAGGTGCCGCTCGCAGTGCGGCATGAACCCGCACGATGTGATCGAGAGCGGCGGCCGCGGTCGCGACGTCGCGAACCCGATAGTCCACGGCCTGATCCGGGCCCACGCGCGCGATGAACAGCGCTCCGAAAACCGAGAGTTCGCAGACGACGCGCTCGTCGCAACGGAAACGGACTCCGAACGTGCCGATCTCGCACTGCGGTTCGGGCGCGAGTCGTTGGACCTGTTCGCAGAGAATGCGCAAGAGCGGTGCGCACGCCAGGTCGCGCACGTCTTCCAAGTAGGTCTCGAGTTCAGACATGCCATCCCCCGCCGCTACGTCCCAATCCCGCCAACAGGGCTTGTGCCAAGTTTTCGTACGTGCGCGCCGCCGGATGATCCGGATCGAGCGACGACACCGGCTGGCCCAACACCGCGGCGCCCTCGTGCTCCGGCACTTGTGCCCACGGCGTCGATCCGACCGCATGCACGGCCCCAGTCCCCCACACCAAGCGATGGACCGGTGTCGGCTGGATGCGAGCCGCGATCGCATCGCCGGCGCCCGCGGGCGCGTTCGCGGCGCCGACTGCGATCGCAGCGTCCAACAAGCGCGGCGCTCCGAGCGGCGCGGCGGTGACGCGGGCCGCGGGCGCGCGCCGCGCCGCCGCCGTCGCCATCCACGCTTCGAACATGGGACTGTGCGACGACGCAGCGCGCGTCATGGTCGTCGGCGCCGGTGTCCAATCGACCGCCGGCGCGATGCGCTCGAGGTGTTCGCGGTTCGTTTGCGGGTGCATGCAGACGAGCACGCACCCCGCCGCATCGACTTCGTTTTGCACCGCATCGGGAAGCGCGGCGGCAGGGCCCAACGACATCCCGACCACGACGCGGATGCCGAGCAACGCGCGTTCGACCCGCGGCGGACCTTCGGTGGGTAAGACATGGGCGAGGTATGCCTGCGGATCGAGCCGCAAACGGAATCCGACGTTCGGCAGCGTGGGATCCAAGTCGAAGACCAGGGTTCGAACCCGGAGCCGCGCGAACTGCACCGCGAGATTGGCGCAGACTTCGGCGTGCAAACCGTCACGCCCATCACCCGCGATGCCCACACGCAAACACCGCCGCACCGGAGCCGGCGACTGCAAGCGCGCCGACGACCGCTGCGACAGGTAGAGATGCGAGATGTCCTTCAGCCGCCGCGCACCACTTGTCGGGCGCGGGCGCGGATCGCCGTCCACCCCTGCTCCGTCCCGTCCCACCGGTCGTCCCCTAGAGGACGACCACGGAATTCTCCTGGCCGAACTCGTTGACGACGCTTTCGAGGTTGTTCGGGTCCTTGACCCAAACACCGTCGACGATGAAGCGATACTCGTAGGCGCCCGACGGGACTTCGATGGTGCAGGTCCACACGCCCTCATCGTCGCGATCGAGCGGCAAACCGTCGTAAGACCAGCCGGTGAATTGACCGGTGACGCGAACTTCCTGCGCGTGCGGAGCTTCGATCGCGAAACGCACCCCGCCGGCAATCCGCTGCGGACCTTGAAACACGTTGCCGACCTCGCGTCGCTCGCCGATGCGGAAGAAGGCTTCCTGCTGCAGTAGTTCGTCCGCCAGCGCGTAGAACTCCTTGGCGGAGCGCCCGCTGGCGTCGAACTTCACCACCGGTTGACCGCGGCTGGCGGCCTCCTTGAGTTTGACCGTGTGGCTGATGCAAGTCTTGAGCATCGTGTCGCCGTGGAAGTTCTCGATTTCGTACAGGATGTCGCGCGAAAAATTCGTCCGGCTGTTGTAGTTGTTGGCGAGGACGCGGATGACGACCTCATGCCCGATTTCGTCGCGCAGGAGCTCGATGGTTTCGCGCACTTTGTGCAATCCATGCAACGAGAAGAAGCTCGGATCCACCGGAATGATGGTTTCACCCGCCGCCGTCAGCGCGTTGAAGGTCAAGAGCCCGATGCTGGGCGGGCAATCGATCACGACATAGTCATACGCTTTGCGCGCCCGCGACAGCTTCGCCGCCAAACGCCGCTCGCGCGCCGGTTTGTCGGCCAACTCTTGCTCGACCGCCGCCAGCACCAGCGACGCCGGTACCAAGTCGAGGTGCTCGAAGATCGGAATCACCGCGTCGTCGATCTCGACGGTCGAATGAACCAACACGTCGTAGGTGCTGCGTTCGAAGTCGTCGGGATCCACGTTGAGACCGAGGGAAGCGTGACCCTGCGGGTCCATGTCCACCAAGAGAACGCTCTTGCTACGCAACGCCAATGCCGCCGCTAAATTAATCGCGACGGTGGTCTTGCCGCAGCCGCCCTTTTGGTTCACCACCGAAAGGATGCGCATTCGATCCCCTTTCGACTCCTGCCTTCATCACCCTTCTCACCGCACCACCCAGGGCTCTTTGTCGAAGGTGTCACCCCTGCGTCAGGTGGTTGAAAACGCACGTAGTTAAGGCGTGCTTGGAAGACAGTGTCAAGCCTTTTCACGTCTGGAGGGAGGCATCGCGACACCGTGCGCACCACCACGAGACGGCGGTCGCAGGTGCGAACACGATGACGGAAAAAGTCGCGCCGGAACGTGCATCAGCCGCGCGACGCGAACCACGCGCCGACGGCGACGCCGAGCAACAAGCCGCCCGCGACCTCGGACCAGGTGTGACCCACGAGTTCCTTCAGCCGCTTCTGGTCCAGCGCGTGTGAGACGCGCAGTTCCTCGACGATGGCGTTCAGCACCCGCGCCTGTCGCCCGACGTCCTGGCGCAGACCACCCGCTTCGCCGATGAAGTAGAGGCTGAAGATCAAGCAAAGGCTGAACAAACTGCCGTGGATCCCGGTGCGAACGCCGATTGCGGCGGTCAGCGCACTCACCACCGCGGTATGGGAACTCGGCATGCCGCCAGTGTCGAAAAACCGCTGCCATGCGAAGCGCGCTTCGCGCCCGCTCGTGCCGGCGACCTTGACGAGCTGCGCCACGGTCCCGGCGACGATCGCCGCCCATCCCGCCTCGTGGATCAGGGCACGCCTCCCGAGACCGGATTGGCGGACGACATGGATGCGATCCAGCGCCGGTTGGCGACGTGTGCCGCCGCGAATTCGGGAGCATCGAGCCGCGCCAGTTGTACGCATCCGGCCGACGACGACACGTGCACGAAGGCTCCGTTCCCGGTGTAGAGGCCGACGTGATCCACCGGCCGTGCACGAAATGCGAAGAACACCAGATCCCCCGGCTCGAGCAGCGGCGTCGAAAGCGCCGTTCCGCCCGCGAGCTGGGAGCGTGTGTCGCGCGGCATGTCGAGTCCCGCCGCGTCGTAGCACCGCTGCACCCAGCGCGAACAGTCGAGACCGGGCTCCCGACTCCCGAGTCGATCGAGCGCGAACTCGATCATCCGGCGGCGTGCGGCGGGCTGGGTCGCGGCCGCGTCGCGGAGCGTCTCGAGCGTGGGTGTCGCGCCGGTGCGAGTCGGTCCCGGCGGCGGGGTTTCGTAAAGACGCGCGTCACGCGCCGTGAGGCGATGACACCCCGAGCCCGCAATACCGAGCGCGCTCATCAAAGCCAGCATTCCGACCCGCCACCGCACCACGACCTCCACTGACGCCGCAGCCTACGCGGCGAGGGTTCGAGGCCGCAACCAAGACCCGACGACAGGGAGGTCGCCTGGCTGGTTGGCGAATCACACGGATCTCAGCGTGACGAAGTCAGTCGCGATAGCGGAGGTCGGCGGGCGTGTACATGCGGCCGCCAACATCGGCAGAACGCAACCGGGTCAGCGAACGGGCATCCCGGTTGAGGCCGGTGCGCCGCACGACCTCGCCCAAATTACGAACCACGACAAGCTCGATGTACTGCGCCGGAGATTCCAGACCGCCGATGCCTCCGAGCGACATCAAAATGACGAGCTTCACGACTCCCAAGCCGGGAGTCGCAGAGCGGTACACACCCAGGGTGTCCGATCCGGCGCCGGCGCGCAGGAGGCCGAAGACTTCGTACGCGCGCTCGACCCGCACCTCGAACTTGCACAGCAGCGAGTAGGTGTAGGTGGGAAACTGACGCAACGTGTCGCGGCCGACGACGAACTCAGCCGCGCACCGGCCCCGCGACGGCTCCGTATTGAGCCGCAGCCGCAACGCCTCGGGGTCGACGGTCAAGTAGGTCCAGGTCGTGTAGATGTCGCCGACTTGGAAGTCCTGTCCGCTCGCCTGAATCGCGAAGCGCTCGAGGTAACCCGGCAGCCCGTCGAGACATTGATCCACGGTCGCTGGAATCGGCGCTTGCGGATCCGGGGTCCCGAGCGTGCCGAGCGCCGGCCATAAGAAAAGCGGATTCCGGTGCTGCGACGGTTCACCGCGCGGCCCGCCACGCAGATCCGGGTGCACGACGCGCTCGGCCACCAAGGTCCAGGCGTGGAACGCGACCCCCAGGCTCGGGTCGGCACTGAAATCCACCACCGCGTCGAAGACCGACGGTCGAAAATAGGCGAACGCGAGATCGATCCGCGCCGTGCTGTGGTGGTTCATGCGGTACACCGTCCGGCCGGCGCCGGTCGGCGCGGTCACGTTGACCTCGATCACACTGTCGCGCCGGATCCACTCGCGGTTGTTGTGGTTTTGCTCCCACCAATCGCCGATCGTATGCGGGAAAAACTCGTGCGCGCCTGGGAGCGTCGGTCCCTCCACGAATCCGGCCGCGCTCGGCGTCGTGGCGATGAAGCCGAACAAACGTGGGTTCGCGTAGACCTGCGCCAGCGTCGGATCGCTGAGGTCGGGCCGCAGCCGCTGTTCCACCGTCGCGCCCGAGAGCGCGAGCACCGAATCACCGCGAATGAACTTTGGATCGGTGCCGCCGATCGGTGGCAGCAGGCGGTAGCGCGTCCGATCGAAGTTGTAGATGAGACCCAGCGCGTGCGTGGTTCCGGGCTGGACGCCGGCCGGAGCCGGCGGCAGATAGTCGGTCGGATCGCCGTTGCGCGGGATCACTTCGTAGGGCGCACGGCCTTCGAGGCACCCCTGTAACCACACCGCACCCACGAGCCCGAGGAGGAGTGCAACCGCACCGATGTGGCGCCAGGCACTTCGAGTTCCGAGAGACATGCGAAGGTTTCCCCCTCAGCCTGGAGCCGGGGCAGACCATCCCACCCCTCGATCGATAAGCTGGCATAAAATAGGGGAGGCCCCCGGGATCGTCAACGGGCCGACCCTACGAATCTTCACCCGCAGGCCCGGGACGAACCGTGCGAGTTTCGAACCTCATGGTGCTCACCGCCTTGGCAGCGGCTTTCGGCGTGGTCGAAGCGGCGATCGTGGTCGCCCTGCGGCGCTGGCTCGATCCAGCCGGCGTCGTGTTCCCCGCGGTCGTGATGCCACCCGATCTGTTGCCGATCGAATGCGGCCGTGAAGTGGCAACGCTGATCGTGCTCGCGGCGGCGGCGCACCTCGCCGCCGCGACGCGGGTGACACGCATCGCGGCGTTCCTCGTCGCCTTCGGAGCGTGGGACCTGGTGTACTACGCGGCGCTGCGCCTGTGGTTGGGTTGGCCGCCGCATCTCGACAGCTGGGATCTCTTGTTTCTGGTGCCGGTGCCGTGGTTCGGACCCGTGTACGCGCCCCTCCTCGTCTCGATCGTCATGGTGGCGGCAGGACTGCTCGCACGACGCCACGAACATCGCCACGGTCCGTTTCGCGTCGCACGCCTGCACATCGCTGCGGTGATCCTGGGGGCGATGCTGATCCTGGCGAGCTTCATCGCCCCGGCACACGGCGGCATGCAACCGCCGGCGCGCTATCCGGTCGAGTGGTTCGGGGCCGGACTCGCCATCGGAGTCAGTGCGTTCTTGCACGCGTGGCATCGGAATCGATGCGCGTCGCAGCGTCAGATGGCGCCGGAGGGTGCGTTTTCCACCGCCGGTGCGCCCACCAGTATTGCTCCGGCGCGCGGCGCACCGCCGCCTCCAGCCGGGCGTTGAAGGCGGCGAGCAGTGCGATGACGGCGGTTTCCTCCGGCACATTTTCGGGTGCCGCGAGCGGCGCGCCGAAGCGGACACAATGCCGCATCGCATCGCGCCGTTCCACGAACGCGGTCAGCATCGGGACGTGGAATCGCAGCGACATTTGTGCCGCGCCGCGCGGCGTCGAGGCCGGGATGCCGAAGAACGGCACGAAGGTGCCGTGCCGGCGCGCATCCTGATCGCACATGATGAAGACCAGCCGATCGGCGGCGAGCGCGGCGCGCACGCGGCGCAGCGCCATGCCGCGCGAGATGGTGTTGATGCCGGCGCCGCGGCGCAGGGCTTCGAGACGCGCATCGACGCGCGCATTGCGCAGCGGCTGCACCACGAACGTGACCGGCAGGCCATGCGCCGCAGCTCCGGCGCCGCCGAATTCCCAGTTGCCGAGGTGACCGGCGGCGACCACCGCACCGCGGCCCGCCGTGAGCGCCGCCTGCACATGGTCGAGACCTTCGAGATCGACGCGTGCGGCGCACGCGGCGCGATCGAGACCCGGCAAACTCATGAACTCGAGCACGCTCCTGCCAACGTGTTCGTAGGAGCGGCGCACCAACGTGTCAACCTCGGCGGGGGTGCGCTCGGTGAGCGCGCGCGCCATGTTGGCGCGCGCGACCGCGCGGCGCACGCCGAGCGCGTGGGCCGTGCGCCCCAGCGCCCGGCCGACGCGCGCTGCCACGGGCGGCGACAGCCGCGACGCGAGCGCCGCGGCGAGCGCGACACCGGCGTCCTCCAGTCGATCGCGCATGCACTCCCCCGCGACTGCGGCGTCGAACGAACGGCGGCGCAGTCTACCAGGGTGCGCGCACCGCGGTGCGCGCGACGCGCCCGCGCGCGTCGCGCCGCACCGCGCCCGCGAGATCCAACTCCGCCAACACGCGCTGCAACTGCGGCACCGTCCAGCCGAGTCGCGCCCGCAGCACGTCGAGCCCCAACGGCAGCAGCGCGAGCACGCGCGCGTGCTCGCCGCCGATGCCGTTGGCTGCGTTCGCCTCGTCCCAGCGCAGTGCCGCCAGCACATCGCTCGCCGATTCGACCAGGGCGGCACCATCGCGCAGCAAGCGATGCGGCCCGCGACTGCGAGGATCGTCCACATCGCCCGGTACCGCCATCACTTCACGGTTCTCGTCGATCGCGTGTCGTGCGGTCACCAAGGCGCCGCTCTTCATCTCCGCCTGCACGACCACGACGCCGGCGGCGAGGCCGGCGAGAATCCGATTGCGTTGCGGGAAGTGCCACGGACGCGGCGGTGTCCCGGGCGGAAACTCGCTGACGATGACGCCGCGTGCCTCGATTTCGGCGGCCAACGCCGCATGCTCGGGCGGATACACGATGTCCGGACCGCAACCCAACACCGCGCCGGTGGCTTCGCCTGCATCGAGCGCACCGCGGTGCGCCGCGGCGTCGATCCCGCGCGCGAGACCCGACCACACCATGACGCCGCAACGTGCCAAGTCCGCCGCGACGTGCCGTGTCCAGGTGCACGCCGCCACGCTCGCCGCCCGCGCGCCGACGATCGCGATCGCCGGACGCCGCAACGTCGAGACGTCGCCGCGCACGAAGAGCGCCACCGGTGGATGCGCGATTTCCAGCAACGACGGCGGATACAAGGGATCGTGAAACTGCAGCAAGCCACCGCGAGCCTGCCGCCACGCAGCAACGGCCTGCTCGAGTTCCGCCCGTAGCGTGCGGTCGGGCGCCGGCTCGCCCAAGGCAAGCAGCAATGCGCGCATGCCGGCACAACTTTTCAAGGTCTCGGATGCGACCACCGGCGGCGCGGGCCGGCACAGGAGATCGCAGATCGCGTTCACATCTTCAGGCTGCGGCCATGGAATCGGGTTCATGTTGCGAGAGGGTGCAGGGCGGTGACTCAGTCCGTCGGCGACTCGATCGACGTCGGCCCCAGCGGCGCGGCTGGCGAATCCGGCGCGGCCGGTGCCGCCCGCGCCGCCGCGCGCGCGGTCGCGATCGCTTGCGCCAGCGCGCCCAACCCGCGCCGGGTCGCGCCCGAGGTTTCGAGTACGAGTTCGTCCGGCGTGAACGCAGCGCGCACGCGTGCCAGCGTCTCTGCGTCCACCAGGTCCACTTTGTTGAGGGCGACGATGCGCCGCCGGGTCGCGAGCAGCGGCGCGTAGGCGGCGAGTTCCGCCCGCAGCACCGCGTCGTCGCTCGCCACGTCGCCGGTCACGTCGAGGACGAAGACCAAGACCTGCGTGCGCTCGACATGGCGCAGGAAATCGAGTCCGAGGCCGCGTCCTTCGCTCGCGCCTTCGATCAGTCCCGGGATGTCCGCCAGGACGAAGTTGCGCTCGCCGTCGACGCGCACCACACCCAGCACCGGGCTCAAGGTCGTGAACGGATAGTCGGCGATCTTCGGCGTTGCGGCCGACATCGCGGCTAACAGAGTGGACTTGCCGGCGTTCGGCTTGCCGACCAGACCCGCATCCGCGATCAACTTGAGTTCGAGCCGCAACCGATGCGATTCGCCCGGCGTTCCCGGCTCCGCGGTGCGCGGCGCCTGATGGGTCGATGACTTGAACGCCTCGTTGCCGCGGCCGCCGCGACCGCCGCGCGCGACCACCATCTCCTGGCCGTCCGCGAGAATCTCGCCGAGCAGCGGACCGTCCACCACCTGCACCGAGGTTCCGAGTGGCACGCGCACTCGACAGGGCGTGCCTTCGGCGCCGCGCTTCCGTGAACCCATGCCGTGGGTGCCGCGTTCGCCGCGGAAATGCCGGTGGTAGGTGAAGTCGAGCAGGGTGGTGAGGTTGCCGTCGCCGACCAACACGACGTCACCGCCATGGCCACCGTCGCCGCCGTCGGGTCCACCGCGCGGCATGAACCTGGCGCGACGGAAGCTGACGCAACCGCGACCGCCATCGCCGGCCGCGACTTCGATTTCGACCCGATCGATGAAGTTGGCCATTGGTTCAAGCGCCGCGCCGCACCAGCGTCGTCGCCAGCTGCTCGAGACCGACGCGCAGTTCTGCTTCCGGCAACGTGTACGACACGCGAATGCCGGTTTCGTTGTCGAATGCCGCACCCGGAACGACTGCCAAGCCGTGCTCCAAGAGCAAGTGTTCGGCGAGTTGCTCCGAAGTGTCGATGCGACGTCCACCGCGCCAGGAGCCGAAGAACGGCGCCACGTCCAGGAACAAATAGAACGCACCATGAGGGACCGGGAAGTGGATCTCGGGGTACCGTCGCAGAATCTCCAAGCAAACATCGCGCCGGGCGCGGAAGAGCGCCGGGATGTGCCCGATTTCGGCCTTCGACGCCCGCAGCGCCGCCAGTGCCCCGCGCTGCGAAATGCTGCACGGGTTGCCGGTCTGATGACTTTGCAGATTCGTCATCGCCTGCATGAGCGGCTCGGGTCCCAGGCCGTAGCCGATCCGCCATCCGGTCATGGCGAAGCTCTTCGACGCGCCGCTCGCGACCAAGGTGCGGTCGGCGAGTTCGGGCAGCACCTGGATCGGCGACAGGTGTTCGGTGCCGTAGACCATGTCTTCATAGATTTCGTCGGTGAGCAGAACTGCGTCCACCGCGCGCAACGGTTCCAAGAGATCGCGCATTTCATCGCGGCTGTAGACGGCGCCAGTGGGATTGACCGGCGTATTGAACAAGACGACGCGGGTGCGAGGCCCGAGCACGGCGCGCAGGTCGGCGCCCGTCGCCTTGTAGTCGCGCGACGCCGGCGCGCGCACGACGCGCGCCGTGCCGCCCAACATGCGCACATAGGCGGCGTAACTCACCCAGTAAGGCGCGAACAAGACGACTTCGTCGCCGGGCTCGATCAAAGCCGCGAGCGCCGTCCACAACACTTGCTTCACACCGGCCGAGACCACGACCTGCGACGGTTTCCACGCCTTCCCATGGCGGGCCGAATACGACGCCGCGATCTGGGCCCGCAACTCGGGGGTGCCGGCGGTGGGCGTGTAGCGCGTCTGCCCGGCATCGAGCGCCGCGTGGCCGGCGGCGCGCACCACATCCGGCGTGTTGCAATCGGGCTCGCCGACGGTGAAGTTGTAGACGGTGCGGCCGGCGGCGCGCAGTTCCGCCACCAAGGCGTTCTGCCGCAGCGTCGCCGATTCGTGCACCGCGGTTCCCATGCGCGACAGACGCAAGCCGGTGACCTCGCTCATCGCTTCCCCTTCGCGCGCGCTTGGCGCGTCTTGCCGCCGCGATCGAGCCGCGCCATGGTGCGCGCCACCACCGCCGGCACGAAGTCGCGCACGTCGCCGCCCAGGCCGTAGATCTCGCGCACTAGCGAACTCGAGATACACGTATTGCGATCGCTGGGCATGAAGAACATGGTCTCGAATTGCGTGTGCAGGCGGCGATTTGCCTGCGCTTGTTGGAACTCGTACTCGAAGTCGGCCACCGACCTCAGTCCCTTGATGACGACGTGGATTCCGAGCCGCCGATACTCCTCGACCAGGAGTCCGGTGAACGGGCGGACTTCCACCGCGGGCAGATCGTCGAGGACTTCGCGCACCAACTCCACCCGCCGCTCGAGCGACAGGAGCGGTCCTTTGCGGGGCGAATCGGCCACCGCGACGATGACCCGATCGAATAAGCGCACCGCGCGCCGCACCAGATCGACGTGGCCGTTGGTGACCGGATCAAACGTTCCCGGGTAGAGCGCCGTCCGTCGCGGGCGCGGCATGCGATGCCTCCTCGCGCACGAAGCAATCCACGACCGTGGCTCCAAAGCGCAAGGTACGCACGCGCATCAAAGCCGCATGGCGATCCGGCGCCGTCCAGCGCCGCGCGTGTTGCAGGACCAGCAACGCGCCGATCGGCAGCGAGGCTGCGATCCGTTCCAGCAACGTGCCTTCGACCCCCGCATCGTAGGGCGGATCGGCGAATACCAGGTCGAAGGCCCCGGCTCCCGCGCCGCGAAGATACCCGAAGGCCTCGGCACGCACCACCTCGACCTGATCGGCGCAACCCAACAGCGCGACGTTGCGGCGCAAGACGGCCAGCGCGTCCGGCGCGCGCTCGACGCTCACCAGCCGCCGCGCGCCGCGCGACAGCGCCTCCAGACCGACATTGCCGCTGCCGGCGTAGAGATCGAGCACGCGACTGTCGGGAACCACGTCGCGCAAGACATCGAAGAGCGATTGTTTGACGCGGTCGGCGGTCGGGCGGACGGCGTCACCGGGAAGCGTCTGCAAGCGACGCCCGCGCCAACGTCCCGCGATGATGCGCACCACGATTCAATCTCCCGCGTGATTGCCGGCGTTCCACACCGCATGCAGCGCCGCCAGACTCGTTTCGATGGACGCGGGATGCGTGTCCACGACGGCTGCCGCGACCGCGGCATACAGCGGCTCGCGTCGTTTCCAAAGAGCGCGCCAATCACCATCGAGAAGTGGACGCGTTTGGCTTGCAGCGCCGAGACGCGCCACACAGACATCGGGATCGGCGCGCAACCACACGACGTGGCCCAGAGCGGGCAACAACGAGTTCGCTGCCGCGAGTTCGACCACCCCGCCGCCCGTCGCCACGATGCAGCGTGCTGGGGCTTCGGCCACCAGTGCCGCGAGTGCAGCGTGCTCGCGCCGGCGGAAGCCGACTTCGCCTTCGGATGCGAAGATCGCGCGCACAGCACGGGCCGCGACGGCTTCGATGCGCGCGTCGAGATCCAGGAACGGAATGCGCAGCTCCGCTGCGAGGCGGCTTCCCAGCGTCGTCTTGCCGCTGCCCATGAACCCGATCAAGACGAGCCGGTCCAGCGCGCCACCTCCTGCACGTAGCGCGCGTGTGCGGCGCGGATTTCGTCGAGCGTGTCGCCGCCGAATTTCTCCAGCCACGAATCGGCGACGACGAGCGCCACCATCGCTTCGGCGACGACGCCGCAGGCGGGCACGGCGCAGACATCGGAGCGTTCGACGGCGGCGCGAGCCGGTTCACCGGTGCGGACGTCGACGGTCGGCAGCGGGCGCATGAGCGTCGACAGCGGCTTCATCGCGGCGCGCACGATCAGCGCTTCGCCGTTGGTGATGCCGCCTTCGAGTCCGCCGGCGCGGTTGCTGGTGCGGTGCAACGCCCCCGCCGCGTCGCGCTCGATGGGGTCGTGCACCGCGCTGCCGCGCGCCCGGGCGTTCGCGAACGCCGGGCCGATCTCGACGCCCTTGACCGCCGGAATGCTCATCACCGCTTGCGCCAAACGGCCGTCCAGTTTGCGATCCCAGTGCACGTGACTGCCGAGACCGGCGGGCAAGCCCCAGCACACGACTTCGACGACGCCGCCCAGGGTATCGCCGTCGGCGCGCGCCGCGTCGATGGCGTGCACCATCGCCTTGTATGCATTCGCATCGAGACACGCGAGGTCGTTCGCCGCGGCGCGCTGGCGCAGGTTCGAACAGCAAACGTCTTCCGGGATGCGGGTGGGAGATTCGACCGCACCGAGAGCCCGCACGTGGCTCGCGACGTCGATGCCGAAGACGGCGAGGAGTTGCCGCGCGAGGGCGCCGACTGCGACCCGCGCCGCGGTTTCGCGCGCACTGGCGCGTTCGAGTACGTCGCGCAGATCGGATGCCGCGTGCTTCGTCCCACCGGCGAGATCGGCGTGTCCCGGGCGCGGCGCGGTGACGGCGCGCTGCTCGGGATCGGGCGGTGCACCGAACGGCGCCATGATCGCCGTCCAATGCGCGTGATCGAGATTTGGAATGTGCAGCGCGATCGGACTGCCGAGCGTGCGACCGTGGCGCACGCCGCCGGTGAACTGCGCCGCGTCGCGCTCGATGCGCATGCGCCCGCCGCGGCCGTATCCTGCTTGCCGGCGCGCCAGCTCCGCATCGACGCGCGCCGCATCGAGCCCCAGTCCCGACGGCATCCCCTCGAGAATGGCGGTCAGCCCCGGCCCGTGCGATTCCCCCGCCGTCAACCAACGCAAGCGCATACGACATCCTTCGTGTCCGCGACGTGCCGGAGCCTACCTGCCCGGTCCGCGCCCGGCAAGCCGCGCACCCGTTGGAATGCGGCGGTGAAAGCAGCGGCGGCGTCCCGCTGCTGCGAGACGCCGCCGGTGATCCGAACGCGATGCGAAACTCAGTCCGGGTTCGGGCCGCGGCCCGACTGGCCGGCCTCGAGGATGCGCGGCGTCACGAAGATGATCAGCTCGCGCTTGTCGTGCACCTTGTTGGTGTTGCGGAACAGGATCCCGAGCAGCGGGATGTCCTGCAGCACCGGGATGCCGGTCCGGGTCTCGGATTCGACGTTACGCACCAGGCCGCCGATGATGGCGGTCGCGCTGTTCTCCACCAGCACCCGCGTGTCGGCCTCGCTCGTCTGGATGATGACGCCGCCCTGCACCGTCGCTTGAGACGACAGATCGCTCACCTCGGTGTGCATGTCCATCGTGATCGTCTTGTCCGAGTTGATGTGCGGCGTCACGTGCATCATGATGCCGATCTTGGTGAGTTGGGTGATCGCGTTGCCCGCCTGATCGGCGACGATGAGCGGGATCTTCGAACCCACGAGGATCTTCGCTTGGCGGTTGTCCACCGTCGTGATCGTCGGGTTGGAGACCACGTTCGCTTTTTTCTGCTTCTCGAGCGCATCGATGGTGGCGTTGAGCGCGCCCCACGATTGCACCGTGCCCAGGCTCAGGGCGCCGACCGCGCCGGTGGTCGGGGCAACGACCGCGGCGTGGCCGATGACCGGCGAACCGTTCGGCGAGATGTTGATCGCCGACCAGTTGATGCCGAGGTTTCGGGTGTCGTCGGCCGACACGTCCACCAGCTTCGACACGATCTCGACTTGCGGCGTACGGCCGTCGAGATCCTGCGCCATGGCGGCGATCTTGGCGACGTACTGGGGAATATCGCTGACGATGAGCGCGTTGGTACGCGCGTCCACCTGCAGCTTGCCGCGACCCGACATCATGTCGCTGAGCGACGGCTTGAGTTCGCTGGCGTCGGCGAACTGCAGGCGCACGACCTGGGTCTCGATCGGCAGCAGGTCCTCGCGCTTGCGGTCCGCGGCGGCCTCTTCCAATTCTTCGTTGCGGATCTTCTGCGCCACGCCGACGCGGATGATGCCGTTTTCCTCGACGTAGCCGTAGCCGTGCGACTTCAGCACCGAGGTCAGTGCATCCTCCCACGGAATGTCGTAGAGACGCGCGGTGACTTCGCCTTCGACCTCGCGGCTGGCGATGATGTTCTTGCCCGAGTAGTCCGACAGCGTGCGCAGTACGACATGGATGTCGGCGCCTTGCACATCGAGGTTGATGCGACGGCCGTTCGCCGGCTTCAACTCGACGCCGCCGGGAGGCGCTTCCGGGCTCGCGTCCTCCGGCCAGACGGTGCTCGCGCTGTTCGACGCGACCTCCGACCCGGTGCCGGTGAACGCCGTCGCGACCTCGGGTTGCTCGTCCTGGTGAAGCGGCGTCGCCGCCATGACCGCGGGCTCGGCGACCGCGACCGGTGTCACGACGTCCGAAAAGGCTTGCGCCGAACTGGACGGCGTTTCCTGCACCGTCGCCGCCGGAACCTCGGGAGCGCCGAAGGGAACGTAGGTCGGCTCGGTGACGTTCGTCGTGACGCCGCTCTCGGTCGCCGTGACGGCATCCGCGACGGTTGCGACCGCGCCGACTTCGGAGGTGGTGACCGCGGGCGCCGTCACCGCTGCGGTTGCATCCGCACCCGGCGTGCCGACGACCAGCACCACGTCTTCATCCTGCGATTCGATCGTGTACGGCAACTTGGTGCGCAAGTCAGCGACGACGCGCACGACCGGAT
>Ga0247727_10010900_pt1 | contig 15991 bp, 14 predicted proteins | sample WisWelCaveWW1625_FD_202498 | JGI IMG/M metagenome (GOLD analysis project Ga0247727, IMG submission 202498) | Biofilm microbial communities from Wishing Well Cave, Virginia, United States - WW16-25 | ecosystem: Environmental > Aquatic > Deep subsurface > Groundwater > Cave microbial mat | place...
CGGCTGAAGCCGGCAAGCCGATCACCGACGCGAAGCGGGAAGTCAGTCGGGCCGTGCAGACATTTACCATTGCGGCTGAAGAGGCGAAACGCATTCCGGGCGAGGTGATCCCTCTCGACTGGACGCCGGGGACGGATTCCCACCTCGGCATTCTCCGTCGGGTTCCGATCGGTCCGGTGCTCGGAATCACCCCTTTCAATTTTCCCCTGAATCTTGTGGCCCACAAGGTCGCTCCAGCTCTGGCCGCCGGCAATTCCATTCTCATCAAGCCGGCGCCACAGACACCTCTGACCGCATTACTCTTGGGCGAAGTAGTTCAGGAGGCCGGACTGCCTCCTGGCGCACTCAACATCATGCCCTGCGACAACAAGATTGCTGAACAACTTGTCGCCGATCCTCGCTTCAAACTTCTCAGCTTTACCGGCAGCGCCGCTGTGGGATGGATGCTGAAAGCCAAGTGCGGGAAGAAGAAGGTGGTGTTGGAGCTCGGTGGGAACGCGGGCGTGATCGTGGAGCCCGATGCCGACATCGAGTTTGCGGCACAGCGCTGCGCAGTCGGCGGGTTCGGGTATGCCGGTCAGACCTGTATCTCCGTTCAGCAAATCTTGGTCCATCATTCCATCGCAGACCTCTTCACGACGAAGCTCCTGTTACAAGTCGCGCGTCTAAAAGCCGGTGACCCGGGCGACGATTCGACGGTGATCGGACCACTGATCGATCCGGCCGCAAGCCATCGCGTCGAAGCGTGGGTTGGGGAAGCCGTATCCCAAGGGGCACGACTGCTTCTGGGGGGCAAACGGATGGGCTCGGTGATGGAGGCGACCGTGCTCTCGCACGTCACGCCGACGATGAATGTCTCTTGTCAGGAGGTGTTTGGGCCGGTGGTGACCGTGACCCCATACCGGCACTTCGGCGAAGCGATCGCGGCACTCAACCAGTCTGACTATGGGCTCCACGCCGGGGTGTTCACGCAGGATGTAAATAAAATTTTTCATGCCTTTCGGCACCTTGAAGTTGGGGCCGTGCTGGCAAACGAGATTCCGACATTTCGTGCCGACCATATGCCGTATGGTGGTGTGAAGGACTCTGGAGTCGGGCGTGAAGGGGTTCAGGCCGCGATCGAGGAGATGACCGAACCCCGCATGCTGGTGTTGAACCTCAAACCGCTTGCCGCGACTTAGTAGGATGCGGGAATATCTTCAGGGTCTGCACGTGTGGCACAACGGGGGAAGCACTCCCGCAGGATACTCAAAAAGGCCAGACTTCTCACCCACCCAACCCTGGCGGCTACTTCACGCGCCCGCCCCGAGTCTGCCAAGACAGCCTCTTCGCCTAGGAACTTGCCTTGTCCCAAGCAAGGCCGCAGCAGCAAAGCAGGCTGAGGTCGCGGTCAAGGTTGAGCAAAGATCAGACTCTTGCAATCTCAGCCTTGGCCTGAGCCTTAACCTTTCAGCAGGCTGGCGGACTTTTCCAGCCCCTGTCAGAAAAAATGCCGCAGGATATTGCGAAGCGTTGCCAATCTTGGTACAACAGCGACCCTGTGCCTATATGAGGCTTACCGTCGGCGTGTATTTCAGCTAACGAGGCGTCCATCACACGGTTGGTCGGACGAAGTAAGGAGAAGAGACGATGGTACCTACGCATATGTTTCTGACGCGAGGCGTCGGAGTCCACAAAGAAAAGCTGGCCTCCTTTGAGCAAGCCTTGCGTCGTGCCGGCGTCGCCTATTGTAACCTGGTCACGGTGTCGTCGATTCTTCCGCCGAATTGCAAAATTATCCCGCGTGCGCGTGGCGAGAAGTTATTGAACCCCGGTGAAATCACGTTCTGTGTGATGGCGCGGTCGGAAACGAATGAACGGAATCGTCTGGCTTCCGCGTCGATTGGGTTGGCGGTTCCGACCGATCGCCGAACCTACGGGTACCTGTCCGAACACCATGCGCATGGCGAAACCGATGAAGAGACTGGTGAGTATACGGAAGACTTGGCGGCGCAGATGTTGGCCACGACGCTTGGTGTCGAGTTCGATCCGAACATCGCGTGGAAAGAACGGGAACAAGTCTTCAAGATGGCCGGCAAGATCGTTCGGACCCTCAACATCACCCAGTCCGCTATCGGAAAACCCAATCGCTGGACGACGGTTATCGCATTAGCCGTGTTCATCCCAGAAGAAAATCTGCCGAAGCGGCGTCGGTAGTCCTGCCGTGTGAGCATACGCCATGACACTTCCCGCCGGTTGGGAAGGTATCGACCAGAACTTCCTCGGGCTCGAAGAGCCCTGGTGCCATCCCGATCAGGCGGGTGTCTACGTCCTGCCTGCGCCTTACGAACATACCTCCAGCTATGTGCTGGGCTCCGATCGAGGCCCTTCAGCCATCATCGAGGCGTCTCAACAAGTCGAGTTATACGACGAGACGCTTCGGTGTGAGCCCTATCGAGAGTGGGGCGGGGTTGCCACGATTCGCTCGCTCAATCTTGACGGCAAAGTCGATCAGCAAGCGGTGGATGCGATCGACGCGTTCGTCAGTCCCCACGTTGGCATCGGACGATTTGTCGTCACCTTGACCGGAGAACATACCGGAGCGCTCGGGGCTATCCGAGCCCATGCCCGACGCTATCCCGATCTGATCGTGGTGCAGATCGATGCGCATGGCGACTTGCGAAACGCCTATCAGGGGAACCCCTATAGCCACGCCAGCGTGATGGCTCGAGTGGTTGATGACGGGTTGCCGTTGGTTCAAGTCGGCATTCGTTCCATCTCTCCCGAGGAAATTGATCGCATTAAGAGCACCGATCGAATCGAAACGTTCTTTGCCGCCGAGATTCTTGACCCGTCCGGCCCCTACGAAGGCAAGGCCTCCCGCTGGGTTTCCGAGGTGGTGAAGGCCTGTCGTGGGCCGGTATATCTGACCTTCGATTGTGACGGGCTTGATGCCTCGCTGGTCCCAGCGCTCGGCACTCCCGAGCCAGGTGGATTGGGGTGGTACGATACGCTGAATCTCGTCACAGCCTTGGCCAATGGACCTGGTATTCTCGGGATGGATATCAGCGAGATTGCCCCGATCGAAGGATTTGTCGCTCCCCAGTTTTGTGTCGCTCGATTGATCTACCGCATGCTGGGACGGATCAAAGCGGGCCGTCGCGTCCACTAAAACGACATGTTCACGCTGTGACCGACAAACTTCGCATCAATAAGTTTTTCACACACCATGGTATCTGTTCTCGGCGAGAGGCTGACCGCCTGATCGAATCCGGTCGCGTGACCATCAATCAGCGGGCGGCCTGCTTGGGGGATCAGGTTGGTCCTGACGACGTCATCGCCCGAGATGGACAGGTGATTCCCTGGGGGACGGCTTCGCTCTATATCAAGTATTACAAGCCGGTAGGTGTGACAACGACCAGCGAGTCGAATGTGCCTCGTAACATTATCGCGGAGATCGGCCATCCGGAGCGGATCTTTCCGATCGGCCGACTCGACAAGGACTCGTCTGGCCTCATCCTTCTCACGAACTACGGGGACATCGTGAACGAGATTCTACGTACTGAACACGGGCATGAACGGGAATACGAAGTGTCTGTCGATCATCCATTCGACCAGACATTCATCGACCGCATGGCTCAAGGGGTTGTCATTCTCAATCATCTGACCAAACCCTGCCGGATTGAACGACTCGGTCCCGCACGCTTCCGGGTCGTCCTCACCGAAGGACGTAATCGACAGATCAGGCGTATGTGCCAAGTCGTAGGGTATCGGGTGCTCACTCTGCATCGTGTGCGGATCATGCATGTGACGCTTGACGGATTGGTACCTGGAGCGTGGAAACCACTCACTGGAGAGGAACGTGCGCAACTCTTTCAGGCTGTCGGGCGAGGCAGGAGTCCAAGCCCGCATTGTTCATGAGCGCTTTTGCTGTAGTTACGGATTCGCTGCTGTGACGAGCCTTCGACGGGCAGGCCAGCCGACGGATAGCTCCGTTGACAACCTTGCCGTCAGAACTCACACTAGCCCGCGCATCATCCAGGGAAAGTAACGCCAGTATGGTCACCACCTGGTGGAGCCCCCAACTCAATGCCCTGCTTGGCAGCCTCGTCGTGGCGACGGGTGCCTGGCTGGCGTGGGACTCGTTCTCACCCTGGGGAGTCTTTCTCGTCGCAGGAGGTGTCACAGGATTTCTGATCTGGCAGGGGCGCACGATCGGATTGGTCTGGGCCTGGGCCACCCTGTTGCTTGGCCTCGAGAGTCTTGCGTGGCCGATCATTACGATGGTTCAGGTCCGCTCGACCACGACAGAGCCGACCGACGAACAAATGGGGACGATCCTCTCAGCCGTTCTGACAGAACTCCTCTCGGCGGTCTTTTGGATATCGATCTCCTATGGGCTCTTCAAGCGAGCTGGCCAGCCCATCGCCGCCTCATCAACCGACGCAACCAATGGCCATCCACCTCCTCCCCAATCAGGACGCCTCCCCAAACACAGGTAAACCCTACCACACCTCGATCGGATCGACGTCGACATCGAGCTTGATCGCTCGGCGCTGATAAGTCCGCTCCATTTCCCTGACCGTGATCCGCACCGCTTCGAGCCCCGCTTCCCGATCGGAGGACTTCACAAGAACCTGCCACCGATACCGTCCCCGGAGTCTCGGCACCGGAGAGGAAACTGGACCCAGAACAGTGAGACGGTCGGGCCGACCAATCGATTGAGCCGTCGAAGGGGCCTTTGTCGCGGCCGTCTGTCCAGCCACGGCCGGAGAAGAGCAGGCGGTGAGCTGCGCCACCCAGGCCGTGGCAGCGTCGCGAACCATTTTCTCGTTGGTCCCCGATACGAGGAGAGCGATCAAATAAACCGCGGGCGGATAGCGCAATGCAGCCCGATAGGACCGCTCCTCCGATATAAAGACGGATTCGTCGTTCTGAGCCACAGCTTGAATCGCATGGTGAGATGACAGATAGGTCTGCATGATAACCTGACCGCCAATCCCTGCTCGATCAGCGAGACTGACCGCGTCGAGGAGCGTATGATAGGTACGTTCAGCGGATCGGAAATCCGGTACGCTGAGTCCTGCATCCGCCTGCACAATCCCAACTAGGCCCATTGTCGGGAGAGGCCCGCGCCGCAGCAATAGTTGTGTCCCGACGATGATATCCCACTCCCCTTGTTCGACCCTCCGCCAGAGGGCTTCGGCCTGCGCTGGCCGCCGCATGGTATCTCCATCGAGCCGAATCACTGCCGCGTGAGGAAACAATCGCCTCGCATCCTCTTCCACTCGCTCTGTGCCCTCCCCTATAAACTGCATGCGAGGGCTGGAGCAGGAGACGCAGGTATCGGGAAGGGGTGTAACGTTCCCGCAGTAGGAACAGAGCAGGCGACCCGCTTGCCGAGAATACATCAGCGCCACACGACAGGCAGGACAGCGGGGAACCTGGCCGCAATCACGACAGACGAGGGCGCCGGCATAGCCTTTCCGGTTGAGAAACAACAGGACGCCGGCCCGTCGACCAACCGCCTGCTCAATGGCCCGAACGAGCGGCTGGCTCAGCACCGTACCGCGACCATGATCGCGTAAATCAACGACCTGTACGCTCGGTCGCGCATCAGACGATATGAGCTTACATACAACAGTTCCACGTTGTTCCACCGACGCTCTGGTCTCAAGGGAGGGATGGGACGAACTCAGGACCAGCACTGTCTGTTCATCCTGCGTCCTCAACCAGGCCACGTCCCGTGCATGATAGCGTGGCTCTTGTGGTTCTTTGAACGCTGCGTCTTCTTCTCCCTCGACCCAGATCGCCCCGATTGCAGTCAATGGGAGAAAGATGGCCGACCGGGTCCCTACGACCACGCGAACGACCTGCCGATGAATCTGAGCCCACATCTCGGCTTTCACCTGGTCTGAGAGACTGCTATGGAAACAGACCGGGGATATGCCTGTCTCGTCATCACGAATCAACCCTGCAACCCATTGTGCCCGTTCTGCTTCGCCAACGATGATGAGGACTGTCTGCCCACGGTCGAGTACCAGGCGAACAACCTGCTGCAGCAACCTCAATCGATCAGTCCAGGAAGCCTGCACCAGAACCCGAGTGGGTCCTTGGCTTCTTAGCGCCTCGAACAGGGGCTCCGCCCATGACATTGCGGGGTCAAGAATTAGCGGTGCGGTAATGACGGAATAGTCCTGGTTCGCCGGTCTGCTTGGTCGGACGAGAGGCGCTGTCGAGGCCAACGGTAGGGCTTGGACCTCTACCACCCATCCACGAGCCTTGAGATCGTGCAACAAGTCGCCTGGACCAGGACTGCGGGATAACCGGCGAAGTCCCGAAGGTTTTTTCCCGAGACGTGTGAGAAGTGCCCGCGTCTTCACTGAGCAGGGCTCCTGAGCCGCGAGTGCCGCCCGCCCTTGCTCCGTGAGTTCGTAGTGGCTGACCCGCGCCCGCGATTTGGATACCGGAGACAGCACCAACCGGAGACATTGTCCCCATGGCGCGACATACTGTTCGGCCACTTGCCGTGAGAGCTGGAACAGGTTTGAGGACACATCTGTCGGGGCCCCCTCCGGGAGCAACGAGCGAATTTCTTTGAGGCGTGCGAGATCAAGACCCTGAGGAAGAATGTGGGAGAGGGCGATCACAGCTCCTTGGAGGATCGACCGTCCGAAAGGCACGAGCACCCGATGCCCAATCCGCAGCGTGGGTCGGAGCGCCGAGGGCACAGTGTAGGTGAACGGGCCGGCCAGATGTCGTGGGACAATGACATCTGCAAACAGGACCTCTGGCTCTGTTTGTGGAGGGGCTACCTGCGTCGAAATCATGCGGCATTGTAGCAGCACAGGAAAAGGGGGAACAACGAGGGAGAAAGAGCGGTAACGTTCTGAAGGGAAACCGGGGAGGGTTGACGTTGAATCATCAACCCTCCGCACGATACTCGATGAATCTACTGTGGAGGGGCGGCGGGAGCAGCGGGGATCTGATCTGACTTGCCCTGGCCATCTGATGCCGGAGTCGTCGCCGAAGCAGGATCCGCATGGACAGATGAGGGCTCTACCTTGGACGAACCTGTTGGAGCTACTGGGGTCGTCTGGTCCGCTGCGGAGATCGGAGCTCCGCTATCCGCTGAACTGAGACGGGACAAGCCGTATCCGTTATCGCTGGGCTTAATTGGCTTCGCTGCCGGTTCAGACTGTTCCCCGGCTGATTCGGACGAATAGAGCACGATGTCCACACGACGATTCTTCTGTCGACCCACTTCCGTCGCATTGCTAGCCATCGGCTTCGTATCGCCATAGCCGACCGACGACAGCTTTGCCGAATCGATCCCGCCCTTTTCGATCAAGTAGCGGAGCACGCCCCCAGCCCGAGCTTTCGACAAGTCCCAGTTGGTTTGGTAGAGCGACTTGAGCGAGGGACCGATTTCCATGTTATCCGCATGGCCCTCGACTCGAATCAACCGATCGCCGGTAGCGGTCTTGAGATACGCAATCAGTTCATCGAGCACCTGATAGCCTTCGGACTTGATCGTGGCATCGCCCGATTCAAACCGAAGCTGCTTCATCAAATCACTGAGGCTGATTCGGGTTTCGCTAGCGACATTCTGGACCTGGAGCTTGCTTGGAGAAGAAGTCACAGCAGGGGAGACATCCAGAGATTGCTGGGGTGATTGGGAAATAGGCATGGCCTCAGGAACACGAACCTTCACCCTGAAGCGATCGCCCTTGAGAATGCGGGAGATCGATTTTGTGATCAGTGCCGTGGCAGTTCGGTCTTCCATGGACAGGATTTTCAATTCGCCCACAACCCGTTGAGGAAGGTTCCCTCCGGACCGAACAACGTCCATTCGAGCCCCAGGCCTGATCCCGTCTTCCCGTCCCCGGTCCAGATAGACAATATTCCTTTGCGCCACAAGGTTCATAATTCCCATATTGGACTGGAACTCCACAACCCGTCCCTCCACATCGCCGGCGGAAGGCTGGTCAACCGCTGCCCCCTCGTCAGGCGGAAGCACGAACTTCATCACCGGGTCACCCGGCGATACAGGTGCGTAGGCCCGCATGATCTGAACAGTGGTCAGGTACTTGTCAATTTGACTCACTTGAACCACGGCGCGCCGATTGACCAAATATCCCATATATTGACCAGTGGTGGGATGGAATACCTTGTGCGCTCGTTTGTAGATCGTGAAAAAATCTCCGGGCGCTACATCGCCGGGATTATTCAGTTTGAGGTACAGGACATCCTGGCTTCCCAATATCATGTGATCTCCGGTCGTCTGATTGTCACCGGTAATCACATTCACGAACCCATCTTGCGGAGTCGATCGCTGTATGGAGCCGGACGAATAGGCCAAGGCCGATTCTCCGAATCGGATCGAGGTGAGGTCGTCTGCTGCCCAGGCCAGAGGAAGCAGCGGCGTGGCCAAGGTCCAGACCATTAGAGAGACGACACATTTCATTGAACAGTTAACCATGGTGGTAGTCCTTCATGTAAGGCAAGTACTGCTGTCAGAACCATAGCAAATAGTCCTGCATTGTCAAGAATATTGAGGTCTTGCCCTCATTGACCCGCCAATTCACCCGATGTTATGGTGATCCGGAGAATGACTTCTCGCAGATGGGGGAATATCATGGTGCCTGACGAGCCTCCGACCCAGGGCACTCAACGCCAAGATCGTCCTCGCATTGAGACCCAAATTCACCGACGCAAGAAAGCCAAGGCCTTTTCGGCCCTGGAGTCTGAATGGGATCAAATTGACCAAGTGTCACCCTCCCATCTGCGCATGCCCTCAGGTCGCATGTCACCCACCCCACCCAACAAAGCGAAGAACCCCTTATAAATAAGCCACTCCAGCCGGACAATTGAAGTTTGTGAGTAGAACAGGTTCTTTTGAGGTTGAGCCTCGCCCATGCCGCCGGTCGCATAGACGCCCCACAACCCTAGCTTCTCACTCTCGCCGGCTACGCCTCTCTGCGCAACAGACCCTAGGACTTTTGGGTCGATCCCACAGGTCTTTTGAACGCTTGCTATCCCCGCAATCCAGGGTCTAAAATTCAGCCCTCCTTGCATCTCAAGGTGTTGAAAGGTCAGCCCAATGAGCGGTTTTGAGTTACTCCTTGAGTACCTGACCAGGTACTTTCCGATTCTGATGTTTATTTTCGTGGCGCTGGTGTTCGGCGGGGCGGTGCTGCTCCTCAGTTATCTGGTCCAGCCGAAGTATCCAGAACTCGAGAAGCTCTCTACCTATGAATGTGGATCGGAACCATTCTCAGATGCCCGGATGCCCTTCCCGGTTCGGTATTACATCTTCGCGATGCTCTTCGTTATTTTCGATATTGAGGTCATCTTTTTGTATCCCTGGGCAGTGGTCTTCACCAAGATCGAGTTAATCGGGTTGATTGAAATGCTGGTCTTCATCGGATTGTTTTTGGTGGCCTATGTCTATGCTTGGCGCAAGGGAGCCCTGGAATGGGACTGATCCAAATTGGTCGTCATGATAAGGACGGCACGCCCGACGTCGTAACCACGACAGTGGAAAAAGCCGTCAATTGGGCTCGCAAGGGGTCACTGTGGCCCATGACGTTTGGCCTGGCCTGCTGCGCGATCGAAATGATCGCCGCAGTTTCGTCACGGTACGATATGGACCGCTATGGTGCCGGTGTCTTCCGGGCCACACCGCGCCAGTCCGATCTAATGCTCGTGGCCGGTACCGTCTGCCGGCGGATGGCCCCCGTCATCCGGAAACTTTACGATCAGATGCCCGAGCCGAAATATGTCATTGCAATGGGATCCTGCGCTACGTCAGGGAATATCTACGACAGTTATAGCGTCGTCCAAGGTGTCGATCGCTTTGTGCCGGTCGATATCTACGTGCCGGGTTGCCCTCCAACCCCGGAGGCACTCTTTGACGGCATCCTCAAGTTACAAGAACGAATCATGCTGAAACGCGTGTTTCTGAAACAACCGGATCAGGTCAAGCCGAACCCTCAAATATAGGTCTCGATCGATGTCATTGCAGCAACTGGCCAGCCGACTCCAAGAGAACTTTGCCGCCGGCTTCGTAAAAGCCGTCGAATGGCGTGGCGATCTTGCGGTAACTGTGGCGCGGGACCGACTCCATGAGATCGCACAATTCCTTCACGACGACCCAGCCATGGACTTCGACTACATCGTGCATGTGAGTTCGGTCGACTGGCCCGACGACGAAGAACGGTTTGAAGTCGTATACGAGTTCTACTCGATCAAGAAACGCCGGCGTATCCGACTTAAGACCAGGGTGCCGGAGTCGGATTGCATCGTGGATTCCCTGACGGATCTCTGGAAAGGCGCGGACTTCATGGAGCGCGAAGTCTACGACATGATGGGAATCCGCTTCCGTCAACACCCGGATCTCCGCCGAATCCTTCTGCCGGACGATTACACCGAAGGCTATCCGTTGCGAAAAGATTTTCCGCTCCGTGGCAAGGGCTGGCGCGACACGTTCGAGTTCCTGGACGAAACAGCTCGGTAGGACTGACGATGGCCTTTGAAGATCAACGAACAACCGTCTACAAGGTCGATCCGACCCATCCGGAAAGCGAGACCCTCCCGACGCTACGCACGGAGGAACTCCTGCTCAACATGGGTCCCCAGCACCCAGCCACCCATGGGGTGCTGAAAGTGATCCTCGAACTAGAAGGAGAACGCATCATCAAGTCTACCCCCGTGTTGGGATATCTGCACCGTGGTGTGGAGAAGCTCGCAGAAGACGGCACCTATCACCAATTTATTCCCCATACCGACCGGCTCGACTATATCTGCGCGATGTACAACAATTTTGCATACTGCCGCGCGGTCGAAAAACTCATGAATATTACCGTGCCGGACCGTGCAGACTATCTGCGCACGATCGTGGCGGAGGTCCAACGGATCATCGGCCATCAGTTTTGGCTCGGCACTCAGGCTCTCGACATCGGAGCCATGACCGTCTTTTTCTATTGTTTCCGTGATCGGGAAATTCTTATGGATTGGTTCGACGAACTCTGCGGCGCGCGCCTCACCACCAGTTGGTATCGCATCGGCGGCGTTGAGCGGGACTTCACGCCCTCGCTGATCGAGAAGGCGAAGCGATTCCTGGACTACTTTCCACCCAAAATCGACGAGTACATGGTTTTCCTGGAGAAAAACCGGATTTGGCTCGGGCGCACCAAGGGCGTGGCCATCATCTCGGCGGAAGACGCCGTGAGTTTCGGTCTCAGTGGGCCGACGCTACGCGGCTCAGGTGTCGACTACGACCTCCGCAAAGCCCAGCCCTATTCGGCCTATCCGAAATGCGAATTCAGCGTGCCACTCGGTAAGAACGGCGACACCTACGATCGGTACTGGATCCGCGTCCAGGAACTCTATGAGAGCGTGAAAATCATCCGGCAATGCCTGGAGCAGATGCAGGACGGCCCCGTAATGGCCGATGTACCCAGCGTCACATTGCCTCCGAAGCAACGAGTCTTTACGAATCTGGAATCCATGATCCAGCAATTCAAGCTCTTCTCGCAGGGGTTCGACGCTCCTCCGGGAGAGATCTATTGCGGGACCGAAGCGCACAAGGGAGAGTTGGGATTCTACATCGTCAGCACGGGCGGCGGAAAACCCTACCGCTTGAAAATTCGCGCCCCCTCGTTTATTCACATGGGCGCATTCGACCATATGTCCAGAGGCTACTTGATCTCCGATGCGGTCACGATTTTCGGGACCTACGACATTGTGATGGGGGAGTGCGATCGATGAGAAGGGAATTTTGAATGCTGAATGTTCAATGATGAATAGAGAGATGGCTCTTCAATTCGACATTCACAATTCACCATTCAACATTGAGGCAATATGGGACTGAAACCAGCAACCAATCCTGACGTGGAAGCAGTCGAGATCGAACTGTCGATCGATGGGAAATCCGTAACGGCAAAGGGCGGGGTCTCGCTCTACGACGTGATCTCGAGCACTGGCAAGATCATCCCGGCCATGTGCTACCATTACACCTTCGATCCCTTCGGCTCCTGCGGCATGTGTTTGGTCATGCAGGAAGGCAAGAAAGCGCCCGTCCGTTCCTGTACCGCCAAAGCGACGGCCGGCATGATCATCAGAACCGAGGGGGACGATCTCTTCCAGGCCCGGAAGAAAGCAGTGGAAAAACATCTCTCGGTCCATCCGCTCGACTGCCCGGTCTGCGACGCCGACGGCCATTGCGAACTGCAAGACACGGCCTTCCAACACGGGGTCACGAACCTGGCCAACGCGAAACAGAAGTTTATTCCGGAAGATACGCGCAGCCCGGTGCTCGACTTTAATATGAACCGTTGCATCGCCTGCGCGGAATGCATCAACGTATGTAAGGACGTGTTGATGATCGACGCGCTCCAGTTCATGAAGAAGGGTGGGTTCAATCAAGTTGTGCCGAAGGGAGATCTCGCACTGTCCTGCGAGTTCTGCGGAGACTGCCTCGCTGTCTGCCCAGTCGGTGCTATCACGAACAAGTTCTCTAAGTATTTGTACAAGCCGTGGCAGATGAAAAAAACCACGACGACGTGTAACTACTGCGGCGACGGTTGCCAGATGTACCTTGAAACCAAGGACGCTGAAGTCGTCCGCGTGACCTCACCACTGTCCTGGAAGAACAAATGGGGCGACCGGGCCGACACGGCCAAGGGGCACGGCGGGCTCTGTGTGCGAGGGCGTTTTGGGTTCGAGTACATCGATAGCGCCGCACGTATGAAGCAACCGCTCCTTCGCAAAGGCAATCAGCTCGTCGAAACCTCCTGGCTCGAAACCATGCACCAGGTGGTTGACCGGTTCTCGGATATCCGACGCAAGCACGGACCCGATGCGATTGCCGGCCTGATCACCGCCCGCTGCACCAACGAAGAGCTGTATCTCTTCCAGAAACTCATGCGTGCCGGATTCGGGACCAACCATCTCGACAGCAGCGCACGCTACGGTCACCTCAACTTCGTCCATGCCTCCCAGCACGCCTTGGGGATTGGGCGGAGTCCGAACGACTGGGAAGACCTGACAAAAGCCAAAGCCGTAATACTCATTGGCTCGAACATCACGGAGACAAACCCGCTCACGGCCGTGCGCATCAAAGAAGCGATTCGCGTCTATAAAGCGCTGGTGGTGGTCATTGATTCTACCGTCACGAACATGGCCAAGCTTGCATCCCATCCCGTCCTGATCAAGCCCGGAACGGAAGGACTCGTGATCGACGGAATCGTGAAGGCCACCCTGGATCTGGACTTAATCGACGAAGACTGCGTCAAGAAGCACCCGCAAGCTTTCAAAGCTCTGAAGGCCGCCGTGGCCCACATATCGTTGGAGCAGGTGGCTGCGCACACCGGCATGTCGGTCGAATCGCTGAAAAACACTTCGGCGATCTTCGCCGGAGCGTCCCGATCCATCATACTCTGCGCTGAAGGCATCGTCCGCCAGCCCAACGGGTATCAGAACGTCTTGAAACTGATTGACCTCGCCTGGGTCACAGGCAAGTTGGGCCAACCCGGCTGCGGGGTGAATACGGTGACAGAAGAGCCGAACGAGCAGGGCGCCGTGGACATGGGCGCCGCACCGGAATTCCTCCCTGGGCAAGCCTCGTTCAACGATCAGACTGCTCGCGACCGTTTTGCCAAGGCCTGGAACATTACGCTCCCAGCAGCTGGCTCCGGCGCGAATCTCGTCGAGATTCTCAAGCGCTGCAGGAGTGGCCAGATCCGCGCCCTCTATGTCATCGGAGAAAACCCGCTCGCCACATTACCCGCATCGATGGAAGTCCGCCCCGCGCTGGATCGACTGGAGTTGCTCGTCGTCCAGGATCCGTTCCTGACCGATACTGCGCGCATGGCGCATGCGGTGTTGCCGGCTTGTACCTCCGCGGAAAAGGACGGCACCTTCACCAATCTGGAAGGCCGAGTCCTGCGCGTCCGCGAGGCTATCGATCCAATCGGGGAAAGTTTGCCGGACTGGCACATCATGACGGCACTGGCCAACGCGCTGGGCTGTCAATGGGAGTACCAGTCCTCGAACGATATTCAAGCCGAGATCATGAAGCTGCTGCCCGGGTACTACAATCTCGGACAGCCACGCAAGGTTGTGCCAACCGTGGACCGCTATCTCTCAAACGGTTACGCCACCGATGTGGCGGCGCGCTATCGAGCCTCCGCTCCATCAGACTCCAAGAACCAACGACCCTTCGTGTTGCTGATGGGTCAAATCCTGTATCATTCCGGTAAGATGTCCACCAAAGCCCCCGGGCTCGTGACGATTGCCCCCAATACCGGTCGGCTCAGGATGAATCCCCAAGATATGGAACGGCTTGCGGTGGGTGAGGGGACGACAGTGCGCCTCACATCGGACCGCGGCTCGGTGCAATTGGCCGTGCAGCCCGATCAATCCATCACCCCGCAGACCTGTTTCTTCCCGGAGCATTTCAATGAGCCGCCGGTGAAAGACTTGATGTCGGTCGAGGTTGATTCGACGACCGGAGTTCCCTCGTTCAAGCAGACCCGCGTGACGATCGAGAAGGCGTAAGAGGGGGCAGGAAACGCACATGCGTGTTACCGCACTGACAAAGCAAATCCTCCAGGCCGCATTGTTCTATGAGATCTGGGACGCGATGAAGGTGACGTTCAAACACATGTTCCACAAGCCCATCACTTTCCAGTATCCACGGGAACAACGAACCCTTCCCGACACCCACCGGGGGGCGCTCGCGCTCTTACGCTACGACGATCACCGGGAACGTTGTGTCGGCTGTGACCTCTGCGAAGCCGCCTGCCCATCCCGCTGCATCAAGGTCATCAGCTCAGAAGATGCGGAGCGTCCGCTGCAGCGATTCGCCAGCGAGTTTTACATCGATATTACGAAATGCGTCTTTTGCGGCTACTGTGTTGAGGCTTGTCCCGTCAACGCACTGGCTATGACGAAGATGTATGAGTTCTCGACCCATGATAAACGCACCTTGCTGTTCGATAAGAAGCGGCTGTACGAAATCGGCGAGCGCCATCTCGACGATGCAAAAAAGTACTTATACGCGCATAATCAGGAAAAGAACGTTGAGGAAAGCCGGGAATATCGGTACTACTTCCCGCAATCAGTACTGAAGCCGACCCAACCACCACCCAAGCATCTGGGCTAAGGCGATCGATGGTTTTGGTTTTTTTTGCCTATTTCGCACTGGCCAGTATTGCTGCGGGTGTCTTGACTGTCGCGCTAAAGCACCCGGTGCATTGCGGCCTGGCGCTCCTGGCCCTGTTGGTCCATGTCTCCGGACTCTTCATCCTCCTCAACGCCGAGTTCCTCTGGGCCGTGCAGGTCATCGTTTACGCCGGTGCAATCCTCGTCTTGTACCTCTTCGTACTGATGCTCCTGAACTTGAAGACCGACGACCGGTATTTCCACTCCACATACCTGTACTTTCTGGCTCCAGCAGCCATCGGATCATTGTACGTGTTGGCCCTCCTGGTCCGTTCACCCTTCGGGGGCGCAAAAGGCGATGCAACTACCGTCGCGGTACTTCAGGACGGCGATACCAACGCGGTCGGGATCAAGATGTTCAGTGATTATCTATTGCAATTCGAAATCGTCGGGGTGTTCCTGTTGGGCGCCGTCATCGGAGCGATCGTGCTGGCAAAAACGCCGAAAACGGTCAACCGAGAACGTAGAGGATAAATGTTGAGTGCTGAATGATGAATGTTGAATTGCGGCCTTGAACCACCCTTTCATGCGCCGTAATTCAACATTGAAGATTCAACATTGATCATTGGGATTTATGGTTCCTCTAAGCGCATATGTGGCCGTCAGCGCCGTGCTCTTTATCACCGGCCTGCTCGGCGTATTGATCAGACGGAACTTCATCATCGTGCTGATGTCTGTCGAGATCATGTTGAACGCGGCGAACATTAACCTCGTAGCTTTCTCCCATTACCTGGAATCTATGGCGGGCCAACTAGTGGCCCTCTTTATCATCGCCATTGCTGCC